>ENA-ORDP01000840-ORDP01000840.1-marine-sediment-metagenome-genome-assembly--contig:-NODE-840-length-18575-cov-11.545626_pt1 | contig 18575 bp, 13 predicted proteins | sample MGYA00248627_ERZ508539 | MGnify/ENA primary metagenome ERZ508539 (study PRJEB26208, sample SAMN05571518) | marine sediment metagenome | biome: deep sea; feature: Hydrothermal vent; material... | reverse complement strand
TTTCAGCGAGTTCTTCAATATTAAAACCCGATAATTTTTGCCATGTAGAATTCATAGAGTATGCTCTCGTTAAATTAATAATACATCTGTAAAAAAAACTTCTATAGTAATCGAATCGTTGTGATAAAATCCATTAAAAAGAAAAATAATTATTCAATTTTTTCAAACACTTTGTTTTTAACATTGTAGTTGTATACTATCCCTTTACCAATATGATAATACCAACCGTAAATATTTATTAAACCTTTTTTGTATCTTTCTTCTATAAAAGGATAAGTCAATAAATGATTCATTTGTTCTATAATATTTTCTTGTTCAACCAGCCACTCAATGTCTTTTTTCTTACCGATTTTTTTAACAATATTTTCCGCTTTTGTTTTTGAGTTTCTTATTAACTCAACCCACTTTTTTGTGTGCGGTGTTTTTTCTAATTCCGAATCATTTAGAAAAAGAGCCTTGCAGCCTCCACAATTTGAATGTCCGCAAACAACAATGTTTTCTACGTTTAATACTAATACGGCGTACTCTATCGCAGATGTAGTGGATAAATATTCGGAAGATGATCTGTAGAAAGGAACAACGTTTGCAATATTTCTTACAACAAATAAATCTCCGGGCAAACTTTTTGTGATTAAAGCAGGATTAACTCTTGAGTCGGAACATCCGATAAACAAAGTATGCGGATTTTGAGATTTGCTCAATCGTTTAAATAGTTCTTTATTCTTTTCAAATTCATTTTTGGTGAATTCTTTTACACCATTAAAAAGTATTTTCATTTATCTTTATAGTTAGATATCATTTTGCTTTTACTTATATTAAAAAAACAGATATACCAAACCACCTGTTATTATAATGTAAGGTAATGAATATTTATGAAAATTTAACCAGGCTTTCTTTTTATTGATAAATGTTAATGCTATAATATTTGCCAGCGATCCAATCACAAGCCCGTTTCCCCCAACATTTACACCATAAGCTATTGCAAGTAAATTATGTGAAAACTTTGACATAAATATACTTGCCGGAACATTACTTATTATTTGAGAAGAAAATAAAGAAAGAGTAAAAATTGTTTTAGAACTGTTTAAATTAAATTGGTTAATAAAATTAGAAACAATAGATATTTTACTAACTATTTGAAAATCTATAAACATAATAATAATTAAAAAAATTAATAACCAATTAACCTTTTTTAATATTCTTCTAAAGAAAATCAAATAAAAAACAAAAACGATTAACAACGCATAATTTAATAATCCAAATTCAACGGTTAAAACAAATAGTATTAAAATCAAAATTGAAATATAGAACAACACCTTGTTTAACTCTGTTTTATTTTCGGATATTATGAGAGACAATTTTAAAGGTTTAAATACAATTACACCAAATACAATAAGAACAAAAAACAATAGGACAAACAATGGAATCATTTTAATTACAAACGCCAAAAAAGAAATATTCCATTGATGCCATAAAAACAAATTTTGAGGATTACCGATTGGAGAAAGAGTTGAACCAACATTAACAGAAATAGCTTCAAAAATTATCAACTTTTCCAAATCATTTTTTAAATATGTTTTAAAAGCTAAAGTCAAAGGAACTACGATAAACAAAGCAATATCATTTGTTAAAAACATAGATAAAATAGCAGAAAGTATAATCAACATTAATGCTAAATTTCTTTCATTATTTATTTTATCTATTATTCTTTTTGCTGTTTTTATAAAGAAAGAACTTTCTTTTATTGCAGTTGTAATAATTAATAAACCTGTTAAAACTACAACAGTATTCCAATCAACAAATTGATGATAATTTTTTAAATAATTAGGATAAATAATTGATAGAATGCTTAAGAGAGATAGAAAAAAGAGAAAAACAAAATTGTTTTTAATTATTCTTGATATATTGTTGACTTTCCCGTTCATATAAAATCTGTGATGTAGTCTCTGTTATTTCCCAACAAATGCATCGTACAAATCCCTATTGCAAGCGTGTAGGAATGAACAATATCAATATATTATATTAATGATACATCCGTTAAAATTTCAATAGTAACCGGACCGTTGTGATTAAAAGCCTTTTCAAACGCACTATTCAAATCTTCTTTCTTTGAAACTCTTATACCCATTGCCCCGCAGCTTTCGGCATATTCGGCAAAATTGGGATTTACAAGGGATGTTTTCCAAACATCAAAAAAAGAGGCTCTTTGCTCTTTTGAAATTTTACCCAGTTCATTATTGTTCAGAAGAATATGTTTGATTGGCATATTGTATTTTACGGCTGTTGTAATCTCTGCCATATATTGACCGAAACCTCCGTCTCCCGTAACTGCAACAATAGGTCTTTCCGGCTGGGCAGCCCAGGCGCCAATTGCGGCGGGATATCCGAAACCGATAGAACCCAAATAACCCGACATTAGAATTGATTGTGCTTTACATTCAAAATATCTTCCGAATGAATATGCGTTGTTTCCCACATCTACCGTTATTACGGCGTTATCCGGTACATAGCGGTTCATTGCATCATAAACAGCAATAGAGCTTATGCCTTTACCGTGATCATCTTTTAACCTTTTACTTTTTTCTTCGCACCAAATATCCCACCGTTTTTTAATTTCCGGTTTCCTGTCGTTTGTGTTTGTTTTCCCCTCCAGTTCTTCAAGAAGTATATTTATCGTTACCCCGATTTCACCGAAAACAGGCACATCTATTTTATGAAACTTCCCAATTGCAAGCGGATCGAAATCCACTTGTATAGTTGGAATTTTTGGAGTAATACCCGTGTGATTTGAAAAGGAAGCGCCAAAGACAATAAGCAAATCCGCTTCATTCATAAAGTAACTTGCAACAGGAGTTCCGCTTCTGCCCAGCACCCCGCAGCTTAAAGGATGGTTGTCGGGGATTAAACCCTTTCCTTTAAATGTGGTTAACACGGGAGCGTCTATCTGCTCGGCAAGTTGAATGATTTTTTGCATGTTAAAGCGTGCACCGTGTCCCACAATTACAACAGGATTTTTTGATTTTGAAATAGTATCAACAGCCTTATTTACGGAATCATTCGAAGGAGATATTTTAAAATCCGGCATTCTTCCTTTTGGTGTTCCGGTTTCTTCATCTTCGGAAGACGGAAAAACCTGTACTTCATCGGGGAAAGTAAGGTGAGAAACGTCTCTTTTTATTAAGGCGTGTTTTATTGCAAGACTCATAAGTTCTGCGTGTTTACTGTTTTGTAAAACGCGGTGATTAAATTCTGCTACTGTTTGAAAAGCCCGTACTAAATCTACCTCTTGAAAAGCACCTGTACCAACAACCTGTGAATTAACCTGCCCGGTGAGAGCTAATACCGGAACCCTGTCAACTTTTGCATCCCACAAACCGGTGTACATATTTGTAGAACCGGGACCGGCAATTGCAAAACAAACAGCGGGTCTTCCGGTTAATTTTCCGTAGGCAGAAGCAGCAAAGGCTCCTGCGCCTTCGTGACGGATTGCAAAGTATTTTAAATTACCTTTCTCTTCCATTCTTTTGAATGCGTCGGCAAGTCCTAAATTAGAATGACCAACCATTCCGAAAACTGTATCCACTCCCCAATTAACCATTGTTTCAACCATTAAATCAGAAACGGTTCTCTTGTGTGGTTTTTCTTCTTCAACGCCAACATATATGCCGTCGTCTTTTATTTGAATTGGAAAAGCCGAAATACTGTCATCGTGACCACCAGGTGAACCGCCTGTCCAAGGGTCAAAATCCCACCCGTGCCAGGGACACCTGAGCAGACCGTTTTCAATTGAACCCTCACCCAAAGGACCTCCCTGGTGCGGACACCTGTTGTCAAAGGCAGAAAATTTTCCCTTAAAGTGAGTCAAGCATAAATTATAATGACCCGCATAAACCGACTGCACCCTGCCTTCGGGGAGTTCGTCTTTTGAATCTAAAATTTTATGCCATATTAAATTATCATCATTCATATATTTCTTCTTTTTTCATATTAATTTAAGAAACACCGGCATAAGGTATCCCGGTTAGTTTATGAGTTTCAAAATGAAAAGTTGTTAAATCATTTAAGTTGAAATTACTTATGTCATCATAACCGCAAGCCCGAGCCAGCACTTTTATTAAACTGTTTGATGCGGTTAGAAAATTATAAAGCTGTGTTGCGGATTTATCAATGTTTAATCTTCCCCTAAGATGTTCTTTTTGTGTTGCAATACCTACGGGACAATTATTGGTGTTGCATGCTCTCATTCCCAAACAACCCACCGCCTGTATCGCTGAGTTTGCGATAGCAACAGCATCTGCACCAAGAGCCAATGCTTTTGCAAAATCTTCTGCAATTCTTAGTCCGCCCGTAATTATTAAAGAAACATCTTTAGCACCTTTTTCATCCAAATATTTTCTTGCCCTTGCCAAAGCTGGAATAGTGGGAACACAAATATTATCCCTTAAAACAGTTGGAGCAGCACCTGTTCCCCCGCCTCTGCCGTCTAAAATAATATAATCTGCACCGGCTTGCAGGGCAAAATCAATATCATCTTCAATATGGCTTGCTGCAAGTTTAAAACCTATCGGAACGCCGCCCGAAACTTCGCGGACTTTATTTGCGAAATTTTTAAAGTCTTCAACGGTATTTAAATTTTTGAAAGTTGGGGGAGAGATTGCTGTTTTACCAACAGGCAAACCGCGGACTTTTGCAATTTCTTCACTTACTTTGTTGCCGGGTAAATGTCCGCCGGTACCGACCTTTGCACCCTGTCCGCCCTTAAAATGAAATGCCTGAATATTTTTTAGTTTATCCCAACTGAAACCAAACTCCGCCGAAGCAAGCTCGTAAAAATAACGCGAATTGTTTTCTTTTTCTTCCGGAAGCATACCGCCTTCACCCGAACAAATTCCCGTGCCTGCCATTTCCGCACCTTTAGCCAAAGAGATTTTTGCTTCTTTTGAAAGAGCACCGAAGGACATGTCGGAAATAAAAACCGGCATTTTAAGTTCAAGCGGTTTCCGGGCTTTTTTTCCAATTATTACTTTTGTGTTTACTTCATCTTCGTCCATCAAAGGTTTCTTTGCAAATTGAGCAGGAAGAATTTGAATGTTCTCCCACTTGGGCAAAGTATTTCTGTCAACGCCCATTGCAGCCGAAGGACCATGGTGCCCGGTTTTACTCAACCCGTTTTGAGCTAATTGTTTTATGTAGTTTGTGTAAGGTTCCGTGTCTTCCGGGTGAGTGTCGATGTGTTCGCCTAAGTATTCGCCGGAATTAAAACGCGAAGGTAATTTTACTTCAAATTCTTTTACTTCATCCTCATCTATGTAAACCGAATTGTTTTCAACAACAGATTTAAATTTGTGAAGAGTTTCAGCAGGATTGTATTCGCTTATACCGCTGTCGTACCTGTAATCCCAAAAATGCAAACCGCAGATTAAATTATTTCCGTCAATATATCCGTCGCTTAACAATGCGCCCCTGTGCAGGCACCTGCCGTAAAGAACAGAAACGTTATCATCATATTTAATTATTACAAGATCTGTGTTTAAAGCTTTTGCGTAAGCCGGTGTTTTTTCTTGAAGGGTGTTAAACTCAGCAATTTTTATTGGGCTTTTTAAATTTTTCATAAAACTAATTACTGTTTGTAAAATGTAGCAGTAATAAATTAACTAAAACTTTTAACTGTTTCTATTATTTTAGAAAGATATGTAAACTGTGTGACAGGAATAACACGTTAATTAAAGAAATAACTCGAACGTGACAGTTGCCGGATTGTGTTTCTAAAAGGAAAAAGTTTAATAAAATGAAACAGTGTAATCTAAAAACTTTCCGTTTTCATAATTAAATTTTGCGCTGAAAAATTTATCCTGATCTAACCACTTTAAAAAAATCTTATCTCCGTCCCAAAGATTTAGAGAAGTAAGTTTATCATTTGGTATCCATTCAAGTTTTCCCTCGGGGGAATCAATTAATTCACCGTTGTAATCCGTAATTACAAAAACAAAAACGTACCAGTCGTCAACTCCGTCAAAGTTTGGAAATGTAAGTAGTCCTTTTAATTTGGGATTTTCAACAGTTAGCCCTGATTCTTCCTTAAGTTCTCTTATTGCACATTCTTCGGGGGTTTCACCTAATTCAAATTTTCCGCCGAGTCCGTTCCATTTACCTTCGTGATAATCATTTTCTTTTTTATTTCGATAAAGCATTAAGGTTTTATTTGTAGAGTTGTCTTTTACGTAACAAAGAGTTGCTAATTTCATTTTAATTAAAACTATTCCGCTATATGTTTTTCCGGTACAAGATAATTTTTTACGTAATCATTTACTCCGTCTTCCAGAGGTGTTATTTCCTTTGAATATCCTGCATTTCTAATTTTATTAATATTAGCTTCGGTAAAATATTGATATTTTTTTAAGAGATGTTCGGGCAGCTCAATGTATTCAATGTTTACAGGCTTATTCATACTTTTAAAAATAGAGTAAACCAAATCGTTCCAGGTTCTTGCTTTTCCTGATCCGACATTATACAAACCGTTTTTATTTTGGTTGGTTAAAAAATGCAGTGTCATATCCACAGCATCTTTAACGTATATAAAATCTCTTTTTTGTTCTCCGTCTTTATAGTCGGGATTCATTGACTTAAATAGTTTAACCTTTCCGGTGTCTCTTATTTGTTCAAAAGCTTTGTGAACCACGCTTCTCATATCGCTTTTGTGATATTCATTGGGTCCGTAAACGTTGAAGTATTTAATTCCGGCTATATTTTTAAAAGCATCTTCTTTTACAGCCCAAATATCAAAAAGCGCTTTTGAGTAACCGTACATATTTAACGGTCTTAGCTGAGAGCAGTTTGATTCGTCGTCGTTAAAACCGAGACTACCGTCGCCATACGTAGCAGCGGAAGAAGCATAAATAAAACGGATGTTATTTCTTAAACAAAATTTAGCGAGTGTTTTTGTATACAAGTAATTATTTGTATAAAGAAGGTCTGCGTTTTTTTCCGTAGTAGAAGAATTGGCTCCCAAATGAATTATAGCTTCAATAATATATTTATTGCCTTCTTCTATTTTTTTGATAAAAATATCTTTGTGCATATAATCGTTAAACTTTAAACCGACAAGATTTTTCCACTTTTCAGTTGTACCCAATTCGTCAACAATAAGTATATCGTTTTTACCTTCTTGGTTTAACTTCCAAACAATTGCGCTACCGATAAATCCCGCACCGCCTGTTACAACTATCATTTTATCTCTTTACCTGCATGTGTTTTTAATAGAAATCAATTTAATTATATTTATATTTCTTTACAAAATGAATTCTAAAGAAAAAAACATTATTATAAAATTGATGAATAACAAAAATAAAATAAAAGAAATACTAGACCAAAGAATTATGGTGCTTGACGGAGCAATGGGCACCATGATTCAACAACAAGGGTTTGAAGAAAAAGATTTCAAAGGCGAAAGACTTAAGGATCATCCTTATGATTTGAAAGGTAATAACGATATTCTCTCTATCACACAGCCTGAAACAATAAAGAAAATACACCGTGAATATTTTGATGCCGGAGCCGATATAGTTGAAACAAACACGTTTAACGGAACATCAATTTCACAGGCAGATTACCACACCGAAAAGTATGTGTATGATATAAATTTTTCAGCTGCGAAAATTGCAAAAGAGGTTGCCGAAGAATTCAATCAAAAAGATAAAGACAAACCTCGTTTTGTTGCCGGTGCATTGGGACCTACAAACAAAACACTATCACTTTCCCCTGATGTAAATAACCCGGGGTTCCGAGCCGTTACTTTCGATCAAATGATGGAATCTTATTATGAAGCCGCAGGGGCACTTATAGACGGCGGTGTTGATATTTTAATGATCGAAACTGTTTTTGATACTCTAACCGCAAAAGCCGCAATTTATGCTGTTGATAAAATTTGTTCGGAAAGAAAAATAAATCTTCCTGTAATGATAAGCGGTACTATCGTTGACCAAAGCGGAAGAACACTTTCAGGACAAACAACGGAGGCATTCTGGATTTCGGTTGCTCACACAAAAAATTTACTTAGTGTGGGACTTAACTGTTCACTCGGTGCAAAACAAATGCGACCGTTTGTCGAAGAGCTTTCCAATATTGCAGATGTATATTTATCCGTTTACCCAAATGCGGGTTTACCCAATGAAATGGGGGAGTACGATGAAACACCACGGATAACTTCCGGTGTGTTGGAAGAATTTGCCGAAAGCGGATTTATAAATCTTGTAGGTGGTTGCTGCGGAACAACACCTGTACATATAAAAGCTATTTCTGAAAAAGTAAAAAAATACAAGCCGAGGATCATTTCCCGGCAAGAGCCGTATTTAAGATTAAGCGGGCTGGAGCCTGTTGTTATTAGACCCGAAACAAATTTTGTAAATATAGGCGAAAGAACAAATGTTGCTGGTTCTAAAAAATTTGCCCGATTAATAAAAGAAGAAAACTATGAAGAAGCTTTATCGGTAGCTCGTCACCAGGTTGAAGGCGGTGCCCAGTTGATAGATATAAACATGGATGAAGGAATGATTGAATCTGAAGTTGTAATGACAAAGTTCCTAAATCTAATTGCGACAGAACCCGATATTGCTAAGCTCCCGATTATGTTGGATTCCTCAAAATGGAGTGTAATAAAAGCCGGATTAAAATGTTTGCAGGGTAAAGGGATTGTCAATTCAATAAGCTTAAAAGAGGGAGAAGAAGAATTTATAAATCACGCAAAAGAAGTTCTTCAATTTGGCGCCGCCGTAATTGTTATGGCATTTGATGAAAACGGACAAGCTGATACATTTGAACGCAAAATCAAAATATGTAAAAGAGCATATACAATATTAACTGAACAAGTCGGCTTTGCACCACAGGACATAATATTTGATCCCAACATTTTAACGATAGCAACAGGCATAGAAGAACATAACAATTATGCCGTAAATTATATTGAATCAGTAAAGTGGATAAAGCAAAATTTACCGTTGGCAAAAGTCAGCGGAGGTGTCAGTAATTTATCATTTTCTTTCAGAGGGAATAACACAGTAAGAGAAGCGATGCATTCGGCATTTCTTTATCACGCTATAAAAGCCGGCATGGATATGGGAATTGTAAATGCAGGGCAATTGGAAATTTACGAAGAAATACCAAAAGACTTATTGGTGCTGGTTGAAGACGTTATTTTTAACAGGAAAAAAGAAGCAACAGAAAAACTTTTAGGATATGCAGAAACAATTAAAGGTAAAAACAAAAGTGAAACTAAGAGTGAAGAATGGAGAAGTCTTCCTGTTGAAGAAAGATTAAAACATTCGCTTGTAAAAGGGATAGTAGATTACATAGAGCAGGACACTGAAGAAGCACGAAAAAAATATCCCCAACCACTTTCCGTAATTGAAGGTCCGCTAATGGATGGAATGAGTGTTGTTGGTGATTTGTTCGGTTCCGGAAAAATGTTTTTACCGCAAGTAGTTAAAAGTGCAAGGGTAATGAAAAAATCTGTTGCCTATTTAACACCTTACATCGAGGAAGCAAAACAAAAAACAGGTGATTTGACCGGAGCAGGTAAAGTGCTTCTTGCCACTGTAAAAGGTGACGTTCACGACATCGGCAAGAACATAGTGGGTGTTGTTCTAGGGTGTAATAATTATGAGGTTATTGATCTTGGGGTAATGGTTTCTGCTGATAAAATTTTACAAACGGCTGTAGATGAAAGTGTTGATATTATTGGATTAAGCGGACTTATCACTCCCTCGCTTGATGAAATGGTTCACGTTGCAAAAGAAATGGAAAGAAGGGAAATAAAAAAACCACTGTTAATAGGTGGGGCAACAACATCTCGTATTCATACGGCAGTTAAGATTGCACCAAATTATAGCAAAACTACAATTCACGTTTTGGATGCTTCAAAGAGCGTTCCTGTTGTGAGCAATTTGTTGAACAAGGATAAAAAAACCAACAATGATTTTATTGATAAGTATAAAAAAGAATACTTAGAATTAAGAGATAATTATTTAAGCAAGAGAGCGGAGAAAAACTTAATTAGTTTAGAAGAGGCAAGGAATAATAAATTAAAAACAGAATGGAAAAAAACGGAAATCACAAAACCTAATTTTTTAGGAATAAAAACTTTAACCGATTATCCTTTGAGCGAAATTAAAAAATATATTGATTGGACACCTTTCTTTTTAACATGGGAATTGAAAGGCAGGTATCCTCAAATTTTTAAAGACAAAAAATTCGGCTCGGAAGCAAAAAAGTTATTTGATGATGCCCAAAAGCTGCTTGATAAAATAATTAAAGAAGGTCTCTTAACCGCAAACGGTGTTGTAGGAATATTTCCTGCAAACACGGTTAACTTTGACGATATAGAAATCTATTCTAATGAAAAAAAAGAAACCACAATTAAAACTCTACACACATTAAGACAGCAAAGTCAAAAATCTAAAAGCAAACCCAACATTGCGCTTGCTGATTTTATCGCTCCCAAAGAAACAGGCGTTAACGACTACATTGGTGCGTTTGCTGTTACAACCGGAATCGGTTTGGAAAAGATTATAAATAAATTTGAACAGGAACACGATGATTACAATAGCATTCTATCAAAAGCATTGGCAGATAGATTGGTGGAGGCATTTGCCGAACTGTTGCATGAAAAAACAAGAAAGGAATATTGGGGTTATTCACATGATGAAAACCTTACTAATGAAGAAAAAATAAAAGAGAATTATGCAGGGATTCGTCCTGCACCCGGTTATCCCTCACAACCCGACCACACGGAAAAGCCAATTATTTTTGATTTGCTGAATGTAACTGAAAACACAGGAATAACACTTACGGAAAGCCTGGCAATGTATCCGGCAGCAAGTGTCTGCGGACTTTACTTCTCACACCCCGAATCTAAATATTTTAATGTTGGTAAATTGGGGAAAGATCAAGTTCTCGATTATCACCGCCGTAAAGGAATGAGCATTTCCGAAGTTGAAAAATGGCTCGGTACTAATTTAAGCTATTGATAGAAATTTGTTTTAAGTAAAACCGGAAGATTGATAGATGGCATTTGCACTCCCAACTTATGCTATAAAGGTTGAGTAACGTAAAACCACAAGCTCTCTAAAACACGAATTATTTTTTACCTGTTCATTACTAATGAACAAACAGGTACTATTTTAACACTTAAGCAAAACGATCAAATTAATATAAAAGGCAAAAAGATACTTGTTTTACCTGTGTGGCAATGGTGCTTGCAAAAAACCGGGTAATGAAAGATTAAAAATATAAAACGAAAGAATAAAAAAAATATTTCTTGAATCTTTATTGATATAAAAGCATCATATGAGAAATTAAAAAAAGGAATATATGATGAGCTACTACTTTAACAAAACAGTTGAACAAAATTTTGAAGACACAATAGAAAAAGTAACTGAAGAATTGAAAAAAGAAGGCTTCGGCGTACTAACAGAGATTGACGTAAAAGCAACTCTAAAGAAAAAACTGGATGTGGATTTCAGAAAATATCAGATTTTGGGTGCTTGTAACCCAAGCTTTGCACATAAGGCTCTGCTAAGTGAAAGTAAAGTAGGCACGATGCTTCCGTGTAATGTTGTTGTCCAAGAAAATGACGAAGGAAAAGTAGAGGTGTCAGCCGTTGATCCTTTGGCATCAATGCAGGCAATAGAAAATTCAGATTTGGAGAACATTGCAACAGAAATCAGAGCAAAATTACAGACCGTTATAAATAATTTATGAGTCGAACCTGCCAACACGTAATTGTTTCGACATAGGCAGGCCTGTCTGCACGAAGTCGTTTCGACATAGGCAGGTCTATAAAGGTATCCGTTAGCTTGCGGATACCTTTATAGAGCAGACTTATTTATAACAATTTTATTTTTAGTTTAATATAAATTAGTTTTAACAGGTTACTGATGCTTGATATTTTTAAAAAAGATAAAAAGCACATTTTGGAATTACAACAGACGTAAATATTATTCCAGTTCGGGTTAAATTTATTTTTGAAATTGTATAACCCCAAGTAGTTATAGGCAAATTGCAATTTTCTTCCTGTAAAGTTGATCAGGAATTCTTTTGAAAAAAACCTACTGTTGTAAATGGTAAAAGGAACATCCCCCAGGGACCATTTTAAATAGCCCTCATCTTTCAGGGTTCGGAAGATTGAAAATATCATTGCTTCCATTACTCCCCTGGGTGCATTCATCTTTCTTAAAAGCAAATCTGTGCGAATATTTCCGTTACCTATATCAGCAATCAGTATTCCACCCAGCCAATTATCTGTTTTGTCAGAAAGAACAAAAAGCCTTGTGTTGGGAAGAAAAACATCATTAAAAAAATATTTGAGTTGTGGCTCTTTACCGTGTACACATTCTTTTTTAAAAATTTCAACTAAATTCTTGTTTTTAGTACTGTATTTTATTTCCTCAATTTTTCCTTTTTTATAACCTGACTTTATCAATTCTTTTAAAGATGCCTTATTAAAATGTTCCTTTTTTAAATTCAGAACAGCTTCTTGGGCAACTTTAAATATCTTATAATGTATTTCTTTAAAATAGTCGGCAAAAGTTGAACTACACCCGCTAATAAAAATTGTCTGCTTTTTGGAAGAAAACTTCTTGCTATTAATTATATCTGATTGTTTAAAATAAAATTGTGGGTTGTTTATCCATAATATTGGATTTTTTTTTGATAGAAATTTTCTATTTACTAATATTTCATAAAAAAATTTGTTGTTCAAAATAGTGTTATTATAATGTTAAATAAAAGATGTAATAATAAGGATATTTGATATAAAATCAATTTATGACTAAAGAGTCAATTATAATATTATTTAAAAGAAAAAAACCCAATAAAAATAATTGGGTTTTTTTATAAAGCTATTTTTTTAATTAATCATCTTCGTTGCCATCTTTATTATCATCTTCATAGACCTTCATAGATTTTCTTATATTATTATTTATCAAAGAAAGGTTGTTTGGATCACTAGGATCAATCAATTTTCCTGATGAATCTTTAAACCAACCGTTAGAATTGAAATCTAAAGTTATATTCAAGGTTGTTGTGTTTGCTGTAACAATTAGACTTTTTGTTAGGTTGATATCGACCTCAGCTTCTACTTGAGACTTAAAATTAAAATCAGTTGCCGTACCGTTTTTATAAGATTTACCGTCAACAAGTACACTATATTTTGCACCGGATAAAAAATCTGCAAATTTGGGTTGTTCACTTGCCGGTAATGCGTTTACTTCTGTTTGACTAACTTTATGAATCTCAAACTTTACTTTGTTATATGTACCTGCCGGTAAATTAGCTACGGCTATTTGTTGAAGTGCACTGCTTAAATTTAAATCGACAACAGTTGGTCTATGCTTGTCGTTTTCATTTTTATTATCTTTATTTTCTACGTCTGTGTCCATGTTATAATCTTTGTTTTCAGAATCCGAACCAAGTTTTAAGTCTCTTAAAACAAATCGTGCCCTTGTTATTACAATGGAATCTACTGCTTGGATACCATTTGTTTTTGGTAAAGTAGTGGTGTTTGAAAATTTTATAGATAGTGATACATTTGGTGCTGCCGTTCCGTTTGGTGATAATGTACCGGATACAGGGTTATTATTATTGCTGCATCCGCTTAATAATGTAAAAGATAATACGAACAAAGCCATTCCACCCATTATGTTACGTAACATAGTTTTCTCCTTTTTTAAATATTATTTAATTGACTTTTTTTGTTTAACACAATAGTGTCTTTTGTTCTATAAAAGTGACAATTAAAATATATCAGTAGACAATTCTTGGCTTAATATCGCTTGTTTTACTTTTATTCAGCTATATGTTTAATAATTTTATTTTTAAATAAATGAGTCTGCTCTAAAAAGCTATGTTTAACAAAATTATGTTTTGTTTCTATTCAAAAATTTTAACCCGGTTTACTTATAATTAACCTTTTTAGACCTGCCTATGTCGAAACGACTTCGTGCAGACAGATTCGACTCATAAATACAAGTATGGAAAAAATTATTTTTGTTTATAATGCGGATAGCGGTCTTTTTAATTCACTAACCGATACGGCTCACAAATTGCTTTCACCCGGCACTTACAGTTGTAATTTGTGTGCAATTACTTTCGGTTCATTCGGAATGAAAAAAGATTGGAAAGAATTTCTGAAAAGTATTAATCTACCGATGGAGTTTCTTCATAGAAATGAATTAAAAAAGATATACGGAATATCGAACATAAACTTGCCTGCAATTTTAATAAAAGAAGAAAACGAACCTAAATTGTGGATAAATTCCGAATCGATAAATTTGTGCAAAAGCATTGATGATTTAAAACAATTAATCACAAGTAAGTTACAAATTGAAAAATTATAGAACTGAATTTCGTTTATCTTTATAAGAATATTTTCATAAATTCATATCTATATTTCAAACATATTAGTCAATTGTATGAACAAAGAAAATAATAGACCCAAATGGGATGAATACTTTTTAAAACTTGCAATGCTTGCATCCGAAAGGTCAACTTGTCCACGGATGCACTGCGGATGTGTTTTGGTAAAAGACAGGTTTGTACTTGCAACAGGTTACAACGGCTCACTTCCTCATCAACCTCATTGCGATGAAGCCGGTTGTTTAATTGTTGATAACCATTGCGTAAGAACTAATCACGCAGAAATAAACGCTTTGGTACAGGCAGCTATTCATGGGGGAGCAATAAAAGGAGCTACGGCGTACATAACAAATATGTCGTGTACAACATGCTCAAAAGCACTTATAACAGCGGGTATAAAAAGGGTAGTTGTTTTTTCCGATTTTCACGATACGCTTGCAACAAAATTTTATAACGATTCGGATGTTGAAATTATAAAATTGAAAATGCCTGAGAAGGAGATAAAATATAATTTAAAAGACTATTCATCGGCTAAAAAGACAGAAAAATCGGAATAAAGGAAAATCCATTCTGTAACATTTTTACTACAATTTCTAAATAGTGACTTATTGGTCATCATAAATTATTCAACATAAACAACGGTACCGTAAACAAGAATTTCAGCAGCACTTGTCATTATGTAACTTGTTGAAAATCTACAGTCTTTAAAGACAAACACTTCTATCAATTTTACTCATCTGCTTGTTTATTATACACTTGGAATAAAGTTTTATTCAAATTTATATAAAAAATTTGGAATCTATATAGGCTGGAAAAGAAATCCTCCGTTGTTATATTAATAACTTCAGAGGATTGAAGATGTGTTATAAATTTATGCTACGGAACTTAAAAGTTCTTTATCAATAATTTTCTTTAAGGTTTCTTTAGGTAAAGCACCTACCGCCATTTGTGGTTGACCTTCTTTTGGAACAAATAAAAGCGAAGGAATACTTTTAATACCGAAAGCTCCGCCAAGCTCTTGTTCTTCATCCGTATTAATTTTATAGAAATTCACCTTACCTTTATATTCTTCGGAAAGTTCATCAATTATTGGACCCACAACTTTGCACGGTCCGCACCACGGTGCCCAAAAATCTATCACGCAGGGTAAATCTCCTTCAAACGTCCATTCTTTATTTTTTTCATAGTTAAAAACTTTCTTCAAAAAAGTTTCTTTTGTTAAATGTTCCGACATTAATATCTCCTTTGTATTTAATCATTTATTCTTTTTACTTATACATGTAATGCTTAAATATATAAAAGGATTCATAAAGGACAAATGATTATTTTTTAATCTATCGTTTATATTGGGCTTTGCCCAAATTTAATAATGGGCGACTCGCAAGTCGCCCCTATTTTTCTATTGTGTTTTGTTCAACGTTGAATAGATCAATTACTTCACGACAAAAGTTAATTAGAAATGAAAGAAGTTTTTCAGGGGATTCAAAATTATTTTTTATCACCAATTTCATTATGTCTTTATCCTGCTTAAAAACTATTGTCTTTTTATAATTATCCAATATATAACGCATCAATTCCACAAATTTATATTTGTAATAATCTTCTCTTTCACCTTTTGGCAGAATTATTATAATTCTTTCTCTCTGCATATTTACTCTTTCGAATAATGCGTGCGAAGCATAATGTTTTAAATATGAAACAGCAGTCAGTCTTTTGACCAAAAGAGGCAAAGGACCAAACCTATCAAGCAGCTCTTCTTTAATCTCTTCAATTTCTTTTGTGCTTTCTACAGAGAAAAAAGCAGTATAAAAGTGGAGTCTATCTTTTTGTTCGGGCATGTAATTTTTTGGTAATCCAATTTCAAAATATGTGTCAATAGTCGGGTCTGTTTTTTCTTTTGTCTGCGGAAGTTCTTTAAATATTTCTTTAAACTCCTTGTATTTCAATTCTTCAACAGTTTCGTTTATTAACTTCATATAAAGCTCAAAACCGACATCGTTTATAAAACCGGTTTGTTCGGTACCGAGCAAGTTACCCGTTCCTCTTATTTCCATATCTCTCATCGAAAGATTAAACCCTGCACCGACATCCGTATATTCTTCGATTGCCTGTAATCTTCTGAGAGCTTTTTTTGTAATTCCCGAAAGAGACGGAACAAGAAAATAAGCATAAGCCTGCCTGTCCGATCTTCCTACCCTTCCGCGCAGTTGATGAAGTTCCGCCAAACCGAATCTATCCGCCCTGTTTACTATAATTGTGTTTACATTTGGTATGTCAATCCCTGATTCAATTATTTTTGTAGAAATAAGCATATCAAATTTTCTGTTCATAAAACCGTGAATTACATCTTCCAACTGCGAAGGTTTCATTTGTCCGTGGGCAACCGCAATCTTAATATCAGACATATATTTTCTGATATAGTCGGCTAATTTTTCTATTGAATTAACGCGGTCGTGAACCAAATATATTTGTCCGTTTCTCTTTAGCTCGTTAAAAATCCATTCTTTCATTTTAAGGATATCGAACATAGAAACCTTTGTGTTGATCGGCTGCCTGTTTGGCGGAGGTGTTGCAATTATTGATAAATCTCTTGCGCCCAAAAGCGAAAGATTTAATGTTCGCGGTATTGGTGTGGCAGTCATTGCAAGAGTATCGACATTTACCTTTAATGAACGAAGTTTTTCTTTTGCTTTAACACCGAATTTATGTTCCTCATCAATAATTAAAAGACCCAAGTTTTTAAATTGCACATCTTTTGAAATAAGCCTGTGTGTACCAATAACGATGTCAACTTTACCGTCGTTTAAATCTTTAAGAATTTCATTTTGTTTTTTCTTTGATTGAAACCTTGAAAGAACATCAACACGAACGGGAAATTGTGATAGCCTGTCTGTGAATGTGTTATAATGCTGTTCAGCAAGAATGGTAGTGGGGACAAGTACAGCGGTTTGTTTCCCGTCCTGTACCGCTTTAAAAGCAGCTCTTACGGCAATTTCCGTTTTACCGAAACCAACATCTCCACAAACAAGCCTATCCATAGGGTTATCGGCTTCCATATCTTCTTTCACTTCTTCCGTTACCTTAGCCTGGTCAAGTGTGTCTTCGTACATAAAAGAAGCTTCCAACTCTTTCTGCCAAACTGTATCAGGACTAAAATTAAAACCCTTTGTTGCTTTTCTTTTTGCGTAAAGTTCAATTAATTCTCTAGCAGCTTCTTTAATTTTCTTTTTGGTTTTCTTTTTAGTGTTATTCCATTCACCGGTTCCCAAAGAGGAAAGAGTGGGTTGCAAATTTTCGTTCGAAGAATATCTATTAACCAAGGTTAAATAATTCAAATTAACATAAACTATACCGCCTTCGTTATACAGAATCTTCATTGATTCCTGTTTTATGCTTCCTATGTTTATTGTTTCCAACCCAAGGTATTTTCCAATTCCATAGTCTAAGTGTACAACGTAATCCCCCTTTGTTATAGTAGAGACCTTATTTTTTTTCGATTTTTTGTACTTGCTTCCCGGTAGTTTTGTTCTGTAAGGTTTATTAAAGATCTGATAATCGGTTAACAGCAGAAAATTTTCTTTCTTTAACACAAAGCCTTCTTTAATTGCCAGCGAAATTATTTTGATTTTTCCTGTTTCGATTAAATCGGCAATGCGGTTGTCCAGTTCGGAAAGAAGGTCTTTTAATCTTTGAGTCTGAAGTTCTGTTTCGGAAGTGATGAGAATATTAAAGTTTTTTTGAGCATAGTCAATTAAAGATTGTGAGAGAATTTTATAGTTTCCGTTTATTGAAAAAGCTTCCGTTATTCCCAGATCAACTCTATTTTTTGATGATTTTAATTCCTGTTCAATTATCCATTGTACATTTTCAAATTCATTTATGTCGAAACTTTTTTCCGGTAAATCATTTTCAGTATCAACATTAATTATAATATCTTCTTCTGTTTTATTTTCAATATCAAAAGGAAAGGATTCAAGGTCTGTTGTTTTTTTTGTTTCTTGTTCCTGATTTGTGTCAAACAAATTAATTTTTTTACTATCTATATTTTTGATATCATATTCCGAACATAAAACAACAGGTGAAGATAAATAGTCAAAAATGTTTGAGTTTTTATGATTTGTTAATTTGTTTTTCCCGTTTGGTTTTCCGTCGGACTCCGTCTCCGA
>ENA-ORDP01000839-ORDP01000839.1-marine-sediment-metagenome-genome-assembly--contig:-NODE-839-length-18602-cov-8.323610_pt1 | contig 18602 bp, 14 predicted proteins | sample MGYA00248627_ERZ508539 | MGnify/ENA primary metagenome ERZ508539 (study PRJEB26208, sample SAMN05571518) | marine sediment metagenome | biome: deep sea; feature: Hydrothermal vent; material... | reverse complement strand
CGCATTTATCACAATAAATAATTGGAATGGGAGTCCCCCAATATCTTTGTCGCGAAATTAACCAATCCCGCAAACGATAATTAATTGTTGATTTTCCATTCCCTTCTTTTTCTAATTTTTCAGTTATTCTTTTAATTCCTTCATCTGACCTCAAACCGTTAAATTCTGCTGAATTAATCATAGTGCCGATTTTCGTGAATGCTTCGCTTAATTCGGATTCAGGTTCCGTTCCATCTTGAAGAATAACTTTACGAATAGGCAAATCATATTTCTTCGCAAACTCAAAATCTCTTTCGTCATGCCCGGGAACAGCCATAACACAGCCCGTACCGTAGGTTGATAAAACATAATCTGCAATCCAAACCGGTACTCTTTCATTATTCACCGGATTGATTGCAAAAGCACCGGTCGGTACCCCTGTTTTTTCCTTAACTGTTGAAGTTCGTTCAATTTCCGATAAACTTTTTACGGAATTAATATATTTTTCAACGTCTTCTTTATATTTACTTTTTGTTATTTTGGCAACCAATTCATGCTCAGGGGCAATTACCACATAAGTTACACCGTAAAGTGTATCAGGCCGCGTTGTAAAAACTTCCATTCCTTCTTCGATGCCTTCGATTTTAAACTTTACTTGTGAGCCGTAGCTTTTCCCAATCCAGTTACGCTGCATAGATTTTGTTTTTTCGGGCCAATCAATTTTATTTAAACCGTCTAATAATTCATCGGCATAATCTGTAATCTTTAGATCTTTAGCAATTGTATTTAATTCAACGATTTTTTTTGATTTGAGTTCTGAGATATCCATGAGTTTTTCTTTTCCTTAATTATTTGTTTTAAAATTTATTTAACAATTAGATTCTTTTAACAATATTTTGATTTAATTCGGATTTGTTTAGAAGATTTGGAGCTATTTTATTTTACTTTAATATTCTTTAATAACGATAGGATTTTGTGGACTGCCCGAAAATTACATTTTACCTCATGAAATGTCAAGTTATTTTTAGAATAATACATTTTTTTTGCAAAAAATATTTTTACCTTAAATCATTTACTCCTAAATTATAGATATATTATAATTTTATAAATACATCTTTAATATAAATTAAAATATTCGATTATTAATATTATCAAAATCAAATCTACCTATCGGTAGACAGGGTTAATTATTATGCCGTTAAAAGTTAAAAGGAATTCAATTCGTTTTTGTCCTGATCCTAAAAGGATCATTGCTCGCTTTTATTTACCTGGTGGAGATACAAAAGCTAAACTGATAATTCAAAATGTTTTAGATCTTTCTGAAGATGAAACTAATACTGTTTTAGATCAGATATTAAGAAATTTTTCAAAACGTCACCGTAATATTACAAAGATTTTTGAAAAACATTTTAACCGGGTTAAATATATAACTAAAGATTTAGAAGTTGATCCTGATTCCCTTTCATTAAAGAAAAGATTACTTATAGGCTCGTATTTTACCCAAGAGTACTCAATTGAATCCGCTGCTTTTTTTAATCCTTCTATTGTAGAAGACCCCGAACAATTTAATTTGGAAGAGGGACAAAAAAGAATAATTATGAGTTTTAGAGCAACGGGTGAAGGACATATTTCATCTATTGTTTTTAGAAGTGGAATAATTGATAAAGACAATAAGATATCATTTATAAAACCCGGTAATCTTGTTGATGTACCTGAAACAGTAAAACGCTGTGTTTATAATAAAAATCAGTTTAGAAATAAACTTGAAGAGATGAAAAACAACGGGTATATACTTGATATGGTTATGCATAGACTAAAAGATGAATTTATTTACGGTGAACTTGTAGGCAGCATAAATGAAATATTAAAAGATAAAAGTTTAACTGAATTGGATAAAGAAGAGTTGCAAAGAATAAGATGGCTTGCAACTTCACACTATGAAACAACATTCTCTCTTGATACTGCCCTATCGGAAAGAGTAATCTTTCCCGTCTCTTATGCAGAAACAAATGGAATTGAAGACGCCAGATTCGTTAGATTTATTGATGATGACGGAAGCGTAACATATTATGCAACATACACGGCTTATAACGGACATGCAATATTACCCAATCTTTTGGAAACAAAAGACTTTTACCATTTTGAAATAAAACCGCTTAATGGTAAGTATGTTCAAAACAAAGGGATGGCGCTTTTCCCAAGAAAAATTAATGGGCAATATGCTATGATTTCACGGTACGATGGTTTTAACAACTTTATAATGTTTTCCGATAATATAAACCTTTGGCAGAACGTGAAAAAAATACAAGAACCTCGTTATCCTTGGGAATTTGTAAAAATAGGAAATGCCGGCTCACCTCTTGAAACAGATAAAGGATGGCTTTTAATTACACATAGCGTTGGACCAATGAGGAGATACACTTTAGGAGCCATACTTCTTGATTTGGACGACCCTACAAAAGTGATAGCAAGATTAAAAGAACCTTTACTTGCACCAAATGATGAAGAAAGAGACGGTTACGTACCCAATGTAGTTTATTCTTGCGGCTCCATCATTTTGAATAACGAATTAATTATTCCTTACGCAGTGTCTGATTATGCATCGACTTATGCCACTATCTCTATGGATGAGTTATTTCACGAGTTGTTATTTAAGTGATCCCCGTTGCCATTATTGTAATTGTACACTCATCTCCCCGTTGGCTGAAGACCAACGGAAATAATTTGTTCTCAAGGATTTCCGTCGCTTTTAGAGACTGTGTGAAAATTGCACTGCAACAAAAAGAACTCACCCTAATTCGCCGCGGCGAACCTAAATGGGGCTAAAGCCCAGGTATGTTTTCCAGTGAATAAACCGTCACATAAATGTGACGGAAATATTAATATTTCAAACATTGCCGTCCGTTTAAACGGACGGTTTGAGAATTTATAAAAACATTTTGGCTTTAGCCACATTTACAACTTAAGAGTTTTTTTAATATTTCTTAAGTTGACAGCATTACTTTTTAAGAAAAACAAAAGTGAGTTTTTTATTATATCAAAATCCGAAAACCAGTTTGGAAATTGTATAATCTTAAAATAAGTTAATTAGTTATATCCTTTTCTAAAGCACGAAGAACTTTTAAGTGAGCTATTAAATATGCTAAAGTACTTTCCGCTCCTTGATTTCTGTTAACCCCATAACTTTCAAGACCGTCAGAACAGCCCCCTGTATCAAAATTATAAAGCGGAATTCCCATTTCATTCTCACCCAAGAACCATAAATAAGAAGTATACATTTTTTTAAGATAATCTTTATTTCTTGTTACCTTATAAGCCTGATTAAATAAAAGCACCATTGCAGTTGCGTTTATAGGCTGTTGTGCAAAGTGAGCAGGTTCTTTCCCTTTTTCAAACCACCCGTCATTTCCAATCACGCTAAGGTAATCATTCTTAAATTTTATCTCTTCTAAAAAATTTAATAATTCAGTTGCGGTTTTTAATATTTTTTTATCATTCAGCAATTTATATGAATAAAAAAGTGCAAGAGGAACAATACCGTTGGAATAAGTTAATTTATTTTCAAACCAGACCCATTCTTTATCTTTCCCGTTATCTACTCTACTAATTATTTTATTAGTTAAATCTTTAAGAAGTTTTATCATTTTTTCATCACTTGGGTAGTGTTTCAGATAATGATATAATCCGCTTATTGTGTATGCTATACTCCTTACTTCTTTTAATTTCATAAAATTGGGGAGAGCTTTTGAAAACATCTCAAATGATAGTTGTAAATATCCGGGATTGGGTGAATAACGCAATAGATAACCTAATGCCCATATAGTCCTACCGAAAGAGTCCTCTGTACCATCCTCATCAAGATATTCTCCACTAAAACTTAAGAAATTTCTAAATGTGCCGTTATCATTCTGCATATAATTTATAAAGCTTAAATAATTTGGTAATAACTCAAGAGCCTCTTCATCTTTTAATTGATTCCATGCCATTAGTGTCATAAGTAAAGCTCGTGAATTATCATCAATACAATATCCTTTTTTTAGATTAGGTACATTATACAATGCATGCTGGATTATGCCGGTATCATAGGTTAATCTTTTAATGTGTTTTAATGAAAAAGTCGGCATTGCCAGGGGGTTAATTATATGTGCTTCATTAACTTTTATCTCTTCATTACTTTTTAATATATTTGAGATCAGCTTAAAATACTGTTTGCCGATCTCGGGCCATATATGTGTTCTTCCGTAATCATAAGCTTTTTTCCTTAGTGCATGCATTTCATTTGGGTTATTTAGAATTTTAATTAATATTTTGGATAAAGACTGATGATCCCCAAATTTAAAGAGTATTCCTCTCCCATCAGCCAATAACTCTTCTGCGTGCCAATATGGCGTGGAAATTACTGCAGCTCCCGCACCGGCGGCATAAGAAAGTGAACCGCTTGTCATTTGTGCTTTATTTAAATATGGTGTTATGTATATATCCGTTGCAGATAAATAGTTGAATAATTCTTCATCACTAACAAAATTATCATAAAAAAATACATATTGTCTTAAGGAATATTTTTGTACTAACCGGTGCAGATAATTTCGGTATTCTTCTCCCGATTCTTTTACAACATTAGGGTGTGTTTTCCCCAGGATAATGTATACAATATCTTGATGCTTCTTTACAACTTCTACAAGCGATTTAAGAACTGTTTCAATTCCTTTGTTCCTATTTAGCAATCCAAAAGTAAGTAAAACTTTTTTATCCTCAAGATTATATTTTTTCTTGGTAGCCCTATTATCAATAAATTTGAAATCAGGAACACCGTGTTCAATTTTTACAATTTTTCTTTTGGGAACACCATATATAGTATTTAAGAATTCAAAAGCCAGATTATTCATAACAACAACCTTACTTGCCTTGCTGCTTAACTTTTGAATAATAACTTTTTGTGTATAGGTAGGTTCCTTTAATAGGGTATGAAAAACAACTATTAAAGGGATTCGCAAGTTACGCGTAAGGGATAAAATATACGTTCCGCATTCACCACCGAAAATACCGTATTCATGCTGTAGAATACACAGATTAGCTTGACTATAATTAATGAACTTAGCCGTTTTTATATAATCTAACTGGTGATTCTGACGTATGGTATGCTTTACAATATCGGGATATTTATGCTTATCATTATTTTTATTCAATGCTACTACGTAGGCGCTTATTTTTACTTCTTTGGTATCGTTGTTATTAATTATGGAATTTAAGAGATTATTTGAAAATGTTGCTATACCACATTTCCTCGGAAGAAATGTTGAAATGTTTGCTATTTTAATTTCTTTCATTTTTCCCCATCTGCTTTCTATTTATTTTCATTTAGAACAAAATATTTAAACATAAAATTACAAAATGTTTATTATTAGTAGACTATCTATTTAGAGAAGTTGTTCCCTAAAATTACAATTAACTTAAAGAACTTTTAATCTCACCAAGGAGATACATACTACCGATTACAACGAGGCAATCCTCTTTATCCTTCAGCATAAAATCTTTTATATATTTATCCGGATTAGTGATAAGTTTTACATTAAAACCAATTTTCTCACAATGTTTTTTCATCTCATTTATATCGGCTGCTCTGTCAAAATTTATAGATGTAAGAGATATATTTTCAAATTCATTTCTTAATTCTTTTAGCATAATTTTATACGCTTTATCATTTAACGCACTGAATAACAAAAATTTATTTTTATAGTTTGAAGAATGTTTACGGAATTCAGACAGAAACTTTCTAATCCCGTCCGGGTTATGTGCCGAATCAAATATTATATCAGGTTTATTGTTATAAAATTCATACCTACCGGTTAATGAAGTATTGTGAATCACATTTTTTAGGCCCAATTGAAAAGCGTGATTATTAAAAATATTTTGTATTTGCATCACTGTTAATACTGCAATTGCGGCGTTTACCTTCTGATAATCTCCGTTTAAGGGCAGAATACTTATCTTAACTTTATTTTCATTGTACGAAACAATTATATCATTGTTTTCTCTTTCAATAAAGTTTTCAATTTCGTAAAGATCAGTGTTTAACGATTTACATTTTGTTTCTATTACTTCTCTTGCTTCATCAGGTAATGAACCAATAACAACTCTGCTTTTACTTTTTATTATGCCGGCTTTCTCTTCGGCAATTTTAGCCAAAGTATCGCCTAATATTTTAGTGTGCTCCAAACTTATTGAAGTTATAACCTCACAAAGCGGTTGTAGAACGTTTGTTGCATCCAATCTTCCACCAAGTCCCGTTTCAATTACGGCATAATCAACATTATTTTTATAAAAATAACAAAATGCCATTGCCGTAGTTACTTCAAAAAAAGTGATCTTATTTTCTAAGATGAAATTATAATGCTCAGATATAAACCGGGCAATATAAGTATCCCCTATTTCTTTATTATTAATTCTTATTCTTTCATTAAATTTGACAAAATGCGGGGAGGAATATAATCCTGTTTTATATTTGTGCTCTTGCAGAATACTCGATATAAACGCAGCAGTACTCCCCTTTCCGTTTGAGCCGGCGATGTGAATGGTTTTTATTTTTGATTGCGGATTACCGAGAAAATCTAAAAACTTTTTTATGTTTTCTAAACCGAGTTTTATCCCGAAATTATGAAGTGAAAAAAGTTTATCTAATGAATCTTGAATATCCATTTTAATCTAATTGATAGGAACCGGTCAGTGAAGATATTCGGTCGATATTATTTTTGTTGCAATAATCGATTAATCCTTTAAGAATTTTTTCAGACGCTGTAGGATCAATAAAATTTACAGTACCAAGTTGTATTGCAGATGCTCCAGCAATCATAAATTCTGCTGCATCCTGCCAATTCATAATACCACCGATACCGATTATTGGGATATTAACTTTCCTGTGAATTTCCAATACCTTTGCCAACGCAATTGGTTTTATAGCCGGACCGGAAAGTCCCCCTGTAATATTATTGAGCTTGGGTTTTTTTGTCTTAATATTAAAAGCAGTACCAACCAATGTATTAATAGCAGAAACAGCATCAGCACCCTCTTTTTTTGCTGCTTGGGCGAAATCGGAAATGTAAGCTACATTTGGTGAGAGTTTAATTATAATCGGTTTTGTTGTATTAGCTCTTACTTTTTCCGTAATCTTCCCTACCATATTAAGATCATTTCCAAATTGTAACCCGCCTTCATTAACATTGGGACAAGAAACATTTATTTCAAATGCGTGAATTCCATCCTCGTCGTTTAACATACGCACGCATTCAACATATTCTTCAATTGTGGATGCGGCTATATTACAGATAATCGGTGCATCTTGTTTTTTTAAGAATGGTATTTTTTCGGTGATAAATTTTTCAATTCCAACATTTGCCAAACCAATTGCATTTAACATACCTGCGGCTGTTTCCAATATCCTTTGAGGTTTGTTGCCTTTCCTCGGTTTTAAACTGATTGATTTTGTTACAATAGCACCGATCTTTTTAAGATCAATAAATTCCGATATTTCATTTCCGTAACCGACCGTTCCGGAAGCAAGCATTACCGGATTTCTTAAAGTTAAATTTCCGATATTTACGCTTAGGTCTACTTCACTCATAAAATAACTTCCTTTGAATTAAATACAGGTCCGTCTTTACAGACAAGCAAAAATTTATCTTCATCTGCTGCCGATTGGATTGGGCAACCCTGGCATATTCCAAAGCCGCAAGCCATTGCACATTCTGTTGAAATCTCACATTCTATGTTTTTTTGTTCGGTTAGAATTTTAAGAGCCTTCAGCATCGGCGTAGGTCCGCAAGCAAATATCTTTGATTTTACATTACCGGTTTCATCAAGTTTTTTTCCTAAAAGCTCTACAACATTTCCTTTAAAACCTAATGAGCCGTCATCAGTCGCAACTGAAATATTCTCAAGACCATAGGTGATTACATCCTTCTTGGTTCTTCCCCCGATTAAAGTAATTATTTCCTTTTTATCTTTAAGTAGTCTTGTCAAAAAAGGGAAAGGAGCTGCGCCTAATCCCCCGCCAATAATTATAGCTCTATCAAAATCATCTTCAATGTTAAACCCGTTTCCGAGGGGACCTAATACATCAATAAATTCACCGGGTTTTTTTAATGCAAGTAACTTAGTTCCTGCACCCATAGTATTAAACATAAAATAAAAGGAATCATTTTCAACATCACAAACACTAAAGGGTCTTCTTAACAGCGGTATTGCCAATTCACTAATTCTAATATTTAGGAATTCTCCGGGATTTATATTGTTTGCAATTTCAGGTGATTTTACTTTAAACAAATGAATGTTGTGTTCCAACTCTTTAATCTCTTCTATTTGATTTTCAGTAATATTCACATTTTACCTTTTTCAATTAAAAAATTTATTGTGATTTGTGTTTAAAGGACGGAAAGAAAATATAAGATTATAAACTGAATTCGATTTATTATTAATATTGGTTTTCAATTTAAATTGTTGTTCTCTATCTCGGTAACTTTATTAAGTCTTCTTTGATGTCTTCCTCCGCCAAAATTAGTATTAAGCCAGGTTGCAAGAATTGACTTAATAGTTTCTTCACCCAGCGCTTTTGCTCCTAAAACCAGTACGTTGGCATTATTATGTTCTCTTGCACTACTTGCAGAAAATTCACTATAGCATGTTGCAGCTCTAATTCCTTTTAATTTATTCGCCGTTATAGATGATGGAATACCTGTAGCATCAATTATAATCCCGAACTTCACTTCATTTTCTTTTACTTTTCTTGCAACGGCAAATGCAAAATCAGGATAGTCGCAAGATTTTTCATCATAGGTACCAACATCTATTATTTCGTAACCTTTTTCAGTAAGTATTTTTGACAACACATTTTTAATTCTAAAGCCTGTGTGGTCACTCCCGATTGCAATTCTTCTAACAGTCTGTGATTTTTCAATTTCATTAACAGTTAAAGGGATATTTTCTGCTGAATTTTTTTTAACCGTTGCAATACCCAATGTTTTGATTTTGTCCCAGGCTAAAGCCGTAACAATATCTTCGTCACCGATTGGTAAAACATTACCTCCCGATTCGGCAAATTTTATTATATCAAGTTCGGTTATTAATTTTTTCATATTAGATTATTACAAGTATTCGTCCAACTTATTTACTTTCAGATGTTCTACAATTTTTTTAACGTCCTGACTTCTATCCCTTCTGCAAATAAGTAAAGAATCTTTAGTATTTATTACTACTAAATTATCAACACCAATTAAAGCTGTAAATTTATCCGGGGAATAAACATAGGAATCCATTGTCATATCAGCATATATATTTCCATTAATCGCATTTCCTTGCTCATCTTTTTGAGATAGTTGATATACTTCTTCCCAACTGCCGACATCACTCCAGGTAAATTTACCTTTTGTTAAAAATACTTTTTTTGATTTTTCCATAATTCCGTAATCAATTGAAATACTTCTTAGTTTACGGTAAATATTATCCAATATTTCTTCAAAATCATCTGATGAAAAACTTTCTTTTAATTTTTGTAATCCCTCACTAAGTTCCGGTAGATATTCTTTTATTTCGTTCAGAATGGAATCTACTCTCCAGATAAACATACCGCTGTTCCAAAAGAAATCCCCGCTTTCTAAAAATCTTACGGCTGTTGCATAATTGGGTTTCTCTGCAAAAGTATAAACATTATAAATTCCTTCCTCAACTTCTCTCTCGTCAATTTGTATATAACCGTAACCGGTTTCAGGTCTCGTCGGTTGCACACCTATTGTAACCAAACCTTTTGATTTGTATGCAAATTCGGCTGCCACATTCAATGTATTATGAAATTCTTCTTTCTCTTTAATAATATGATCGGCAGGTAAAACCAAGGTAACGGCTTCAGGGTCTAATTTTTCTATGAAAATTGAAGCCAACCCAATGCAAGCGGCTGTATTTTTTCCGAATGGTTCAATTAAAATATTCTCTGCGGGAATGTTGGATAGTTGCTTAACAATTTCATCTTTTTGAATTCTATTTGTTATTACAAAAATATTTTCATTTTCAATTAATCCTTCCAAACGTTCGATAGTATTTTGGATCATTGTTTTACTGTTAAATATTTTTAGAAACTGTTTCGGTGTTTTTTCTTTGCTTCTTGGCCAGAATCTTGTGCCCACACCTCCAGCCATTATCAGAGCATATAATTTCATTTGGTTTTATTCCTTGTAATCTTAAATTTCATTTTTATTTTCTTTACAGTTTAGTACACAAATTTTAAAAGTATGAATGATTGTAAAAAAACAGAGTCTGCAACTGTTAAATGGATTTTTTAAAATCCATATTTATCATTTCCCATCCATTCATCCATTCAATCACACATTCTCTTTCTGCTACCAAATTCTCATTTAGTTTTTTAATAACAAGAAACTTGATTTATACTTATCCTTCAATCTTAATTGATTTTATCTGACGACCGAATGATTCAGCTCTATTTAAGTAACCGGTAATATCAACATCTTTTCCTTTTACCACTGCAACTATCACAATAAGACAAGCTCTCATAGATTCAACAATTTCTTTAGTCGGTGTTAATTCATTTGCCCTTATCAATAATAGTGCTTTAGCAACTATATTATGCATATTTGATATTATTTCAAATCCCCTTTCTTCAGCTAATTTTCCATTGCTTTCAAGTATCTCACAATATTTTATTAAGTCCTCAGGATCCGGATTGCTTGTTAAAAGAGTCTTTAATAGTTCATCTACGTTTTTTATCGGCTGTAAAATTGCTTCTTCAAAATTCTGAAATAATGTACCGGATTCAACAGGCTCATCTTCCATTATTATTTTTTCTTTTAGTATGTCTGTCTCTGATTTATCAAAGTAAGAATTGTCTGTGTTTCTGCTTGCTACATCAAAATCAATGTTGTTATCAAGATCATTTGAGAGACCGTTTTCTTTTATCTTAGTAATAGCTTCTCTAAATGATGATGGATTAACTGCATCTAATAACCTGCTCAGATCACTAATTAAATATTGACTGTGCTCTTTAAACTTATCGGATATTTTTAGTAAGTCTATCGTACCTTGTGACAGATACCTATAAATCTCATCTAACCGTATGGCAAGTGTTGAAAGTTCGGTTGATGTTTTCATCAACTTAATTTCCTTTTCTAAATTATCGGCTTTTGCAATAAGCTCACGTAGCAGGCTAACTACTTCAATTTTTTGCGTATCAAGTCTAAGGTTGTTTGAAGCAGCAGAAATACTTTGAATAATATATTGTTTTACAAAATCCATTTATCTTTTATAGAGCCTCGGTATTCTATTACTAATATTGCAGGTTATCTCATAGGGAATAGTATTTATAGCTTTACACCAATCCCAAACACTAATATAATTATTTTTATCATTACCAAACACAAAAACTTTATCACCGACCTTTACATCATTGTTGTTAACGTTTATCATTATCCTGTCCATCGCAACAATACCGACTTGTTTATATTTCTTCCTTTTTATCAACACTTCCATTTTATTTGATAAACCCCTGTTAATCCCATCGGCATATCCCAACGGAACGGAAACAATTTTTGTCTTTCGTTTTGCCGTATATTTTCTACCGTAACTTACAGTATCACCTTTTTTAATTTGCTTTACAGAAGCTACTTTAGAATACAAACTCATAACGGGTTTTAATTTTATTGATTCGGAAGTTTCAAGAGAAGGATAATAACCATAAAGTGAAATCCCGGGACGAACCATATCAAGATATGAATTAGGAACATCAAGAATAGCTCCGCTGTTTGCGGCATGAGCCAACCCGTAATCAATATTCATTTTTTTTAATCTTCTTAAGAACTCTTCAAATCTTTTTATCTGAAACTGAGTAAATGTTTTATCTTTTTCATCAGCACATGCAAAGTGAGTATAAATACCGTCAATTTCAAAATTCTTTTTCTTTTTAAGTTTATTTATAAAATCATTTGATTCGTTTATTCCGATTCCCAGCCTATTCATTCCTGTATCAACTTTTATGTGTATTCTTATTTTCTGTAACGCTTTATTTTTCTTTCCGAATTGTTTAAAACCCCAATCAAGTATTTTTAAATGATCCAAAGTGAAAACAGTTGCAATTAAATTATATTCGAATAACAGATTAACTTGTTCTTTTGTAAACGGTTCAAATACTAAAATCGGCTGCTTAATTTTTGCTTCTCGCAGTTGTTTTCCTTCGCTTGGGAATGCAACTGAAAAATATTCAGGTTTGTTCTTCCCAAGTGATTCTAAAAAAGATGCACATTCAGTCATTCCGTGACCGTAAGCATCTGCTTTAACCACAGCCATTATTTTGGTTTTTTTAATCTTTTTCTTTATCCGGAGGAAATTATATTTTAAATTAGATAGATTTATTACTGCGTAAGATGGATGCATTAGTTTTAATTTTTTATTGTTCTTAAAATATAATTTTAAATGAATAGATAATCAATTTTATGATAAGTTTACTCTTGAAATAGTATAACTTTTGATAGCAAATATATAGAGGATTTTAATTCCCAGTCGGGTAAGAAGCTGCAAAAGCCTTTCTACTTTGTTATTGTTGTTCCGTTAGGGCTTCCCGATTCGCTTTGTTATCGATATCCCGTTGTGGTGAGTTTTTACTTTGCTCTTGTTGTCCCGCCAGGGCTCGAACCTGGACTCTTCTGATCCAGAATCAGACGTGTTGCCAATTACACCACGGGACAATTTTAATACTGCAAACATAAATATACAGAGATAAATTTCAAAATTGAATTATTTTTTTGTAATGATTTGCTTGCCTCGTAAACGGACTATGTGAATCTTTGCAATCAAGCCAAACGAACCGCTCTAAATTTACACTAAATTGTTTTGGACTGTCATGAATGGAATACTTATTATCATTATTTTACTTCCAAAGATTTTTAAGATAATTATTTAATTAAAATTGAAAATAGATAAAACAAAAATATTTCATAAATCCTTTTTACTTATATTTTTTGCTCTTTTGGTTTCCCCCATCTTTCCGCAAAACTATAACTTGCTTACCTCTTTCGGTAATTTCCAAAATGCGGAAACATTCAGTATAAATTCAAAAGGAATAATTTATGTTACGGATTTAGAAACAAATGAAATATTCGCTCTCGATACATTGGGAAATATACTTAATTATACAGGTGGTTTCGGGTGGCAGCCATCTGCATTTGACCAGCCTGTGGATGTCTTTGCTACTTCGCTTAATGTTTATGTAACGGATGAAAACAATCAACGCATTCAACGATTTGATAACTACTTAAATTTTATTTCAGAATTAAAAACGAGAAATAAAGGAAATGAAAAGGAAAGTTTCGGCTACCCACTTAGTGCTGCTATATCAAGTTTTGGTGAACTTTACGTACTTGATTCAGAGAATGTGAGAATTATAAAATTTAATACTTTCGGAAGATTTATTACAAATTTTGGAGGTTATAATTATGGAATATATGCATTAAAAAAACCTACAAAATTAACCATTTCTAATAATAACAATGTGTATGTATTAGATGGAAAAAAACTTGTTAGATTTGATCAGTACGGAAACGGAATAAATATTAGGAAATTAAATAAGGACTACACTAATATCAGAATTTATAATGATATTATGTTGTTAAATTCCAAAGATGAAATCTACTTGTTGGATTTGGACACACCTGATTCTTTTTTATCAAAATTATTTTTATTCGGCAGTTCTCTTAATTACCCGGTAAAAGCTGCAGTCATTTTCAACAATAAACTGTATGTCTTAACTGATAAAGAGATTTCTGTTTTTACTAAGAATTAAATTTTTACATTGCAAAACAAATCATTTAAAATAGATTCACTTACATTTACTCAAAGAATATTTTTCTTTTTAATGATTTTATCGCGGGTATTCCGTTTTACGGTATTTATTTTTTTCTTATCTGCCGTTGAGAACTCTTTACTTTTTAACAAAATAAAAACTACGCTATTATGAATTCAAATAAATATTTACCCATACTTGTTTCCGGCTTTGGTGCCGCAGTATTGACAGCTGTTCCCTACGTTAAAGCTTTCAGTTATTTCTTAATTATCCCCGCAGCTTCTTTTGTGGCATTATATTTAAACTTAAGGGTGAATAATGTTTTGCCGCCGATATCAATAAAGTCTGCAATAGTTTACGGATTTTTAACAGGACTTGTTCTTGCACTATTCTCATCGACTTTTGAAATACTGATAACATTTATTGCGCACAGTAATGATTTTGTTACAACATTGCCACAAACGGAAGCAGCTATGCGCTCATTAAATATGGGAAGTTTATTAGATCAGACAATGGGATTATTGAACAAGATGTCAAGCGAAATAGTTACATACGGATTCTCACTTCTTTATACAATTGCAATTACGTTCAGCAATGTAGTAATTGATTCTATTTTTGGAATAATTGGCGGAATTATTGGAAGGTTAATTATCAATAAGAAAACTAGACAAAACAAGATATGATAATTATACTGATATTTATAGCTCACTTTATTTTTGCTGCTTTAATTTTTAGGAAAAAATTAATAAATGAATCTTTAACAGCTGCCTTTTTGAATATAGCTTTGATAATTATTTTTTTTGCAATTGGTTGGTCCTTAACAACAATGATCTTAAAATGGATTATGGAACCCGAAGGATTTGGAAAGTTTTTTGACAGGGATACTTTTTCACTAACATTGCTTACCATAACCGAGTTTTTTTTCTATCGTATGTATTATAAACCGGATTTTAGTAAAAAAGAAAAAACGTAAAAAGAAAAATCATTCCATCTTCAAATCAAAAAATCATCTTACCTTTTTTCTACTTCAAAGTAATGGTAGCTACGTTAGACCAGGAAGAATCAGTATTGGAATACGCTTTAACTCTGTATTTGTAAGTTCTACCTATAAATAAACCGGGAGTACTATCGTAATAAGCAGTTTCATTTTTGTCAACTACTCCTATTGTATAAAATTTGGAAAATACGGATAGATTATCGTTCCTTTCAATCTTAAATAAATTTTCGTTGGGAATATTATCTACCCAATTCAGTCTTACGGTAATCTGTGAATACCCTAATAATTGCACTACTTCCAAATTAGTAGGTGCTGCAAACGAGCCCGAGCTGCCTACACCTTCAGTATTAACCGTTTTGCTGAATTCGGAATAACCGAAATTATTCTTACTCCTTACTTTGTATAAATAAACCGCATGGAAAATCAGATTGTTATCGTTTACATTAAATGTAGCCGGGGGTAACGGACCAAAAAGATTATTCCAAGTACCGTCGAATCCGTCCTTCCTCCAAACTTCGTAAAACAATATTCCGAAGGAACTATCTGCCCACGATATATTTACCTTTGTTGTTGATAATCTTATAAGTGCAATATTAGTTGGAGGGTATGGTAAAATTCTCGGCAATGTAATTAATATGTTTTTCATAGTATCGCTAATTGCGAACGAACCGTTTTTGTCATAGTATTTTAAATAATAGCTGAATCTTGTTCCTACATTGGAAGAATTAAAGACCAAGGTTAAAGGTTTGGAATTGCTAACGGTTGTAAAATAAGTACTGTTATATTTACCGTCAATGTACAATTCAACCGATTGATTACCCCCAACCGGCTTTACCGAATAATTTATGAGGGTTGTTCCAATTCCAATCGAATCATTTGTTACAGGTGCAAAAATAGTAATTGACCCTGCGTTTCCACCAACAGGAGATGTTGGTGAAGATGATGAATTGACACAGCCTGATATAAAGATTAAGAATACGAATAAAACAAAAAAGATATATTTTATATTTTTCATAATAATTCTACTGTTTAATATCATTTCCTCTTAAAATATCATTATTGGTTTTAATAAAAATATGATAATGATTTTTATGTTTATTACATTATTAATATTTCCCAACAAAACCATGGTGTAATTAAAATAAATATGCTGTTAATTCTTCTCTTTTTTCGACAAGCGGTTAATAGATTCGATAAGAGATTTTATATTCCTACGAACTTACCTGCATAACATTAAAATTACATTTATTGATTGGCTGATAAATAAATAACTCTCCCATCGGATGAATGTAATTCTTCTACAAAAGTACGTCCTTTTAACGAATTTGTCAGCATAATATTTTCAGCATTAAATAAATCATCAAGAGTAATTTCAGTCTCTTTTATATTTGAATTTTCTTTTAATAATTTATCCCTTTCAATGCCATTTAAAATACCGCTTCCAATTTTTGGTGTAAACCAGTTTCCTTTTATTTTAATGAAGATATTTGAAATCGCTCCCTCTGAGAGTTCACCTTTTTCGTTCAAAAATATCACATCAAAAAAATCTTGTTTCTGCTTTTTCTTATATTCATCATTATAAAGTTTTCGGTTCGTTGTTTTAAAATATTGAAATGTATTATTAGTATCCGTCCTTTTTTCAGATAAAATTATTTTTACTTTTCTTTTTTGTCTAACAAACTCCGATAATTCAAAATTTATTTTACCGTATTTGTTTAATATTAATTTCAGTCTATAACTTTTATCATTTTGAATTATATTTTTTATTTTAAGTTTTAACTTAGCAGGCATATCTTCATTGAATGAAAATAAGAAATATACTGCTGCCCTTTTCATTCGTAATAAATGTTTATCCCAATCTTTAATTTTTTTTCCATTTTCAATCAGCATGGTCTCGAACAATTCAAAATATTTTTGAGGCTCCTTTAAAAAATTTCCCTTAAGTTTTACTTCTTCATATTCTTTCACTGGACTGCTGTCAATCACAATTCCGCTGCCAAGCCCCATTGTTCCTTTACCCGTTTCCTTATCTATTTCTAAAGTCCTAATTGCAACATTAAAAGCAGCTTTTTTATTTTCAATTATTCCTATAGCGCCTGTGTATATTCCTCTTTCTTCTTTTTCAATTTCTTTAATAATTTCCATCGTTCTTATTTTGGGAGCACCTGTAATAGAGCCGCAAGGAAATATATTTTTTATAATATCACCAATAGAAATTTCACCTTTTAAATTACCGCTTACCTTTGAAACCATTTGAAAAAGTGATTCATATTTTTCTACTGAAAAAGGTTCTTCCGTTTTAACGCTACCGAAATTGCAGATTTTTCCTAAATCGTTTCTCAGCAGATCCACTATCATTATGTTTTCGGCTTTGTCCTTTGCACTACTTTTTAATGATATAAAATTTCTTTTATCCTCTTCATTGTTTGTTCCCCTTTTCGCAGTACCTTTCATCGGCAAGGTTGTGATTTTATTATTTTCAATCGAAAAAAATAATTCGGGTGAGAATGAAATTAAAATTCTATCGCCTAAATTTATAAATGCTGAATACTTAGCTGATTGGTTAAAAAGTAACGACTTAAAAAAAGAGATATAATCACCTGAAAAATCAAAATTACTTTTTACCGTATAATTTACCTGGTATGTATCGCCCTTTTTTAGATACTCCTTTATTTTATGAATATTTTTGATGTATTCACTTTTAGAAGTATTTAGTTTGTAATTAGAAATTTTATATTTCTGATTATCAACTTCCCCCACCTCCATATCTTTTGAATTGTATTTCTTTACTTCTTTTGCGTCAAATAGATTTATAAGAACAGCGTCTTCATCTTCTCTAAAATATTTGCCGAGGCTTCTTTCCAAAACATAACCGGCTTCATAATTAATTAAAGTATAAGCAATTATATTTTTATCTGTTAGAATCTCTAACACATTAGATATATCGTGCTTAGTCTTAGCTTTAACTGTCTTTATAGGATTTTTAAAATAATACGATATTGCATTTTCATATATAGGTGGTGTGTAGAAAAATGCCGAATATTTATTTTTTAAAACGTTGGTTAGTATTTTTTCTAATTTCAGAGAGTTCAAAATTGATCTTAAAATAATTTGCAATTATTCCATTTCAATTTATGTATTCTGAATCTAAAACTCATTTCTTGTTTCTAATAGAAAATTGTTTTGTCATTTAACTAATTGATTGAAAACAACAACTGCTGTCGCAGTTCTTGGCAATTTAAATTGAGAAAGATTCCCGATATCTTTAAGATATCGGGAATCTGTGCTGTTCACCGCAGTTCTGCCAATTGAGAAACAACAACTGCGACAGCAGTTGAATTTATAATAGCCTCGAATGAAATTCGAGGGGAAAAAGAAAAAGACACCACAACTGCGGACGCAGTTGAATTTTGGAATGTTAAATTTGTGTGATGTTTTTAACAAAACAAAAATAATAATTCTAATAAATTAATTGAACTGCTTTCGTCTTCGTACACTACGCCGGACAGGTCCGCAGTTCTCGACAATTTGAATTGAGAAAGATTCCCGATATCTTTAAGATATCGGGAATCTGTGCTGTTCACCGCAGTTCTGCCAATTGAGAAACAACAACTGCGACAGCAGTTGAATTTATAATAGCCTCGAATGAAATTCGAGGGGAAAAAGAAAAAGACACCACAACTGCGGACGCAGTTGAATTTTGGAATGTTAAATTTGTGTGATGTTTTTAACAAAACAAAAATAATAATTCTAATAAATTAATTGAACTGCTTTCGTCTTCGTACACTACGC
>ENA-ORDP01000838-ORDP01000838.1-marine-sediment-metagenome-genome-assembly--contig:-NODE-838-length-18609-cov-3.806619_pt1 | contig 18609 bp, 17 predicted proteins | sample MGYA00248627_ERZ508539 | MGnify/ENA primary metagenome ERZ508539 (study PRJEB26208, sample SAMN05571518) | marine sediment metagenome | biome: deep sea; feature: Hydrothermal vent; material... | reverse complement strand
CGCCTCGCCTGACGACTTTTCGCTCGATTTCGCTACGAAAGCGCTTTTTAGAGGCCCCCTAGAGTTAAAACAGTACGTTGGGGAGAACATAAAAACTCTAGTCCCTCGTGTTATCGGGCAAACGAAAAAGTCTCCTTACAAGTCAAAATCTTCGAACAGACCAAAACTAGTACAATGGAGCGACGGATCACCAGGCATGACAGTAGAAAATTGGGCCGATCTTCTGGCGCAGGTGACTGAGAAAAGCCTGATAATGGGGTTGGATGAAAACGCCCTCCCTATGCCATGGGCGAAGAGAGAGGATGATGAAAAAATCAGAAATAGTTCTCCACGCAAGGTTGGAGAGAACATTTATATATCCTCAAAAATGACTATGATGACAGCCAAAAATTATTGCTCGAAAATGATGAAAAGTTTAGAAAAACCAAGTGGATTTATGACAATTGTTCTCCAGGATGACACTGTCATTACAATTCCAGAGTGAAGATTTTATGAATTTAAAAAGGGGAAAGAAGGAGGATTTGACAGGGGCGCCGCCCAAGGTCACCCAAAATATCCTTTAACGGCTGAGAGAACAAACTCCGCCCCCATCGCAAGCAGGATAAGCCCCAATACTCTTATGAGTATCCGAAGGCCTGTCTCTCCCACCCAGTCCGCCATTTTCTGACCCTCGCGCAGTATCAGCGCCGTGAGGCCGGTGGCGCAAAGTATGGCCAAAATCAGCATAAACCAGCCGGCCGCCCCCTGCGCCCTGTCGGCGAAAACGATGACGGTCGCTATCGCCGCCGGGCCTGCCAGCAGAGGTATGGCCATAGGGATGATGGCTATATCCTCCTTGTCTCCCGCTTCGTCCCTTTCGCTTTTCATTGTCCTGTAGGTCAGCGACTTTCCCTCCAGCATTCTTAAAGAGAGCTGAATAAGAATCACTCCTCCAGCCACTTTGAGAGCCTGGATCGATATCCCGAACAGGGCGAAAATTGCGCCGCCGGCGACGGCGAAAACCAACAAGATCGCCACCATCGCTCTGGAGGCCCTGATGGCCTGGGCCGCTCTTTTCTCTACAGCCTCATCAGGGGTTAAAGCGATCAGTGTCACCGCCGCGCCGAACGGGTCAAGCACAGAAAACAGAGTGACAAAGCAGTTAAGAAAAAATATGAAAGAGTCCGCCATGACGCTTACATTAATCGCGATAGTTGTTATACTTGATATTCTATTCGATATTAACAGCCGGGAGAGTTAAATGGCCAAACTTTGCGTAAATGTCGATCATGTGGCCACTTTGCGCGAAGCCCGCAAAATTGATATGCCCGATCCGCTCGAAGCGGCGCTTTTGGCGGAAAAAGCCGGAAGCGCGGGTATCACTGTTCATCTGCGCGAGGACAGGCGGCATATTCATGATCGTGATGTCAGGGCCATAAAAAAGGCGATAAAAACAAAATTGAACCTGGAGATGGCCACTGTTCCGGAGATAGTGGAATTCGCCCTGAAAATCCGTCCCGATCAAGTCACTTTTGTCCCGGAGCGTCGCCAGGAAATTACCACTGAAGGCGGCCTTGATGTTACCGTCCGCCAGAGAAAAATGAGAAAGATCATCGAATCTTTCAGGAAAAAGGGGATCACCGTCTCTCTTTTTATCGATCCCGATCCGCGCCAGGTGCGCGCCTCCTCCGATCTGGGCGCTGACGCCATAGAACTGAACACCGGCCAATACTCACAAACTAAAACCGGAAGAAAACTGAAGACCGAGCTTGATAAGATAGAAAAGGCGGCCGCGCTGTCGGATGGCCTGTCGCTTGTCACTCACGCAGGCCATGGATTAAACCTGAATAATATCAGGCCGATAGCCTCGATCCCTGTCATCAAGGAGCTCAACATAGGACATAGTATTATCGCAAGAGCTATCATGGTGGGGTTAGGCGCCGCCGTGGCAGAGATGCGCAAAGCCATAGTTATAAAGCCGTCACGGAAATAAATAAAATCAAGATATTTCAGCGTATATTTATTTTGTTGAAAATCCGGACTATTAAGCAGATAATGCACTGTTATTGAAAGTAATACAGTTCCATTTAGCGAGGATTTTATGAGCCAGAGCTTACTTGAGACTCTTCTTAAGGCCAGAGACGATGATAACGCCAACGTCCGAAAAGCCGCCGCTATTTCTCTTGGAGATCAGGACAACTCCCATGCCAAAGCCGCCCTGGTAAAAATGCTCTCCGACAAGGTTTGGCAAGTCAGAGAAGAGGTCATTAATTCAATACAAAAAGCTAAAATCACCGAAGCCGCCCCGCATCTTTTAAAAATCCTGGGATGCGATGACGAAAGCCAGGCAAGAAAAGCCATCCTTAAATGGGCCGCCGCCAAAGGTGAGGATCAGGCCGCCTCCAAAGCCAAGGGAGGCGCGAACCCTCTCGCCGGAGGCGGTAAGAAAAAAGTCGAGCCCAATCCGTGGCAGATCAAAAAGGCGGCGGCTCTCGCTGTCAGCTCGCTTCGTCCCGATCTTGCCGCCGCGCCCCTGATGGAAATGCTGAAGGTAGAAAATCCATCGGTGCGCTCCGCCGCCCTTATAGGGCTCGGCACAATACAGTCCCTGGAGGCCATCGGCGAAGCTATTGCGATGTGCGAGGATAAGGACTGGAATATACGCAAAACCGCCGCCATGATTCTTGGCAGGCTCAAGGCGGAACAGGCGGCGCCGGTCTTGATAAAACTTCTGGGTGACGATAAATTTTCAGTCCGGACGGAAGCCGTAATAGCCCTCAACCATATAAAGCCTCCGGAAGCTTTAGAGCCGCTTGTAAATACGCTGGCAAACGACAATAACTATGAAGTTCGTAAAACCGCCGCCACCGCTCTTGGTAATTTAAAAAATGAAGAGATAGCGCCAGCCCTTTTCAAGGCTCTTGAGGACGATAACTGGATGGTTAAAAAAGCCGCGCTCGACTCGATCACAAACCTCAAGGTGGTTGACGGAATAGATTTTATGGCTCAAATGTTGGGCGATGAGCAAGAAGAGATAAGGTCGGCGGCGGCGGCTGGCCTTATCATGCTTACTAAAATCTCCAAAGCGAAAGTATAATTTAATTGCTGACTTGTCGATATAACATATGGTGAGCCTGCGGAGAATCCGGCTGGCGCTGGCGCGCTATTGCGGATACGGTAACCGGCGTCTGTTCGGGTTTTGTTTTTGTTACCAACAAACAAAAATGTTTTAATCAGATGCGCTCGCTAGATAATCTTGTTGTCCTTGTGGTGGACGACGCGCCAAACATGCGGCGCACGCTCAAGGGGATGTTGCGAAGTATCGGCGTATCGGAAGTTGTGGAGGCTGTGGATGGCGAAAACGCCTGGGAGCTCCTTAACACCGTTAATATCGATTTCATCATCAGCGACTGGCACATGCCAAAACTCCCCGGACTGGAGCTTTTAAGGCGGGTTCGTGACAGGCCGTCATTAAGGGAAATTCCTTTTTTAATTGTGTCGGGCGAGGCGTCGGAAACCAGAATCGCCCAGGCCGCCGAAACAGAAGTCGATGGATGCCTCCTCAAGCCTTTCATGGCCCGGACGCTGGAGGAGAAGATAAAATATATTATCTACAGGATGGATCATCCATCGCCCTTTGAAAAACGGATAAAAACCGGTCTTATCATGATTGAGCAGAATATGTACGACGAGGCGCTGGTCGAATTCGGAGAAGCTCTTAATTTGAAACCCGATTCCGCCAGGGCGCGCCATGCCCTTGGCGAGGTGTGCATGCTGATGGGTGAGGCCGATAAGGCGGAGCGGTGGCTCCTGGAGGCGGCCAGCGTTAATCCGCAGTATCTCCGGGTGCATGAAGGGCTGGGAGAGCTTTATAAAAATAAAGGAAAAGACGATATGGCTCTTGTCTACCTGGAGCGGGCGGCGGAGATAAGTCCCCATAACGCAAGCAGGCAGATAACGCTGGGTAAGATATATGTCGATCAGGGCGAAACCGAAAAAGCGGAGGATGCTTTCAAGACGGCTTTGGAGAGCGGGCCAGACACGGCTGATCTCCATACCGAAATCGGGGAAATCTATCTTGCGTCTGGAGACGCTTCCAAAGCCGCCAACTCGTTTAAAAGCTCGCTTAACATTTCGCAAAGCGTTCATGTTTATAACAGGCTGGGAATCGCCCTTCGCAGGAAAAAACGGTTCCCGGAAGCCATTGAAGAATACTATAAAGCGCTCAAAGTCGATCCAAACGACGAAGCTGTCTACTACAATATCGGCCGCGCGCATATCGACATGAAGCAATATGATAGAGCGCGTGACGCGCTTAAACAGGCCTTGAAACTCGATCCCGATTTTGAGGAGTGCGCCGAACTATTATCTCAACTAGAAAAAGTCGCCGGAAAAGGGTAGTCCCGTCTATTAGCCTAAATGGCCAAGAAAAAAAGAAGAACCGAACTCGATATAGACCCCTCAATATTGAGTGAGGGCGAAGCAGAAGCGTCCTCCGAACAGGACGCCCCGGCCGCTCCGGCGCCAGCCGCCAAAAAAGAATCAGAAGCGAAAGAAGGGCCGGCGGAGGGCGGGGCCGAAAAAAGAAAAATCAATAAGGCCAAGCTGGCCCTGATCGCCGTCGGCGCAATGGGCGCCGTATCCCTGGCAACGGCTATAGTATGGGGCATTATTACCTCGCCGCCTGAAAAAATGGAAGAGCCAGAGAAGGCGGAAGTTGAAAAGGTGGTAAAAAAAGAGGAGCCGGTTGTTGTCATCCCTAAAATCGAGGTCAACATACCTCCCATTTTTGTATTCAAGCCTTTTCTGGTGAATTTGGGCAAAGGAGAAGACCGTCGTCTGGTCAGAGTAAATTTCTCCGCCCAAATGAGCGGCGACAAGGTTAACGAGGAAATTAAAAGAAACCTTGTCCTGATTCGTGAAAATATTTATTATTTCCTGCAAAGCAAATCAATTGATATGTTTCGCGTCGAGGAGAAAAAAAAGCGGATGGCGGTGGACATGGCTATTGTTCTTAACCGCTCTATCCAATCGGGCGCGATTACAAAAATTCTGGTCTCCGGACTTGTAATCAAATAGTTTAGCGCCTGGCAGTAACGAACTTTTATTGGAGGTCCCCTTAAGATAAAATCGGTTTTTACGCCTATGCCTCATACGTTCACTCATCCCGCTAAAACCCCTATCATTTTAGGCGTCAGCGCGTGTCTCCTCGGCGCAAAAACAAGGTATAATGGTGAGCATGCGAAAAACCGGTTTGTCACCGGCATGCTCGGAGAGTTCATTGAATTTGCGCCGGTCTGCCCGGAAACCGGGATCGGCCTTGCGACACCAAGAGAGCCTGTGCAACTAGTCGGAAACCGGGCAAGACCACGGGCCCTGGGGGTGAGCGACAGCCGGTTGGACATAACCGATAAACTTGATGCGTATGGCAAAAATTACGCCTTGAGTCACGCTGGAGAATTGAGTGGTTTTATCCTGAAAAGCCGGTCGCCCAGTTGTGGTATCAGCGTTGGGGTGGCGGGGGATGATGGAATATCTGTTTCACCTGGAGTCGGTATTTTCGCCCGCCGGATCGTGGAGCGATTTCCGAACATGCCGGTTATAGAGGAGTCATGCCTGGATGACGAGGCCGTTCGACACAATTTTATCGAAAGAGCGGTGGCCTACAGCAGGTGGCGGAAAACAGAGGAGCGGGCAGGATCCTCTGGGCTCCCGCCTTTATACGGAGATTATTAAAACTTTATGAAAATATTTTTAGCTTTGCTGTACGCCGCGTCACTATCCGCCCTTGGCGCTGATTACAAAACTGATAAACCGATGGCGCTCATCCCGCAAGGAGCGTTTTGGATGGGAAGCGGCCCGGATGAAAGAGAGTATGGTTATAAACTCGATGAGGCGCGCAAAAGTTTCGCGTCCCGCCGGTATAAGTGGTTTGAAAGCGAAAAACGGCGAAAGGTTAATCTGAAAAGTTATTCGATCGATATCAACCTTGTCACAAATAAAGATTATTTCAAGTTCGTAAAAGCGACTGGGCGCAAGGCCCCGTTTGTGGACCGGAAAACATGGGATGGGTACCATCTCGCCCATTCGTACAAAGAGGTTAAGCGTTTTTTATGGAAAGATGGAGCCTTTCCAGCAAAACGGGGAGCGCATCCGGTTGTCCTGGTGGATCACGCCGACGCTAAAGCTTACTGCGCGTGGCGTGAACTTCGGCTTCCATCGGAGGAGGAGTGGGAGAAGGCGGCGCGTGGCGCAAAGGGAAGATATTTTCCATGGGGAAACGAATTTGATCCGAAGCTCCTCAACAGCTACGACGCCGGGCCATACGACACTACTCCTGTCGGGAGTTATGAAAAGGGAAAAAGCGTCTACGGCCTGTACGACATGGCAGGGCAGGTGTTTGAATGGACATCCACTCCCGCAAAACCGTCCGGGAAATATATTGTAAAGGGAGGCTCGTGGGACGATTATCCCGGCGTGACACGCGGCGCCGCCCGCCATGGCCGTCCTGAAACTATCAAGCATATCCTTATCGGTTTTCGGTGCGCGGGAAACCGTTGACCTGGATTTACGACAAACTGCGGCGCGGCGCATATCCACACACGCTTTAGCGGGAATCTACAATGCCGCTATGCTAACAACAAAAACCCGGCGCGAAGTAGTTATATAATCAGATCGCGGAGACATAATATCTGGAAAACACGTTGTTGTGAGCAAAGCGAACAATCTCGTTGAGGAAAACTTTGGATAAAGGCTCTTTAGAATGACAAAATCTCCAATAGTTTTTTTCGCACAACATATTTAGCATGAAAACTTTTCTAATAAGACGCATCCTCGCTCTTGTCCCGGTGGTTTTTGGCGTGGTGACGCTTGTCTTTTTTATAATCCACGCAACGCCGGGCGATCCGGTGGAGATCATGCTCGGCGAGACCGCCTCCCCCGCCGACAGGGATACGTTAAGAAAAGAGCTGGGGCTCGATAGGCCTCTTGTCGTCCAGTACATCACATTCATCGGCGCCGTCGCCACCGGCGATCTGGGAAAATCGCTTTTCACGAATAAAGGGGTGGCCGAATCTATCGCCGAGCGATACCCGGCGACGGTTCAGCTTGCGCTCTGCTCGATGGCTCTGGCCATTATCATCGCAATCCCACTTGGGGTATTGGCGGCGGCGCGTAAAAACAGCGCGATCGACACCGGGGCTATGGCTGTGTCACTGCTGGGCGTTTCGATGCCCAGTTTCTGGATCGGCCCCCTTCTCATCCTGGTCTTCTCGATCAACCTCGGCTGGTTTCCGGTGGCGGGACGGGGAGGAATCGAAAGCCTCGTGTTGCCGTCGATCACCCTGGGCACGGCGATGGCGGCGATTCTTTCCAGGCTGACCCGCTCTACGATGATTGAAGCGTTGGACGAAGATTACATCGTAACCGCCAGAGCGAAGGGGGCGCCTTCGATGACGATTCTTTTCAGGCACGCCCTTTCAAACGCCATCCTCCCGGTTGTGACGGTGGCGGGGCTTCAAATGGGCGCGCTCCTCGCCGGAGCGATCATAACGGAAACTATTTTCGCGTGGCCCGGAATCGGCAGGCTGACCCTTCAGGCCATCACCGCCCGCGACTACCCCCTGGCCCAGGGATGTGTGCTCACAATTTCGCTCTCATATGTTTTCGTCAATCTTGCCGTCGATATCGTGTACGCCCTTGTCGATCCCAGGATAAGATACAAATGAGATACAGTAGCTTCTCGTTTTTCATAGGAGTAACCCTCACCACAGGTTTCGTTCTTGTCGCGCTCCTCGCCCCTTTTATCGCGCCATACTCCCCTTACGAACAAGACTTTTACAACGGGCTGGCGGGGCCCGGCGCCTTGCACCTGCTGGGGCAAGACAGCCTGGGGCGCGATATCCTCAGCAGAATTATTTACGGCGCAAGGGTTTCACTGCTTGTCGGGTTTGTGACCGTTTTCATCTCCGCCACCGTTGGAGTAGCGCTTGGAGCGGTGGCCGGATATTTTGGCGGCAGGATCGACGAGGTGATAATGCGGATAAGCGACATATTCCTGTCGTTTCCCGGTATCCTCCTGGCCATCGCGGTTATGGCGGTGCGCGGGCCGGGGCTGGAAAACGTGATAGTGGCGTTGTCGATAATGGGATGGACCGGTTACGCAAGGCTCGCCAGAGGGCAGGCGCTGTCGTTGCGGGAGCGTGAGTTTGTCCTCGCCGCCGAGGCGCTGGGCGCCGGGCCTCTGCGGATCATCTTTTTACACCTTTTGCCCAATATCGCCGCGCCGCTGATTGTCGAGGTGACCTTCGGCGTGGCTTCGGCCATTGTGGGAGAAGCCGGTTTAAGCTTTCTTGGTCTTGGCGCCCAGCCTCCCACCGCAAGCTGGGGCTCGATGTTGTCGGAGGGTAGGAGCTTCCTTCTGATAGCCCCTCACCTTACGACGTTTCCCGGAATCGCGATCATGCTGGTGGTGATGGGGATAAACTTTCTGGGAGACAGCTTGCGGACGGCGCTGGATCCAAAATCGAAAAAGGTAATCAGGGCTGTCTAGAATTTCGTTTTATGAGAAACTCCAGTTTTTTCTTCGTCCACTCGCTTTCATCTTTCCAGAATTTTATAAGATTCTTCTCGTCCTGATATTCAAGAGTCACTTTCGGATCGTCGTTGAGCCATTCGAGAGTCTCCTCGTTTAGCGCGTAGGCCGCCCTGAATTGCTTGTCCCTGGTTCTGGCGCACACTTCGGCCTTTATTATGGCCACAGGCACTTCCAGATAGAGTGTATCCGGCGCCCCCAGCGTAATGTTAAGCTCCACAATTTTTTTGAACCACTGTTTCGCCTCGCCGCAACGCCCCTGCACAAGCGCTACCCGGCCAAGCACCCAGCGGGCGAGCGTGTCGCGGTCAAACTCATCAGCTATTTCTATGGCCATAGTTTTCGCCCGCTCGTAATCATGCTCATACAGGTATATCCACATAAGAGCCGACTTGGCGTAATCTTTTGAAAATGCGTCCGATTCCATCGCATGATCCAGCATCTCAATACCTTCACGCCGCATATCTTTGCCGTGGGTTATAAACCTTTTTATCACCCACGAAATAATCCCCCCCTCCTCTTGCGCTTTACGGCTGGAGAAATAGTAGATCATTCCCAGACCGAAATAGGTGTCGGGTATATCCGGCCTTTCGGAAAGAACACGCTCAAGGCGGGACTTGGCCTCGACCGCGTTTTTGGACGCTCTTAAGATATTGCGGCGTCTTGCCTCCAGAAGACCTATGTAACCGTCTGTAGCCCCAAGAAAAAGGCGCGCCACAGAGTCTTTCGGGTTTTTGACAAGTCTTTTGTTGGCGAGTCTCTGGCACTTTCCGGCGTATTTGTAAAACCTTTTCAGCTCGGAAAAATCGCCCAGCTTCTGGATTTTTTCCTGAACGCCGACGGCGTAATAAAAATAACCGCCCGGGTTATCGGGATAAACCTTAATATATTCGTCGAGCATGGTAAGACCATCCTCAAACTCTAAATCCGCAATTTTTAATATGCTCTGGCGAATATGCTCTTCCCATCCATCCTCGACCATTCCATAAGACTCCGGGCTTGCGGGGGGAGCGGAGAGGATCGGGATAAAAAAAACGATGGATATTAAAATCCACATTAAACGACTGACCACTTTACAACCTTATAACCAAAAAGAATTGAGATAACGCAAATGAGGGAGAGTCTATCAGCAGGCCGAGCCGTTTTCAAGAGTGTCTGGCTCAAGCGTCCGGCTCTTTTAGCAGAATCCTTATAAACATCTCGGCGGCGAACGGGTCGAAGCCGCCCAGCCTCTGGAACCGGATAACTCCTTTTTTATCGATGAACGCCATCGTGGGCGTTCCGCCGTTTCCATACTTTTTCATCGTCTCCGGCGTCGTGTCGCCGTTTTTGTAGGCGTCTATCCCGACAAGGTGGTGAATATTTTTTTCTTTTATGAAAGATTTCAGCTTCTCCGGGCTCTGGGCGTCGCGCCCTTCAAACACCGTATGAATCGACAGCAGTTTTAGCTTGCCCGACTCTATCTCATCTTTGAACGTAGCGTCGCTCCATCGCTTCATAAGCGGAATGGAAAACGCTTTACATCCCGGACACCACATCTGGAAGAACTCGACGATGACAACTTTGCCTCTAAGGTCGGCCAACGATACGCCGGGGCCGTTTATCCATTCCGACACCACCCATTCCGGCGCTTTGGAGCCTTCGGCGGATAGATGATTTGCGGAGAAAAGCAACATCGATAAAACCAGAAACGGGGTCAAGACATCTTTCATACGCTATCTCTTTTTCTTTTACGATGATAACCTTTTCGACAGAAAAACGCCGCTTTTTTCCTGAAATACCCGGCCAGAGCCGCGCGCTTATGGTTACCCGACCATGGGAATAATATACCCCATGTAATCATGAGAAAGTGATCTCAGGCTATGGACGGGCCATTCCCAGGGGTATCTTATTATGGCGGAAATGGATTATTTAGGTTCCCTTTAGTAAGCTCCACTATAATAACGGTATGGAAAATAAAGAGAGGGAAGATAGAAAAGTAGGCCGTTGTTTCGAGATAAAAAAGGCCGGCGGCCCCAAAGAAAAAGAGATCGTAACTCACTACTATATCGAAATATTAGAAAACAAGACGATAGCTTTAGAGCTGGTAGATGACGAGGGCAATCCCACCGGCGAGATGGTGGAAGACTTGTCCGCCGATGATTTCAACGAAAAATATACTTCCTGCTCCCACCATGACTGCCCTCTTGCGCCTAAAACCATCGATGAAATAAAAAAGAAGATGGCTGATAACCGTGTCGCGATGGGTGAAAAACATCTTGAAAACGGAGAGCTCGATAAAGCGGAGGATAAATTCAACAGGGCGCTTGTGTTTGAGGCGGGGAACCTCAAAGCGGAGTTCGGCGTCGGAAAAATCCGCATGGCGCAGAACAGAAAAACCGAGGCGGAGGAGATTTTCAAAAAAATAAGCGAAGCGAACGAAATTTACGACATGGCGAACAAACATACGTTTAATGAGTTCGGGATATACCTTAGAAGACAGGAGATGTATGAGATCGCGATTCAAAGTTACGAAAAGGCGATCACGATGGATGAAAAAGATGTCGCGCTCTACTTCAATCTGGGTAAAGCCTACGCGATGAAGGGCAAGTTTGGGCCGGGAATAGAAAAATTAAAAGAGGCGCTCGCTATACAGCCAGATTTCCCCGAGGCGGCGGAGCATCTTAAAAAATATCTGAAAGACGAGGCGGCAATGTTTAAAAAACTTCTTCGGAAAACACAAATCGACGACAATCCGGGCAGAGAAGAGAAATAGCCGGACGAAGTATCAGAGGGGGCCTGCGTCATTTTGGATAACCAAAAGTAAATATATTGGTCTCGTATAAACGATTGGATTAAATTTAAGATTTTACTTACCATAAGTACAACTCAACGGGGTGGACTCATAAATGACGGAAATATCGAGCGAAGTAGACGGCCACAAGCTATACGAAGGCCAGGAGGTCAAATATACGACCTGCTACATGTGCGCCTGCCGTTGCGGTATAAAAGTAACTTTAGAAGACGGCAAAGTTAAATATATCCAGGGCAACTCAAGCCACCCCACCAACCAGGGCGTAATCTGCGCCAAAGGCTCCGCAGGGCCGATGAAACAGGTCAGCCCGGCCAGAATCACCAAACCGCTTTTGCGAAAAGAGGGCGCCGAGCGGGGGAAAGCCGATTTCGAGGAGATATCCTGGGAGCGGGCTTACGATATCCTTTCTAAACGACTGAAAAAAATTCGCGGGACCGATCCTAAAAAACTGGCGTTTTTCACGGGACGCGACCAGATGCAGGCTTTGACCAGCTACTGGGCCAAACAGTTCGGCACGCCAAACTTCGCCGCCCACGGCGGTTTTTGCTCCGTTAACATGGCGACGGGCATGATCTATTCCATAGGCGGCACCAGCTGGGAGTTCGGCGGCCCCGACTGGGACAGAACCAAGTATGTGATTCTTTTCGGAGTCGCCGAGGATCACGACTCCAACCCGATGAAGCTTGGCATAGGCAAACTAAAAGATAACGGCGGAAAGCTGGTGGCGGTTAATCCTGTGCAGTCCGGCTACGGCGCCGTGGCGGACGAATGGGTTCCCATAAGGCCCGGAACCGACGGGGCGCTTATCATGGGGATGATCCACGTCCTGATATCCAACGGGCTGTACGACAGAAAGTTTCTGCTAACGCAAACCAACGCGCCTCAACTTGTGGTAGTGGACGAAGGCGGCGCGGACGAGGGCCTTTTCTGGCAGGAGGATGGGGCTGAAGACAGCGATACAAACGTTAATTATGTCTGGGACACCGTAACCTTGTCCCCGAAACCGTTCGGGAGCCATGCGGGGGTCAAACCGGCGCTGGTGGGCGAGTTTAAAACGCCGGACGGCAAAACCGTCAAAACCTCCTTCCAGCTGTTGACCGAACGGGTATTGAACGATTACTCCCTGGAAAAAGTCTCGCACATAACCAAAGTTCCTATCGAGCAGATAGAAAGAATCGCCCTGGAGATAGGCGTCACCGCGCGCGATGAAACGATAACGCTTCCCATCGAGTGGACGGACGCCTGGGGTAACCATCATACGAAAGTAGATGGAAATCCGGTGGCGATCCACGGTATGCGCGGGCTTGCGGCTCATTCAAACGGGTTCCAGACGGTGCGGGCGCTCTCTGCGCTGATGATGATTCTTGGCATTATCGACAGGCCGGGCGGATTCCGCCACAAGCCTCCGTTCCCAAGGCCGATCCCGCCCTGCCCCAAACCGATAGACGACCCGGCGCTTATAAAACCGAACACCGCTCTGCCCAACCCGGAGCTTGGCTTTCCCACAAAACCGGAAAATCTTCTGCTCGAAGACGATGGCTCGCCTGTCCGTATCGACAAGGCTTTTAGCTGGGAGTTTCCACTCACGGCGCACGGCATGATCCAGAACGTAATCACCAACGCATATAAGGCCGACCCGTACAAAATCGACACTTTAATCTTTTTCATGGCGAACATGGCCTGGAACTCGTCGATGAACACATCAAAGATGATCGAGATGCTAAAGGCGAAAGAAAAAGATGGCTCTCATAAAATTCCGTTTCTGGTGGTCTCCGACGCATTTTTCAGCGAGCAGGTGGCTTTCGCCGACCTGGTACTGCCCGACACAACTTACCTTGAGCGCTACGACGTTATCTCCCTGCTTGATCGGCCCATCAGCGAATATACCGGCATCGCCGACTCTATCCGCCAGCCTGTGATCGACCCGCCGGAAGGGTGTGAGCCGTTTCAGGAGACGCTGATTAAGCTTGCCAACAAGCTTGGCCTGCCCGGTTTTTGCGACGACGACGGCAAACCTAAATTCAAGGACTATAAAGATTTTATTATTAACTGGACGGTGGCGCCCGATACTCCGGTCGGATTTTTATCCGGGTGGCGCGGCAAAGATGGCAGGGATCATCTCATCGGCGAGCCAAACCCGAACCAGCTCGATGAGTATATTAAAAATAAATGCTTTTTTCAGTTCGAGCTTGAAGAGTCGCTTCAATACAACAGGAATATCAACCAGGGCTACTTAAACTGGGCGCTCGACCATAAACTGATACGGCGCAACGACCCTATTGTCATGCGTCTTTACTCTGAAGTGATGCAAAGATTCCGCCTTTCCGCAAAAGGGTTAAGGCCGGGGCGCCAGCCGGAGACCAAACTACAGCGCGACCGGATCGCCAAATATTTCGATCCGATCCCCTTCTGGTATCCGCCTTTAGAAGACGCTACGGTGGATGGCAAAAAATATACGATTCACGCGATAACCCAGCGACCGATGGTGATGTACCATTCGTGGGATTCCCAGAATGCGTGGCTTCGCCAGGTGATCGGGCAAAACTTTATGTATATGAACCCGATCAAAGCGGCGGAGCTGAATATAGACGACATGCAATGGGCGTGGGTGGAGTCGGCCCATGGAAAAATAAGGGTTCAGGTGAAATTTTCAAACGCCGTCCAGCCGGACACGGTCTGGACATGGAACTCCATCGGCAAAATGGCGGGGGCGTGGAACTTAAACCCCGAAGCCAATGAAGCCAAAAAAGCTTTTCTTTTAAACCATCTTATAGCCGAAGAGATACCAGACGGAGCAGGCGGCGTTGTCTCCAACTCCGACCCTATCACCGGACAGGCAGGATGGTACGATCTGAAAGTGAGAATATACAAATCTGACACCGAGGGCGCATGGCCCCTCTTCGACCCGATTAAGCCGCCGCCGGGAATCATAAACTTATCTGGTAACGAGGGTAAAACGAAGTGAAGCAGTTAGCGCTTGTGATCGACCTCTATAAATGCGTCGGGTGCCACGCCTGCGCGGTCAACTGCAAATCATGGAACTCAACCGGCCAGTTCGGGCCGCTAAAAGACCATGACCCGTATGGAAAAGAGCCAACGGGCGTCTGGTTCAACAGGGTGCAGACATATGAAGTCGGCTCTTTCCCCGACACGCAGGTCATAAACTTCCCCAAATCGTGCATGCATTGCGCCGACGCGCCGTGCGTTTCGGTCTGCCCCACCAACGCATCGTTCAAACGCGAAGAAGACGGAATCGTCCTGGTCAATTACGACGACTGCATCGGATGCAAATATTGCTCGTGGGCGTGCCCCTACGGATGCCGCGAATTTGACGAATTCGAAGGCGTGATGAAAAAATGCACCCTTTGCGTAGACCGTATCTACAACACCGACCTGCCCGAAGATGAGCGCCAGCCCGCCTGCGTTCTTTCGTGCCCCACGAGGGCGAGGGTTTTCGGCGATATTAACGATCCCCAAAGCGAGGCCTCTAAAGCGATCAGCAAAGGAATGGGCTATAAATTAATGCCAGACTCCGGCGCCAACCCAAGCAACCATTACCTGCCACACCGCAAGGTGAGCGTAAAAGTGGATGACGACGAGATCACCGTGAAAAAGCAGGGCGCCATAAAAGCTGTCAGACGCAAAGTGGACGTGGAAGAGGTGGTCATAGAAGATTTCGGAATAGGCGGATGAGGAGAATATAATGAGCCCCGAATATTCAATAATTCTTCTCACCGTTTTCGCCGGAGCGGGCCAGGGCCTGTTCGCGTGTCTGGTGGCGGGCGACGCGCTGGGATTTATCACAGGCGCTCCGATGGACATTAACATCATGCTGACGGGCGCGGCTGTTTCGCTGGGGATGACAATCGCCGGGGTCGGCTCGTCGTTTTTACACCTTACCCATCCGGAACGGGGGATCAAAACCATAAAACAGTGGAAAAAATCGTGGCTGTCGCTGGAGGCGATTTTGCTTCCGGTCTTTATGGGGTTCGTGGCGCTTTACGGAATCCTCGCCTATTACGGCGCGGACACTTCTCTACGTCTGATCGCAGGAGGATTGGGGGTAGTATCCGCGATGGCGCTCTATCTTGCGTCGGGGATGATATACGCCGCAGTTCCATATATAAAAGAATGGAGCACGCCCTACACCCCGATCAATTTCACGATGATAGGGCTTGCGTCCGGCGGCGCGCTCCAGGTCGGCCTGCTTAGGTTTTTCAACGGCCCTCATATTACGTCGATTGTAATGATAGCGGGCCTGTTCGCGGTGACGTTTACAGCGATGGTTATCAAGCTTGCGTACTATTTAAGGAACCGTCGGCTCTATCAGCCGTTGACCATCCAGAGCGCGCTGGGGATCAACCATCCCGATATTGTTCTGATGGATATGGGGACAGGTTACATGCATTACAACACCAAAGAGTACGACTATAAAGGATATCAAAACAGCCGGGGGACCATCAGGATTGCCTCCATCGCCCTGCTGTTCATTCTTCCACTCGCTCTTATGACGTTTGATTACATGCCGCTTTTTAACGGAGATTCGGCAGTGGCCGTGGGCGGCGGCGTTCTTGCGCTTATAACTGCGGTTTCGATGATCGCGGGCGCGCTTATGGAGCGATGGCTTTTTTTCGTAGACGGCTCCCACGCCCAGAACCTTTATTACGGCGGCTCGAAAGATTTCGCGGCGCCCAACCCGATACTTCAAGCTTCCAAAAAAGGAGCGCCATTGCCGCCAGGTTAACGATACAGATATCGTTCCCCCTGCCTTTTTCTGGCGATCTATGGCACACTATAGTCCAAATTATCGATAAGAGTTATGAACGTAATGGACAGTCAAAAGCAGGACATCCTCCATACGATTTCCGGTCTGCGAAAGGAATTGGCTGAGCGGTATACTGTGACGCGAATCGGCGTATTCGGGTCGTTCGCAAGGGGAGACGCGGATCGTGCCAGCGATGTGGATATCGTTGTCGAGTTAGGCGATCCGACTTTCGATCATTACATGGATCTCAAGTTTCATCTTGAGGATGTGCTAAACCGTCCCGTTGATCTGGTGATAGCAGACACCGTCAAACCACGGCTCAAACCTGTCATAGACCGCGAAACCGTCTATGCCTAGGGATCACCGCCTTTACCTGGACGATATCCGGGAATCGAATGGCGAAAGAGCGCCGACATTCAAAACATTCTAATCCATGAATATTTTGGGATCAGCGCGCCGGTGATTTGGGATGTAGTCAAAAACAAGCTTGACGCGCTCGATACCGCATGCCGAAAATTATTTGAAGCGATTTAATTACATATAGAGCGACACCCAATTTTGTCTCCAACACGTTCCACGGGCAACCATGGGCAAGGTCATTGAGGAATGACCTATTGAACTCAATAAAAATTGGTGGAGGCGAGGGGAGTCGAACCCCTGTCCGAAAATCCTGAACATCAGGTTTCTACACGTTTAGTTCCGTATAAAGTCTCGCCCTTATCCTTAGCCCGGAAACAGGCGGGATAAGCGCCAGCCTGCCTTTAGTTTCGCCTAAGAGCCAGCAGGCGACTCTCTTCGGCTATCCCGCGAATATTGCGCCCCATCCCGTCCAGCAGGAGAAGACAGGTGGCACGGCTGTCAGCTAATTAAGCTGCGACAGCGTAGTTATAATCGTTGGCGATTATAAATAGCGCCATTGGTATTAACGTGGTCAACGACATCCACGACGTGCGGCCTGAGCCTTGGCATTCCCGTCGAAACCGGAACGCCCCCATGCTCTGATTCTAGCACATACCTTCTTTTCGGTAAACGTGGGAGTAAGCTTGAGCCTATGGCCTCTGTCCGGCCATGGCTGTCTGGCGCAGGGCGGCGCGTATCTCGCCCACTGTATAAAAAGAGCCGGTGACGCAAAACATGGTCTTCGCCGGGGCGGAGTCTATCTTGCGGATAACCTCGTCGAGCTTTCTTATTACACGGGTGGGTATCGATTTATCCCTCTGGGCCGACGCAAGGTCGGCGGGGTCTTCAGCGCGCGGCGCGTCGGGGCTGAAGCATGTGAACGATTTCGCCGCAGGGGCCAGGTTCTCCATCATCTTTTTATAATCTTTATCCCGCATGGCGCCGAAAATGATCTCCACGCTTCCCGCCCCTTCACGCTCGATCAATGTATGGCAAAGGGCGGCCGCCGACGCCGGGTTGTGGGCGCCGTCCAGAATCACGTTCGGCCAGGCGGTTAGCGTTTCATACCTGCCGGGACATTTGACCGTCGCCAACCCTGATCGTATGGCGTTGTCGCCCGGCGCGATCCCTTCGCTTCGCAAAAGCTGGACAGCCATGATAGCGGCGGACGCATTGTCTATCTGCTGGACTCCCGCAAGACCGATCTCCATTCCATTAAAATCTCTCTCCGGCGAGGAAAAATCGAACTTCTCGCCCAGTCTGGTTCGCGCGCCCCGCCGACAATCGAAATCTCTCGATATCATGTAAACCTTTGAGGATTTATTCTCGGCTTTTTCCAGAATAACCTTTACAGCCAGCGAATCGCGAACACCCGACACAACAGGCCTGCGTCGCTTGATAACGCCGCATTTCTCTCCGGCTATCTGTTTTATATCTCCGCCGAGCCTGTCCATATGATCGAGCGCTATTGTTGTGATGACCGAAACGGATGGCTCGACAATGTTCGTCGAGTCGAACCTGCCGCCGAGGCCTACTTCTATGACCGCCACTTTCACTTTTTCCATGGCGAACCGCTCGAAGGCCATGGCGGTGACAAACTCGAAGTATGTGGGGAGCAAAGATATATCTTTTTCCGCTACTTTTTTAACCCGCGCAACAAGCTTGCCAGCCTCTTGCTCGCCGATCATCTGCCCGTTTATTTCTATCCGCTCGCGGAAGGTTTCGAGATGGGGGGATGTGTAGAGCCCGTTTTTTATCCCGGCGCAGGTCAGGATGTTGGAGATCATGGCGCTGGTGGAGCCTTTGCCGTTGGTTCCGGCGACGTGGACAATCTTGTAATTTGCCTGCGGGTCGCCGAGCGCGGACAGCAGGCTTTTGGTGTTTGACAGCCCAAGCTTTATTCCGCGAAAATCGAGGGAGTCAAGATGGCGCAACGCCTGGCGGTAGTCCATGTCATTAAGTTACGAAGGAGGCTTTATTTATTTCAAACTAGTGTAACAACTTTTTGGCGCCCTTGCGGGATGATGAACAACTTACTCCCTCCTGCGGCAAGATCGGAGCGGCCGGTCACGCCCACGA
>ENA-ORDP01000837-ORDP01000837.1-marine-sediment-metagenome-genome-assembly--contig:-NODE-837-length-18632-cov-3.501642_pt1 | contig 18632 bp, 14 predicted proteins | sample MGYA00248627_ERZ508539 | MGnify/ENA primary metagenome ERZ508539 (study PRJEB26208, sample SAMN05571518) | marine sediment metagenome | biome: deep sea; feature: Hydrothermal vent; material... | reverse complement strand
ACGCCGGTTGAACCATCTGCGTAACGGACCGGGGGCACGCCGGCTCTCGATCTCCGCAATGTCCTGGGAGATCGTGCGCAAAGAACGCCAATGTTTATTGTCCGAGCCGCCCTCCGCATCCACCTCCAGCTCGGTGGATATCCGCTGCAGCACTGCCTCGGACTCGGACTGGATAGTTACCAGTTCTTCCTCCATCCGGTCGAGCAACTGGTCCACCACTACCGCACCTTCCCGCGCAGTAAGCTCATTCACCAATGCTTCGATCCGGGACGGGATAGTTTCCGGTTTACCGGTTTCCTCACTCTGCCGCGTTTCACCCTCAATCACCACGCGCTTGAGTTCGCCCGCGACTTGCTTCACCCGATTCGCCCATTCCCTCGCCCTGTCTACCGACCAGGTTTCGCGAACGAACACCCCCTGGAGTTGTTCCGCGGGCGAGTCGGCCTCAAGGATCGTTTCCACAGGAGGAAGGGCCGGGAGGTATCGGGTTACATCCAGCGCCCTATCCAATCTGCCAGTCGTGATGCCAAGCTGCTCGAGAACAGGCTGCTCGGTGGGACTGCCGTCCATCAGCGTCCGCACCCTATCCTGGATTTCTTCCGGCGCCTGATCACCGGAGTCCTGGAGCAGGTACTCGAAAACCTCCAGCGATCGCTGGCGAGCGCAATAGTCCAGGATCTGCCGCACGGGAATCTGCAAAGTTGTATGCCCGAAGGTGCTGTACAGACAGCGGCGCCGTTCACGCACGATTTTCTGACGCCCATCCCGCAATGTTTCCTCCGGCAGTTCTCTCTGAAAAAAGAGGCGTGCGGCAACATCCGGAATACGCCGCTCGAGATCCCGACCCGCCTCGGTGGCAGTCAAATGAAAAAGCATCTCACCGATCAGAGATGCCATCTGATCACGACTTGCGCATTCCTTTCCATGCGCATTCTCGGCATCCACCAGGTAGACGCTATCGAACAAGCAGCCATCCGCTCCACCAATGGCAACAGATGTATCCGGAGAATCGCCGTACTGAATCCGCAGTGGATTTCCATGCATGATGTGATCCAGCTCCTTCAACGCCGCGTAACCATTGGCCATGATCTGGGGGGCATACTCGCGGGAAATCCTGCGATCGCGAACCAGCATCTCAGGAGAGACCAGAACCGCATTGATCGTCCAGTCACTTTCTCCAAGATCACGCTGGAGCTTCCTGATCAGAGCGGCAACATCAAAGAAAATACCCGTTCCCGTGCCGCCACCGACGGAGGCGACAATATAGAAATGCTGCCCGTCACTCTCTTCTACCGGTACCTCCTGTCCATCATATGTTCGAGAACCTCCTGTCTGCATCTGCACCATATGGCGCAACCAGTTGTACACATTCGACCAGTTCTCGAAAAAACCGATACGCCCGAGGGGCCGGGTTGATGCGGCGCCCTGGGCTGAACCTTTCAAATCACTCACGATCTCGCGCGCCTTGTCCAGAGCGGCTTGCGAAAACCAGGCCTTTATCCGTGGATAGGCCTGGAGATTCTCCAGTACCCCACTAAGGTTCGAGGAGTAGACACGTTCTCTTTCGTGACTTTTCAGATAATCGCCAACCGCCGTATGGTCCGGCTGGGCTGAGTCGAAGCAGAGGACCTGGATGGCGTTGAAATGGCGAGTGTCGAACCGCTGGGTGAGGGTCCGCTTGAAATGATTGGCAGCCTCCGCCCCCATGCCGCCACAGCCTATTATATAGGAGCGGCGAATGTGCAACGGGGCCGCATTGACAAACTCCAGTTCCTTCACCTTCATATCATGCCCCCAGAAGAGTCGTCCATCTGATAAAGAAGAATATTGATATCAGCGCGGTAAATCCAAAAATACTCAAGGCCAGCATGTGCCGGGACCATGAGTAGGGTGAGGCCAGTGTACGGGCCTGGAAGAGCAAAGGGCTGAGCCGTGTTATCCGAAACTGGTACCTGCCCGCCTGAATCTCATGACCCTCTTCCAGCTCAGCCGGCAGGGGTAATGGTTCATCCACGTTGATTACCTGGGTTCCACCGCCGAGATCGCTGATGCGATAACTTTCTGTGGCGGGATCGAATGTGATCGAAAACCAGGGAGCAAATGTGTAGGCATCACCGACAAAATCCCTCCGTGTCTGGAGCCGCCAATACCGGCTCCGAAAGAATGCCCAATGCGCACGCATGCGAAGCGCTACGACAATCACCCCGACAAGACCGAGCAATGCGGTACCCAGCACCGCCCAACGCGCAATCAGGATGCCCATCCAGGTCGGCACCTCGACGCTCACGGGCACTACGATATCACGTGCGCGCTCACCATCCAGGAGAACCTCCCCATGATAGATTCCGGGCCGGATATCCGGCACGCCGGCCTTTGCCAGCAGCGGTACAGCAACTGTCTTCCCAGGCTCTATAACCAGGTCAGGATCGAATCCCTCCACGCCCGAAAGGCTCAGCATCCTGAAGTCCATGGTTTCGCCGTCTTTGTTTGTCAGATAAGGAGAAATGCGAACGGTGACTTTTTGTTGGGATGCCGAGTTTGTACGCACTCGGAACTTTTCCTGCTGCTGCCCTGGACGCATCCACCAGAGAGAAAAAGAAAGGCCATGATTTGCGTCGGTACCTGCCAACTGCAGCTTTGGTATATTCAACGTAAATTCAACAGGAACTTCCAACGGCAGGCTGGAACCCGGTGAAGATATCTTGATTACCCCTTCGTACAGTCCATTCTCCGCCGTGGCAGGAATACGCGAGGGTACTTTCACAGTTAAATCGAACTGGAAGGGTCGTTGCTGCGAAGCATTTCCCCGCCGGGGCCGGATCTGTAACCACCGGGTCCCGTCCAGCAGTTCACCCTCCTGATGAGACAAAGGTCCGACACTAATCGAAACTGCCGCTGGCCGTGTGGATATATTTTCCACCTTGATCCCCTTTATAGTTGCCGTCAACTCATGATCGCCAACCGGTGGAAACACGATCTTTTCCCGATTTAATGATTTCCCACCCTCGGCCATCACCGTCGGATCAGCGCCGTAGGGGATCACAACACTGAGCTCGATCGGCTCCGCTGGTTTCGCCAGGAAACTAGTTCTGCCTCTCACCCCCTGCGGTGTATTTGCCTGGAGAAAGGCCTGCACCGTCACCAGATAGTCCCCAAGAGGCCGGTCCGGCAATTCCACACGACCAACAGCTACACCACCGGCATCAACGGTAAAGTTGACCGGTATCATATTCCCTTCATGATCCCGGATTTCACCCTTCGCACGTGCTATGGGCGCCGGTCGCCCTTCCGGATCATTCAACATGGCCCGCAGTTCCACGTTTCCCGGCACCTGAACCTCGGGTGGATTGGCCTCAATCACCAGCTTGAGCCGGGTTCGTCCTTCCACCAGCAGTTCGAATGGAGGTAAAACCTTTGTCTTGCGGCGGCTTTTCAATTCCACCCGCCAGGTACCCTTGGTAACGTTATCCAGGAAAAAACGTTCGAATACCAGACTACCCTTGCCACTGTGGTCACGTGCACCCAGGTAGCGGCCAGTCTCCCGCGTGATCTGTTCCCCGTCCGGCCCCATGAGCACAATGTCAAAATCATCGGCGCTGACCCCTTCCTCCAGATAATGAAGAACCACTCGCGCCTTGATCAGGTGAGGGTCGACAAGAAATTCTTTTTGATACTTGGTTCTTGCATTCTTCACTCGATCACGGAGCAGCAACAGACTCTGATCTCCCTTGTTAGCGATACGCTCCGCAGCCAGTACCAGTTCGCTGGTATCCTCCACTAACGTAAAGGCCTCCTCCATGCGCGTGGTGCGCAGCGCCATTTGTTTCAGGAACTCCCGATCGGTACCAGTACTTCTGAGACCAATTGGATAGATCTCGATCTTGCCCTCAAAGCTGGGCAAGACAACCTTGTCGATATTTTCCATTGACCGGGGGATTGCCCGTTTTGAGTATGCAATAAGCGTATCGGTGTATTTTTGGCTATGGCGATCCACATTCTTGACACGTTTCAGGAACTGTCTGGCTATGTCCGGAAATCGATCCCGATCCGCAGGATCAGGATAAGGCATACCATCACTTAGAATGACGACCTGCTTTCTGCGCCCGTCATCCAATGGGGAAAGCAGTCTATATGCAGTTTTGAGCCCCATTTCCAGATCGGTCAATCCATCCGGATCCGGGATTTTATCTATCTGCCTTTGCAGTGTAACGAAGTCCTTGCTCAACGCAGGGGCAAGCGGGGTTACCCGCGTTGCGAACAGCACGACGGCAACACGATTTTTCTCATCCGCCAATTCGAATTGATCAATCAGATATAAGGCCAGTGCCTTGCTGAGTCCTCGGGGATCATTCTTGCGCATGGAACCGGAACGGTCCAGCAGGATGACCAGATCGGCCCCTTGACCGCTATCATTAGCCATTGCCAATACAGGAGCCCACCCTCCCGCTGCATAAATAAATAAGGCAATGGACGCGATCAGACTACGCATGATGTTTTGGCACTCCTATGGCCATGTGTTTGAATGATCGGGGTATGAGCCTCGCATATCCGGCATCGGCCCTCGTCATCGAGATACAACCTCGGCGGCCCCAGCCTGCGCCGTTCCACAAGCGTCGCACCGCATTTGGAGCAGTAGGTCGTCACCTCGCTAGAGTGAAAACTTAAAGGCACATAAACATGGCACAGTCCGATCTCATACAGCAACAGACGTCTGAGACGGCTCAACTTGGCGGCATCGCCAAACGGTATGTGTCGCATCCGGCGGGCCGGGAAAAACGCCAGCAAATGAATAGGCGTATCCCTGCCCAGCTCTTTCGCAACCCACTGGCCCATCGCTCGAACTTCATCCTCTCCGTCACATACTCCCGGTATGGGGCAGAAACTCAACTCGAGATGATCCCCGTTTTGCTTCAGCCAGCGGATATTGTCAAGCAGCCTTGTCCAGTTCTCGAGCCTGGCGACTCGCCGATAGGCACGTTCCGAAAAGCCTTTCAGATCCACTTTCCAAACCCTGACACCACTGGAGAGCAGCCGCCTGTAGACCTGCCGGGTTGCCGCCCCATGGGTGAGAACAATTGTAAACAGATCATCCCGTGCACACCGTTCTGCATAGCGGCCGACCGTCTCGAACCAGAGTGTCGCCTCGGTGAACGTCCATGCCATGCCATCGCAACCCGTCTCACGCAGTTTGGGTACTATGCCGGCCGATGGTGGAACCAGGCACTGAGAGGGGGACTCACGAACGCAAGCAACGACCTCATTGCGGCAGTGAACACAATGAAACGAACAACCCCATCCCCCGACTGAAAAAACATGGGTGCCTGGCCGGAAATGATATACCGGCTTCTTCTCGATCGGATCCACTGCCTGCGCTATAGCCGTAAATGTCCGTACCGGTCGGATTTCACCTTTATCATTACCCCATACTCCACAGAAACCGACCTCGCCTTTGTCCAGGCTGCAACCCCTGAGGCAAACCTCGCACCTCTTTTTTCCGGATCTTCCACTCATAGGTCAAACTTGGCCCCCTTCCCCGGGAGTGGTGTCGACCTCTGCTTGGCTTGCCTGTTTTCCTCCTCTATTCCAAGGCTGTTCAGCTTTTGCTCGCGACGGGTTACGGCTACTCGCAACTGCGTAAGTTTTCTTTCCAGATCTGGAAAACCGTCTTTTTGTTCCGCCGTAATGCAGACCTGAAGACCACTTATCTGTTCCTCGAGTTCCTGTTGCCGCCTTTGCAACTCTTCCCGCTCCTGCTCCGCGGCCTGCTGTTGCTCCTCCAGCCTCTCTTTCTGCTCTGCAAGTTCGATAAGCTTAATCGACGTAAGGCGGCATTCCGCTTCCAATCGCATTATTTCCTCGTGTAGTTCATCGAGTCCATTGGCTCCGGTTACCATCTCACTGCCTGTTTTGTTGCTCTTGGTCATTGATCTTTGCATCCAAAGTGGCCTTCCTGCCTTCCAGATCTTTCAGATCGGTTTCCAGTTTTTGCCGCTTTGTCTCCCTCTCGGCCTGCACTTCAGCCAGATCTCCCTTTAATCGCTCCACCTCGGCCTCCAGGCGAATCACCATCTCGGCTTCGGCCTCAGTAACCGGGGCGGATTCCATAGCACGGAGAGCACCTTCCAGATTGCTGAATTTTCCCTCTTGTTCTTCCAGCCGCCTCTGCCACTTCTCAACCACTTTCAACAACCGCTGACGCTTCTCTTCCTTCTCGTCATGTGCTGTGCTCGTAACGCTTTCATCATCCCCCATGGCTGGCCTACGCAATCTTTTTTCTGCTCAGCCGCTGCTTCAACTCGGCCACGCGCTCTTCTATCGCTATGTTGTTCTTATCTCGTAGAACCAGCTCTATCACACCTCGCAATCGTTCCGGAAAATCCTTGGGATCAGGAATCACATCCACAAAATTGCAGACCGAGACAGCCAACAGCGTCTGCAAATCATACATATCTTCATGATGGTTACTCTTGAATGTATCAAGCGCTTTTATCAAGTGAGCCGATGAAACACTTCCCCCCTTGTTTTCATCTTCGGCGAGTTCCTTAGCCCGGCGGATGATGATCTCCAGATCGGAGCCGGTAAGTCCTTTCGTTTTCCTGCCGAATTCCAAGACGGGATGAGACATATCCTCACCTTCTTCTGCAGTCATTTGCGACGATTCTTTGTTGGCATTGTCACCAGAAAACTTTTTTAGCCCTTCCATTGTTGATTGATCATAGGTAAGGCCATCCACTTGATGTTGCATAGCCAAGGCAATCGCCAGCCGTTCTTGCGGAGAGGAAGGAATCAGCACCGGGAATACACGATCAAAGCGCCGGATCATTGCCTCGTCCAGCACGTCGGCTCGGTTGGTCGCGGCAACCCAGATGATCTTGCCCCGGTATTCGTTGCTTCCCATGACCTCCAGTATCCGGCCAAACATGCGCCCGCTTGTCCCGCTGTCGCCGCTCTGACCGGTACCACGGGAACCCAACGCCTGGTCGATCTCATCGACGAAAACAATGACCGGCGCAACGTCTTTGATAATCTGCAGCACCTTGGACAGATTCCGTTCCGACTCTCCCACCCATTTGGCACGGATATCCCCCATCTTGACCACATTACGGCCTGTTTCCTTAGCAAGCGCCTCGGCAAATAATGTCTTTCCGGTACCCGGAGGACCGGCAAGCAGGATGCCCTTCGGTACCAGCGTATTATTGCCACTTGATAAATAACCCGTCACTTTTTCAAGATAGTCCTTAATACGCGAATGCCCCCCGATGGATTCAAAACCATGCCGAGGTTCTTTTTCTTCCAGCAATTCCCCACTCTCGCTCTTGATAATTTCTCTTTTCAGTGCCTTGACCATATCCAACGTGACCGGATTGCCACTTTGGCAAGCATGCCGGAAGAGCTGGTCGAGATGAGCCAGCATGAACCCCTTGGTCTGGCTGGCTAGTTTGTCCAAGTCTGGTTCAATATCTACAGCGTGCTCGCCGGTGAATCTAGCACCCAAGATATCCAAAAAACTGCGGCGCTCTTCCTCTGTGGGAAGTGGTACCTGGATCGGCCGACAACGACTGTCCGTCGCATACAATTCACCCGACACGCGCTCGATATTGTCCGTGAGACCGATGAGCAGGTTGGTGGTTTCGTCCTGGATAGAGGGATCCAACGCCCAACGGCGTAATGCCTCGATATTGGCATTCTCATCGTCGGAAGGACCACCTCCACATGGCGCGAGTTTCTCAAGGTGATCCAAAATGATGGCAGCAGTATGCTCCTTCTGCCGGAGGAGTTGATCAATGAAGATAAATGCCTGACGCACAGGCACTGGTTCACATTTTTTTGGGTTGAATTTTTCCACTATCGCCTCGTGCGATAACTGCACATGGCCATTTAGCAATTCTGCCGTTTCCTTGTCCTTGGTTGTAAATCCCGCCGCCCGGCTATAGAACAACACGATCTTGATTCCTGCCCTTTCTTTGAGAATCCAGGTCAGGTAGTCCCGAAGCGGTACATAGGACTCAGCATTTTCGTACGCCCCCTCCGATAAGATGAGGTCGTTGATGTTATCGTGCAGGATATACTGGTGGGCAATTTCCGCCTTGTAATATTCCGCCAACTCTTTCATCCAGGATGGCAGTTGATGCTGACGCTCGCCACCATCAGCGTCTGCAGCAGTTTCTTGTATCACCGATGACGTTGGATCATTCATCTTGCGCTGCTCCTAACCACAAAGACTCAATGCTCCGAGTTCGAACTGGAACCCGGCCTTTTCGCACATACTATGGAAATCGTGGATATCTGTCTTATCACCTTGACAGACTACCCCTTCTCCCTGATACCAGCAAACCCGCAGGTACCGCTCACAACCAGCACTCCCAAACACAGCTCGGAGTTCGATACCATTCTCACTCCACTGCAAGCTCACGACACCTCCACCCATATCCGCAACGGCCTTTCGCCAGGCATGCGTAATACAAGCCCCTATCCGTTTCATAGGTCCTTGTTACTCCTCATCACGCAGACCCGAACGTTCCCTGTCGCGTGACCTTGTCTTTTTGCTCTGCCTTTCATTCGAGCTTACAGCACTGCCATCACGCTCCTGCTCCAGAGTTGGAGTCTTGACATCGGTATCCAGGATTATCCCCCTTGTCTGCAACTCCGACAAAAGGGCATCGATTTCCTCGGTACATGCCTGTTGTGACGAAAACCCTGATTTGCCGAGGTCAAAGAAGAACTCACCATCTTCATTGATCTGCACCAAGAACGGTGTTTGATCACGACGGCCTTCCACTCTCCAACCATTCTCTTCTTGCACAACCTCAATATCCGTAAATCCACGCGCTTGTATAGCCTCGCGAGCGATACCGCATAGCGCCTTTATACGCTCGCGGTTAACCGCTTCGAGTACGGCGTCCCGAAGCTTCCGTAGCGCTGCTGCCCGTTCATTGGCTAGCAATGCGGCAGCATTAAACCTTCCGAGTGAGAGCTGGATCTCGGCGGTATCAAGAGATCGCCCGATCTCCTGCATTTCATCCTGCATGCCTTCGGCTTCCAGAATAGCCTGCATCCCTTCATCTTCTTGCAATGCCGCCATCAAAGCCCGCGCCTCTCCCAAAGCCTGCATGGCGGCTTTCTCCTGGTTGACCCATTCGCCTATATTACGTTCTCGCGCTTTTTCCAGAATTTTTTCGGCCGACGAAAGCTGGCTATTGCCTTCACCTAGGTTTTCAACATCCAATGCAGTATCTGCACGGCTCAACAAGGCATCAATCTCATCTTTCTCAGCACCAGCAAGACACCGGTAGTCCTCCAGTGCAAGGCGCGCCGCCAGAATACGCCTGCCAAGAGCTTTCGTCTGCTCTTGCGATCCCTGACGCTGCTCTTGACGCCGCCGGCGTTCCTCATAAAGCTGCTTAAGAAAACCCTCACATTGCTGAAGTGTTCCAGTGAGTTGCAATTCATCCAACCTGTTCTCAAGCTGCTCATCCCTGTTCAACGAATCGAGTATTCCTCTTGCTTGTCCAATGATCTGTTGCCGGCTCTCTTTACTCAACCGGTCTCTAACAGTTCGATATTCGACAAGCCTTGCCTCAATATCCCTTACCTCAGCCTTTAGCGTTTCTTCCTTTCTCTCAATTTCCAGCTCAATTTCTTCCGAAACTCGGGTAATGGCGCCTGCATCGGGTCGCTGCTCCTGGACCGCATGCAGCCTGCTAACGGCTACGCCCAGTTCGTCCTCCAGACGCTGCGCAGTGCTCTGCTCTCGCGCAAGCGCACGTTTTCTACCACGAAGCTGCCGAGCCCTGAATCGCGCATATTCTTCAGCAACCGAAGCCTCCGGGTTTTCCGCTATTTGCTTCAGATTACCTGCTATTTCAGCCTCTGTTTCAGATAATGTCTCATTGAGTTCTTCCAGGCGACCTATAGCTTGTGCCTGCCTCTCCAGCCGTTCGGCAACTCTTTTTTCGTGTTCGTCGTATGCATCCTTCAATCTGCTACCCACGTGCATAACACCTTTCGCGGCAAGCACGGTTGCCTTTCCGGCCAGTAGCAACCCTGCACCGGCGATGATTACAGCGCCACCCCCCAGTGCCGCAGCAACCCCTATTCCGGTAATAGCACCACCACCTTCGTAACTCATTTTTATAGCTGCCTCATCCCACAGAATTCCAAGAATAGAATCGGTCAAAAACAAGGATTTACTGTCATGTATTTACTGGTATCCTTTCCCATTACACACGGGACATGGTTTCTGCCCAGAGTCCCTGCAGTGACTGCATTCATTGGATGACGTCAGCAATCCCTCTCCTTTGCGGCCCTTACCGTTACACTGTGGGCATGCCACAGTACCAGCACCTTTACATGTTGCGCACTTCGCCATTTTGCACCCTCCGTTGACTACACAATACCCCCAACCCCTCCCGATACTTGGCCACAGTCTTGCGCGCAATACGAACACCGTACTGGTCATGCAACAGCTCACTAATTTTCTGGTCACTATAGGGGAAACCCTTATCCTCTCCGGCAATGATTTCCTTCATGTATTCCTTTACCGTGATCACGGTCAATGCGGTGTTTGCCGTGTCCTTGACGCCACCCGGGCCGGGTATAAGGCGCTCAAGGGCGATGGGGTTGCCGTCCGGGAGCAGAATCCACAGGTGTTTCATGTACCGCTCCAGGCGGCGCCCGGTGTTCATTAACTCTTTTTCCCGCTGACTGCGCGCGTTACTCTTCCGGCTCCCACCACTGGACTCGAATCCCAGTGCCCGAACAATCCGGGCCTTGGTCAAGGGTTTCAATAATTCCTGGCGGCCGTCACTGAGATAGTCCTTTTGGTAATTGGCTACAAATTCGATCAGCCGAGGCTTGAGTTGTATGGCCTCTAACAAGCTCGTATAGATCTTGTGGATAGCGTTTAATCGGCTCATCTGGCCAGTAATGCTCCCCGTTCGCGAGACCTTATCGCCGCCATTTCCCCCGGCGCGTTCGATCTCCATACCTTGCTTGACCAGTTTTTCGTCGCCGGCGGCTAACAGAAGTTGATCGGCATAGTCCAGGAGATTTTCCTGATCAAGTCCAGGGGCGATACGCCCGGCCTCGGCAAGCACTGTATCGAGATTTACCTGTTTCTTCCCTTCCTGTTGCTGGACAACCGACCAGAGCACATCCATATAAGCCTGCGTTGCTGGATCCTTCAAGCCTGCTATTCGTTCGGCAATCGTGGACATCCACTGACAGTGGTAACGCCCATCACGCTCATTCCACACGAGTCTTGCTTCGGGCCTGCGGGGCGTTATTTTTCTACGCTGCCCCTTTGGGGCAGGCTGCAACCCTAATATATCCTCAAGAGGATTACGGGGTAATTGTCGAAGCAACTCAATAAGGTGTCCTGCCAGATCTATCGCGCAGGAAAACGATTTGGCCAGACGGGTCGCACTCCGGGGAAGACGTGCCTCGACACCATGATTAATATAGCTATCGAGCTGGTATCTGGCGTAGTGCTCGAATAATGCCCACAAGGCCACAGATTCTTTTCCAAGCGCCTTTTCGCTACGCCGCTTCAACTCGAAGGTTCGTAATTCTTCTGTCTCTACAGGAGGAAAACTGCTGGTGTCGGTATTGAACAGATAGGTGGCCAGAAAGTAACGGTACTCATAGAGTGAGGTCCAACCGAGTCCGATGGGGAGATACTGTGATGCAATCTGCTTGCGCACTGCCGAAAGCCGTTTTGGCTCCACTCGTAATGCTTTCGCAAGCCTGGGAGGCGAAAGAAGCAACCGGCCATAATTATTACTGTCAAATCGCGCATCCTTCCCGGCATCTTCCGGCAAGGGTTCAGGAGCCTCGTTGATGGGGTCGGCAAGGTACGGGATGATCCGGTCCAGTAACGTTTGATCCTCTACCCCGATGCAAGCTGTTGTTATGTTCGGGCCAAGGACGGCTGCGATTCCGAACGCCTCTTCCGCTGCCATAATATTTTCCGGCGTATCGTCTTTCGCTGCGGATACGTTCGGCTGACGGGATGATGCCCTGTCTTTTGTTGACCGTCTTGTTGAGAAGGGAAACAGAAACTTGTAAAGGCCCAACGCCTGTGAACGGGCCTCCAGGTCGATCAGCCAATGCTCCACCGGGTGCTGGGCGATTTCGCTGGCCAGAATGCCGTATGGATTCAAACGCTGGCGCGTTGTGTGTGCGTGTTCGTGCGCATGCCGGTGTTCATGACCGACACGATGCGCGTGGGAAACCCCGTTTTGATGAGTCATTCGGCATCCTCCATTTTTAACTTGTACCCGTCGGTTAAATTCTTGTGCTGGGTACAAATATGCCGAATCTATGCCAAATTAAAGTGTGCCTGCTCTATTTACGATCCTTTCCTATCAATTCTTCTGAATATCCGGCTGCACCAGGGTGTATTTCATCGCTTTATTAAGTGCATCCATGCCAATCTGCCGGTCTCTTTCCGCGACCAGTACGATTCGACTGACGAATCGCTGGAGCTGACGGATGTTGCCGGTAAAGGCGCCCGCACGACACAGTTCGATAATGCGCTCACGCAGCTCATCCGTAAAGGGTGCATCCATCCCGGTTTTCTCGACGGCCTTCGAGCGTCCGATAAAATAGTCCAGCAGGTTTTCATGCTCTCCCGACCGTTCGGCCAGGCTGGGTAGCTCCAGGGTCAGACCGTCGATACGGTGCAGGAAATCTTCCCGCATATTCACTTCTTTCTTGTCTCTAAGGTTTCTGTTGGTAGCAAATACGCAGCGGACATCGGGTACATCTGTCCAGTCGCCACCGACCGGACGGACCTTATGTCCCTGTAAAAAGCGCAGCAACATACCCTGCACTTGATGCGAAACGTCGCCGATCTCATCGATGAACAAGGTGCCGTGGGCTGACTTTGCAAGGTACCCCTCGATTGGCCGCGCCTCTTTCTCCACATAATCGCGAGGCGAAAGACTCACCACCCCGAACAGCTCGCCTTCCAGGGTGCCATCAGGGATGCTTGCAACCAGCACCGGCTGGAAGCATTCAAATTTCCTGTCCGTATCATATCGGTCATGGATATGGATAAGCCGGGCCACAGCCTCCTTGCCGGTGCCGCTATCACCCAGGATCACGACCGGCGTACGGTTTTCCGTGTCACCTTCCAGGAACCCCAGAAACTCACGAATGTGGGCCAATGTGTTGCGCCCGATAATGGAGCGATATTCGTGGATCAGCGGGTCATCGCAAAGATTCCTGTTCTCCTCCATGAGACGGAAGAAACCCTGAATTTCCTCGGTCTCCAGTGGTAGACGGTGTTCCGGGTCCGGATCTTTGGCAATCGCAAAAAGCGTAGTCGTGCTGCGATGTTCACGATTGTCAGCCGCCAGCTCACTATTGTTGGTCGCTATTAGAACTCCAGGCTGGGGCGTCACGATGCCCTGGCGTATACGGTGAATATTGGCCTGCCCGGTCAGTTCGCCGGTCTCGTCATGGATAATATCCTGGATGATCCCGTCAAATTCAAAATGCTGCGCCTGTTCGCCATGGAAAAGACTCTTGGCAAAGTCGAAATTTTCCGTGAAGTAGACATGGACCGGGTGGTCGGTAGGACACCCCTCCCTTTCGTCACCAGGAATTCCGAGAAACTTGCGGCAGAAATTCCTGGCGGCCTCTTCTGAGGGTACATCGGTATCGTCATTCACCAGTAGACGCAACGTGCCCTTCGGGGTGCCATGTTCATAACCCAACACCGCTTCCGGCCGCTTCGGCGCCGGGCGCAGATGGGTAAATTTCCAGTCCGCCCAGCCCATCAGTCCTTCACCCACTCTGCCGGCAGGCAAATCGATGTTCGTGTCCAGTTAGACAGTATCTCCCAGTCATACTGTTGCAGGGATTCATATTGCCCATAGAACGCCGCCATATCCGCCGGCAGGCCCTGCACCAGGGAAAACTCGCCCGCATACCCATGGGAAGAGAGCTGGGCGATAATATTGTTCACGATACGAACACCGTAATGTCCCACCTTGACCCGTGAGGGATAAGTCATTTCACGTTGTTTGAGCTGAGGCCCATTATCAAGGATATCCATGAAAAACCTCAACTCGCCATTCAACTGTCTTGAGTAGAGCAGCGCAAGCACCATTGGCGGCGGCGGAGCTTCGGGGTGGAATCTATCCGTGAATGCTCCACACCCCCGGATGATTTCGGCCTGTCTCTCGGCCCGTTCGCCTTCGGAAGGGGTCTCCCGGCTATAGTCCTGCAACACCTGGCGCGCATTGTTCCAGAGGTTCCGCCAGATAGCATAGAGATCCTCTTCCGCAATCCATGCCTTCAGACCCTCTATATCCAGACAATGAATCTTGCACTGACCCGTGTAACCTCCTTCCGTTGCGATGCACAGCTTTGCAGGGAAATTGCGCTGGATCACCTGGAACAGGCTCATCACATCGACCGGCTCATGAGGTGGCCGGATCGCAATCCGGTCACCGTCTATCCCGGTGGAATCGAGGGTTCGCTGAACAAGGCGCAGCATCAGCCGCAAGTCTTGCCGAACCGGCCCGTATTGTTCGTCCATTTGCATGACCAGATCGCGACTGCCGGATACCAGCCCCCCAAGTTCGTGACGCAGGATCTCCCGCTGCCGGCGCATGGCATAGGCTGTGTTGTAATCCAGCGCCATCAACAGCACCGGGAGGGTGTAGCGGATGTAATGCCCCAGGCGCCAGGACAGATGCTGATACATGAACTGGGTTTCCGGTTTTTGATTCCCCACACCGGGCCCGGGTTGGAGTATTAACCGTTCCAGGCACGGCCGTTCGTCTGAAAGTTTTAGCAAGCGCATTTCCTCCGCCTGCTCAATGCGGGTTTTTGAGCGGTCCTCTTCTGTCGGCTCAAGTTTGCCCTGCAATACCCAGAGATTTTCATCCTCTCCTGCCGGCTGCTGATCGCCATCCATCGCCCATGTAGCCACCCGAATATTCAGAATTCGGCCCAGAAGTTGGGTGACCTCATTAAATTGATTCACTACCTTCTCGAGTTGAATCTTCTGCCTGCCAGACAACCGTTGGTCACGCCGGTCCCGAACATATTCCAGGTACAGGCTGGAAAAACTTTCTACAAACAGATCGCAGTATAGATCGAAAAAAAGGTCCCAAGCCGATTCGCTGATACGGGCAAGAACACGGGTGAGCTTGAGAAAGTTCTGGAATGCATTGTCATCCTGGGAAAAGATGGGGTTGTCACCGAAAAATGATAAGTGAACGATGAGCAGCGGCTGACCCAACACATTGACTGGCCAGAACAGAATATTCCGTTTCCGCCCGGCATCGCCATCCTCCAGCGGCTGTGCTTCCCAGAAGGCGCGCTCGATCAAGGCGACAAGGACATCGCTCTTTGAACACCTGCCTTCATAATAAAGTGCATCTGCCGTCTGATCCCAGGAGATCACTGGCGCACCGGCATAGAGGGTGCGCTCCACAGGCAGTTGCTCCACCGCCTGTTCGCCGCTGTCCACATGCAGCGGGCGTTCGTAAGCCGTGCGCAACATCGACAGGCAGGTGTCCTGATCGTTGCGTGCAAGATCTTCGATGAATTGATCGATAACCTGACCCGCTTTACGCGCAGCACCCAGGGCACAGGCGGCCTTCCGCAACCGTTCTGTCAGCACCTCGCTCCCCTCCTCGACCCAGTGCCTGAGCAGACGCAAGTCCTCATGGGTCATCAAATAGGCAGGGAACCCCTCCGCCCAGTGCGGGATCGAACAACCGGGGCCATGCCGGTTCTGCGTTCCATTGGCAGTAGATTCCGGAAAATAACACTTTCTCAAAAAATAAAGCTGGGAGGGAACCGGTACACCCTGGGGGTCGTAGTGCACGCGCAGATCATGGGGAAGTTCTTCCTCCAGTCGTTGAAGCCCCTCACGAAACCGGCTGGTGAGTGTACGCTGAAGCGATAACAGGGAATCACCGTTTTGGGTGCTGTTGTGAATAGCCTCCTGCCACTCACCTGTCCCCAGGTAAAGTTCCGATCCACATTGCCTGGCCAGTTCTTCCCATCCGTCAATGACCAGCTCCACCACACTGGCCAGGCCAAGTTCCTCTCCAGCGACACTATGCGGCACAGCGGGAAAAAATATGCAGGCATGGAGGCTATGGACGTCAGTAAGCGCCTTTGTCAGCCAAAGCTGTTCCACTCCGTGTTCACGCTTTGTCCATATCTTCCCTTCACCAGGCACTTCAGCATTAGCAGCTGGTTTGGCATGGCAAAAGTCTTCATCCTCTGTTCCGTGATGTTCCGGGCTCCATTTACACAGAACGGTTTCATCGTGGTCCATAACCCATGCCCTGAACGACAAGGGTTCACCTTCCCATTGCCCATGCGATTGCAATCCGTGATTGAGCAACTCAACAATGAGCGCGCTGTAGGTAAAAAGGATATCTCCCGGTGATTCATAAAGTGAAGCGGAAAGTGCCTGCTGCAATCCAAGTTCAAGCAGGGTTCTGCAACGTGATAGAACGTAATCAGTGTTCAACACTACACCACCATCGACCTGGGTCTGTTGCCCTGTGCGATTGCTGGTATGCATTTTCCCATTCTTCAGACCATTTTCTTATCTATCACTGAATAATGGATATTATTCAGCGTGCTACTGCCTCATGGTATATATGAACAGAATTTTACTTTTGCAACACAAACCACCTGGATTGTTCTATTGCCTTACGCTCTCATCGTTTTCATTGTGATTCACCGCGAATTGCACAGTAGGCAATGCAACTTTTGGCAAGTTCATTCGCATACACTGGTTCATTAGATATTCACGCCAATAGGGCCAGGCATGATAACTGGCATTCTTGAGGGCAAACGTATTCAATGCATCCTGCCCTGGTTCATCTTCCATTAAATACTCGGCAAGAAAGGTCGCCTCGATAACCGCTTTTACATCTGCGTCGTCATCTCTATCTTCAGGCTCATCTTCAGATTCGGACTCAGACAAAACTGCCCAGCGTGCGCCAAGATCAATGTAGACACGAAAAATCCTGATATCAACATCATCTTCCTTTAGTGCGAGAACTTCTCCCCGAGTGACCAGGTGCTTGAATTGAACAGACAAGTCATTAACTTCTGCTGAATATTTTGGGTCGAAATTATCCACCAGGTAACTGCTCGAGCTACGCAGATAAACATCGCGGATGCTCAGACAATCGATCGCCTTTTGCAGTTCAGCGCTCATCCTGTCTTTTGCCACTCTACACTCTGATTCAAATCAGCCGAGTAAACCAACTGGACATTCGGGTGCAACGAAGTTTTCCCGGCAGCCGTTCCAGTAACGGTCTTCCATTCCGAAGGCTGCGATATACGCACGGCACCCGCTGCAAAACCGGAATAGTAGGCAAGGACATTCACCAGGTGCTGGTTGAGGCTGACCCCTTCATCCTCAGCAGATTCGGCCAGCGCGCGGTGCAGAGATTTCGGCAACCGCAGGGTTACACGACCACTGTAATCGTCCGCGACTTCCTGCGGCACGGGCATAGGCTTGTCCTTTTCGGTGAACACCTCGGCCGTAGTTTCAATGGCATCGATAGCCAGCGCATAGGCTTCTTCAAAGGTATCTCCGTACTCAGCCAGATCGGGCAGCTCCTTGACCCGCGCCTCGAAGCACACGTCACCCTCGAACTCACCCCGTCGTACCGTGATGTTGTAAGCATGTGGATCAATCATGATTTTGTCCTCTCCAGGAAGCCGACGATTTCAGCTTCGTACTGTCGCAGTAGTGCCAGCACCTTACCGATATAGGCCGGCTTGATCTCAGGATTCTTGCCATGGCCACAGTTGTAACCACCGGAAGTAAATGTCGAAATACCGTCATGGAAAAATACCTTGTGTCCACCCCGCTTGCCGCCCCGAACCTCGAAACCCAATCGCGCAAGCTGTTCGGCCAGCGTGCCACAGCGGATGCTGGCCTTCGAGGCCTGAAGAGCCTCAACAACCTCTGTGTATATCAGTTTAGCTGACATGTGACACCATATGTAGTGTCATATTGCAGAATTTCTTTAGGGGTTTCAAGGTTTATCTCACTCTGATACAGGTATTTTTATGTGTGTTTCAGGCTGAAATGATGAAAGGATGTCTCGTTTCTTATTGTTTTTATTAATATTTGATCATTAATAACCAAATCAAATGCGCCTGCAATTAATTGGCGGGAAAGCTACCCCCAGAAGTAGACCGTTTGGTGGTATTAAATCCCATTGCGCGATCATTGGTAGAGGCCCAGCGGGACGTACATCCGTCAAGGGTCTTTACGTACCGGGATCGACCTGTGGGAAATATGTACAACTCCGCATGGAAGCGGGCGCGTATAGCGGCAGCCAAGGCACATGCCAAAGAACATGATGAACCGATTCAGTGGGGTTTTGCAAACCTCAGAGTCCATGATCTGAAGCATACATTTGGTAGACGTTTACGGGCGGCAGGCGTGTCGCTGGAAACCAGGAAGGTATTACTCGGACACAGAAACGGTGACATCACATCACACTATTCTGCACCCGAGATTGAGGAGTTATTGGCGGCGGCGAACCGTGTTTGCGAGGTTAATCCCCGCAAAATCCCCGCACTGACAATTCTGAAACGAAAAACAGGTTAGAGAATAAATCTCTAACCTG
>ENA-ORDP01000836-ORDP01000836.1-marine-sediment-metagenome-genome-assembly--contig:-NODE-836-length-18636-cov-3.758194_pt1 | contig 18636 bp, 14 predicted proteins | sample MGYA00248627_ERZ508539 | MGnify/ENA primary metagenome ERZ508539 (study PRJEB26208, sample SAMN05571518) | marine sediment metagenome | biome: deep sea; feature: Hydrothermal vent; material... | reverse complement strand
AAACGTCCATATTCAGAGTAATGTCAGGGTGTTGAGGTCGTTCCCAGCGGCCTGCTAGGTTGTTCCTCGGTTGTCGTTTTCCGGAACATAAACAGGCCGCATCCGCAATAAGATTGATCAAGAGAATCGAGGGGGATGTTTTCCAAGAAACGACCTTCATCGTTTATCCCTGAGTATTCCTTGAGCACAAGTCCTGAGAAGTATTCGGCTATTTGTCCGCCGGAATGAATTCGTTGTCCGTTGAACTGGACTCTTTGGCGCCCGATCGGAAGTGCGAACAAGAGCGTTCCGCCGGGGGCTAAAACCCTTTCCAGCTCGGCTGCCGCTTTTTTTGTGCCAAGAGGGTCGAGGTGGTCGCCATACCGGCCCAGACCGACATGCTCCGCAGCATGGATGCAGGAAAGAGAATACACTTCCCCATCTTTGAGCGGAAGTTTCGAAATATCCCCCTTCAATAGTTCTACGTTCTCTGTTGTGATTTTAGGGGGATTAAACTCGATATAACGGATTTTCGTCAGGACGCTGGCCATTCCGACAAAACCATAGCTGGATGACACGTCCACATGATCGGCGGGGTTTAGTTTGTTCAGGTGGGACAGCGCCCAGATATGGGCATGAAAATAATGCGGATCGACAGTAACTGCGGCATTCCTTTGGAAATAAACCGGGCTTAAATCTTCCGGGCGGAATTTTTCGGCCCCTTCAATCCGGCGATAGCGTATAAAATCTAACCAGAAAAGTAAGCTTTCCTTGAGGTAAAGAAATGGAAAATTCCAGTTTCGGAAGATTCGGGCGATTGGGCCTTTTTCGATTGTGAAGGTCAGAATCAAAACAGCGATGGGACGGAACGCGTTCTTCAACGGCGTAGCCAGCGCGTTTCCCATATTCTATTTGTTTCTTTTCATGTTGTTTAAGCCTTTGTAAACAGACTAGCGTCAGCTACTGGGAATCTATCATAGACGGTTTTTCCCAGCCATTAAAAACCGGAAACCAGGGGAGCAAGCGGTTTTGGCGGTGAATATATCAAGGCGTGTGACTGGCCGGCCCCGAAAGGCTGGATACAGCTATGGCTGCTGGATCAAAGTGATCGGGGAGAGATGGTGGTGACGGATAAAATAGTCCTTCGTGATTTTGCCCGCGACATTACCTCTCAGAACGGCGAGAACGGGATAATCGACAAGGTGTTCAAGGTCATCGGCACGACCGGAATGGTCTGTGTCGAATTCGGCGCCCATCACCTGACCCATATTTCCAATGTTGCGCCCCTGTGGATGGATCAGGGATGGCGGACGGTGCTGATCGAGGGGGATGCCTTCCTCTGCCGGGGTATCCGCGACGACTACGGCCGTTACCGTCGCGACCATCCCGGTTGCGGCGAGGTGACGATCGTTGAGACCTTCGTCACTCCGCGGGGGGAGGATTCGCTGGACAATATTCTGGCACGCTTGAAGACGCCAGTTGATTTGGACCTGATAAGCATCGATGTTGACGGCATCGATTATCATATCTGGGCCGGGATTGAGGTCTACCGCCCGCGGGTCGTGGTTATCGAATACAACAACACGGCGCCGCCGGATCTCCGGCTCATCGGTAAGGATACGGGAAATTCCTTCGGCGCCTCGGCCCTGTCGATGTACGAATTGGGCCGCCGGAAGGGCTATGCCCTGGTTGCCTGCACCGGTTGCAACATGGTTTTCGTGCTGGATGAATTCGGCGGTAATTTTGCAAACTGCAATGACCTCGATGCCCTGTTCGATTACGGCGCCCTGGTTTATGTCATGCGGACCTACGAAGGCGGGTTGTTTTATTCAAAAAAACCGACCCATGGCCATAACCCCTTTTCTCTGGGGCCGGAGCGCAGTCTTTCCGCCGATGCCGGCGTTTATTTTCCGGACAAGTCCTTCCGGACCCTGCTCGATCACTGGATCCGCGAAATGCGGGTGCGGGCGCGCAGCGCCCCGTTGCGGCGTGGTATCTTTATCGGCCTCGCGGCTATCCTCAGGAGCTTTCATGCTGTATTCGGATGGCTGTTCAAGGATCCCGACATCCGCTAGTGAAGTATCGTTGAGTTAATGTAAGGAGGGAATATGTCCGATCCCCTGATTACGATCGGCGTGGTCAGTTGCAACCGGCTGCATTTCCTGCGCGCCTTGATGGAATCGGCGGGGCGGTGCGTCCACTATCCTAATATCCAATGGATCGTCGTCGATAACGCTTCCATCGAACCGGGCCTGCGCGAATACGTGGAAGGGCTGGATTTCGTCGATCACAAAATCTTCCGCCCGGAACGCAGTCCGTCCACGGAACATGCCGAGGCGATGAACCGGATTGTCGATATGGCCCGGGGAGATTATTTGATGATTTTGCCTGAAGATGTTCAGTTTATCATCGCCGGCGACTGGATGCATGATTTTGTCGAGGTGTTAGCAAACAACAAACACATAGGAGGGATTTGCTTCAATGCTCAGCGCCGTATTACAATTGATCGTTTCTTCGGCCCAAAACGCCGTTTTTTCGTAAAGCGACCGCAAGCCAACAGGCCCGTTTATAAGACTATTGGGGGCGCGGAATTCCTCGGCTATGGAGATTCCAAGCCGGGGGTCATTGGCGCCGGAATTCTTTCATTCGCCCGTACAGATGTATGGCGCAAACTGGGTTCTTGGCGGTCCACCGGCAGCCAGACGGTGGGGGATTCAAGCGGCGGCGGTGAAACCGACATGCTGGCCCGGCTTGCGGGATCCGGCATGAAGCTTGAACGTTGCCTTGCAAAACTATCCGTCGCATTGGAAATCATTACAGACCCCGTTGGCTCAAAGGCGCGTATCCGCGGCAACCGCCGTTACGGCGAATACTGGCCGCCGCCGGAAGGAGATTTTTATTTTCGAATTTGGAATCAGGCGGAGGCGGAAAGTAAATTCGGCGCTATCAGCCCGGCTCCCGGTTTTGAGGATTTGGCCGAACCTCTTGGATACCGGTTGCCATTCGATGATCAGGGCAACCTTCTGAAGCAGCCCCACAATTCCAGCGATGATCCATTTGAATGGATCAGTCCGGACGTTGAAGGTCAGGATATTTAACTTTCAGGCGAAGGGGCGATGCCTCCAAATTTCCATCGTACTGTACGGGATACAACGGCGCCCGGTTTTTTGAGCCCGCGCTCGGCAGTATCCTGGCGCAAAGCGAGCGTGATTTTGAATGGATTGATCACAGCGTCGTCGGCGTTGATCCGGGCGTGTTGACTTTTGCGTTCAAATTATGAACACTGTTGCTTCCGGTTGAGATTCGGGGGGCTCCGCGAGTTCATATCTCCAGCTCACCCGGAGTGCGGTAGCGTGCGCATAGTGCGCCGCGATTGAGATATTATTCCTAGAGAACCCAGATTGAGTGGAAAAAAAATACTTTCCCGTCTCGAATCGCGAGATGGGAAACGTTTTCTGCCTTACAGCAGACATCTCATCGAGGAGGATGACGTCGAAGCCGTTGCCGAGGTTCTGCGCGGCGACTGGCTGACTACCGGCCCCAAGGTCGGGGCTTTCGAAAAAGCGCTGGCGGCGAAGATCGGCGCCGCTCATGCGGTTAGCTGTTCCAGCGGCACCGCGGGGCTTCACTTGGCCATGATGGCCTTGGGGCTTGGCCCCGGCGATTCGGTGATCGTTCCCACGGTGACCTTCGTTTCCACGGCGACGATGGTCCGGCACGTCGGCGCCGAGGTGATTTTCGCCGACGTGGACCCCGACACCGGCCTAATGGGGGCCCTCGAATTCGCCGCCGCTTTGGAACGGGCCGGCGATGACCGCGTGAAGGCCGTGATCGCGGTCCATCTGGCGGGCCAGTGCGCCGATCCCGCGGCAATAGGCGATCTGGCCGGGGAGCACGGTATCCGCGTCATTGAAGACGCCTGCCATGCCCTTGGAACGCGTTGGGAGAAGAAAAGCGTGGGAAGCTGCGGTTACAGCGACATGGCGGTTTTTTCGTTCCATCCGGTGAAGACCATCGCCATGGGCGAGGGGGGGGCGGTTGCCGCTAATGACGATGAACTTGCCGGCCGTCTCGCCCTGCTGCGCAATCACGGCATGACCCGCGAGCCGGAGGCATTCACCAACGCCGATCTGGCTTTTGATGAACAAGGCTTGCCCAATCCCTGGTATTACGAGGTGCACGAGGCCGGTCTCAACTACCGGGCCAGCGATATCCATTGCGCGCTCGGACTTAGCCAATTGGGCAAGCTTGAGCGTTTCGTGCGCCGGCGCCGGGAACTGGCTGCCCACTATGAGCGGCTGCTTGCCGATTTGGCGCCGCTGGTGCGCCCCGTCGGACGGATTCCAGGCTGCCGTCCCGCCTGGCATCTTTTCGTGGTGCTGATTGATTTCGCCGCCGCCGGGATAACCCGCGCCTCACTGATGCGGCGGCTTCGTGACGATGGAATCGGTACCCAGGTCCATTATATACCGCTTCACAAGCAGCCCTATTACCGCCGGCGTTACGGAACGGCGGCCCTGCCGGGAAGCGAGCGCTACTACGCCCGCGCCCTGTCACTGCCTTTGTTTCCGGGAATGAGCGAGGACGACGTCGAACGAGTGGTGGCGGCGCTCGCGTCCGTTCTCGACCGTTGAGCGCATTGCAAAAACATTATCCGGCCATCTAACAAAATGAATCATACAGATATAAAACCGAGTTTTGTTTTAACGGGCCAGTTGCCGTCTTTCTTGAGAAAAGTCACTCCTGAATCCAAAATATTTTTAGTTGGATTCATGTGGGATTTATGGGTCCAGCAGAGAGTACTTGTCATTTTGTGGTTAGCCGTAAATATGGTCGCCGGATTGCTTGAAGGCGTCAGCATGAGCCTCCTTTACGTGGCGATAAATTTTCTCATGCCGGAATCGAAAGTAAATTTAGCTGAGAAACTAGGGCCATTAGGCGGGTTTGCCGATAATTTAGCGGCGAATATCGAGCCGGTATCGTTCTTCATTTTGTTGGTGGTTGTTGTCGCAGTTACTCAGGTTTTTCAAAGCAGTTTTTATTTCGCTGGTTTGAGTATTTCCACCGTTCTCCGGATGAGAGTCCGCAAGTCTCTTCAGGGGCAGACGATCTCACAAATCATGCGATTGAGGTATGCAGATGTAGTTCGCTACAAAGCAGGGGATTTGTGGACTTATTTGTCCTTCGGCAGGTCCCTGGAAAAGCTGATCGGAGTGATGAACGCCATACTTTATGTTTCCTTGTTGGCGACGGCGTATCTTGTCGTCCTTTTCCTTCTTTCCTGGGAAATGACAATCCTTTCCCTTTTACTGTTTGCCGTCCTGTCGGTGGGACTCCGGCCGGTAATGGGAAAGATTAAAAAATATGCAAAAATACTTCTTGATGAGACATTTATTATCAATGCCAAAACAATGGATTATCTGTCCGGTATGCAGTTGATTCGCAGTATCGGGGAAGAAAGAAACACTCAAACAGTTCTAAAAAAATATATTGATCGTAACGCAAAATATACGCTTCTCGGCACATTATGGAATGGCGCCGTTTCGCCGCTTATGGATATAGTTGCGGTCCTGATACTCTGCGTTTCGATGATTGCAATTGTTCTAGTGGTCGGAGATCGGATCACGGAAGTTATCCCGCTTATATTGACGTTTGTTTTTATTCTTTTTCGGCTTTTGCCCCGGTTAAGCACGCTCAATGTTGCACGAGCAAACTTTTATCAGTCTCTTCCCGTCATCAACATGATGGTTGATTTTCTGAGAAACGACAACAAAGCCTTCGCCCGGTCGGGAGGCATCCCGTTTGGCGGGCTGAAAAAAAATATTATTTTCGATAATGTTGATCTGGATTACGGCGTAGGCGAAGCACCGGCGGTGCACGGGTTGTCTTTTTCTCTTAAAAAAGGGCAATCGTTGGCCATCGTAGGCAAGTCCGGTGCGGGAAAATCATCGGTCGTCGGGCTTTTGCTTGGGCTTTACGATCCGACATCGGGCAGGGTCTTGATTGATGGCGTGCCGTTTGAAAAATTGAATTTGGATGATCTTCGCCAACGGACCGGCATCGTAAGTCAGGACACCTTCCTTTTTCATGCCAGTATCCGGGAAAACATCATGTTCGGTAGCCCCGATGCGAGTGATGATGATCTTGTCAAAGCCGCCAAAATGGCAAACGCCCATGGTTTCATCATGGAGCTGGAAAAAAAATATGATACGGTCGTCGGTGACAAGGGGTACAGGTTATCCGGGGGGCAGAAACAGCGGATTTCCCTGACGAGGGCGATACTCCGTGATCCTGATATTCTCATTCTCGATGAAGCGACAAGCGGTCTCGATAGCGTTTCCGAGAAAATTATCCAGGATGCCTTGAAGCCGTATGTTAAGGGCCGGACGGTTATCGCTATTGCCCATAGACTTTCGACTATAATGGAAGCGGATAATATTATCGTTATGGATATGGGACAGATTGTTGAACAGGGGTCACATAAGAGCCTCTTGTCTTCGGGGGGGCTGTATGAATCCATGTGGCGTCTTCAGGTGGCGGGAGAGGATTATAATGTCTCTTGATAATCAGGTCATTCTTGTTACGGGTGGAACCGGTTCTTTCGGAAAGAAGTTTGTCGAAGTCGTTTTGCGCGATCATAAACCGGATAAAATAATTATTTTTAGCCGGGATGAACTCAAGCAGTTTGAAATGCAGCAGGTTTTTCCCTCCATTTCGGGTTCCGCTATGCGGTATTTCATTGGAGATGTTAGAGACCGGAATAGACTCAATCGGGCATTCGAGGGTGTCGATATCGTCGTTCATGCCGCCGCGTTAAAGCAAGTGCCTGCATGCGAATACAATCCTTTTGAGGCAATTAACACCAATATTATAGGCACACAGAATGTCGTTGAGGCAGCGATTGATCACGGTATTAAGAAGGTTCTTGCCTTGAGTACGGACAAGGCTGTTAATCCGATCAATCTTTATGGTGCAACCAAGCTTTGCGCTGAAAAACTCGTTGTTCAGGCTAATTCCTATTCGAGGATCAGGAAAACTAGATTGAGTTGCGTACGCTACGGCAACGTAATCGGAAGCCGGGGCAGTGTTGTTCCGATTTTCCTGGAACAAAGGAAAAAGGGGGTTTTGAGCGTTACCGACATGGAGATGACGCGTTTTTGGATCACTTTGGAAGGTGGGGTTGAATTCGTCGTGAATTGCATCGATCAAATGGATGGAGGAGAAATTTTTGTCCCCAAAATCCCCAGCATGAAAATTGCCGATCTGGCGGCGGCTATAGCTCCCGGATGCAAGATCGATATTATCGGCACCAGGCCCGGAGAGAAACGTCACGAGTTTCTGGTGTCCCAGGACGAGGCCCGCCATACCAAAGATTTGGGGGACATGTATATTATTGATCCCATATCCAAATCCTGGGAATCGGTCGACCATCCGGGGGCCAAGCCGGTGCCGGAGGGGTTTTCCTTTGCCAGCGACAGTAACGACTCTTGGCTCTCGGATGAAGACCTGAAGAGGATTATCGGCATTGAAAAGTCCTAGAAAATGTAGGGTTTTAAGGGCCTTAAAATGATTGAAATAAAAACTTTCACGTATTATGCCGGACGGGAAATTAAAGAAAAGGGTGCTGGTTAATGGCTGTCAAAAAAGCGCTTCTCATTTATCCCGCACCGATATCGCAGATGCCGAGCGGCATCGCCTATCTTGGCGCCATCCTCGAACAACGCGGCATAAATGTTGATATCCTTGTTAACAGTTTTCGCAAGATCATGTCCTCAGAAGACATTTACCGCTACGCGGAAAGGACAGAACCCGATATCATCGGTCTCTCTTTCATTACCTACGATTTAATCAATACCTATGAGCTGCTCGGGCGGTTGAAAACCTTGGGCGTGCCGGTCGTTTGCGGCGGCGTGCATCCAACTGCACGTCCCGAAGAAAGCCTGAATGCGGGCGCGAGTGTCATTGTCATGAACGAAGGTGAGCTGACGATCGAAGCCCTTGTCGATCACTGGGATAATCCTGGTGCAAATCCGATTGAGGCTATTCCCGGGATTGCGTATCGTCAAAATGGTGAAAATCATACCAATTTGAAAATGGGACGTGTGGCGGACCTGGATGCAATTCCTTATCCGGCCAGGCATCTGTTCGATGCGGATCAGTTCAGACTCAGCAATAACGAATTGAAAGGTTTTGAAAGGCTTTTCTCCGGTCGTGGATGCCCGTCAAAATGTACATTTTGCGACAAAACCGTATTTGGCCGGAAGTTCAAGACTCGATCGGTAGAGAATGTCATCGGTGAGATTGAGCAGGTTAAAAAGGATTTCGGCATCAGGTCTTTTTCTTTCGGTGATGATACGCTTACCCTCGACAAGCGGTTCGTCAATACGTTCTGTGAGGAAATTCTAAAGCGCGACCTGGACATAGAATGGAACTGCTCGACCCGCGTGGACCGTGTTAATTCGGAAATGGCGACTATGATGAAGCGGGCCGGTTGCTTCCGCATTACCTTAGGCCCGGAAAGCGGTCACCCCGATACACTTCTCCAAATCAAGAAGGGTATAACGGTAGATGACATCTACAATGCCACCAATGTAATTTACGATGCTGGTATTCAGGCTTATCTCAATTTTATGTGCGGATTCCCGGAAGAAACTCCCGAACGCCTGAAAGCGACGATCAAGGTCATCCGCGACCTTTCGCCCAAGGTATATATGTATCAAGTATATGGCGCCGTCGTTCCCTATCCGAATACCGAAGTCTATACGGAGAACTATGAAAAATTCGGTTTTAAGGATTGGTGGCTGGAGCCGGAAATGCAAGGCATCGGCATGGCGATGTACCAGAATGTCAAGGATCCCTACCATTGCAGTGTTTATTACCAACGCAGCTTATTTGACGATACCTATATTATGAAAGAGACCTTCTTTCCCTACAGCAAGGAATTCAAGAAGACGATCAAGGAGATGATTTTCGCTGTCGGCAAGCATTCTTTGGCGGCTCAGTACCGCTCGCGCGCCAAGCAATATACCTACTATCTCCTGGGGCATCTTTCTAAGATGATGTACGATCTCAACCCGAACCTCGAAATCAGTCTTGTTTCGACTTTTGCGCGGACCAATTTGGTACACGAGAACCGATCGATCGGGTCTTTCGTGCAGCATTGAATGCGCCTGTCGTCGGCAAGTACTCCGAAGATTGGTTTGCCGGGTCCGAATTTTCCGTGCCGTCCCTCGGTTTCGTCAGCGTAAAGACATTCTTTCCGGAATAGATGAAGTCATAAGGTAATCAGCAATCTCCCGATTGCCGGCCGGTTATTTTGTTTTTCGTTAATCATATGGGTCGGAAAAGATATGTCGATCATTAGCTCCAGATGGGCCGCCGCGGACATAGGGGACCGTTTCGCATAGTAAAAAGGAAATTGCAGTAATGTTAAAAAACAAACAGGACTGGGACCCGTCCCATCTGGCCTATAAGCGCGACCCGGACGACGTGATCGGCGCGGTAAAAGGTTCCAAGTTTGACGAATACCGGAAACGCTGGAAGCGCATCACCCAAAGTCTGGAGCATCCGGAGTTTCCAATTCATATTGATTTCGAGTTGAGCCATTCGTGCAACCTGAAGTGTCCAATGTGCACATGGAGTGTCGATTTCAACAAGAACAGCGGTAAATCAAGTTGGGTGTCGTTGGAGACATTTAAGCGGGTTATTGAAGAAGGTGTCGCCGACGGTTTGTGCGCCGTCGGACTGAATGCGGTCAATGAACCGCTTATTCGCCCGGACCTTCCCGAGTTCGTTCAAGTCGCCAATGATGCCGGCATCATTGACATCATGTTTCATACCAATGGTCTTCTACTGACGGAGGAAATGTCGGAAAGGCTGATAGACTCCGGTCTTACACGCCTCATGGTGTCTCTGGATGCGGTTACTCAAGAGACTTACGACAAGATCAGAGTAGGCGGAAATATGGAAAAAACGAAACGGAACATTTTCAATTTTCTGCGCATCCGGTCGGATAAAGGCCTGACACTCCCCGTGTTGAGCGTTAATTTCGTCAAAATGGCGATCAACGAGCATGAACTGCATGATTTCGTGGATTATTGGAAAGAACACGTCGATTATTTCGTCATTCAGCAATATATGAATCCCCTGCCGGAGGATGAAAACCAGAACGAACTCTACTCCCGGGAATACGAATCGCGTCTGGGTTTCAAGTGTCCCGAGCCGTTTCAAAGGCTCAAACTGTCGGCGGCGGGTAACTTTTTTCCATGTTGCAGCCTCTACGGGGATGACAACGCGAATACGCCTTCGGGAGTAAGCTCGACGGGCGAACAAATTACCGTTGGCAAACTAGGCTCCGCAAGCATTAAGGAAATCTGGCACGGCGAGGAAATGGAGAATTTGCGTAGCCTGCACAAGAACGGCCATTGGCACGAACATCCGATTTGCAACCTGTGCGTACGCAATACCTATGTCCGGGACCTCGACTAAGGGCAAGCGGCCATTATCCGAGAGACCTTTTCGGTTTCTCCCGTTTTCAAGTCCAATAATCTTAAATGAATTGAGCCTTCGGGCCATGAATGAAGCTGTTCCATGCGGATCCTCATAATCTCAGGCGAAAGTTATCCCGGATACGAATCGCGAAATCTGCCATTGGCACACGAACTGATAAGCCGTGGGCATGACGTCAGGCACACCGGACCCGCGGGCGCCATTGCAGAGATCGGTTTTCATATGACGACCTATAAAGCGGACTTCTTTAAAGATATAGGCACCCGACAGTGTCATACGGATTTATTTTCATCCTGGGATGATCTTCACGGAATGATCGACTGGGCCGAGGTCGTTCTTTTCTCCTTGGCGAAGCATTACAACAGCGCCGCCGATTATGCCCGGGAGAAGGGCAAGGTGATCTTGCAACATCTGGATGTCACCGCCATGCACACGTTTTTGTACAACCCCGATATTATCGCCGTGAGGGGCGCGTTCGATGTTCAGAGGATTATGCGCGAAACCGGCTTGCCCCGCGACGCCATTGAAATTACCGGCTGTACCCAGTTGGATCAGGCTGTTTCAACGAAGAACTATCCGTCCCGTGAGGCGTTCTGCGCAGAGTACGGGCTGGACCCGGAAAAAAAGATAGCCCTGTTTGTGAGCACCTGTCCCGCCGGTCACCGGCCGTCGACTCAATCCTTGTACAAACGGGTCTGCGATATTGTTAAGGAGAGCAGCGGCCATGCGCTGATAATAAAACCACACCCACGCGAATACGGCGCCGTCAAACAGGACGTATTCTACGGAGATTCGGACACCCCGCCTTGGGAGTGCTATTCGCCGGGTGTTCCGGCCTGCCGTCAGGAGGACGGCATCGATGCCTTCCGGTACTGCGACGTCATCATCGCACAGATGGCATGGACATGTTTTGAGGCGGCGCTATTTCGAAAACCGACTATTTATGTCGATATGCCCGAATTCTGGTTTGCCGCCTCAATCGCAAGTATAGGATCTGAAAGACTCAGAAAGAATCTGCCTAGGCGCCGTTATTCTCCGCCGGGAAGGAGAACATGGTTTCCTTTGGGGAACACTCTACTTTCCTTTGAAGGGATTAGAGACGGGGAAATCAGAGATGCGTTAAGGAAAGCCGTTCTGGAGAGGATGGGGGGGCGGATGTTTTCTCTTCTTCCAGAATACGTCGGCTGCGAGTGCTCGGTTGACGAGTTGGCGGACGTCCTGAACGCCGGAAAGTACCGGATTGATGACCAAGAGATTTTTGACGATTACGCGGATACATACTTTTGTGGTCGGGACGGTTCCGCCTACAAGCGAATCGCCGATATGGTGGAACGCTCCAGCGAGCTCCTGGAGATGTCACGGAGACGCGGCGAGAAACACCAAAGACTGAAGCGATCTGTATTAAGAAGGATCGGCCGCGCGGCCTGCCGGGCCGCCGGCGCCTTGAAACGGGCGTTCAGTGGTCAATCGCGCCGGGTTGCTTGATCATCTTTCGCGGTTTGAATATTTTTGGGAGTGAAAGATGAGGTGGTTGATTATCGGTTGCGGCTCTATCGGAAAGCGCCATATCGGCAACCTGCTCGAGCTAAAGGCCGGGGACATCATCGCTCATGATCTGCGTGAAGACCGGCGCCGCGAAGTTTGCTCGGAGTTCGGCGTCGAAACGGTGGATACGCTGGAGGAAGGATGGGAACGGGAGCCCGACGTCGCCGTCATTGCATCGGACACCATAACCCATTTGCCGCTGGCGCTCGAAGCGGCCCGGCGCGGATGCCACATGTTCATCGAAAAACCACTGGCGGTGAACATGGAAGGCATTGACCTTCTTTTGAGGGAGGTCGGAGAGCGCAAGCTTATAACCATGGTCGGCTGTAATCTAAAATTTCATCCCCTGGTGAGGAAAGTCAAAAGCCTTATCGATAAAAACACTATCGGCAGTATTTTAGGTGTTAGAGCCGAATTCGGCCAATACCTTCCCGACTGGCATCCCTGGGAAGACTACCGGCTAGGATATAGCGCCCGCCGCAACAGGGGAGGTGGAGCCATACTGGATGTCGGTATTCATGAAATCGATTACCTGCGCTGGATGGTTGGCGAGATAACGGATGTTTCCTGTTTCGCCGATCATATCAGCGACCTTGAAATTGATACCGAGGATACGGCCTCGATGCTTCTCCGTTTCGCCAATGGGGCGATCGGTGAACTTCACGTTGACTACCTTCAAAGGAAATTTCGCCGAACCCTGCGGGTTATCGGTTCCGAAGGCACTATTTTCTGGGACAAATCCGCCGGAGAAATCCGTCTCTATTCCGCGCACGACAAATCAGACATCGTGATAAATAAGCCGGATGGCTGGCGGTATAACGATATGTTTGTTGATCAAATGAACCACTTTTTAGCCTGCGTCGGGGGCAAAGAAAAGCCTATGCAGGACGTGTTTGAAGCCGCCGCTTCTCTGGGAGTGCTCGATGCGGCAAAAAAATCCGCGCTTAATGGACGCGCCATCAAGTTAGAGAAAAAGCCGCGAAAGTCACAAACATCATCAACTGCCGCCCTTGGAGACATCATCAAGCCGGTTCGAATCGGATCGCGTATAATCGGCTGCGGCGAGCCGTGTTTTATTACCTTCGAGGCCGGGCCTACCCATACAGGCATTGAATCCGCACTTCGTTTGGTTCGTCATGCGGCAAGAGCCGGCGCCGATGCGATAAAATTCCAGATCATTGATCCCGAAAGGTTGATGGCCGACCACGACGTCCAGTTTTCATTCGGGGCCTTGGTCGACCGCGATTCCGGCAAAACTGAAACCGTGACGGAATCCCTTTACGATATCCTTTGCCGGCGGGTATTGAGCCGGGATGAATGGAGAATGGTCAAGAAGGAAGCGGATGACACCGGCATCGCATTTTTCGCCACCGCGTGCTTTGATGATGAAGTCGATTTCATCGCCGAGATCGGGTGCCAATCCATAAAAATTTCTTCGGGCGACGTCAATCACGCGCCGTTGATCCGGCATGCATCAAAAACGGGTTTATGCATACAATTGGACACCGGAAATTCAACCCTGAATGAAATCGCCGATGCCGTCGATATAATCCGTGGCGAAGGAAACGAGAATATCATCATTCATCATTGTCCGTCCGGTTATCCGGCCCGGACCGATGGGGTCAACCTCAATATCGTTACCAGCCTGAAAGAGAGATTTCCCTATCCGGTTGCATTTTCCGATCACTCGCCGGACTGGGATATGGATATTGCTGTCGTTTCTATGGGGATAAACCTGATCGAAAAGACAATTACCGAAGACCGCACCATTCGGGGTCCGGAACACATCATGTCTCTTGAACCCGAACAAATGAACGAATTTGTCCAGGTTATCCGGGGCATTGAAAATGCCTTGGGCTCCTTCGAGAGGGCAATAAATCCGGAAGAGTTGCAAAGCAGGCGCATCGTCCGCCGTGGCGCCTATCTCGAACAAGCCGTCAAGCAGGGGCAAAAACTTCGCGAAGCTCAAGTTATTTTCCAGCGGCCGGCTGGTAACGGTATCGGGGGCAATGTATTTGAACGCTCCCTTGATCTGTCGTTCTGTCACGACCTGCCCGCGGGTCATTTGTTAACCCGGGAAGATCTTTCATAAAATGACTAAAAGATGCGCTCTTATCCCGGCCCGGGGCGGTTCTAAACGGCTGCCGGGAAAAAACATTGTCGATTTTTTCGGCAAGCCAATCATTGCTTACACCATAGAGGCGGCCATGGGCTCAGGTCTGTTCGAGAGGGTCTGTGTGACGACCGAGGACGATGGGATCGCCGCCGTTTCCACCCGGCATGGAGCCTCGGTTATCAGCCGTCGCCGGGAAATGGCAGGTGATGATGTCCCGTTAATCCCGGTTGTTCTCGATTTTATCGAAAACGAAGAACATGAAGGGCGAACCTATGACGAATTATGCGTCCTTATGGCGACGGCGCCGATGCGGAACGCCCAGGATATCCGTGATGTCATGGCCTTGCTCAAGCCGGGGACGTGCGAGTTTTCCATGGCGGTGACGGAATACGGCCTGTCTCCCCATCAGGCATTGATTGCCGATAATAATGGGACTCTTCGCGCCGCCTGGCCGGAACTGGTCAATAAGCAAGAACAGGATGTTCCCAAATATCTTTGCGATAACGGCAGTACATACGGTTTTATCGTCGACGGCCTGAAAAGGGAAAAGACCTTCTATGGAAAGACGCTGAAGGGTCATGTAATGCCGCGAAGGCGGTCGGTAGACCTGAATGAACCCGAGGATATGGAAATCCTTGAATTATTCGCAGGCAGTTCGAACTCGTGAAAATTCTTGTCGTGGGTTGCGGATCGATTGGACGCAGGCATGTTTCCAATGCCGCCTCGCTGGCTGAAACAGGCGTTTTCGATCTTGACGGCGATGCCGCGCGGGCTTGTGCGAAAGAGAACGGCGCCGAAACTTTTCCGAGCCTTGAGGCCGCCCTCGACTGGAAACCAGGCGGGGTCGTGGTCGCCACTCCCCATTCCAGCCACCTTCGCGTCGCCAAAGCGGCCGTTGAGGCCGGCGCGGACGTTCTCATCGAGAAGCCGATTTCCGACGATTTGGCTGGTGTCGCCGAATTCCTGGACTTTGCGGAGGCACGCAATCGGCGGGTTTTTGTCGTTTGCAACATGCGCTTTCATCCGGCGGTTGAACTAATGAAGGCGGGTCTTCCGGGAATAGGCCGTCGTTTGTTTGCCCGCGCCCAGTACGGAAATTATCTGCCGGATATGAGGAAAGAGGCCGATTACCGGACACTGTACTGTTCCCGCCGGGAAACCGGCGGCGGCGTGATTTTAGATTCCATCCACGAAATTGATTATTTATCCTGGTTCTTCGGCGATGTGGAAAGCGTTTGCGCGACCGCTGCAACCATTGGCGGCCTGGACATCGACGTCGAAGACTACGCAGCCGTCAATCTAACTCATGAAAGCGGCGTCCGCACTGAAATCCATCTGGATTACCTACAGCGCCACAAACGCCGGGGTTGCGAAATCGTCGGGACCGAGGGAACCCTAGTCTGGATCAGCGAAGGGAAAAATCCTGAGCGATGCCGGGTCAGGATATTCCCGGCTTCAACCGGAAAATGGGAAACCCTACTGTCATCGGACGGGATAGACGAGACCATGCCTTACGAGAAACTGATGCAGTCGTTTCTGGACGCTATGGAAGGACGGTCGAATGTTTTACTGGATGGGCGCGCCGCGGCGCGGGAACTGGGGGTCGCCTTGGCGGCCCGCGCATCGGCCGAAACGGGAAAATCCGTCCGGCCCATTTTCCCGTCGTGAACAGGGCCGGTAAGGGCAAATCCATGGAGAGATATCGCCGCACTCACGCCCTGCTTGAGCGGGCCGAGCGCTTAATTCCCCTCGGCTCGCAAACCTTCAGCAAAAGCCGCACCCAGTATCCGGAAGGGGCTGCTCCTTTGTTTCTCAGTCATGGCCGGGGCGGCCGGGTTTGGGACGTCGATGGCAACGAATACGTGGATCTGGTCTGCGGATTGCTGCCGGTGGTTCTCGGTTACCGCGACGTGGACGTGGACGCGGCGATCACCGCCCAGCTCGGGCGCGGCATCACTTTCAGTCTGGCTACTGAATTGGAGATCGAGGTCGCCGAACGGCTGGTGGAGATTATCCCTTGCGCCGAGGCCGTCCGCTTCGGAAAAAACGGCACCGACGCCACCTCGGCCGCTGTCCGTCTGGCCCGCGCCTTCACCGGCCGTGATCGTATCGCCACCGCCGGCTATCACGGTTGGCAGGATTGGTACATCGGCGCCACGGTCCGCAACAAGGGTGTGCCCAAGGCGCTCGCCGAACTGACACACACCTTCCCCTACAACGACTTGGACGCCTTGCGCGGACTGTTTGAAAAACATCGGGATGAATTCGCCGCCGTAATCATGGAGCCGATGACGGCAACCGAACCCCGGGACGGCTATCTGGATGAAGTCAGGGAACTTGCCCACGAACACGGCGCCCTGTTCATCTTCGACGAAATCATCACCGGCTTCCGGTTCGCCCTCGGCGGCGCGCAAGCGCATTTCGGGGTGACGCCGGACCTCGCTTGTTTCGGCAAAGGCATGGCCAACGGCATGCCGCTATCAGCCGTTGTCGGTCGCGCCGATATCATGGCCGAGATGGCCGAGATTTTCTTTTCCTCCACCTTCGGCGGCGAGACCCTGTCCCTGGCGGCGGCTGTCGCGACCATCGACAAGATGCGCCGGGAACCGGTGATCGCCACCCTGTGGAAGACCGGCGCCGCCCTGGCCGATGGGGCCGCCCGGGCTATTGATGATCACGGCCTTGGGGATGTCATGGTGTTTTGCGGCCTTGATCCCTGGAAAATCCTGAGCTTCGATTCCCGGGGCGATGTAAGAGGCGCGGTAATCAAGACTTTCTTCATTCGCGAAATGCTGCGCGAAGGGGTGCTGATTAATTCCAGCCACAACGTCTGCTACGGCCATAATCAGACGGACGTGGAAAAGGTTCTATCGGTTTATGACCGGGTTCTCGAAATGCTTGCCGGGGAACTCTCTCGGCCGGGGATGGCGGAACGGCTGGGATGCCCGGAAATCAGGCCGGTTTTTTCCGTGAGGTAAAAAACATGATAGCTGTTTTCCGGGCCGATGCCTCGGCCACCCTCGGCGGCGGCCATGTTATGCGATGTTTAACCTTGGCCGATACCCTGGCCGGTGCGGGTTGGCGATGTGGATTCGCCTGCAACGAAGAGGCGTCCGATGTAGTTCCAGGTATTAGCCGGCATGATTTGTTGCCGCTGCCGCCGAACGCCGACAGCGTCGGCTTGATGAGGGAAAGATGGGGAGATACATGGGACTTGGCGGTGATCGATCATTATGGACTCGATGCCGCTTTCGAGCGCGCCCTGCGCCCCATTGCGTCACGCATCCTGGTTATCGACGACCTGCATGACCGGAAACACGACTGCGATTTTCTGCTCGACCAGACCCTCGGTCGCGGAGAAACTGATTACCGTGGACTGATCCCGCCGGGGTGCCGGATGATGATGGGAACGGAATACGCTCTATTGCGAGAGCAATTTCCCCTCCGACGCGACGCGGCGCTGGAAAGCAGGCGCAGCCGTTCGGGGCGTATTGACCGCGTTCTCGTTTTTTTCGGAGCAACAGACCCGTTTAACATCACATCTAGCGCCCTTGATGCTCTGGCTTTTTCCGGATGGAAAGGGGGCATGGATGTGGTTCTTGGCAAAGGCGCTCCTTACCTGGATGCGATCGGATTGAAAATAACAAATAAGATCAATGGTGCGGTTTTCCATCGTGGTTCGGATGACATGGCCCGGCTTATTGAAAATGCCGATTTGGCGCTTGGCTCGCCGGGGACGACATCGTGGGAGCGGTGCTGTTTGGGACTCCCAACGGTCCTGATAACTTTCGCCGAAAACCAGCGGGAAATCGCGGCGGGCCTGGGCCGGGCGGGGGCGGCGGTTGATCTGGGATGGTATGAAGATGTGACGGTCGTTGATTTGGCGAAGAGCATTTGTGATTTGGCTATGAGCCCGGATAAGGTAAAAAAAATAAGTGATGCTTCTGCCTTTCTATGTGACGGAATGGGATCGGCGCGGGTAAAAGAGGCTTTAGGCACATGAGCGACTCCCACATCGATTGGTGGGAAAAGCCACGCCGGATTTCCGTGGTGATCGACAATCCGAGCTGGATTTTGCCATACGGGGAACGTCTCGTAGCGGAAATCGGGAACGGTGGGGACAATGCGATCCTGTGCCGTCACCATCACGAGATTCCCGAGGGGGATGTGGCGTTTTACCTTGGCTGCATAAGAATCACGCCGCCTGAGATTCTCGCCCGCAACCGCCGCAACCTCATTGTTCATGAAAGTGACCTGTCTAAGGAGAGGGTTTTTTCGCCGCTCACCTGGCAGGTTCTCGAAGGCCGCAACGAGATACCGGTCTGCCTTCTCGACGCGGCGAACGAGGCGGATGCTTGGGCGGTCGTATACCGCGACAGCATGTCCTTCGAGGGTCACGAATTGATAACGGAAATGCGCGAAATTCAGGGCCTGAAGACCATTGAGCTGTGCAAACGTTTCCTGGACGAGGATTGTCCGCCCAAGGG
>ENA-ORDP01000835-ORDP01000835.1-marine-sediment-metagenome-genome-assembly--contig:-NODE-835-length-18637-cov-7.221451_pt1 | contig 18637 bp, 24 predicted proteins | sample MGYA00248627_ERZ508539 | MGnify/ENA primary metagenome ERZ508539 (study PRJEB26208, sample SAMN05571518) | marine sediment metagenome | biome: deep sea; feature: Hydrothermal vent; material... | reverse complement strand
CTGTGAGAGCCTGGGCACAAAGTGCATGGGACGCCTGGTTGCCGCACCACGACATGATCAGAACATGGCTATCGGCCCAACAAGGCGCTGCACCGGATGGCTATCCCGCTGCACTCCATAGCCGCCGGTGAGCTTTAGCGTTGGGCCGTTCTTGCGTTGGAGATCGCAACCGATAGATTGAGCGGTCTTGCTCATTATGCTGCTCGATCGAAGGGGTCACCTGCACCAGAAAGTAATTGGAACCGAAGTAGATGGTGCCATCGCTGTCCTGCCGCAAATGGATCCAGTATGTCCTCCATCAGGAAATTAGCTGCGCGGTATCATCTCATGAGCTGTCCCAGATCATTGACAATAGACGACATTAGAGATTATAATGCTGCTATCAGTCTGTACTGGATACCGATCAAGGATCAGGCGTTAGACTGGTGTAAGTCATTTACAAGAGAGAGTGTAACACCTGATGAGGTGAAAGCACCATGAAACTGAAAGAGACACAACTGCTAGCGGAAGTTCGTCAGAGGACCGTCCTTACTGCTCGGGCAAAGAGAGACTGGGTTGGTCCCCTGAGACTGCTGCTCTTGCGGGTTGCCATGGGTATCCTCATGCTGACCCTGGGCCTCCGACTGCTCACCGAGGGTGGCTGGAAGGCCTGGATGCAGATTGGCGGCTTCCTGCCCGGAGTGGTGCGCGGTCCCTTTGCCGGACCCTTTGTCGCACTTTGGGATAGCCCCGTGATTCTGTACCTGGTCATCTGGAGTGCTATCTTGGTGGGTATAGCGATGATCTTGGGGCTCTTTGTGCGCCTGGCCGCGATCGGTGGGGCGACAATGATGCTTCTCTTCTACATCGCTACCATCCCACCGCAGTTCGGCTGGGTCAACCAACAGTTGATCTTCCTGCTGATCTTCACCCTCTTCCCGGCTCTGGGACCAGGGTATCAGTTGGGACTCGATTACTTCCTGATACCTCTCAGGAAACGTTACCCTGTCTTGCGCTATGTATTGGGGTAGGGCCCGGAAACGGGGTGGATCCAAAAAACATAAAAGGAGATCATAGTGGTTAGCAAGCTTCAGGCTAAACCAGCAGGGCGAAAGGTCGATCGGCGGACCTTCTTGAAGGGTGCCGCGGCGACGCTGGGCGGTGCAGCCTTCCTGGGCTCGATGGTGGCCAGCAACTTTGAGGCCGCAGCCCAAACCAATCAAGCATGGGTGATTTTCTCCGACATAGTTCGCGGTAGCGGAGGCAGTCCCGTCGGAACTCTTTGTGTGGAGACGAGCGTCTTCACCCAGGGCGAACAGATTGTCTTCCGCGTGGTTACCTACGACGGCAAGACGGGCGCTTTGGTCAATACACCCGATGAAATCGAGGCGCGTGGACTCAAGGTGACCGCTGAAATCGAGGGTCAGGCGAGCCCACTTGAGCTGAGATTTGGGGCTCACCCACCGAAGACCCCGGCAGCGGACCAACACTTCTATTGGGCCAAAGGCTGGCTCATCCCGCCCAACGTCAGCGGCAAGTTAAGCTACACCATTAAAGTGGAAGATAAGGACGGAGGCAAAGGCATCCTGGAGATCGCCGGGTTCAAGGACGGGAAATACTTCGATCCCTTCCCGGCTTTGCTCAGCATTCAGAAGGCCTAGCGACTGACCCCATGAGGAAACGGGTGGGGGTGCAGTAGTGCCCCCACCCGCTACTCTCATCAAGGAGGTGCTTAAAATGACACAGCAAACAATGGCACGACCCGTTCAGTTACCTCGGAGCGGTGTTTTCGTAGGCCAATTGAACCTCACGCCCGATCATGGATCCGTGAGTACGAGGGTGGCAGTTGCGGGTAAAGACCTTCCTCCGAACGCCCGTTTGCAGCTCATCTGGGAGAGCTACGACGCGCGCTGGGCGATCGAGCAGCGCGACGGGCAGGACTGGAATGAGTTTAATGGGATCAACTTTAACCAACGGATCGAGCTGATCACGGCAGTCGAGACGGACGATCAGGGGAGTTTGCATACGTCGTTTGTCGTCCCAGAAGACTACGGCGGCGTGCATGATGTATATCTGATCGATCCCCATCAGGACCAAAAGGTGAATAAGGCAGGCTTTCGACTCGACCCCAATGTCACGTTGACCCCTCAAAGTGGCCCGCTAGGCGCGCCGCTTACCGTGACGATGACCGGCTTGAATGCCGCGCACCCGATGGAGGGCTGGTATCGGATCTGGTACGATAACGTTCAAGCAGGCCTGTTGACCGCGGTCAGCACTCGCGGCACAGCGCAGGCCATCATCCCCGCCGTGGGACGGGCAGGGAAGCACCTCATCGAGGTCAAGACCGGTGCGATGGGTCAGGCGTCATTCTTGCAGGTGGATGTGTCGCCTTTTGCATATCTGCCACTCTTCAAGTTTGAGTTCGCATTGACCGCCGGCCCGCCGCTGTTGCCAGCGCCTATTGAGGAGCAACTACAACCGGAAAATCCGGTATCTGAGCCCGATTCGGCTCTGGGCCGACCGCTGCTTTGGACCGATTATACCAATGTCCCAGCTCGTTCAGCTCTTGGTCTCTCCGGGCGCGGCCTTCCCCCTGATACCACACTCGAACTCTTCTGGGTTGACATGGAGAGCAACGACGTGAACGAGGATTTTTTCAATACCCGCTACTCCGGACGGCGCAGCGCCATCGGCCAGGTGCGGACAGATGAGCACGGTCGGTTCAGTTATCGCTTCGTCCCTGAGAGTCTCCAGGGCGGCGCACGCGCCATTGAAGCGCAACTGGATGGCAGACTGTTGGCCAAAACGTACGTGCGCATGACCCCTTGGCCCTACCGCTTAGCCCGCAAATCCTACGCCATCGGTGACCCGATGGAGTTGGAGATCGACGGCGTCGGTTGGACAGAAACGGAAAAGATCCTCTGCCTGGTATACGATAACTCGTATATCGGCTATGTCTGCGGTAATGACCTGATGGGAAAGGTCGTCGCTAAGTTCTCAGCAACCGGTGCGCCGGGCTGGCATTTTCTGCAAGTTTACCCGGCGATCTACAAGAAGAAAGACTATGCCGATGCTTTTGAGACTCCCTTCTTGTATCGCCTGCCGCTGCTGAATTGGCAGGACCTGCCGCATGGTTTTCACTGCAACTATGCGTTTCAGGTAACCGAAAAATAGAGAATAGCTAGGAGATGATGAGGATGCAACGGTTAACTCGAAGGAATTTCCTGCGTGCTCTGGCCGGTTCAGTTGTCGGGACCTCTCTCATAGGGGGCTGGTCCGGCGCAGGCTGGGGGCAAGCGGTGGCGCCCTTGACGGTGGGCGTGCTGCTCAACCAGAGCGGCAGTACAGGCACCGGCGAGAACAAGCTGATCGAGGGGATACAATTGGCCAGCGATGTCATCAATGAGCAAGGTGGGATCGCCGGCAGGATTCCCGTGAAGCTGGTGCTGGAAGACGGGCGCTTCTCGCCGGTTGAAGCGGTCAATGGGGCCAATCGTTTGGTCAACCGTGGCGACGTCGGCTTCGTGCTCGGCCCCTTGCTCTCCGTGCAAGCGCTGGCGACCCAGCCGATCTTCGCCGCCGCAGGGATGGCCCAGATCTTCTTCGGCTCGGCCGAAGAATTCACCCAGCAGCATGAGAGCGCCCCGCTCTCGCTGCGCTACAGCGTACAGACCTCAATCGAGATGGCCCCGGTAGCCAAGTACGCCGTCGAAGTGAACCAGCAGAAGAACTTCTTCGTCTTGGCGCAGAACAGCGACGCCGGTCGCTCTTACGCCGCTGCGCTGCGCGCCGCGCTAAAGCAGGTGGGTGGTTCTTTTATAGCCGACCCGGAGTTCTATCCTGCCTTCAACCGCGACTTCGCCACGCTGATGACCAGAGTCAAGAACTCCGGGGCCGACGCGCTCCTGATGGGAACCGGCATACCGGTCGAGATCCTGGGTGCCTTAGAGGCGTATGAGCGCCAAGGGCTCAACCCCGATCAAGTGGGTTTTTACGGTGGCATCGCCCTAGCTAACGAGAACTTCTTCCAGCATGCTGGCAGCACCGGCCGGGCCGACGGCTTCATCTTCCCCTGGATCTTTGACGATGGCACCGACCCGCGGGACTTCCCACGCACCAAGCCGGCTAAGCAGGCCATCACGATGACCCAAGCCTTCATTCAGCGCTTTGGCCATCCACCTACCTCTGAAGGCCAACTGACCGCCTGGGGTTGGGGTGGCCTGCAACTGATCTCCACAGCCATCACCGGCCTCATCGCCGAGCAGGGTGCCGACCGGTTGGCCGGTATGAAGCCGGTGGGAGAGCTGCCGCGCGCCGCCATCGGGTATCTACTCGAAGGAGCTGCGCCCGATCGTCCTGGGCGAACGTTGCAGACGACCTTCGGAGATCTGGGATTTTTCAGTTGCGGTCAAGCCGATATTTTGGTCGGTGCAGCCACCTACAAGCACGGTACGCGCTGGCTGCTGAGAGACCGAAAATGGGCTCAAGCGCTCGTGCCGCCACTCTGCTAGGCGGTGAATGACTGGGTCGCCCTGGGCCAATTTGCCCTGAATGGTCTCTTCACCAGTTCTGTCTATGCCCTCGTCTCGTTGGGGTTGGTGATCGTCTTCGGGGTGATGAAGATCGGCGACTTCGCGCAGGGGGCCTTCTATGTCCTCAGCTCCTATCTGGTCTTTACGGTGGAGCAGTATGCCGGTCTACCCTACGGGATAGCGGCGCTGCTGGCAGTCGCGGTCATCGCGGCGATCAGTTGGGCCAACGGGCAGTTGGTCTATCTTCCGCTGCGGCGGGTTGGCATCGGCCAAACGTTCATCGGTGCGCTCGGCGTTCTGCTGGTCGTTATCAGTGTCCTCACGCTCATCTTTGGTACCGACGCCCAGACGGTCGCATCTCCCTGGGGGAGTTATACCATTCGGTTGGGGGGAATCGCGATCAGCGCTCAGAAGGCACTGGTCATCGGCGCCGCGCTGGTCCTGATTGGCGTGACGGCGTTCTTGCTGCGCTATACGCGTTGGGGTAAGGCGCTGCGCGCGCTCTCCCAGAACGAAGAAGCGGCGGCGTTGACGGGAGTCAACCCTGCCGCAACCCGTGGACTGGCCTTCGTCTGGGCGGGGGTATTGGTGGGTGTCGCGGGCGCGCTCATGGCGCCGGTTTGGCCCTTTGAGGCCACCAGCGGTACACTGTTGGTGCTGAAGGCCTTTGCGATCACGGTGATCGGCATGGGTCGAGTGCGCGGTGTGTTGCTGGGCGCGCTGCTCGTGGGCCTGAGTGAGACGATGGTGCAGGCCTACTGGTCCGCTCAGTTCAGCGATCTGATTCCCTTTGCACTGCTGGCGCTGGTAATGCTGCTCAGGCCGCAAGCGCTGGGGCCGGATGAGGGTCGCAGTGCGCCCGGTGCTCACCAAGTGCAGCAGGCGATCCGCTGGCCTGGTACCGTTTATCTCGCACTAGCAGCGGGTTTGCTGGTACTGCTGTCACCCTGGTGGGCCCAGATGGATAACTTTTGGCTGCACTTACTGATCCTCATGGGACTGAACGTGATCATGGTGAGCAGTCTGGATCTCTTGACCGGCTACGCGGGCATTCCTTCCTTGGCGCACGCCGGCTTTTGGGGGATCGGCGCCTATAGTTACGCGCTGCTGATGATGCGCTGGGGTTGGCCCTTCCCGGCGGCCTTGCTGGGCGCAGCCTCGATCAGCAGTGGGGCGGCGTTGGTGGTCAGCCTGGTGGGCCTGCGCCTGCGCCAGCATTGGACCTCCTTTACTTTCATCGTCGGGGTGATCATCACCATGCTGCTCACAGACTTCGAGACGGTCACCGGGGGACCGAACGGCCTGATCGGCGTTCCGGCCGCTTCGTTCGTGCTGCCAGGTCTGGGACCAATTATCCTCAACCCCTTCCGCGATAAGCTGGGTTACTTCTACCTGGTGCTGGCCTTGGTGCTCTTGGTGCTCTGGATCAAGCGTCGCATCGTCCGTTCACACATGGGCCAGGCGCTGGTGGCTCTCCGTGAGGATGAGGGGCTGGCCCAAGCGGTCGGCGTGCCCACCGAGCGCTACAAAGTGGGGGTCTTTGTGATTAGCTGCGGCTTGACCGGCATAGCCGGCGGTCTCTTCGCTTCCTATCTGACCTATCTCAATCCGCAGTTCTTTACTTTCGAGAAATCATTCAATTTGCTGGTGATGAATCTCGTCGGCGGATCGGCCAGCCTGCTCGGACCGGTGATTGGACCGGCAGCACTCACGCTCTTCGCCGAGTGGACGCACGCCTTCAATCAGTCCATCGCAGAGATCATCTTTGGCCTCCTGCTTATCTGGACCTTGATCTATCTGCCCGGTGGTCTAATAGCGGGGAGTCGGCGTATAATGCGCAAAATCATGCCGCTGGCTCCGGCCTCACTGCCGAAATGATGACTCCGCTGTTGGAGACGCGTCGGCTCAGCAAACAATTCGGTGGCCTGCTGGCGCTGGACGAGCTGAGCTTTCAGGTGCAGCGCGGCGAAATACTGGGCATTGTGGGACACAACGGTGCGGGGAAGAGCACGCTATTCCATCTGATCACCGGCTTCTTGCGACCGACCTCCGGTGAGATTCTCTTTGAAGGCCACCCCGTAACCGCCTGGCCACCCTATCGTCGGGTTCGCCGGGGCCTAGCCCCGACCTTCCAGCAGACCCGGCTCTTCTACGGCCTTACCGTCGAGGAGAACGTGCGGTTGGGTTGCTTCACCCAGCAGCGCGGTGGCCTGAGGCGTTTTTTGCTAGGGACACCGCATCGCGAGCGGCTTACGATGCAGCGCCGCGTGAACGAGATCTTAGCACTGACAGGGCTGGAACGCTTCCGTGCTCAGCCAGCCTCGCAGCTCTCTTCCTACGGCTATCAGCGCCGTCTGGAAGTTGCGATCGCGCTGGGCTCCGGTCCGAAACTCCTCCTGCTCGACGAACCATTCGGAGGGTTGAGCCCGAGCGGCATCGAAGAGATGGGGCAGCTGATCCAGACGCTGCATGACGCGGGACTGACGATCATGTTCATCGAGCATCGCATGAAGTCAATCTGGTCCTATTGCAGCCGGCTCTTTGTGATGAGCGGTGGTCGTTTGCTCATCCCTCAGCCGGCGCGGGAGGCCCTCCATGCTTCGCGTTGAAGATTTGAGGCTGGACTACGGTCCGGTGCGCGTCTTACGGGGCATCTCGCTGCGGGTGAGACCGGGTGAGATCGTGGCCTTGCTAGGAGGAAACGCCGCCGGAAAGACGACCACCTTGCGCGCCCTTGCCGGCTTAGCCCGACCCCGCTCGGGGCGAATTCTGCTGGCAGGCCGAGAGCTAGCTGGGCTGTTGCCCCACGAGCGCCTGAAGCGAGGCTTGGCTTACTGCCCGGCCGAGCGTCAGCTCTTCCCCGAGATGAGCGTCCTGGAAAATCTGGAAATGGGAAGTTATATCTGGGGTCGCCGGGCACGTCGCTCTTTTAGGATGTCCCTGGAGCCTATTTATGGGCTCTTTCCCATCCTGGCCGAACGCGCCCGCCAGCGGGCAGGCAGCCTAAGCGGCGGAGAGCAGAAGATGCTGGCCATCGGACGGGCGTTGCTCTCCCGACCTCAACTGCTGCTGTTGGACGAGCCTTCACTGGGCCTAGCACCGGTGGCCGCCAGGCAGCTAGCACAAGCCATCAAAGTCTTGAACGGTCAGGGCCTGACCATTATGCTGGTAGAGCAAAATGCGCCCTTGGCGCTGACCATCGCGCACCGCGCCTATTTGCTCGAACGAGGACGCATCACCCTGGAAGGAATTGACCTCTTGAAGGAGCAAGAAGATGCCATCAGCAGGTGATCCGCAGCCTGTCAAACTCTACTTGGAGGTAAGCCGTCACCGACTGCGGCAATCGCTTGTCACTGTGGACGGTATTGTGCGCACGACCGTCTATCTGCGGTTGCGCGGCAAAGTCCGCCGCACGGATCGTCCTGTCCGGCAGACTTTGGGGTCTTTGCCTCGAGTGCGGCTCATCAGCGATTCAGCCGGATCAGGAGTGATGCCTCACTGTGAAGATAGAGGCAAGGCCTGGCAAGCGCTGGCCGATTGGATAAAATTCACGATCATCTTCAAGGACCCGGCGGTCGAGAGAGGACAGTATGAAAACCGACTCAAGGCCGAAGATTGGGCCCACCGAGGTACAGCACAATCTCGCAAGGCTGACCTCTACGATTGGCAAAGGGATGAATCGGTGCTCCAGCGGTTGCGCCCTCGCTATCGCCCGCTGCGCGACCGGCTCATGGAGGCCATCGGGCGACCCCGTCAAGCGGACTTTGACCGACTGTACCCCAACGAATACGATGACATTGGCTTCAGCGATGCAGCCCGCAAGCGGATCAAAGAACTCAAAGTGGTGTTCGGCTCGGATATCTTCGGCGAGGGTGAAGTTGTGCCCAACGCCTATGATACCTGATCGACCGGTGGCTTCAGCCCCTGCTTGAGGGCGTAGAGCGCCGCCTGGGTCCGATTGTTGATGTGCAACTTGTCGAAGATGACCGAGAGCCGGTTGCGCACGGTCTTGTCGGCGATGCCCAACCGTTTGGCGATCTGGTGATTGTCCGCCCCTTGAGCCACCAGGCCCAGGATGTCCTTCTCACGATCGGTCAAGTGCTGATAGGGGTCATCGGCGGATTCGCGCTCGCCCAGCTTACGAAACTCCTGCATTACCCGGCGGGCCATCGGCGGATCGAGCGTCGCCTCACCGGCGGCCACCGCGCGGATCGCCGCCAATAACTCACCAGAGTTGGCGTTCTTGAGCAGATAGCCCTTGGCACCGGCCTTGATCGCCTCGAAGAGATACTCATCCTGGCGCTCCATGGTCAGCATGATCACCTTGGTCTGCGGCTCGTGCTCGATGATGCGCCGCGTGGCCTCAATGCCCTCCGAGCCTCGGGGCATGTGGATGTCCATCAACACGATGTCCGGTGGCAGCAGCTTAGCGAGTTGGACTGCCTCATCGCCATTGGCCGCTTGTGCCACCACCTGCATGTCCTCTTCGGTCTCCAGCATCTGTGCCAGCGCTTGGCGCACCAAATTATGATCGTCGGCGACCAGTACCTTGATCATGAGCTTGCCTCCTTAGCTATAGGTAAGCAGACTAAGAGCTCCGTGCCACGCCCAGGTGTGGCTTGCAGCGAAAAAGTCCCGCTCAGCGCTTGGGTTCGCTCACGTATATGCCGCAGACCCACCCCTTCCGGTGTCGAGGCGGAATCGAACCCCCGGCCATCGTCGCGGATTTGTAGGCAGACGATCTGAGGGCTCAGGTCAAGCTGCAACCAGACGTTCTTGGCCTCTGCATGACGGCGCACGTTATAGAGTGCCTCTTGTACGATATGAAAGAGTCCGGTCTCCACCGGAGAGGGCAAGCGCCGCTCTTCACCTGAGATGGTCAAGTGCAACTGAAGATCGTTGACCTCTTCGGCATCGGCGGTCAACTTGAGCAAGGTCTCGATCAGGCCTAAGCGTTCCAGTTCGATCGGTCTGAGGGCATAGACCGCTCGGCGCACCGCGCGGATGCTCTGCTGCAGGGCGTTGCTGATCAGGCTCAGCTCTTGTTCGACTTGATCGGGTTCAGAGTGCAAGAGTTTCCGGCAAGTATCGGCTTTGAGCGCGATGGCGAAGAGGTTCGGTCCCAGGTTGTCGTGTAGCTCACCGGCGATCTGAGCGCTTACTTCATCGCGGATCTGGAGCATTCGCTGTTCCTGCTCCCACAAGCGGCGCTCGACCTGCTCCTTTTCTTGGAGCCAGCGGCGAATCCAACCCAAGGTCACCCAGGTGATGACCGGACCCACGACCCCATAGAGAATGATCTCCAAGGTGTAATGAACCGTCTCTCCCGGATCGGGAATGATCAGGGGTAGTCCTCTGATGATTACCAGTTGATAAAAGATGACCAGAGCGGCGATCGTCAGCGGCATGACCCGCTGTAGCTGAGCGACCCGTTCCGAGACGGGCGGGCGTTGGCTCTGCATTGCTCTCCCCTTCAGTTTCAGTTGGAATCCCTTCACAACTCATTATAGCCACAATGGGGCGGAGTGGACGAGAGACAAATGTCCCTACCCGACTAGGGACAAATGTCCCTACCGCAACCCTTATCGCTCGCTTAAACTTTAGGGTCACCTGAGTAGGGAATAGCCCGCCAGGCTAAACGAACTAACTCACACAGGAGGTCAAGTATAATGTCGATTAAGCGTATCGCAATGGGTGGATTGCTACTGGCTCTGGTTGCCGGACTGCTCGCCGTGGGACTACCCACGATTCAAGGTCAGTCACAAGGTGCTGCCTATACCCCACAGACCCGGAACTTCACCGTGGTTACTGTACCCACCCTCACACATGAGAGCGCGGAGGCCATGCCCAGCTATGCTCCAGTCGTCAAGCATTTTGGTGAAATCTTCACCTTCTTCCCTGACGTGCTGGTCGTCTACCAGGGGGATACGGTCAACGTAACCATCAAGAACCTGCAGATCGACGATCCGCACACCTTCACCATGAGTGCGCCTTATGACAACGTCAACGTAGCCATCGGCCCTAACTCCGAGCAGAAGGTCTCGTTCAAGGCGACCGATGTGGGCACCTTCGAGTTCTACTGCACCATTCCAGGTCACCTGCCCTACATGTACGGCCAGCTGGTCGTGCTGCCCGACTCCATGGGAGGCGGATATCAGAACAAACAGTAATTCTCTCCCGCTAGGGAAAGACGCATCTGAACTGCCTAGAGCTTGGGACCGTGAGCTGACCCTCACGGTCCCAAGTCTCTTATCACCCTCCCCTGACCCACCTCTCTACTAAACTCCAGAGATGTTACCAGTTGAGAAGCTACGGCGGCTTCAGCAGGTATATCTCTTTCAGGGTCTCAAGAGCCCTGAACTGGAAGCGGTAGCTCAGGTAGCTTACGGCCACCCCCGGCTGGAAGAGAAGGCTTGCTTTCCCCAACAGAGCGATCCCGCAGTCTTTCTCTAATGTGCTCATCGAGGGGGACATTTGCCCCTAGTCGGCTAGGGACATTTGCCCCTACCGCATCTCTCACGCCTCGGCTAGACTGAAGTTGTCTTAGGGCAATACCTGAGGCTAGCCGAATCAAATCGCACAGGAGGTACGGACAATGTTGACCAAGCGAATCGCTGTAGGACTACTGATCGCCCTCGTCGCCGGGCTGCTCTCGGTGACCCTGCCCAATGGCATCTCTTCGGACGCGGCTCAGGCTTCAACGGCGACCATCAAGTTGGGTGACTTCTGGTTCGGCGCGGCGACCAACCAAGCTCCGGTGGGCCAGCCGGAACCGAATATCGCCACGATCAGCGGAGCCGCCACAGGAGAGATAACCTTGGTCTTTGAGAATGTCGGTCAGGTCGAGCACGAGGTGATGGTCCTCGGTCTCTTCCCGGCCACTACCGAGGCCGTGATCAAGAGTTTCGATGCCAGCGGCAACGAAGTCAGCAAGATCGAAACGGTTAGCTCACTTCGCGAGGTCGAGCTGCAGCCGGGCATGAGGGCCGAGGTCACCTTGGTGCTCGATGAGTCCATCATCAGGTCCTTCCAAGACGATCCCAACTTGGAGCTGAAGTTTGAGATCGCCTGCCAGGTGGGTCACGGAACCGGTGGGGATCACTACAAGGCTGGCATGAGAGGGTTCATCACGCTGAAGGCGTAGCAACTGTTAGCCTAAACGGATGGAAGCCGGGGGCCCGGACTCCAGGTCTGGGGTTCGGGCCCTTGGAACTCAAATTGTTAAAGGAGGAAGCAACGATGGAGAAAAAGCTGACACGGCGTCAAGCGTTGAAGACAGCCGGAGCCGTCGCCCTGGGGAGCCTGGCCAGCTCGACCATCGGCATACCGCGTGTCGCGCTCGCCCATGAGGAGGAAGCAGAGCCCTGGGAGGATTACATCGACGTAAAGATCGAGATTGAGATGGGTGCTATGTACTTTCAGGTTGAGGGACAGGAGAAGAACGCTCCCATCACGCTAGAAGTCGGCAAGATCTACCTGCTGGAATTTAAGAACGTCGATGCGAATCTCCACCACAACGCGCTCTTAGGCAAAGACCCTGACCTGGACAAGCGCAACTACAAAACGCTCTTGATTGACAACTTCTACGGGATTGAGCTCGAGGGCGGTCAGCAAGGCGAGATCGTCCTCAAAGCGCCGGACAAGCCTGGCGACTGGGAAATAGGCTGCTTCGTCAGCGGCCACTACGAAGCAGGCATGAAGGCACCCATCAAGGTCGTGAAGTAAAAACTACCGAGAGCCTCTAGAGACTGTCTCTAGAGGCTCAAACTGGATAGTAGCCCAGACTGAGGACCGCGACGACCCCTCGTGGTCCCCAGTCTTTTTCTGGCTTGATCGACGGACCCAGCGCATGATAAGCGTTGCCCCCTGACTAGGTTCTCGGTTAAACTCTAGAAATGCTGACAGTTGGGTATAGAGCTTTTCTGTGAGCTGAACGTCACTTAAGGGGTAGATATCGCGTATGGCATTGCCCGCTGAGAGTCTACAATCGCTTCAACAGATAGACCTCTTGCAAGGGCTGAGGGCTGCTGAGCAGGAGGTGGTCGCTCAGGCAGCTCGGCGCTGCCGAGTTGAACAGGAGGCTTCCTTTTTCCAACAAGGCGATCCCGCCGTCTTCCTCTACGTCCTCCTTAAAGGGCGGGTCAAACTGACCCAACTGACGCCGGAAGGCCAGGAGGTCATCTTGCGTTTTATCGCTCCCGGTGAGATGTTCGGGGGCATCGCTGCCTTGGGTGATGCCTCCTACCCCACCACCGCCGAGGCCAGCAAAGATTGCTTGGCGCTCGCCTGGGACGGCCAGACGATGACTCACTTGATGGAGCGCTACCCACGCATTGCGCTCAACGCCCTCAAACGTTTGGCTGCGCGGCTGCAGGAGGTGCAGGACCGCTACCGCGAGCTGGCCACCGAGCGAGTCGAGCGACGGGTGGCTCGCACGTTCTTGCGGCTGATCCGCCAAGCCGGGGTGAAGCAGGAGGGAGGCGTGTTGATCGACCTGACCCTCTCGCGCCAGGATCTGGCCGAGATGAGCGGTACCACCCTCTTCACCGTCAGCCGTCTGCTCAGCCGCTGGGAGCGAGAGGGCCTCATCGAGAGCAAGCGAAAGCGGGTGCTGGTTTGCCGGCCTCATGCGCTGGTAGCCATTGCCGAAGATTTGCCGGCGAATTCCCCTCCGAAAGAGCCTTCTGAGCCATAGATCTTCCAAAGCGATCTCCGACTGTTTGCGCCAGCGCAAAGACATTCCTCCCCATCTCGAGTAACCTGAGTAAACGACTACGGAGGGAGCGATGAGAAAACGAGGGATGGAGGATTTGACGGTGTCTGAGGTGCTGACCCATTGGCCTCAGGTCATTCCGCTCTTTCTGGAGCATCGCATGGCCTGCGTGGGGTGTGCCCTGGCTCCCTTCGAGACCCTGTCTGAGGTGCTGGCGATTTATGGGCTGTCCCTGCACCGCTTTCTCCAGGAGTTACAACGGACGCTTCAACCAAAGGAGGGAGACGCATGAAGATCATCGAGGCCTTATTGGGCGAGCATGGGGTGTTTTACGCTCAGTTTGATCACCTGGAGCAGGCCGTGCCGGCCGCCCAGACCCTGGCACAAGTGCAGGCTCAGGTGAGCCTACTGGCCGCCGGCCTGGCAACCCATGCCCACCTGGAGGACGAGTTGCTCTTTGCCAAGCTCGATCCCTTGGGCCCTGTAGCCGTGATGCGCCAAGAGCATGACCAGATCGAAGGCGACCTGGGACAGGTTCAAGAGGCGGGAGACTTGGCACAGGCCCAACGACTGGTGCTGCATGCCATCCAGGTGGCCCGCGATCACTTCACTAAAGAGGAGGAGCTGCTCTTCCCCATGGCCGAGCAGGCGCTGGGCGCGGAGACGCTCACCCAACTGGGTTCACAGTGGGCCAAGCAGCGGCGGGTCAAGATAAGATAAGCGAGAAATAAACCCTGGATCGGAGGTGAGCTATGGCCTATGTGATCACCCAACTGTGCACCCGCGCCGGGAACTGCGTTGAGGTCTGCCCCGTGGACTGCATCGTTCCCGGACCGCAAGGCAAGGCCGATTGGCCCTACTTCTACATTGACCCCGGCACCTGCATCAATTGCGGGGCTTGTATGGCCGTCTGTCCCGTTGACGCCATCTTCCCCAGCGAAGAGGAGGTGCCGGCCGAGTATGCGGGTGATATCGAGCTGAATCGGCGCTTCTTCACCGAGGGTCCCGGCTACCGGGACTTTGATCTGGAGAAGGAGCGCGTGCGCGCTTAGTTAGAAAGGAGAGTCAAAATGAGTGTAAGCGAAGCGATCCAAGCGCATCATCAAGAGTTGCTGGATTCGCTGAAGGGTTACTCCCAGGCCCTGAGCGAGAGCCCGGCCCAAGTTGATTTGGAAGAGTTGGTGGTCTTCCTAAGGCAGGAGTTGCTGTCCCATGCCCAAGGGGAGGAGCGGCAACTCTACCCGGCCGTCGATCCGTTGGTCCAAGCTCACGGCAAGGCTACAGCCACCATGAGCGTGGACCATCAGTTCATCGGAGGGCTGGTGGCTCAGATTGAAGAGGCGGCTCAGGCAGCGCAGCACGCCACCGAGGCCGCCCGACCAAAGATCGAGCGCCGTCTCGAGCGACTGTCCCTGCAACTGGAAGCTATTTTTCAACTACATCTATCGAAGGAAGAACGGATCTATCTGCCCCTGCTTGAGAAATATCTCTCGCCGGCGGATCAACAACGCATACTGGACGATATGCACGCTTCCCCTGAGCAGTCGGCTACTCCGGTGAAAACGACCCTGGACCTACGCCCGATGCCGCCTCGTGAACGCCATCCGTTGATCTTTGAGACCTTCGAGTCCTTGCAGCCGGGAGAGGCATTCGTCCTGATCAATGATCACGATCCTAAGCCACTTTTTTATCAATTCCAGGCGGAGCGAGCCGGGCAGTTCGACTGGGAGTATCTGGCAAAGGGGCCAGAGGCCTGGCGAGTGCGCATCGGTCGGAAGGCTGAATAGGACGATCAGGCTGAGGAGGAGGTGTTATACTATAGCCATATTCAAGAATCACTACCAAGAGGCGGTTGCTTTCCGGCCGGAGCATTTTAATCCGGTCGTGCTGGCTGAGAATGAGCGGGTCAAGGTAATCCTGGCCTGCTTTGAGCCGGGACAGTTCATCCCGGTGCATCGTCCGGGAGTCGATCTGACCTCGGTGGTGCTGGAGGGCGAAGGACGGCTGGTGGCCGGCGAGCAGGAGATGGAGATCGCACCGGGAGCGACCTTCTTTGTGCCCGCCGGAGAGACCCGTGGCATTCTGGCCCGCACTCGGCTGGTCATTATGCATATCGTCACGCCGCCGCCGACCGAGGCCGATCACGTACAGGTCATGGCGGGGCTGCAGCACGGTAGTTGGCGATGATCCGGATCAAGCGCGCCTACGAGCCGCCTGACCCGGACGATGGGGCGCGCTTCCTGGTGGACCGCCTCTGGCCCCGGGGGCTCAAGCGGGAAGAACTGAAGCTGGACGGCTGGCTCCGGGATGTCGCGCCCAGTGCCGAGCTGCGCCGCTGGTTTGCTCATGATCCAGCCAAATGGGCCGAGTTTCAGCGGTGCTATCTCGCTGAATTGGATGGCAAGCCTGAGAGCTGGCAGCCCTTGCTAGCCGCGTCCCGTGCCGGCCCGGTCACGCTGCTCTATGGTGCCCGCGAGACCGAGCGGAACAACGCAGCGGCACTCAAGATTTATTTGGAGAGCAGGGGCGAAGCATTCACCTTGCAGAACGCCAGAGACTAGCGATGGCTGAGAGAATGCTTCGCCCCTACCGCTGGCGCTTTCCGCTGATGGCCCTAGCACTGCTCGCGCTGCTGGCCGGACTGTGGGCGGGACTACAACGCCTGGGCTGGGGACTGCCTCGGTTACAACCTACTCTACCGCTGGAGCACGGTCCGCTGATGGTTGTCGGCTTCTTGGGCACGCTCATCGGCCTGGAGCGGGCGGTCGCCCTGCAGCGGCTGGGTCATCTCTGGGCTTACGCAGCACCGCTGCTCTCTGGCCTGGGTGCTCTGGTGCTGATTGTCGGCCTGCCGGCCGAGCCGGGCCAGTTGCTGATCCTGCTGGGCAACGCGGGCCTGGTGGCCATTTTTGCCCTATTGCTCCGTCACCAAACGACGCTCTTCATGGTCACTATGACCCTGGGTGCGCTATGCTTGTTAGTCGGCAGCGCGCTCTGGCTGGCCGGTTGGCCGCTCTATCATCTAGTCCTCTGGTGGGGCGGCTTTCTGGTGCTCACCATTGTCGGCGAGCGGCTAGAGCTGAGCCGGGTGCGGCGCCTGACCCAAGCGGCTCGCGGGAGCTTCATGCTGGCCTCTGGGCTCCTGCTGGCCGGGCTTGTGCTGACTCTGGCTGATTTGAACACTGGCGTGCGCCTGACCGGTGTGGGCTTGCTCGCCCTGGCCCTGTGGCTGCTGCGCTATGATGTCGCGCTGCGGACGGTCCGCCAGGCGGGCCTGACCCGCTTCATCGCGCTCTGCTTGCTGCCGGGCTACGTCTGGATGGGCCTCAGTGGGTTGCTGATGTTATATTTTGGCGCCATCACGGCCGGGCCGGCTTACGATGCGATGCTGCACACGTTGTTCTTGGGCTTTGTCTTCTCGATGATCTTCGGCCACGCGCCGATCATCTTCCCCGCGGTGCTCCGCCTCCCGGTTCCCTTTCGACCGATATTCTATAGCCATCTGCTCTTGCTGCATCTTGGGCTTCTGCTACGCATCGGGGGCGATCTGGCGGGCTGGCCGACGGGGTGGCGATGGGGTGGATTGTTCAACGTAGTCGCTCTGCTGCTCTTTTTGCTGAACACTGGCCTGGCGGTCAGGGGAGCCAAGGTGGCCAGTCTCCACCGGGAAATGAATTTCCCGGCTACGTGACGTCAGGAAAACCCTCTCACGAGGGTTCAGAGCCTGGAACCCCGTAGGGGTTTTGTGCCACCGTAGCCGGGGATTTTAATCCCCGGTGTTAATACGGCGTTGATGGGGCGTTCCGAATCCTGTCTGAGCACCTTGTGGTAGAGGGGCAACAAGTAGAACAGCATGTAACATTCGATCCAAGAGATGTAAGCTTCTAGTGTTTGATACCGATGGTCTCATGGACCCGGTCGAGGAGTTTCTTGAGGTGTTTTCCCATTGTGCCTCTGTCCACCATTGGTTTTCAGACTGAATTGATGTATTATAGAAACTGTACTGAGTTAGGTCAAACGTAATAGGTGGAAGAATTATCCGCCTAATACAGCAAAGAGAGGGCTTAGATGGAAGGATGTCCGTATAACATGCAGAATGGTTGTTTAGATGGAGAGATTTCCGTCTAAGGTGACAGAGCGGGGATTAGGCGGAAGAATGTCCGTCTAGTTATAGTTAGGCGGCAACTCATTGAGTCCAAAAGTTCTGAAGGATTCCGTGACAAAGTTGCGAAAAATTCCAACTCCAAAACAACGTCAAAGGTTGCTCAAGAAAAACGCTGGTGTTTGCTGTGTCTGCAAGCAGTGGGGGTTGGGTGTACATCTTCATCACATTGATGGGGATTCCTCTAACACCGGTGACGACAACTTGGCTGTACTATGCGTAAAAGACCACGATGTTTATCACCGCCCCATTGCTTACACAAGCCCCAATCATCTCGAACTTGGCGCTCAACGCATCAAGGGATTTAAGGAATCTTGGGAAGCATTTGTAGCAGAGGCCGCAAAACCTAATCCTGCTATCCTATGCCGTTGTAAACATATATGGCGACCACTCGGCGGTTCACTCGGCAAGATTGATCCTCCAATGGCAAAGTGGAATTTGAGCGAGTCTATCACCTGTTAAGCGGGCCGATTGAAGACTGGATTGATAGTATTCTGGATGAAGTTACTTGGCTTGGCAGGGGAATAAAACTCGTTATGATCGATGAGCCACTTGATGTTGAATACTGTCCTTGCTGTCGAGTGAGTCTCAGCAATACTGTAGATGAAAACTTGGCAAAGAAGATTGCTGCTGAGTCTTGGAGTTTGGATTCGCTGTGCTCAATATATGTGAACCCAACTACTCCATCACTGGCAATCTCGATTTCCTTGAAACAAGAAGTCCTCTATCGGGGGCATCTACATTTGTGCGGCGACTACTTGCATTACCAATGTGACAAATATGACGAGCGTGTGCCGATTCGAGATAGACCGAGTGTTAGAGCACAGGCTACAAGGATTACGGAAAGGATTATCAACGAATGGGAACCCGGTCGTATACTAATTGGAACGGGAGACCCTGACAATCCCGATCTGATTTCTGCTCTTGAGCTCCCGGAACACTGGGAACAATTAAGTAAGTAAGAAGGTGCAGGGCAAAAGTCAAAAACTGGTAAGTGGGCTGTTACTTGTCGGTCGTTGCCGCCTAACCTGTAGTGGACCCCCAGGATTGGACAGATCTCTTAGGGAAGGGTAAAGTCCAGGAAGGAGGGCCACGATGAGCAGGCGACGGAGATTCAGCCCGGCATTCAAAGCCCAGGTGGTGTTGGAAGTGCGGACCGGGGCCAAGAGCCCGGCCCAGGTCTGCCGGGAACAGAGCATCAGAGGTTCGCTGTTGTCTCATTGGAGGCAGGAGCTCCTCAAACACGCTCCC
>ENA-ORDP01000834-ORDP01000834.1-marine-sediment-metagenome-genome-assembly--contig:-NODE-834-length-18638-cov-4.647258_pt1 | contig 18638 bp, 17 predicted proteins | sample MGYA00248627_ERZ508539 | MGnify/ENA primary metagenome ERZ508539 (study PRJEB26208, sample SAMN05571518) | marine sediment metagenome | biome: deep sea; feature: Hydrothermal vent; material... | reverse complement strand
GCATGGCGCCTTTTACAGCCGATTGTAGCAGAAATGGATTTTTAGAGGTTCCCTTCATACGTAATCCGTAACAAACAGGTCGAAATTACGGTTATCATTTTGAGCCTCTTCAGGCTAAGATAGACCGGATGTTTACAGATTTCGCCCTCCTTGCCATCGGCCTTTTGGTCCTCTACTATGGCGCCGAAACCATGGTGCGCGGCGCCACCAGCGTGGCCGCCATCATGGGAATCTCCCCGATGATGATCGGGCTTACAGTAGTCGCTTTCGGCACCAGCGCCCCAGAGCTTGTGGCCTCCCTTTTTGCCGTATATAAAGGATCGGGCGACATAGCCCTGGGAAATATCATTGGATCCAACATCGCCAACGTAGGCCTGGCGCTTGGGGCTTCTGCTCTTATTTCTCCTATCGTAATTCATCATATCGAAGAGAAAAGCGAGACGCCGGTCATGCTGGGGTTTACGGCTCTTTTTCTTATCATGGCCATAGACGGGACAATATCCCGTCTCGACGGGCTGGCTCTTTTCGTCTGTCTGATCGGCTTTCTGGGCTATCGGATAATCAAGGTGAAGTCGCAAAGAGCCAAAGCGGTTGTGATGGAAAACAGGGTGGACGATATCATCGACCGTGAACATGGCTTAAACTTCGAGATGGGACTGACCGCCGCAGGAATAATCGGCGTGATGGCCGGCGCATATCTTTTGATAGACTCCGCCAGCTCCATCGCCAGGGGGTTCGGCGTCAGCGAGCTTATTATTGGCGTAACCGTCGTGGCGATTGGCACAAGCCTGCCGGAGCTGGCGACGACGGTGGTGGCCGCTTTTCGCGGTCATTCCGATCTTGCTTTTGGAAATGTGGCCGGGTCGAACATTTTTAATATCGGATTAATTCTGGGGCTGACCGCCATGGCCGTCCCGCTTGAAACCGACTGGGGCGCGATATATGTGGAGATGAGCGTGATGGCCATTTTGTCGATAGCCCTGGCTCCTATCGTGTGGAGGCGAAGGATAGGCAGAACAGCCGGCGCCTTCATGCTCTTGTTCTACGCTCTATTTATGCTGTGGATAGTAGTGGTAAAAATGGCGGGCTAACAAGGCCTCGACAGGTTCACCGGCCAAAGTAAATGTAAGAATTTCCTCTCTTTTTTGAAGAGGGCGCCGGGGTGGCGTTCAACAAATAGCGGCGATGATTTGATAAAGTAAACATATGACACCCCAAAAACGATCTCTCTATCTGATTGACGGGGCGGGATATTATTACCGCGCCTATTTCGCCATCCGGCAGTATCTGTCAAACTCGAAAGGAACTCCCACAAACGCCGTCTACGGATTCGCGCTTATGCTAAAGAAAATCATGAAAGACAAAACGCCTGATTACGCGCTGATAGTTTTCGACAGCAAAGAAAAAACTTTCCGGCACGAGATGTATGAGCTTTACAAAGCGCACAGGCCCAAAATGCCGGACGATCTTGCGGTTCAGCTCCCTTTTATCGACAGGCTCATTGAAGGTTATAACCTTTCAGCGATAAAGGAGCCGGGATATGAGGCGGACGATCTGATAGGGACTATCGCCGTAAAAGCGGCCAAAGAGGGATACGATGTTGTTATCGCCACGTCCGATAAAGACATGATGCAGTTGATTGCGCCGGGGGTGCGCATATTCGACCCGATGAAAGATAAATTAATAGGCCCCAAAGAGGTTAGAGAAAAATTCGGAGCCGGGCCGGATAAGGTCGCCGATGTGCTGGGATTGATGGGGGACTCGTCCGACAACATACCTGGCGTGCCAGGCGTAGGCGAGAAGACAGCCAGAGCTTTGGTGGCCGAGTATGGGGGGATGGAAAAAGTCTTGAAGGCCGCAGAGGGAATGAGCAAAAAAAAGCTGAAAGAAAACCTGATCGAGTATGCGGAGCAGGCGAGGCTTTCCAAACAGCTCGCCACCATAAAGCTCGACTCTCCCGTGAAATTCGATCCGGAAAAATGGAAAGTCGGCGGGCCGGACAATGAAAAACTAAAAGCTTTGTATAGCGAGCTTGAGTTTGCCAGAATGCTCGACGAGATAACTCCGGCGGCGCCTAGAATACCCCGTAAATATACCGGCGTTCTCGATAAAGAAGCGTTCGATTCCATGATTAAAAAACTGCGGGAATCGAAGGGGTTCGCCGTAGATACCGAGACAACATCGATAAACCCGATGGAGGCCGCGCTTGTGGGGATAAGTTTTTCGGCAAACCAGGGCGAAGCTTACTACCTGCCGCTGAGGCACGATTATGAAGGCGCGCCTTTGCAATTGGCGCCTAAGGAAGTCCTGCCTGAAATTAAAAGCCTTCTTGAGGACGAGTCTATCTTGAAATACGGTCAGAACATCAAGTACGACATGATTGTTCTGGCCTCTGAAGGAATATCTGTAAAACCTGTCGGGTTCGACACGATGATAGCCTCTTATCTTCTCAATCCGTCTGGCCGTCACGGGCTTTCCGCGCTGGCAAGGGAGCGGCTGGGCGAGAAGATGATCGAATATTCCGACATTTGCGGCTCCGGCGCAAAACAGGTCACATTCAACCTCGCCCCTGTCGATGAGGCTGTGGAGTATTCAGCAGAAGACGCTGATATGACATTCAGGCTTACCGCCATCTTGCGCGAATCGATCAAAAAAGAAGGTTTTGAAAAACTTAACAACGAAATCGAAATCCCTTTGATAAACACTCTGGCGAGAATCGAGCGCAACGGCGTTTTAATCGATACGGCAATGCTTGAAAAACTTGGAGATGCGCTGGGCTTGGAGATCAAGGAATATCAAACGCGCATAATAGAAGAAGCCGGGGAGGAGTTTAACGTCAACTCGCCAAAACAGTTGGGAGAGATTCTTTTCGGGAAACTGGGCCTCCCCGGAGCAAAGAAGACAAAGACCGGATTCTCCACAAACCAGTCCGTTTTAGAAAACCTGGCGGAAGAGCATCCTCTGCCCCGCCTCGTCCTGGAGTATCGCAAGCTTGCCAAGCTTAAAAGCACATACGCCGACGCGCTCCCGAAAATGATTAACCCGAAAACCGGAAGGATACACACATCTTTCAACCAGACAGTTGCAGCCACAGGCAGGCTCAGCTCGTCCGACCCGAACCTGCAAAACATCCCGGTCAGAACAAAGCTTGGACGCAAGATCAGAAAAGCGTTTATCGCGCCCAAAGGCTTTACGCTCCTCTCTTCTGACTATTCCCAGATTGAGCTTAGACTGCTTGCCCATTTCTCCGATGAGAAAATCTTGCTAGAAGCTTTCAGCAGAGACGAGGACATCCACTCGCGCACCGCCGCCGAAGTGTTCGACGTGGCGCCGGAGTTTGTCACAAAGGATATGCGATCAGTGGCCAAGACCGTAAACTTCGGGATCATATACGGCCAGACCGCGTTCGGCCTCTCCAACGAGTTGCGTATCCCCAGAGCCGAGGCCCAACGCTATATCAACAACTATTTTGAGCGGTATCCGGGCATAAGGATATATATGGACAAGCTTGTGGCCATAGCGAAGAAAAAAGGATATGTGACAACTATCATGGGCAGGAGGCGATACCTGCCGGATATAAACGCATCGAACAGGCAGGCGCGCCAGTTCGCCGAGCGCAACGCGGTCAATTCGCCGATCCAGGGAAGCGCCGCCGACCTTATCAAGATGGCGATGAACTCTATCCACCGGCGTCTTATCCAAGAGCGCTACGAGTCGATGATGATCCTGCAGGTACATGACGAATTGGTGTTCGAGGCGCCGACGAGCGAAGTAGCGCGGTTGAGCGCGATGGTGAAAGAGGAGATGGAGGGGGTTTATGAGTTAAAAATCCCGCTCACCGTAGATATCCATACCGGAGCCAACTGGGACGAGGCGCATTGACCTGGCGCCATTTCCCCAGACATATATCGCGCCTTGAAAATGGAGCGCATCCATCTGCCGCCTTGCAATCCCGAAAAAGCCGATCTATGCGGCGTTTTGATAATGCGCTAACAGGTTAGGGAAGGACTTTTTCAGCATACTGCTAATTAGTAAATGACAACCTGGGGTGAAACGGAGTATTATTTTCTTCTCTCTAAGGGCGGTTAACTCAGCGGGAGAGTGCCACCTTCACACGGTGGAAGCCACTGGTTCGATCCCAGTACCGCCTACCATTTTCTTTATGCGTTTATTCTTTTAATTCAATACCTCTGCTTTAAAAACACCCGGTTTAATCCCAATAAACTTTGGCCACGGACTGGCCATAGACCGTCACTTGATCGTGACGTGACTTTGACCGTCCGGCCTAAACCCCGCAACCATGACTGCGGTTTACTGAAAGTTTCCGTTTAAATGGCCATACACCGTGGTTAATGCTAGAATCATACTAAATTATATGATATACTTAGCGTATAAGGAGTAAGATCATGACAAACAGAGCCACTATTACGCTTGACGATGAAGCGCACGCATTTTTGAGCAGGGCAAGCGGAAAAAATAAAAGCGCTTATATCAACAGTTTGCTTATAAAAGAAAAACGCCGATCTTTGGAGCGGGCTATTTTGGAGGCAAACAGAGAGGAAGCTGAAGATTCCGCCTATCAGCATGAGCTTTCCGTTTGGGATAACACATTAGGCGATGGCCTGGAAGAGTGATACCTCATGTATAAGCAATTGGAAATTCGATGGGTTGACCTCGATCCCACAAAAGGGGCGGAAACCCGTAAAAAGCGGCCTTGTATCATTGTGCAGGACAGTATTGTTAACCAGGGATCGAAAACGATTGTTATTGCCCCGTTGTTACCAGGCCATAAACACTGGCCTTTCGCTGTCAATCTGGTTCCCACAAAAAGAAACGGCATTGATAAAGAAAGGCATATCAACTTAAAACAATTACGCGCCGTTGATGTGTCCCGTATTTCAAATAAACAGGGTGTTTTGGAAAGCCGTTATTGGGACGAGATTTCCAATGCTCTTAAAATTGTTCTTGGACTGAGCTAATGGTGGGAGCTATGTTTTTCTGCGTAATCATCCACCAAAGCACGGATCATGCGTTGATACGGCACTTTCAGTTTATCAGCCTGATCTTTGAAAAAATCAATGCTCTCCCGACTTAAGGAAAGTGTGATTTTTACCGTCTCGGATTTTTTGACTAACTCATGGGGCGCAGGCAGAAAATCATCGATGATTTTGAATTTGCCGATATCGCCGTCTGTGTATTTAACTGTTTTCTTGCTCATAAATCTTGCGTCCTTTTCGCCAGTATCCGGCTCCGATAATGCGGATGATATCGTTTCTATACGTAAACCGCACCGTCAGAATGCCGTCGTTAACTTTACCGAAGCAAAAATAGCGTTTTTCTTTTTGGCTATGATCCTGATCTTCAGCAATCACACGTCCAGAATCTAAAAACGCCTCTTGCGCTTCAAAAAATGAAATGCCGTGCTTTTTAAAATTGGCGGTATTCTTGCCCTCATCCCATTCAAAGCTCGGTTGTTCCATCTCTTTTATTTTACCAGTTATCGCCTAAAAATACCATATAAAAGTATGTACTACTATATGTACTTATCACCATATAGATACTTCTGGTAAAAATCAATGGGTCAAAAAAAACGGGGTAAAATTGGCCTAATACTTCACCCTGAATGTCGGGCTGTCCTCCAGACGGGTTTTTCTGCGGGCGTAAAGAGAAGTAAGTAGAAAAGGCAAAGTATTAAGCATGAGACAATCTAAATCTGACCATGAAGTGACCATGAACGAAAAATTGGCCCACTAATGAACAGTATATCAATAGATTATAAAGGTGGTTACTGGTTCGATCCCAGTACCGCCTACCATTTTATTTTTTGCGCTGATAGAGTCTTGCGCGGTTTTAGCCCGTATAACCGCCATTTCCACGGCCTATGCTGTCGGGCCAAACCCGGGCGGATAACCGCAAGGCGCCAGCAGACCGGGCGGGTGGGGCGGGTAGACCGGGCGGCTAGGCCGGGTGGGCTGTGGGGCTGGTGGCAGGCGCGTTCGCCGACAACCTATTTGCTCAGGCTACGCACGTATGAGGCGACGTCTATGATTTCCTTGTTATTGAGCGTCCCCTCCCATCCGGGCATAAACTTATCTTTTCCTTTGCGGATAATCATTAAAAGCGCTTTATCGCTGTATCGCTTAACAGACTCAGGATTGCTAAAATCGCTCATGGGCGCTCCTATCAACTTGGCCAGAATACCGGTTCCTTTCCCTCTGGAGCCGTGGCATGCGACACATGAATTTCTGAAAATCAGCCTGCCCCGGCGCGGATCGCCAATAAACCTCAGATCTGTGCTTTTGATCTGCGCGATGTAAGCGGCGATATGCTCGATATTGGATTCAGGTATCGCCCTCCTCCATATCGGCATCTTTTTACCTGCCATTCTTTCATACCCGCCGATAATCAGCGCCATCTCGCTTATGCTTTTTTTCTGATATTTAGCAGAAGCGAGGTTTTCCGGTTTAAGGTTGAGTTTCACCGCCAACGGCCCCTTGGTGTCGCCATGAGGCCCATGACAGACAAGGCAGTACGACTGGTACAGTTGCCTTCCGATATTCGGGTCCGGGTCTCTTCCGGCGTCAGCGGATTGCGCCATACAAATAATGGCGGCCAGGATCATTATATTTAGAGAGGGCCAACGGGCGTTTAAAAAATTTATTGTTATCATTTTGCCTCCTGAAGCTTGCGAACATAGGCTGTGATCTCCCATGCCTCTTTGTCAGTCAGTTCGTTTCTGTACTTGGTCATAATGCTATCGCTCGCCAGAATTTTCCAGAATATCTCGCCATCCGTCGAGTCTGTCAGTTCAGTAAGATCGAAAGGTGTGACATCAAGTTTGCCCGCCACTTTTGTGTCAGCTTCGCCTGTTTTCCCATGACAGACAAGGCAGTATATAGAATAAAGTTTCTTCCCGCGGTCAGCCGCTTCGGTGCCGAGCTGAAACGGCGGCGCCAGTGTAACCGCGTCGACGTTGCTGTAATCGATTTTACGATTATAAACAGGAACCGAGCCGACAGGATTGAGCCTGCGCGGGCTTTCCTGAACCCGGAAACTCACCTGATCGTGCAGATCACCGTCTATGTTTTCACATCCGAAAACAAAAAGTATCGCAATAAGTAACCAGAGCCGCATCAGAAGTCGTCTTGGCCTTTTTTAATTTTCACGGCTTTGTGCCGCAACATGGTTTTCTCGATCATGTTCGCATGCTCATCGTCCCGGCAACTGACAAGCAGGCCGATAGCGCCGGCGCTTATGGAGTCGTCGTAGGCGCGCTGTGTCCAGTTTGGGAGGCCTGCCATCCACAACAAGGCTATAAGCGTGCCCAAAACTGTTCCCAGCAGAGTGATTTCATAGGTGAGCACCCCCACAGCCGGCAAAGATAGTGGCGATTTGCCGCCAACGATCAGGTTCATAAGCATCTGCGTGCCTCCGGCGAGGGCTATGCCCGTGACAAAACCTGCAAACCCGCCGGTCAGGGAGAAACGCCAGATCGGAATGGGTGTTTCGTCTTTGTAAAATGTGCCGTGAGGATAAGGCGCCATGGTGAGCACTTTTATATGATGCTCTTTAACGTCTATCTCTCCAAGCGGCCCGATAGCCGCCGCCGCAGAATCTACATGGTCGTACATGCCTAATACTGTGTATCGTCTCACTACTCCTCCTCAACGCTTGCGCGAACGCGGACATAGGTATTGCCAATGCGTATATCACCGCTTATCACTTTGCCTTCCCGAATGTCCGCAACCGTCACAATAGGCAATAGTTTTGCGAAGATTGCGTATAGCAGAAAAAACCCGGCCAGGGCCGCGGCGGCTATCGACAACTCCACCGGGGAGGGAAAATAATCGGTCCAGGTAAACGCGTTGTCACGATGGGACAAGATTGGAGCGACTATCATATACCGCTCGATATACATGTCGATGTTTATGAGAACCGTCACAAAGAAAAGAAGAATCGGTGACGATCTGACCTTGGAAAAAGAGAGCATGGTTATCACCAGCACGTCTCCCCCCAGCATGATAATGAGAAGATGGCTATAACGCTCCCACAGATATTCCCATATACGCCACTCAATCGGATTTTTCGCGTACCAGGCGGTGATAAATTCACAGAAATAAAAGTATGTCCATAACAGGGCTATAGCCAGAAGAAGTTTTGCTAGATTTCTCAAATGAACGTATCTGATGATCTCATCCAGGTCGAACACCCAGCGTAAAACCACCATCAGCGTAATGACACCGGCCACGCCGGAGTATATGGCGCCCACGACAAAATAGGGGCCGAATATGGTCGTATGCCATCCGGGCGTGATGCTCATCGCAAAATCCCACGAGACGATCGTGTGCACCGACGGCGCTATAAGAAGGATGAAAATGGCAAGATACGTGGAGACCTTCTCGTATACGTTCCATTCGCGGTGGGTTCCGCGCCAGCCTAAGGACAGAACAGTCAGATATTTTTTGCGCCAGTTCCCTTTGGGACACAAATCGCGGGCCAGAGCGATATCCGGGAGAAGCCCCACAAACAGAAATATCATGGAGCTTGTCAAGTAAACGCTTATGGCGACCATGTCCCACGCCAGAGGGCTCCTGAAATTGGGCCACAGCTCACGCTGGGTGGGTAGCGGAAACATATAGTAGACCCGCCATATACGCCCGATGTGTATAAGAGGAAACATGCCTGCCACAATAAGTGAAAAGGCGGTCATGGCCTCCGCTCCCCTCAATATGGGGCGCCGCCAGTTCGCCTGTGTGAGCCTGAGCAGGCTCGACACTATGGTGCCGGAATGGGACACCCCCACCCAGAACACGAATGTGGCTATATACATCCCCCAGAAAACAGGAGGTCTAAGGTCTGTGACGCCCATTCCGTAAATTATCTGGTATATCCAGCTGGCAAGACCGGAGGCCACGACCAGCGAAAGGGCGATAGTAAATATGAAGTAGGCTCTGGTTGTGAAAAACATCGGCGCCAGTGAATACTGGTTGAGCCATTGCTCCGGCATGGTAAGGTCGATATCCTGACCGGCGACGATATGGCGCTTGGCGGCCTCCGCCTGGATGCTTTCAAGACTGGCGAAGGCTTTGTCGTCTTTGATGTCTTCGGAGTCTTTTTCGCTATCCATCCTATACTCCACCCTTGAGATAGATCACAGAGGGATGCGTCCCATGCTCTTCTAAGAGCAAGAGCCGCCGTTTGCTTTCCGCCATTTCCGCCACTTTGCTGTGCGGATCGTTGACGTTGCCGAACATGATCGCATTTGTCGGGCATGACTGGGAGCAGGCCGGCATAATGTCGCCATCACGCACTTTGCGGTTTTCGTCTTTGGCCGTGTCTTTCCCTCTTCTGATCCGCTGAATACAGAAAGTGCACTTTTCCATAACCCCTTTTGACCGCACCGACACATCTGGATTTAACTGCTCCTCCAAAGGGGACTCTAGCTCGTAATCGAACCAGTTGAACTTGCGCACTCCATAAGGACAGTTGTTGCCGCAAAACCGCGTGCCGATGCAACGGTTATAGATCATGGCGTTGAGGCCTTCCGGGTTCTGGTAAGTCGCGAACACAGGACAAACCGGCTCACAAGGCGCCGAGTCGCACTGCTGGCAGGGCATCGGCAGAAAAGCTACGCGCAGGTTGGGCCATTCACCGTCGAAATAGCGCTCTATCCTCAACCACGACATGGTTCTTTTCTGCAGAGCCAGCTTCTCGCCCACTACCGGGATGTTATTCTCCGCCTGGCACGCTATAACACACGCGCCACAGCCGTTGCAACGGTCAAGGTCTATGACCATCACCCATTTGTAATCGTTATGGCGCTTATAGTTGAAAGACTTCACCTTCGTACTCTCCCTTCATATCCCCTTCTCTTACCATTTTCTTACGCCTGCCCGTCTTTGCTATTTTCACTTTTACACCGCGCCACGCCGGCTCTCCCGTTTTGCCCACGCCCTGATCGCCTATAAGAGCCAGCACGTTCGCCCCTTGTCCGCTGGGTATTTTCCCGAAAGAGACATGGCCATAGCCGAAAGGCATTGCAAGTGTGTCAGGCCCGATGCCGGGGTATAGCGCCGCCGGGGCCTCAATGGAGCCGAATTTAGATGTGACGGTAAGAATATCACCCTGAGCTATGCCCAGTTGCTCAGCCCTGACTGTATTTATCTCCACCCAGAACCCCCAGCTCAGGGAGTTTACCGGCTCGACCATTTCCTGGAGCCATGAAAGGTTGGCCAGACGGCCATCTCCTATGGTGACAGTTTCGTATGGATGCAGGTGAAAAGTATGCTCAAGCTCGCCTGAAAACACAGGATCCTCCACCTTGAGCTGGTCAGAGACATCCCACAGATGATCGGTGCTCGGCGCTTCGACCGGCTCGACGGCTCTTAGCGTGGACCACCATCCGCCGGTAGGCAAAAGAAATTCCCAGGCCTGGCTATCGCTTAAAGTTTGGGGAACCTCCGGCCACTCCGCGCGAAACTCGGTGACTAATTTTTCGATCATCTCTTCCTGATTATCCATTTTCAGGTTGAAACCTGCCTTTTTCGCCGCCTTAAGCAACGCTTCTCCTGAGGGCATCGTATCGTACAAAGGGCGCACAACCGGTTGCTGGGCGTTAAAGATCGGATAGCCGTGGGGGTAATTGGGGAGTTGGGCCGACCACGACTCAAGAAAATGATGATCGGGAAGAATCAGGTCGGCGTATTGCGTTGTGTCATTAAGAAAACAACCGAAGTAGACGACCGTATCGACGTTATCGAGGGCCTTTGCGACATCCAGAAACCGGGGCGCCGAGAAAACCGGATCGATGTTCATTATCATCCCTAAAACAATCTCTCCGTCCGCCGCTTTTTTTACAATTTTCCGCATCGTCCGGAACTGAGACGCCTTTTCGGGAACGCCCAGAAAATCTTTCATCCGGCCAAAAAGGTTCGTTTCGTCATGGGGCAGGTCTGGAATCATAAGATGACCCTTCTCCCGGTTTAGCTCACGCACTATCATATTAAGAAACTCGACCGCCTTTAAAGACTCCACGCCGTTGCTGTAACAGGAAACATCGTCACCTGGAATGGCTACAGCCGACCGGTGTGTCATGAATTTTTTAGCGACCTCTTTTATATCCCATTCCGGCACGCCGGTTCTTCTTGAAGTCGTCTCCAACGAGTAAACCTCCAGCGCCTTGAACCATCGGGCCATTGTGGGGCGAGGTATACTTCGTAAAAGCCTCTCCTTTTCCACCATGTCAAGCACAACATGAGCGACGCCCAGGGCGAGTATGCCAAGGGTTCCCTGTTTAGCGGCTATAAAATGGTCGGCCACGGCCGCCGTCATTGACACTCTGGGGCCTGCGTATGTCAGGACTCCTCGATGGGTGGGGTTCCCGCGCCGCATCTGGCCGAACGCCCAGCCGTAATGCACCGGTGAAACAGAATTCTCGAAAACGTCGGCGCCTAAAAGAAAAACAAAAGAGGCGTGCGCCATGTCGTAATATTGCTCCGATGACATGCTGTGTAGAACCTTCGAAGCGTCTGGATGAGACTGCAACCCCTTTAAATTAGGGCCCACAAAATCCTCGGATCCGAGCTTTTTCAGCGTTTGCGCCGAAATGGAGGCGGTTACATCCGTCGTGTCAGAAGCCATCACAAAAGAGCCTTTCCCTTTCGCCTTTTTCATTTTGTCAGCGAGGATAGCGATGGCCTCCTCCCACGATATTTTTTCAAACTGATTGGTTCCTTTAGTGTTAGCCCGCCTTTTCAAGGGGGTTCGGATCCTTTCAGGATGATAAAGCTGTTGAACGGCGGCCTGGCCACGGGCGCAAACTCCACCCCGGTTTATCGGATGGTTCGGGTTGCCCTCAACTTTTTTGGCGCGTCCTTCCACCGTCCGCACAATTATTCCGCAACCCGCGCCGCACATCCTGCAGGTGGTGGCGTAATGCCATCCATCCACAGGGTTAACTCCATCGTCGGGCGGAACCACGTATGGAATAATTTTTTTCGCCACCTGACCGCACGCTCCAGCCACACCGGAGGCGGCGGCCGCCCCTCCCAGTTTTAGAAAATTTCGTCGGTCCATATTTTCCCTTCTACATGTGACATGTCAAACAGTCTGTAGGAGCGCCATTTTCCTGGTGGCAGTTCAGGCAGAAGCTCATATTATGCTTCACAAGCCGCGCGTTCGTCACAAGAGTCTGAACCGGCCCATGGCACTTCTGGCAGGCGATTTCTTTAGCAATGTGTCTTTTATGGCTGAACCAGACAAGATCCGGCAGGTCATAAATCCGTATCCATTCCAGCGGTTTATCCTGGTCATAATGTTCGGTAAGCTTTGCGATCTGCTCTGAGTCGATAGTCAGGTTGCTATGGCAGTTCATACATTTAGATACCGAAGGCACACCGGCCATTTCTGATCGCCGGGCATAGGCGTGGCAATACTGGCAGTTTATCTCCAGGTCGCCGGCATGGAGTTTGTGGGAATAAGCGATAGGCTGATCCGGCGCCCAGACGCTGAAAGAATACTGGAAAGGGGCCGCGTAAAAAAAAACTACAAAACCGATAAACCCGACCGCCAGAACAGCTAAAATTTTAGTGGCGAACCTTGCGATATCCGACCTGGGTTTTAGCGACGCATGGCCTCCAATTTTTCTCATAGGGTCGATAGCCGTCTTTTTTGCGGAAAGTTGTGACCGGGAAAAAGGTGTGAGATTTTATGGTCATCTGCGTCGGGGTCGGGGAAAAAATTGTCGGGGAAAAAATTTCTCATGCAGATCATTCCGGCGCGCTTTCCCACATCTCGACCGTTGCTGATAGAAATCTTCTTATACCGTTGCACATAAAAACTGCCATGACAACTTATAACCCGGAACAAACTTCAAAACTTGAGTCGAACCCGTATAGCGTCAAACTCCCATTGTCCCAACTGATCCAGACATCCTAAAACAACTGCCTATCAGCGATAGATGAAACTTCGCGGGATAGGATTCAAGGAAATCCACCAGAAACTATAATTTTACTGGCTAAATTCGCTCAAGCGTTACTCCCACATAGTCTTTTACTATATTTAAGTTACGAATAAAACTAAAAAACTTTCCATAAACGTAAATTGAAGTCACTGTTTATCCATAACTGCAGTCCAACTACCTGTAATAATAATATTTATACCATATAAGATAAGCGCAAAATTAAAGCGCGCTCATTTTCGCGTGAAAGCAATTATTGGAGACTCCCATATATTAACCAGGAAACGTAAGATAGCGGATGAATATGTGGCGCGGATATTAGCGTCGCGCTTTGTCTCTTTTTTTAAATAGACTCAATCAGTCGTAAATAGCTCGAATATCTGTCCGGGTCGATACAGCCATCGTCGACCGCGTCTCTTATAGAGCAGTCTGGCTCGGTCACATGAAGACAGTCGCGGAACTTGCATCCGGTGAGCCATTTTCCGAATCCGGGAAAATGCGCCGCCACCTCGCTCCGGCCCACACCGGCCGGGGAAAATATACGAATGCCGGGAGAGTCGATAATGGCTCCTCCCGATGGAAGGCCTACCATCAACGCATTCGTCGTCGTGTGCCTGCCCCTCTGGGTCTCCTTATGAATCTCCCTCACCATCCTTTCCGAGCCTGGCGCGAGCAGATTGATGATAGAGGTTTTACCAACTCCGGAGTGCCCTACCATTGATGAAATCGAATTTTTCAGGGCTCCGGTGAAAACGTCAATACCTTCGCCGGTCAACGCCGACAGGCAATACACAGGAAAACCTAACGCTCTGTATTTGCCCACCTGTGTTTTGCATTCGGGCGCGTTTTCAAGGTCGATTTTATTTAACACGATCATCGACTTTATACCGGCGTGGCCAGAAGCTACGATAAAGCGGTCGATAAGACCCGGCTTTAGCGATTCACCACATGCTGTGACTATCACAAGCCAGTCGATGTTGGCGGCGAGCGCCTGGCTTGCTCCTTTACGCCCGCTCATCCGTGAAAGCTCGTTTCGCCGAGGAAGAGATGTTTTGGGGCGGCCATCGACAAACCGGATCATATCGCCCACAACCCAGCTTTCCCTGTGGGGCGGTTTCCATTTCACCACCCCCTGCATTGTCTCGATTTTTACATACTGCCCGAAATGGGAGATTACCCTGCCTGTGTCTTTTTCACCTGTTTCTGGAAGAGAAAATGGCGGGATATTGGCGGGAGGATCTTCTTTACTCACAGGCCGGAGCGCACAGGATAATTTTTAAGCCTTCTCAAGCTTTTCTTTTAAAATTTTATTCACAACTTCCGGGCTTGCCTTCCCCTTCGTGGCCTTCATCACCTGTCCCACAAAAAAACCGATAAGTTTTATCTTCCCGTTCTTGTAATCTTCAACCTGTTTCGGGTTGGCGCCGATGGTTTTCTCCACTTCCGCCTCGATAGCGGAGGTGTCTGTAATCTGGGTCAGCCCTTTTTTCTCGACTATGGCCGCAGGTCTGGCGCCGCTTTCCATCATCTCCTCGAAAACGGCTTTGGCGATCTTACCGCTTATGGCTCCAGAGTCTATAAGCCCTATCATCTCGCGTAGCATATCCGGCTTCACCCGGCAATCGGCAGGGGAGGTATTTTTTTCTTTCAACACCCGCATAACCTCTCCCATCACCCAGTTGGAGACTGTTTTGGCGGATTTGGCGCCTTTGACAGCCGACTCGAAATAATCGGCCAGAGGCCTGCCGGAAGTGAGCACCTCGGCGTCATATTCTGGCAGATCGTATTGCCTGACAAATCTTTCCATCCTCGCGTCGGGCAATTCCGGAAGCTGGCGCCGCGCCCTTTCAATCCATTGCTCGTCGATAACCACCGGCTCAAGGTCAGGCTCAGGAAAATATCTATAGTCGTGGGCCTCCTCTTTACTACGCATCGAAACGGTCACGCCTTTAGCAGAATCGTAAAGCCGTGTCTCCTGGACAACCTTTCCGCCATCCTCCAAAACATGCGTTTGCCGGTTTATCTCATAGTCTATGGCCTTTTGGATAAAGCGGAACGAGTTCATGTTCTTAAGCTCGGTCCGGGTGCCCAACTCTTCTTGCCCCACAGGCCGGATGGACACGTTGGCGTCGCACCGGAACGACCCCTCCTCCATATTGCAATCGGAGACTTCAAGATATTCAAGAATGGCTTTTAGTTTTTCCAGATAACGCTTCGCCTCTTCGGACGACCGGATATCAGGCTCTGAGACGATCTCAAGCAAGGGAACTCCCGTCCTGTTCAGATCCACATAGCTTGAATCGGGATCGCCCAGGTTTTCCCCATGCAGAAGTTTCCCTGCGTCCTCCTCCATATGGATTCTGGTAAGCCCGATCTGTTTTTTCCCTCCGTTGACAGATATTTCTATTTTGCCTTTGCTTGCGATCGGCAGATCGTACTGGGATATCTGATAACCTTTCGGCAGATCGGGGTAAAAGTAATTTTTCCTGTCGAACTTTGTGTAAGAGGCTATCTTGCATTCCATGGCGAGCCCGGTCTTTATCGCTCTTTCGACGACTTCGCGGTTGAGAACGGGAAGTACGCCAGGCATCCCCAGGCATACGGGACAGGTGTTCTCGTTGGGCCCCGCGCCGTATTTCGCGCTACACGCGCAGAATATTTTCGATTCCGTTGACAGCTGGACGTGAACCTCAAGTCCTATAACAACTTCGTATTCCATATTCGGGAGCCTGTAATATGATCTTTACCACATTCAAAACCACATTCAAATAGTCGGCGTGGCGCCACAAACACCCTGGCTAAACCGCCGCGCCGCCGCTATCGCTATTTTTGCATACAACATTGTATACTTACCTTGTACGCTTGGATAGAATCAATGTTATTTTAGGGAACCTCTAATGAGCCATGCAAGATATCCCGCAATCTGAAATCCTGGACCGCCCGGATGCTCAAAGCGAATATATAGATTCAAAGCGGCTAAAACAAGAGCGTTCGCAACTGATTACCCGGAGCCTGTTTTTATTTGTTATCGCGGCCTGGTCCGCTTACTATCGCGCATCCGACGGGACTGCGGGCTTTGCTATCGCTTGCGGGATATTTTTATTTTCCGTCGTTATAATAGCGGCGACCTTTGCGGATATAAATAAATATCCGAAGAGAAAGTTTCGTATTTTCCTCACAGTTTCTACCGACATTCTGGTTACCGGCGCCTTTGTCTGGCTGACGAATGTTCCATTGAGCCCTATATTCTTTGTTTTTCTTTTCATCGTCGTCAGCAACACGATGCGGTACGGCAGGCGCATGATGATGTTTTGCGCGTTGCTGTCGCTGGGCGTATACGGCGCCAACCTTATAGCCTATGTTTTTTTAGACATGGGCGCCGCGCGCGGATTTATCTACTGGCCGCTCGAAGCGGGGAAGATTATGTCTCTGATTATAATTCCGCTGTTTCTCGACGCCATGCTCAGACGGCAGGCCGACAGCCAGAAAAGCATAAAGGCCATAACCGGGGGCCTTAAAAAGTACACGATAGGAAAAGAGACCCTCTCTTTTAATCTTAAAAGGAACGACGAGCTTCAAGTCCTTGCGGAGCATATAGAGCTTTTGACTCATAAAATCAGAGTACAGCAAGATCAGCTTTACGATCAGGCGTTAAACCTTCAAGAGCTTGTGACAGAGCGCACATCGGAGCTCAACGAGCAGATGAGAAAAGCAAGGGAATCGGACAGGTTGAAAACGCAGTTTTTAAATAACCTCTCCCATGAGCTACGCACGCCTTTGCACAATATAATCGGCTTTGCCGATCTTTTAAACAAGCAAGACCTGCCAGTTGAAAAGGCGGGGAAAATGTCGCTGATAATCGGCCAGAGGGCAAACGAGCTGTTGGAAAAACTTGAGGCGCTTACAACGTTAACCTGCCTTATGACGGGCGAGCAGAGGATTGCGATGTCTCCTTTGAACATTAAAGAGCTGATGGAGCAGACCGTCGGAAGGTTCGGGGAGCAGGCTGGGAGAAAGTCGATAAAATTGGGCCTTGGCATTGATATCGAGCATCCAACGATTGTGGCTGACCACAAGATTATCAACGAAATACTCTGCAGGCTTATCGATAACGCTATCAAATTCACACCCGGGGGGGGTGAGGTGAATATCGACGTTTCCCTGAACGGACAGCGCCTCAACCTGACAGTTTCAGATAAGGGAATGGGAATCGCGGAGGAGGATCAACAACCTATATTCGATCTTTTCCGCCAGATGGACGGGGGACTGAACCGGCGCTTCGAGGGGCTGGGCATAGGTCTGTTCATCGTGAAACTCCTTGTCAATCTCCATAAAGGCGATATTCAAATGGAAAGTAAAAAGGGAGAAGGGTCTTCTTTCGCCGTCTCGATACCTGTGAGCGAATTCTATAAAACATGAATATCAGGATATAAAAACGCGGATACCGCTTACTCTTCGAAAGTAAGGTTGTCTAGCCTGACTAATTTCAGGCCGTCAAGACCTTCCGCTTTTTTCAGCTCCTTGTTCAGGTACAGCTCAAGCTTTTCCTGGACGAACATAGTGTCCTTAAAAAATTTGTCCTTAAAAAATTCGCCGATCACATTTTCCACCGTCACTATGGAATAGAAAGTTCTACCAAGAATTTCATCACGTTGCTGGTTATTCTCGAACACGAGATCGACATCCACATTCATCACACGGCCTATTTCGGCGTCGAATTCCACCGGATAAAATATACCCAGGTTTACCTCCGGCTCTTTGCCTTGATCTTCGCTGGCAACCAGGCTGTCATCGATCAGAGCCTCGTCATCAGTCATGTCCGGCTCGGCTTTGGTATCTTTCACTTTATCTTCTGGCGCCATGACCGTCTCTCCTGGCGGCGAGCTTCCATAAAAAAACCAATAGCCGCCTCCCCCGACAGCTATAACCAGCGCTACTGCCGAGCCCATTATGATGACGCTGACTTTCGAAAGTTTTCCAGGAAAAGCAAGTTGGGACGCTTTGAGGATTTTCTTTAGAAGCGGCCCTGCCACGGCAAGGATTTTTTCTTTTATCTTTTCAAAAAATGAAGCGGGAGCGGCTTTCTCTGGCTCCTCAACCTCCTCCGGCGCGACTGGCTCATCAGGCTCGGCCTCTTCCTCTTTTACGACAGCCGGTTCAGACGGGATGCCCAGCACAGCCTCTTCTTCCTCATCGTCGTCTGTCGCATCACCATCTGCGATCAGGCCATCGAGAGCCTGATCGTCAGCGCCTGCCGTTTCCTCACCGGAATCCTCATCAAGAATATCGTCGCCAGAACCTTCTTCTTCACTCAAAAGCTTGTCCAACTCGTCTTCATCCGACTCTTCTACAATAATTTCAAGCTCTTCCTCCTCATCCTCAGCGGGTTTCTCTTCGCTATCTTCTTCTATATCCCCGGTAGACAGTAAAGCGTCGATGTCATCCTGCGAAATAATATCGGATTCCTCCTGCTCTATAGCAGTCTCCTCGTCGGCTGACTCTGGCGCGTCATTGTCGACAGCTGGGGGCGGGACTTCTTCTTTTGCCGGAGCGTTTTCAGCAAGCAGGGCGTCTATGTCATCCTGCGAGTCGGCTGACTCTGGCTCGTCCGCGACCGGAGCTTCTTCCTTTGCAGGCGCGTTTTCAGCGAGCAAAGCGTCGATATCGTCCTGCGAGTCGG
>ENA-ORDP01000833-ORDP01000833.1-marine-sediment-metagenome-genome-assembly--contig:-NODE-833-length-18641-cov-3.506941_pt1 | contig 18641 bp, 16 predicted proteins | sample MGYA00248627_ERZ508539 | MGnify/ENA primary metagenome ERZ508539 (study PRJEB26208, sample SAMN05571518) | marine sediment metagenome | biome: deep sea; feature: Hydrothermal vent; material... | reverse complement strand
CCAATCGCGACAACTTCCTGCGTGTGCGAGCCGCCTTCGACGCTCTCTTCGAGTTCGGCGCGCTGCCCATCGTGAATGAGAACGATACGGTCGTTGTGGATGAACTGCGCATAGGTGACAACGATCGGCTGGCGGCGATCGTTTCTCATATGGTTGGCGCCGTACTCCTCGTCATCCTGACGGACACTCCAGGCCTCTACGGTTCCGATCCCAGGATTGATCCCGGTGCCGAACTCCTCGCCGCGGTCCGTCACACAGACAAAGTGTTGGATGAGATTCGCACCGCTGCAAAGGCTGGGCGGTTCGGTACCGGTGGTGTAGCAACGAAGATCGCCGCTGCGCAGATCGCGGCGTGGTCGGGCATTCCCACGATCATCGCTGGCGCCCACGATGAGGGCACTGTTGTTCGTGCCGTGGACGGTGAGACGGTCGGGACTTGGATTGAGCCTCGCGACCACGGTCTTACTGCACGCAAGTTGTGGATTGCTTTTGGTGCCCCCTCCGAAGGAAGGATCACGATCGACGCCGGGGCCACCCGGGCGCTGTCCCAGGGCGGTGGCTCGTTGTTGTCCGTGGGCGTTCTCAGTGTTAGCGGTGGTTTCTCGGACGGCGCCGCTGTGGAGATTGCGGATACTGATGGGGCTCTCGTTGGCAAGGGAATAACGATGCGAGATGCGGTCGCAATCGCGGAGATTGCGGGCAAGGCCACTACCGCCGGCGGCAACATCACCAGCACGTAAGGACCAAAGCCGATCCTCAGCGATTGGAATTCGGGGGCCGGATCGAGGGTGGCCTTGAAGGGGTAGAGAAACAGCCACCAGAGATTGGCGGGAACTCCCCTGTAATTATTCATCATGTTCTTGAAAATGGTGTTCTGGGCCTGGTTCCAGGGAAACCCTTTGCGGTATTCGACCAGCCCGTACAGCATCGGGAACAGGGGATCGCCGGTATTCCACCAGTTCCAGGCGTACCACTGGCCTCCGGCGATCAGGAAGGCGGTGGAAAGGGCCGCCCCGTGGGCTAGCCATCGCCGCTGGAACAGCACCGTCAGGCCCAGCGAGAACGCCACCGCCAGCCCCGTGTATTTGCTGCCGGCGAAGAAACCGGCGAGCAATCCGGCGACCACCGCATAGCCTATCCGCCCGGTGGCCAGGGCATCGGCGACGGCGACGGCGGCGGCCAGTGTAAACATGGCGTTGGTTACCTCCACCTGGCCGTTGCCGGCGCCGTAAACCACCGCCGGCGTGGTCAGGAAGACCAGGGCGACGACGAGGGACCAGTTGACGTCCAGGTGGCGGCGGGAAATAGCGTAGACCAGCGCCGCCGCGCCCCAGCCGCCGAACATGGACCACAGGGTAAGCGCCCTTTCGCCGCCGATGCCGAGCGCCGTCATGTAGGTCATCTGCTGAAGCAGGGGAATGGCCCCGTCGGCGGCGCGCGGCACGAAGACGAGGCGTCCTTTCGCCAGGAACAGCTTGGGAAGGGCGAAATGATAGGCCAGGGAATCGGCGTCGGCCGGCGGCGACAGACCTTCCAGAAGGTTGAAGACCATTACCGTGGCGATGGCGGCCAACAGGATCCTGGCCCAGGCGTCGAAGCGGAGCGCCGGGGAAGCGGCAGACCGGCCTTTGAGCAGGATCACGCCGGGGGCCATGGCCACGCAGATCAGAATCAGCGACAGGCGATCCACCAGGCCGCCAAGGGCGGCGAAGAAGCCGAGCCATCCCAGAACCCCAGTGCCGAGGGCGAAGGCCATGGCCAATCGTTCGGCGGTCGGGCGACCGTTCAGGGTGTGGGTGGCGGCGAGCACGAGCGCCCCGGCGCCGAGAGCGGCGGCGACGACCAGCAGCGAAGCGAGCAGAGAGAGCATCGAGGTCATGGGATTGCTCAGCCGATTCCCAAGACCCGGCGGATCGGTCCGATGAAATGCCGGAACTGGACCAGATAGGCAACCATTACCGCTGCCACCCACAGCCACATGGCGGCGGCGGCATGGACGGCGGCGGTGGCCCCGGCAAGGTTGAACGGAAACACCAGGACGGCTCCCAGCAGCGCCCCCAAATTGCCCCGCGCCCGATAGGCGGCGACCGCTTCGTGGTGGACGGCGGCGACCCGGAACCACAGGCTGGCCAGGGCCGAACCGGGACGGGCCCGCAAATCGGGGAAATGGCGGCGGGCGATGGTCAGACAGCAGCGCAAGCGGCGCCAGGTATGGCTGGTGATGCCGTCCGGCATGGGATAGTAGCGCGACAGGGCTTCCGCGAAGACCTCGAAGCGGCCCCCCCCGGCGAGCATTTTCAGCCACAGGTCGAAGTCCTGGGCGGTCGGCAGACCGGCGTCGAAGCCGCCCGCCGCCAGCACCGCGTCGCGCCGGGCGACCACCGTGCAGGTGCCGATATAGCCGCGCCGGTACAGGGAGACGAAAGGATCGCCGCCGTCGCGGAAGCGCCGGGCGCAGTCCACCCGCCGCTCGGAGCCGTCGGCCTCGCGCCGGTAATAGTCATGGGCGACCAGCAGATTGCCGGTGCCTTCCAGATGGACCATGCTGCGCGCCAGCTTCTCCGGCAGCCATTCGTCGTCGGCGTCCAGGAAGGCGAGATAGCGTCCGCTCGTCTCCTGAATGGCCCGGTTGCGCGCCGCCCCGGCCCCCTGGTGGGGCTGGCCGATGACCTTGAGCGCAACGCCGTTCATGTTTTCGGTCATGGCCGCCGCGGCTTGGTAAGTGGCGTCGTCAAGACCGTCGATGACGACCACTACTTCCCGGGGCCGCAGCGTCTGGGCGGCGACGGCGGCCAGGGCGCGGGCGATGGTGGCGGCGGCCCGGTAGGCCGGGATGACGACGCTGACGTCGGCCGTATCAGGAGCCATCGGCGAAGGCCTCCGGCCCGCCGGTGGAGTACGGTCCATATGGGTCATTAATCAGTGTTCCTTGGTACAAGAGACATATAACCCTAGATAATTTCGACGGTGATGGTCTGTTCCCAGGGCAGCCGGACGGTGGCCTCGATACGAATGGCGGTGGCCGGCCTGCCGCGACCGTAGGCCTGCCAGCAGGTGACGGCTTCGGTGGTCGTGTCGCCCTCGGCGGTGATGCGGAATTTGCCGCCGATCACCGTTCCCTCCACCGGCAGGGTGGTGTGCAAAAGGCGGCTCACCCGATGCCGACCGCGTCCTTCGACACGGTCGGCGATGGAGAATCCGGACCCGGAAAACCGCCAATGCCGCTCGACGGCGCCGACCCCGCCAAGGCGCGAAAAACCGTGATGGCGCAGCATTACGCCATTTTCGTGGCGGGCCAGCACCGGCGGCGGACCGCATATTCGGCGGCGGAAGGCGTCGTCGTAGTAGGGCCGGTTGGGCGGGTATGAATCCAGGCCGTCGATCAGCAGCCCGTTGTGGGCCGCCGCCGAGCGGTAGAAAGCGGCCTCTCCGCTCTCGCCGTACCGGCCCCGGCCGAGGTCGCAAAATAACGGTTCGCCGGCGAAATGAACCTCGAAACCGCCGCAGTCCTGATGGCCGTGTCCCGGCATCGCCGACCAGCCCCAGGGGCTGGCGTGCCACAATCCCGACCAGCGACCGAAGTCGGCCCTCAACCAGCCGTCGGCGGCCAGCGCGTCAAGCTCGGCGCCGTTTCCGGGTAGTTCCGCCACCCCGGCGGGCAAAGCGGGTGGGCAGTCCGGCGAGATGTCGCCGATCAACGCCAAGCCGCCGGGCAGGACCAACGACCGGGCGGCGGCCAGCGCCCGGGTGGCGATTTTGCCGAGTTCGGCTTCCTCCGGACGGCGGTGGGCGGCGGCGGCGCGCCACACTTCGATATAGTTGCGGGTAAGTAGCATATGGTAGTGGCTGGAGCCTTCGCACAGGATGCCGGAGGGGGTGAAAATGCGCTTGGCCTCCTCGATCAGGATCCGCGCGCCGATGTCGGCCCACCCGGAATCTCCCAGTTCCAGCCCCAGCAGGTAAAGGCCGCGGCCGTTGTTGGATAGGTGGTTGGAGGTGTTGTGGTCGCCGAAGTATTCCAGGCGGCGGAAGATGGCCGGGCCGTGGGCGGCCAGCACTTCCAGGGTGTCGCCAAGCGGCCCGGGCAGACCCCGGCGGCGACCGAAGGCGAGCATGTTGACCGCCCGCTCGGCCGCCGTATAGGGATGCCACGGCCAGCCCTCGCCGGGCTTCCCGTGGTCCCGGCGCCAGGCCGTCCACAGGGCCTGCGCCCAGGCCGGATCGGCCGCTTCGCCAAGCACCGGCAGCCAGGCGAAGCGATGCAGGGCGAGCAGATCCTCGATGTCGTCGAAGCGGCGGGCGAACAGGCCGTGCTGGTCGCCCGGTTCGAGGCGCAGGGTGATCCCCGCCAGGGGCAGTTCGATGGGGCCGGTGGGCGCATCCCTGGCCAGTTCCGCGAAACCCGAGTTGGACTCGCCACCGTTTCCACCCGGCGCCAAGCCCTCAAGATAGGGCGGGCGGTGGGCGGCGAACGGTGCAACTCCGGGGTTGCGGCCCAACGCGCGGCCGATAAGCCAAGTCCGCAGCACCGGGTCGTCGAGCACCCGGCGGGCCTTGCGGCGCAGCGCGCCGATTATCGGCTGATGGTAATCCACGGCTATGGGTTTCATTGTTTTTCGGCGATCCTATCGGCGACGGCGCGATAAATAGAGACCGGAATGTGGCGTCGCCACGGGGCGGCGTATATAGATTATCTCCTGAAACCAAGGTGCGCTGATAATCAAGGATTTTTTGGTCATGCCTGAGAAAGTTGCGAAAAAGGATGTCCGGAAATTCTGGAAGTCCCTCTACGATTCACTCTACGAAGACGTCGACAGGGATATGACCCGCGAGCGGCTTCTCGATAGCATCGACGATCTGGAAGACATGTTCCGCCTGCGCGGCCACATGGCCGTCGCCGACATGGCGCTTTCGGAGATTGGCGGCAAACTGGTGCTCGAAATTGGCTCCGGCGCCGGCGGCCATTCGGCGCTGTTCGCGAAATACGGCGCCGTCATCGCCGGCGCCGACATTACGTTTGATCGGGCGCGAGCGACCCAGGCCAAGTTCGACCTGATGGGGGACCTGGCGGCGGGCTGTCAGGCCATGCAATCGGACGCCGAGAATCTGCCCTTCGCGGAGAACACCTTCGATATCGTCTATTCCAACGGAGTGCTGCACCACACCCCGGACACCAAGCGCGCCATCGACGAGGCCCTGCGGGTACTGAAGCCCGGCGGTCGGGCGGCGATCATGCTCTATTGTAAAAGTTCATGGCATTATTGGATCAACATGCTGCTTTGTGTCGGCCTGTTGCGGGGCAAGCTTTTCTCCGGTGTAAACTGGCTGGGCCGGGCCACCGAATGGGGCGGCAAGAACATACAGAGCGTCGAGAATCCGATTACACGGTGCTATACGGCGGGCGAACTCCGGAAGTTGTTCGCGGGCTATGAGGGGCTTCGTCTGCGCAAGGGAGATTTCTATTTTTATCTAATCCCGAAGTTGGGCCGCCTTTACCGGCGCTGGCAAATAAGGCACTACGGCGTCCATCCGGGGGGAATTCTGGTCTACGGCGAACCCTGGCCGATCCAATCGCCGCTTGAACTGTGGCTGGGCCGGATAATGGGCTGGTCCTGGTTTATTTCGGCCCGCAAACCAGTGGCCCCCGGTCAGTCCTATCCCGAAGATAAATTCCAGCGCTCCCGCCACTCCGGGTCGGCGCAATAAATTCGCTGGACCAGCTCCATCGTCTTGAGCGCCTCCATCGGCGAGCCGTTCGTTATGGGCTTATCATTGAGAATGGCGTCGGCGAATTCATTGACTTCGTCACGCCATGACGGATCGTGGTTGTAGCTGGTCGTTTGTTCCCGCGGGTTGCCTTTGTCCTTTTCATTAGCCCAGGCAATGGTCAGCGTTTCCGCTCCATAGCTTTTGGATCCGGAAAGAATACCGCTTAGCGTAAGGGCCCCTTTCGCCAAAATGATGTCCAACTGAAAACCGTGCCGCCATTGGGTCGCCGACGAATGGAGCATGGCGACCACGCCATCGTCGGTGCGCATCAGCGCATAGGCGTTGTCTTCAACATCGAAATTCCAGAAGGCATTCGAAATAAAGCTGTGAATCTCGGTAAACTCCCCGCCGAAAAGGCGCAAGAGATCAACCATGTGGATGCCCTGATCCAGCAATATTCCGCCGCCGGCCAGATCACGCCTGGTGCGCCAGTCGTTCTGCCCGAAGGTGATTATCCTTGATTTGCCGTAGGTCCCTTTCAGATTGACGATGCGCCCTAGTTCTCCCGAGCGCATGATTGCCAAGGCATCGCGGACGGAATCATGGTAGCGGTGGTTGAAGCCGTATTTTACTTTCAGGTTCGGGTGCTCGGCGGCGGCGGCGAGCACGTTTTTTATATCGGCGGGGCTTTTCCCGGGCGGCTTTTCACAAAATACATGGAGGCCCCGCTCGAGACCCTTGATCACGGCATCGGCGGCGACGTTGTTGGTCAGAGATACGAACAGGACATCCAGATCCTCCGCGTCCAGTTTTTCGTAGCCGTCATAGAACCGGACGCCGTCTTCAAGGGCGCCGTCCCCGCCGAACGTCATATCGGACACCGCGAGCGTGACCATGGCGGGATGACTATCGATGTAGCGGCGGCGGCGTTTGCCGACCACGCCGTAACCGGCAATTCCGACTTTTAGTTTTTCGGTCATGGCGTCATCCCAGGAAGCATATCACCAATCCCGATAACGATTTGATAATGAAAGGTCTTTCGTCAGATATAGCGCAAGGAATCCTTCAAAGTCCAAGTTTTTCCAGAGGGGCCGAGTTAAACGTAACGGATGAAAACGGGGATACTGACGATAAATCCGCGAAAATTCGACACGCCATCCGGCGAATCGCGCCAGAAGCTTCCAGTCTTCCGGCGATAGCTCGAAAATGTGAACCTGTTCGGCGGTCAATTGAAAGGGCAGTCGATCATCGGGCAGACGCAGATGACTGCCGCCGAATCGGCTTTGCCGTCGATAGGGCACGGAGATGAGGATCGGCGCACCGCTGCCCTTTACGGCAATATCGTGGAGAAACCGTAACGGGTCGGTCAAGTGTTCCACCGTTTCGAAACTAAGATATAAATCGGCGTGGATTTTACCGTGATCGAGTTCCTCCGCCCTGCCGAGCACGGCTTCACCGCCACCTCGGCGCACTTTTTCGACGGCGGTGGGGTCCAGGTTGACGCTGATGACCCGGTCGACCTGGCCGGCCTTGGCCAAGGCGCCGATATAGGTTGCGTGGCTGCCCGATGAATCGCCGATATCGGCAATCACCGCGTTCCGCGCCGCCATATGATCAAGAACGTCAAGGACACAGGAAACCTGAAACGCATGCAGGCCGCGCAACTTGACTTCCCAAAACCGCGCGTACTCGTCCGGGTCCAGGTCGTAGGTGTATTGTAAGCTGAGATCGGGGACGATCCGGCGCAGGCGCCGGCATAGTCCGTCCAGGCCCTGTTCGTGTATCGCCGCGCGAAGGCTGGCCGCCGAAAGACGCCTGTAAATTTCACCCGGGTCGAGACCGATGCTCCGGGCCACGGACTTGGCGGAATGAAAAGCGCTCAATTTATGGGGCAATATCCAGGTACTTCCGGGTTATCGGATCATTCTTTAAGACGGCCTCGGCGCGCAATAAATCGGATTTCGTATCGACGCCGATCGTTTGGTCTTCGCTAAACACCACCTGAATTGGATATCCGTGTTCGAGGGTTCTCAACATATCGATGCATTCGATCATTTCCAGCGGGGTTCTGGACAAATTGCCGAACCGGTGAAGAAAGGCGTTCGAAAAGCCGATTACGCCGGTTTGTTGATACATCGGCACACTATCCACGCGGTAGCGCGAGGGGATGGGGGCGCGAGAGAAAAACAGCGCCTTGCCGTCCGCCGCGGCAACGACCTTGACGCAGTCGGGGTCGTCGTGATCTTCCGCGCTGAATATTTTTGAAGCCAGATTTACAACGGCGGCGGCGCTCGCCTCGAAGGCGTTAATCACATTGTCCATCATGATTGGTGAAATCAATACTTCATCGCCCTGGACCATCAGAACAAGGTCGCCATCGGCAAGGCCAAGCCCCAGATTATCGACCGCCTCGACGGTACGGTCGACGCATCCCGGATGGCTGTCCGCGGTCATTACCGCTTCCCCGCCGTGTTGTTCGACGGCGTCGCGGATTTCTTCATCGCAGGTGGCGACGACAACGCGGTCGATGCTCGCGCACAGCCGACAACGTTCAAGGACATGAAGGACCAAGGGCAAACCGATCAGCGGCTCAAGGGGCTTGCCGGGAAAGCGCGAAGACGCCATTCGCGCCGGGATTATGCAGACGTTTTCGGTCATCTGTCCTTCAAGCCGGCGAATGCATGGCGCATGGCGATTATATCCGTGCCATAGGCGATGAAACGGAAGCCATCGTCGATAAGGGATTCCAGTTTCGCCTTATCCGGCTCCACCTGATGGCCGCCGAGAGCCTTGCCGTGTTCCTTGCAGGCCGCTTTCAAAGTCTCCATTGCTTCCAAAAAAGCCGCGCTCTCGAAATTTCCGGCCTCTCCAAGGCTGGCCGACAGGTCATACGGGCCGACGAAAAGGGCGTCCACCATGGGCAGGGCGGCGATACCCGCCGCCGCCTCGACACCGGCCACGGTTTCGATCTGGGGGACAAGAAGCGGGCTGAAGCCTTGGAAATATTCCCGGAAGTCATCGCCCCAGCGGTTGGCCCGCGACAGGCCGACGCCTCTTTTGCCGTGGGGCGGGTAAAGGCAATGGACGGCGAAATTTTCGAAAGCCGCCGCGCTTTCGACCACGGGAACCAAAATACCCCGCGCCCCGGCATCGAGAAGGCGGCGGGCGAGATAAGGATCGGCGCTGGGCAGGCGGGCCATGGGCGCCATGTTCCGGCGTTCCGCAGCGATGAAAAGGGTTTCGGCCTGACCGGCGTCCACGGCGCCGTGTTCCATGTCCACGGCCATCCAGTCGAAGCCGCAGGTTCCCAAGGCATCGACCACCAAAGGCGACGGAACCGAGACCCAGGCTCCGATGAGAACCTCGTCGGCGGCCAGGCGTTGTTTTATATCCGCGCTCATATTACTCCCCCTCTACTTCAGCAGTTCCGACCATAGGCCATAATCGGGATCGGCGAAAACTCTCTCCCGCGCCAGGGACTTGGGAGCCTGCAGGGCGGCCAGCCCCTCGTCCAGGGTTTCCCCGTCGACCACGGCAACCTCGATGCCCGCCGGCAAAACGTCGATGGCCAGCCGCCGCCGGGGACGGAAACGGGCAACCGGCAGCCCCATCAACATGGCCTCCAGGCCGACCGTGGTCGCGGCATAGACTACCGCCGAGACGGCTTCCTGTTCCTCAAGACGCTTGTCCGTGCGGCGAACCTTGTCCGTTTCCGCGAAACGGAAAGGGGTCATGGGATGGTCCTTGACGACGAAGGTCCGCCCCGTGGCCTTGGCCGCCGCGACCATCTCCGCCGCCGTCAGGCCGTCGAACGGCAAGGCGAGGAAGATAGGCGCTTGCGGATCGTGGGCTACCTTTCCCGGCTCGGCGAAGCGCAAGGCCCCGCCGACGGCCAGCCGGTCTTTGGGGATGCCCCATTGGGCGAGTTGATCTTGGTAGGCGGGGCCAACGGTGAGGATATGATCGGGAATACTCCCCTCGCCGTCCGGATTGCCGGCCACGGCGTAGTGGATCATGAGCCTTCCGACAACGGAGTGCTGATATCCCACCGTCCGGATGCCCAGTTTGCGGGCCTGGCGGACCAGGGGCCGTTCCCAGGAATGGTTCTCCCACGGCCAGGCTATGATCCGGGGGCGGCGGCGGCGCAACCACTTGGCCCGGCAACCGTTGTGCCAGCGGATGATGGCGGCTTGGCCGGTTCCACCCTCCAAGCAGGCGGCCCGGCGCACCAGCCAGCCCCATTCTCCATTGCGTTCCGTCGCCGAAGGGCGCCATTTGGCGAAAGGCAAAAGCAGCGCCAATCCCGGGCTTCCCCAGGCATGCATGCTGAAAGTCCGCCCATCGGCGCTCAATGCGCGGGCGCGGTTCAAGGAACAGTCGGCATGGAGCATCCGTTTGAGGTGCGGCTGGCGGCGCATAATATCGGCGAAATAGCCGTCGTATCCGTCCACCGTCGCCCGGGGATGGCCGTAGACCAGCAAGAAAGCCTCGCCCCTTCCGATCCGGAAGCGTTGGGGGAAAAGCGCCAGAAGCCACAACCCCACCCGCAAGGCCACCGCGCTCCGAGATGCCAGGCCCCGCAAGGCGAGCTTTATGCTTTTCAAGCTCAATGGCGGCGGCCTGCCGGCTTGGACGCCAGGCTTGCCAGCGAGATGGCGGAACAGCCAGGGATCGTCGCAGACTAACAAGGTGGTGGTTTGCTCTCCCGCCCATCGCTCCGCCAACCGCGCCCAGGCCATCATCAGGCCCATGTCGGAAGCGTTGGGGGTGCAGGTGGGCGCATGGGCGAGTTCTCCCGACGGCTCGGCGGCGAGGTTCCGTCCCAGTTTCCACCACTCCTCGATGATGGCCTCGAAGGCCGCTTCCAGATCGGCGGCCAAATCGGCGCGGCGGCGTCCGGGATCAAGGGCCGACGTTTTGCCGCCGACCGCCGCCGCCCAGGCGTCAAAGGCGTCTATCGCGGGCAAATCGTCCGTCGTGCGCAGAACCAGCGGCAAGATGCCCGCTCCCTTCAGCCTTTGCCGACCTTCATGTCGGCCAGCTCCACCAGACGGGAAAAATCGGCGTTGCCGGCAGCCAGTTTCGGGAAGGTGTCGATGCCGTCAATCCGCCCTTCTTTGAGGAACACTATTCGGTCGCAGCCGCTCACGGTGCTCAAGCGGTGGGCGATGATGATCAAAGTTACCGTTCCGGCCAGACCTTGGATGGCGTCGGCGACTTCACGCTCGGTCTTGTTGTCGAGGGCCGCCGTGGCCTCGTCGAGGATGAGAAAATCCGGGTTATGGTAAAGCGCCCTGGCGATGCCGATGCGTTGACGCTGGCCGCCGGAAAAGGTAACGCCGTCCTCGCCGATTGTGGTGTCCAGGCCCGCGGGAAGCTTCGCCACCACTCCGTCCAGGCTGGCGAGGCGAATGGCCCGCCTGACGGCTTGGTCATCGATTTCCTCGTCGTGGTATCCAAAAGCGATATTGCGGCGCAGGGTATCATCGGTCAGCGAGATGGACTGGGGAACGTATCCGACACGGTGCGCCCACTGGCGCTTGTTGGCGGCGATATCGTGGCCGTTAACCGTGACCCGTCCCTCGGTCGGGGAGAGCAGGCCGAGGACGATATCCGCCAAGGTCGTCTTGCCCGACCCGGAAGCGCCGACGAAGGCCACGGATTCACCCCGATGGATGGTAAGGTCTATTCCGCTGAGGACCGTCTGATCCGGAACGTAGGCGAAGGCCACGTTCTCGATCAATATATCGCCCGCCAGATCGACCTCAGCCGCCGCCTCTAAGTCAACGGGTTCATTGATGAATTCGGGATATGGCTCCAGACTGGCCAGCACTTTTTCCACATGCGCCCTGCTGTTGCGCAGCTTGCCAAGCAGGAACAAAACCTTTGTCGCCGAGGGCATGAGCCTGAACGCGGCCACGGCGTAAAGGCCAAGCAACGCCATCAAGTCGGCGACCGCCTTTTCCTGGAGCATGATAAACAGCATCACCGCCAAAAGCGCGATCACGGTCACGCCTTCCAGGGCCAGACGCGGCAATTGGGTCAAAAGGCTATAACTGAAATAAACGTTCAAGTTCTTGTTCTGGATGTCGGCAAAGTGCGCCACGAAAAAGGAAGAGCGGCCGTGGGCGCGAATCTCCTTTGCGCCGCCAAAGCACTCCTGAAGCGCCTTGAGGGTGGCCCGCGTCATCTTGATGTTGCGCGAACCGAGTTCCGAGAAACGTCCCGAAATAGCAAAATAGAAACTTCCCACGCCAAGGACGAACAGGCCCGCCACCGCCAGGGTGCTGGTCGGCGAGATGGCGAGCAGGATAAACAGGACTGCCGTAACCACGAGCAGCTCGGAGACGAGCTGGATTACGGCGAGCACGGTGCTCTCGAAGACGATGCTTACCGAGCGGTAGATGTTGGCCACGAATTCCGCGGAGTTGCGCCGCGCCACGGCCAGATAAGGCATTTCCAGGTAGGTGCGGAACAGCCGTTTGCTGGCAAGCAACTCATTGCGGCGGGTAAAGTCGAACTGGACATACATGTTGAGGGCCGCAACCAGGTTCTTGACGATAGTTACGGCGACCATCACGATCACGACGGCGATGATGAAGGTGCGTTCGCTGGAAAACCCGAAACCTTCATAAAGAGCCCGCAATGTCTCGTTCTGGCGCACTATTTGAGGGTCCACCACCATTTTGATCAGGGGAAACACAAGCCCGATGCCAAGGGCTTCGAAGGCCGAGGTGATCAAAATCAGGGCGAAGACGATCAAACCTCGCCATCTCTCCCGCTCACCGAGGAGCGAAAAGCTCTTTACGATCTGTTCTTTCAGGGTCATGCGCGCGCCGTTTCAAGGGTCCGGGCGCTGGCGATGGCGGTCCGGGGATGCGGTGTTTTAACGTCGAAATTTCTCATCGGGATTCCGGCACAAAGGCCAAATGCGGTAAATTGGTTTTTTCCCTGGATGCCAGCCCGACATCATTGCGCACCACGTCCCAAACGATGCGTTTGGAAAGGTCCACCAGGTCGGCAAATGATTCCCTCGGGTAAACCCAGCTACCGTTTTCTATGGCGCGTATCCGCTCAATGGTCTCTTCCGCCGAATGCAGGCAGAGGTCCGGGAATCCCTCGAAATATAGCCCCCGCCAGCGGTCGTCCAATACGAAAGTAAACGTATAATGTCCATATTGAATCCCCTCAACCACGAGGGTAGAGGGATCGCTTATGATATAATTTCCCCAAAACATGGCCTTCTCTGCTTGGCAGTCGAAAATGATGAGGTTTTCAGACGCTCCATCGAGCATTTTTGGCAGGCGTTCCACCCAGCCGCCCATGTTCTCCATTCTGGGCTTGATGAAAACCTTGCGATCCGGAAATGCCGTGGCGATATCCCGCACCGAATAAATAACCTTTTCGGTCTGAAAAGAATCACTCAGAAACACCACGATGTTTTTTTCGCGAGGAGTTTTCAGCCGCCAAAGCTGTTCCCGTGACATGCCGTAGCTTCCTACGGCCTTGACTTTCATTTTTTCTGGCCAGGATTTCTCGTAGTAACGCCGAAAGTCGTTTCCGAAGGTGTAATAGACGTCCAAATCCAAATATGCGTATTGAGCGGTGCGAACAGGATAGGCGGGCAGACCATGAAGGCGGCCGAAGTGGCGACCGCCGATCCGCCGCAGTTCCTGCGAACGTATAATGTGCTCGGTGTTATAGTCATCCTTGGCCCAAAAATTCCGGCACCGGAACCGGTTGAACAAACTTCTGTACATGATCCGCCGATAGGGCGTTTTGATCAGGTTCCAAAAAACTCCCGACGTCAGATTACGACCCCGCCAGGCAAGAAAAACGATATCGCGAACGGCCAGCCAAAGGGACGACAGGGACTGGGCCGGACCGAAGCGCCCGGACTCAACATGCATGGTTCGCCATTTCTTCAACTGATCGCCGTAGATCTTCTGGTGTAAGCGGTTGCGGAAAAAGATAATGTTTGGCTGTGGCGCGTCGAACAGTTCCTCCCATAAGACCTTCTCGCGTACCGTATCGCGCGAGAAATCAAAGCCCATAAAAATTGTTTCCGGTTCAGGGGCGCGAAGTCTCGTCCGGACCAATATCCAATAAGGAACAAAAAAAAGAAGACACGCCGTCAATAGGGTATTCACCAGCCAACGGGGAGGGCTTCCAAGTTTTGTTATCTCTTGAGGAGGCTTCCCCACCCGATATAGGTAAACGCCGAGAAGTTCCGGCGATACCCCCATAATGAGGGGACAATTTTCCGGATTTTTCAGAAATATGGTTTCAATGGTATGGGCGAAAAAAGGGAGGTAGTTGACGAAGTTACACACCAGGTGTTTGTAGGCCCGTTCGTATCGGTCGAATTTCCTCCCGGCGTCGTCGAATTCGAAATATTTTTCTATCCACGGCTCCGTGGTGGGGAAGTGTTCATAGGCCCGCATGAAACGACGATAGTTCCCCTGTCCCTGGCCATCAACATCCAGTCGATGATGGAAATGGACCCGCCCGTCACCGCCAGTTACTTCGATCTGATGCGCGGCTGTCCCCGGCGCGAGACGGCCTTTTATTGCTGCAACAACGAAGAAAAGAGGCTTCCGGACGGCACGGCGTCGCGTTTCGTGGATTATCCCTGGCGTGATGGAGATAAAATCCTCGTTGACGAAATTTGCCCCTGGCTCCGCTACCGTTACACCGACCGGCCGCCGTTCTACGTGCCGCGACGGGTCAACCTGCATCGTCTGGTGATGTTGGAAAAAGGCGATAACTAGCGCATCCGGCGCAAGGCTTCGATCACCGCCTCGCCGTCGTAGACCGCGGCGAAACGGCTCTCGATCAAGGGTTTGAGGTTCTTGATGGCGCGGCCGACGTAAGCGCCCGACCGGATGGCGGCCAAGTCTATCTTTTCCATGACCGGGTGGGCCGTCCGATTGCGCTTGTTCTCGTACATCCGAGGCACGAGGAAAAACTTGAAATCGGCCTTTTTCGCCCTGGCCCTAAATTCATCGAGGGACATGGCGGGGGGCGTTTTCGACTTCATCCACCACTTGGCTTCATCCGGGAAATAGATACGAACCGCCGAGGTCTGCGGGCAATAATAGGAATGGGGCTGGATCATCGAGAAGTATTTTTCGCCGGGCTTGAGCCGTTCTTTTATATAGGAACAGACCTTGTAAAAACTGCCGTTCATGGTCGGCGTCTTTCCAAGGTAGGCGGCGTTATCGACGAGACCTAAAGCCACGGGCAGGCGGATCATCCCATAAATGCCGACAAACAGGGCCTGGTTAAGGCCGAGCACCAGAAGCACGGCCACGAAGATAACCTTCAAGACCGGCATGTCTTTGACGGCCCGCCACATCACGGCGCAACCCGCCGCCGCCACTCCCGCCAGAACCGGGACTATCGGTATAATGAACCGGACCTGCTGGGAAAGCATCCAGAACCAGAAAAGCATGAAGATCGCGACGAAAGAAAGCGCCGGCAGCCAACGCCTGGCCTTATCCCGGTCGATCAACACCAGCGGCGCGAACGCCAGCAGATAAGGCGCGCCGGCGACCATCCCGTCGAAATAATACATGGGCAGGACGAACATATTCCAAGGCGCGCTCAACAAATCCAGCAATCCGCGTCCCGTCCCGTAGGTCAATTCGGTCCCTTTAAAAAAAACCGGGGCTCCCGGATTAAAAATATTGTTGAACAAAGGCATCAGGGGATTGCCGTAGGCAAGCATGCTTTTGACGGCCTGGGGGGCATAAACGCCAAGGGCCACCAGGGGCCCTGTTGAAAGCGCCAGAAAGGAACGCCGCTTGACGGCCAAATCGTAAATAAACAGCCCGGAGAACGACAGGGCGATGGGAAAGCCGAGCATCTTGGTCAGGGTCGCGCCGCCGATCATCAGGCCGAACAGGGCCATCAGCCCCGGCCCGGCGTCGTTTTCACGCCAGATCAGATAAGCGAGAAGCGCCAAACCGGAGAAGGCCGCCAGCAGGGGCTCGACCTCGACCGTCGCCATCTCCCAGACGACGGCGCGGAAAACCAGGAAAAAGATCGCCGCCGTAATCGCCGTTCGCTTGTTGAAACCCAGGCGATTTGTAATCAACGCCGCCGCCAGGGCGGCCAGGGCGCCGAGCATGCCATGGAGCATTTGGGCGACGCCGGCGTTCATGGTGGCCAGGGCGAACCGCGATAGATTGCCGCCAAGCGACGGCAAAAGTATTTGCGGAATGGCCCGGTCCCAGGGGATGGCCGAGTGTCCGGATTTCAGATCGTAGAGCGGCAGCGTCAGATGGTACATCAGGCTGTCGTAATCGTTCGGCGGCGCCATGCCCTGGATGATGACGCTCGCGGTAATAAGGCCCGCCGTCAGCCACAAGGCGCCGGTCCAACGATCACCGAGCGAAGCCGCGGTCTCTGATTTGGCGGCGCGCACGTATAGTGACCAAGGCATGCGCATCAGGCCGGGTATGGCGAGGGCCGATAAAACCAGGGCCAGGCCCCACATGGTGACGCCGTCAAACCGATAGGGGACGATGATGAAAACGCCGTAAAAGACCGCCAGACAGCCCAGGGCGTAGGAAAAGGCGAGGCGTTCTCCCTCGTTCAGCCTTTTCCCGCCATCGAGCCACAGAACGACGGGGCGGCCGAGACCGATCATGACGGCCACGAAGACAAAGACGAAAAGAAGGCTGGTCATCACTCAGTTGAGGAATTTGAGGAAAAAATTGCCGAAGACGGATAACTTCTCCCGATAGTAACCGAAGTTATAGACGTAATAGGAACCGATGACGGCAAGGCACCACAGGGCGCCAATCATCGCCGGAAACAGTTTCGATCTCTGTTCATTCATGGTCTTTTTAATAACACTATCATCCCGCGTTCCCGGCGCGGTCGAAAAATAACGGATATGGCGCAACGATGAAAGGATACTGTGCGAAGTGATTTCGCCGCTTAACCGAAAAGCGCGCCAGATTATATCCGACCCGGTGTTGCGGCGCTGCTCGTCGGCAGGCTGTTGGGGCGCTGGCCGGGCGAACCCGCCTTCAACGCCCACCGACCACCCTATCTGAACGGCGTCGCCCCGCTCGAAATTGAGACGCCGTCGGCGACGTTCCCCGCGCCAAGCGAAGCCGCGCCCTCGTCGATGGCGATGTATTCCAGGAAATCATTGAAAATACAGATTGGGGAACTCCCCGTCATAGCGATGAACCAGCGCTACACATTCCTCACGGGCGATGAACTTGTGGCGGATTTCCTGGGCGACCTTGTAGCTGGCCCGGCCAATCCCAAATTTGATGTAGGTGGTGTAATAATGGAAACCATCGGTCTTGTCATCAAGTCCGGAGTATTTTGAGAAGGCGCCTTCGGAACGAACCTAATTGGGCTTGAAGCCGCAGTTCCCGACCGCATAATAGTATTTGTCCTGACTGACCCAACTCTCGTAGAAGCCCATATGGTGGACCTTCACGCTGGCGGCCTTGACCTCTTCTTGGACGGCCGGCAGATAGAAGTCCAGGTCACTGCGGTTGAAACCAATGTCCATACAGTCATGGACGGTCCCGCCGCCGAGCAGGATTGAACTTTCCTTTCCCCGGGGCAATGAATGGTACTTGGGACCCATGGCGGGAGCGGCCGCTTCCTTAGGCTGCCGGTGAAGGTCAAAATAGCGCCTTTCGGCGAAGTTGCTGAATGATCGACTTGAGCTGGCGCTGCGCGAATTCGGGAAGATGCCGGAAAAGTCGCCGTGCCAAGGTTTTTCCCATATATATCCACGGCTGGTTTTCCCCGAGCCGATGGCGCAAAAGCTGGTCACGCAGTTGAATGAGAGAAATTTCCGCTTCCCGCATGTTGCGACCCTGCACTTTTTTCAGACTAAGTTCGATCTGGCCGGCTATGGAGGAGAACTGCTCCTTCGTGAACGACAGATAATGTTTCTGAAAGGCATGAGTCTCATAAGGATTCGACACCAGCATTAAAAGCGGCTCTGCGTCGTAAGTGATGACGAGTCCCACAAAGGCTTCGATCTCGTTGCAGTTCTGAGTATTGACAGTCATACTCATCGTGAACTGAAAATCCTTCTCCTTCTTTAGTTCACTGAGTCTTTGTAAATTTGCAAGAACCTGACCCCAGTCAGCCTTACGCCCCCGAACCCGAAGTGCGTTGAAAGTTTTTTCAGTGGCGCCGTCGAGAGAAACCGCAATCAGGCCGAGGTTGCGTCGCCGCAAAGCGTTTATGGTGCTCTCGGTTATCAGGGTAGCGTTGGTAACAAAGAAAAATCGACACCCCTGGGCAGTTTTCAGGTTTTTGAGCATATCAATGACTGGCTTATAGAGAAACGGCTCCCCGCCAAAAGGAAAAATCACCTGGAACAAATCGGCGTGTGTCTTGATTTCTTCCAGGAATGACGTTGAAAGCTTAGTGTTCTGAGTTGCCTCTTTCCGCTGATAACAGTGATAGCAGTCGAGATTGCAATGGTAGGAATAGGTAAAGCGCATCCAGCGAGGAAGGGATTGAAGCGTCTCCTTGCCTTCCGCCAGTTCCCGTTCGTTAATCTCGGCATTCTTATAGGCTGCGCTCTGTGGATCGAGATCCTTGTACCAGTCAAGATTTTGATAGGCTTTTCTCCCATTTAGAACCGGACATGTCAGAGGACAAAAGGCATGAGCCCCTTCCCGGCACATGCGGCGGCGCATTTTCCGATACCCCTGTCCATTCCAGACCTTCTCCAGACCGCCGTCATTGATGTTGCCGAGAACGGTGTTGTTGTCACAGCACATGGTGACATCGCCGTTGGGGTTGTTGACCTCAAAGTGAGCCCAGGGATGCTTGCAGATAAATTTTTTCATCCCCTAAAATCCAATCATCGGGGTAATCAAGCGTTCCATGGTCTCAGAACTCAGGCGTTCCTGACTGGTAAGGTAGTTTTCTTTCAGGTC
>ENA-ORDP01000832-ORDP01000832.1-marine-sediment-metagenome-genome-assembly--contig:-NODE-832-length-18644-cov-3.806606_pt1 | contig 18644 bp, 18 predicted proteins | sample MGYA00248627_ERZ508539 | MGnify/ENA primary metagenome ERZ508539 (study PRJEB26208, sample SAMN05571518) | marine sediment metagenome | biome: deep sea; feature: Hydrothermal vent; material... | reverse complement strand
ATGCATCAAACCTTCTTTAAATTCACCAATGTAAACATCACCATTTCGCCAGATTAGTTTACCGTCGCCGTGGAACAGTCCATTCTTATATTCTCCTTCGTACACTGCACTATCAGGCAATCGACCCTGCACTTGTTGATCGCCAGGATAAAAATTCTTATCCTCATTACAGGCAATCAGAAACGGGATCAGTAAATAATAATGAAGATTTTTTAGTTTCATAAACAGGTCTCAGTTAAAATTCTGGACAAGCGTATCCGGCTTTATTGAATAATAGTACAAACTAACTTTGACCGCGGAGCTAGTTACTCATTTTTATAAGTATGAGCATCCTGAGCATGCCTGATCAACTTTATGAACGCTTCCGCAACAGGATGATCAAGTGCGGCTCGATTACGCGCAATCCATAGTGTCCTTAGTATTCTGAGGCCTGCTATCCTTATGTGATGCAGCCCTCCCTGAATAACGCGCTCATTAACTGCAAAACGCGGCATAAAGCTGACATGCTTGCCACGAGAAAGAATATCGATAATGGCTTCACTCGAGCCGAGCTCAAGATCCGGGTTCAGTTTATCAATGCCAATACATAACAGGGCTTCTTCCAGCGATTCGTTTATCGATGATCGTTTCTCTCTCAACACATATTTCAAGTTTGGTAATTCTTCGACCGGTAGCCACTCCGTTCCAAATAAGGGGTGAGAAGGACTACATACCAACCAGAGCTCATCCTCCATCCATTTCTGCACCAGAATATCCGGGTGATCCGGGGCAATTTCCAGCAAGGCCATATCGACACGCTCTGTCGCTAACTGCTTTTGAACATGCCGACTATAGGCAAGACGAAAATCGATACTGTAATCCGGGTACTGCTCCTTAAAACTCAGCAACAGATCAGGTAACAAATGCTCACCGATACCAAAGGTCACTTCCATGCGCAGACTGGTCTTTCCAGTTACCAGCGCATTAATTTCTTCCCTCAGTGCAAACTGTCTGTCCAGGGTTAACACCGCCAACAGGTAAACTTTTTTACCTGCTTCTGTCAGGCGCAAGCGCGTGCCCACCCGTTCCATTAGCGCGATGCCATAACATTTTTCCAGGTTGCGTAAACGTTTAGAGATGGCCGATTGACTAACGGTTAAGGCAACTGCGGCTTCATTGACGCCACCTTTTTCAACCACGGCCCTTAGCGTCGCCCAACCATCTAAATCAGGGAGATTAGTATATTCCATAGAGTAATATAACTATAAAAAGCTTCACTGGAAAGCTTAGTGCACTGACTGCTAATACGCCACCTATGGATATATATCCTATATGTAACAATAGGTTACATGGAGATACAACACATGAGTTCATTTAATATTAAAAAGTGCCCACCAGTAAATATGAATATTATGGATCACAGTCCTGCAGAATCATAAGTTACTTAAGAGTAATGGTTCAGTAAGAAGACCAGCTTTACGCTGGCCTTTTATTTTTATAGAAATTATTTAGCACTCGCTAGGTATCATAACCAAGATTAGGTGATAACCAACGTTCAGTTTCTTCGATACTCATGCCTTTGCGTTTGGCATAGTCTTCCACCTGATCTTTATTAATCTTACCCAGACCAAAGTAGGATGACTCCGGGTGACTAAAATACCAGCCACTTACCGATGATGCTGGCCACATGGCATTGGACTCTGTTAGTTTCGCGCCACAGTTATTTTCTGCATCAAGTAGCTCCCACAGAAGCGGCTTCTCCGTATGATCCGGGCAGGCGGGATAACCCGGTGCAGGACGAATGCCCTGATAGCTTTCTTTAATCAGTTCTTCGCTATTAAATGTATTGCCATTAACACCATGGCTCGGAGACCAGTCACCGTCAATATAACCCCAGTTCACGTGACGCACACGATCATGCATGTGCTCAGCAAAGGCCTCCGCAAACCGATCCGCCAGTGCCTTGATCATAATCGCGTGGTCAACATCATGTTTGGCGTCAAACTCTTTGGCCTTCGCCTCCGCACCATGAATCGTCACCGCAAAGGCACCAACATAATCCTGCTTACCTGAATCTTTCGGTGCGACAAAATCACTGATGCAACGATTGGGCTTACCCGGTGGACGTTCCGTTTGTTGACGCAAGTGGTGCAGAACCACTTTCTTGCCATTATTATCCAGCTCAATGTCATCGGTATTGATCTGATTCGCGGGGAATAATCCAATGACGGCACGCGCTTTTAACCAACGACCATCAATAATATCAGACAACATACTCTGTGCATCGTCAAATAACTGTCTCGCCACTTCACCTTTGTCGGGATCACTAAAAACTTTCGGATAGCTACCTTTTATCTCCCAGCTATGAAAGAAAGGCGTCCAGTCAATATAGGGAACTAAAAACTCCAGCGGCATGTCGTCAAAGGATTGTAACCCCAGTTGTTTAGGCACAGGCGGTATATAACTATTCCAATCCAGTTCAAATTTATTCGCACGTGCATCGTCCAACGGTAACCATTTTATTTGCGCGCGACGACCGGCGTGAGCTTCACGTACTTTTTCATAGTCCGCACGCAGCTCTGCAACAAACTTTTCTTTAGCATCGCCACTAATTAGATTCTGCGCCACACCGACGGCACGCGAGGCATCCTTAACCCACACGGTAGGGCCATGATAATTTTGTTCAATCTTCACCGCAGTGTGCGCCTTTGAAGTTGTTGCACCACCAATCATTAATGGAATATCAAAACCGAGACGTTCCATCTCTTTGGCCATGTGCACCATTTCATCCAGTGAAGGCGTAATCAAACCCGACAGGCCAATGATGTCGACGTTTTCTTTTTTCGCTGCTTCGACAATCGTGTTCGCAGGCACCATGACACCGATATCGATCACCTCAAAGTTATTACACTGCAGCACGACACCGACGATATTTTTACCAATATCGTGTACGTCCCCTTTCACCGTCGCCATCAGAATCTTACCATTACTCCTGGCGCCACCCTCTTTTTCTTTTTCAATAAAAGGCAACAGATAGGCCACGGCCTTTTTCATCACCCGCGCGGACTTCACGACCTGAGGTAAAAACATTTTACCCGCACCAAATAGATCACCGACTACGTTCATGCCGTCCATTAATGGGCCTTCGATAACCTGAATGGGGCGATCAAAGTGCAACCGTGCCTCTTCTGTGTCTTCAACCACAAAGGCATCAACACCTTTTACCAGTGCATGTTCAATTCGCTTAGCAACGTCCCAACCACGCCATTCTAAATCTTCCTTTTTCTCAGCTGCTTTGCCGTCGCCTTTGTACTTGTCTGCAATATCAAGTAAACGCTCAGTCGAATCATCACGTCGATTAAGCACAACGTCCTCTACCGCTTCGCGTAATTCTTCTGGTAAGTCATCATAAACGGCCAATTGGCTGGCGTTAACGATACCCATGTCCATGCCGTTTTTAATCGCATAATATAAAAACACCGCATGGATCGCCTCACGCACAGGATTATTACCCCGGAATGAGAATGAGACATTACTGACGCCACCACTGATGAGTGCGTATGGTAAATTCTTTTTGATCCAGCCAGTGGCCTCAATAAAATCGACGCCGTAGTTGTTATGTTCTTCAATCCCCGTCGCTACCGCGAAGATGTTCGGATCAAAAATAATATCTTCGGGCGGGAAACCGACTTGTTCTGTTAATATTTTATAGGCACGCTCACAGATTTCAGTCTTGCGCTGCTGGGTATCGGCCTGCCCAGTCTCGTCAAAGGCCATAACGATCACCGCTGCACCGTATCGACGACACAGCTTTGCCTGTTGCAGGAACTTTTCTTCGCCCTCTTTTAAGGAAATCGAATTAACTATACCTTTACCCTGAATACGTTTCAGGCCGGTTTCCAGGATCTCCCACTTACTTGAATCGATCATGACCGGTACACGAGAAATATCGGGCTCACCGGCAATTAGATTCAGGAAGGTGCCCATGGCCTCGACACCATCAAGCATGCCTTCATCCATGTTGATATCGATCACCTGCGCACCATTTTCAACCTGATCACGCGCGACACTCAATGCCTCGTCATAATTATCTTCCAGGATAAGACGTTTAAACTTGGCCGAGCCGGTTACGTTAGTGCGTTCACCTACATTCACAAATAGCGAATCTTCTTTAATGTTACATGGCTCTAATCCGCTTAAGCGTGTCGTATGATCATTTGCTTTTGGTTTGCGCGGTGGATATTTACTAACGGCTTGCGCAATCGCCTTGATGTGAAGCGGCGTGGTCCCACAGCAACCACCAATAATATTTAACAACCCCTGCGCCGCCCACTGCTCGATCTCAGCCGCCATTTGCTCCGGCGTCTCATCATATTCACCAAACTCATTCGGTAAACCTGCATTCGGATGACTATTGATATGACAGTTCGCCAGACCAGCAATCTCTTCGACATGCTGGCGGAGATCTTTTGCGCCCAGCGCGCAGTTAAAACCAAAACTGATCGGCTGGATGTGGCGCAAAGAATTATAAAAGGCCTCAGCCGTTTGGCCAGACAAAGTACGGCCACTGGCGTCGGTAATCGTACCGGAGATCATCACTGGCCACTTTTCACCGTGCTCTTCAAAAAACGCCTCGATCGCGAATAACGCCGCCTTGGCATTCAAGGTGTCAAATATCGTTTCAACCAGAATAATATCCACGCCACCATCGATCAGTCCTTTCAATGCTTCGGTATAAGCATCTTTTAATTGATCAAAGCTGATATTACGAAATGCCGGGTTATTTACATCGGGAGAAATACTCGCGGTACGATTGGTTGGGCCAAGTACACCCGCAACAAATTTCGGATTATCATCCGTTGTAACGGCATCGCAGGCCTCACGTGCAAGTCTGGCTGCTTCCAGATTAATCTCATAAACCAGTTCTTCCATGTTGTAATCGGCCATGGAAATCGAAGTAGCATTAAAGGTGTTGGTTTCAAGAATATCTGCACCGGCTTTTAAGTAGGCACTGTGAATATCTCGGATAATCTTGGGTTGGGTCAGGCACAGCAGATCATTATTGCCCTTCAGGTCTGAAGGCCAGTCCGCAAAACGCTCACCGCGATAATCTTGCTCTTCGAGCTTATAGGTCTGGATCATGCTGCCCATGGCGCCGTCGAGGATCAGGATGCGTTGTTTGAGAAGTTGTTCGAGCGCCGACATACCGTGTGAATCCCACATACTATATATACGCTGCGTATATTAGCAGAATCTAACTGATTTGAAAGTTTCGGGGATTAAAGTTGATCAACCCAGTCTTCCAGGTCTTTTGCCTCATTCTGTAGAAAAGCCTGATCACGATAAGCATTGGTCACCAGGGCAACGCCCTGGGTTCTTGCCTGTAAATGCAGAGCCAGTTGCACGGCGTCATTTTTGTGGCCCAGCAAACTGAATTGCTCCACTAGCCAGTTACGGAAGATCTCAAATAGTTTGTTTGCATCGTCTTGTTGGCTATGCTGTAACTTGGCCATTTCAGTACATAAAGAGCCCAGCGGACAACCATATTGTTCGATAGCATCTTTATGCTGGGTGAGAGTTTGTATATACCGCTTGAGGCGATCACGGGCATCAGGAAATTCTTTATCCCATTCCTGGAGCGTCTGCCGAGCATTTTCACTGCGTTTGGAGATGACCGCCGACAGGATCTCATCCTTCGTCTTGAAGTAGTAATAAAAATTACCACGTGCGATACCAACCGCATCGGCAATGTCGGTGAACGACGTGTGATCATAACCCTGCCGATAAAAGAGCCCGTCGGCCGTTTCCAGGATCTGTTGTCGATTTAGCTCGGCTTTAATACCCATAGGAATCTATACCCTATTATGCGAGTCCTCATTATACTCCCAAATCTATCAAACAACGGCCTCTTCTGACTGAAGGGCAGGATAATCCGTATAACCGTGCGCATCACCACCATAAAAAGTTGCCTGGTCGGGTGTGTTCAATGCTGCATGTTGCTTGAAACGCTCAAGCAGATCCGGATTAGCAATGTACAACGAACCAAATGCAACGAGATCGGCGTCACCGCTGTTGATTGCTGCCTCAGCCTTATCTTGGTTATAGCCACAATTAGCAATATACAAACCGTTAAATATATCTTTGATAGCCCGGTAATCTACCTGACGCGAGCCATCCACCATGTCACCTTCAACGGCGTGCAAATAGGCAAGGCCCAATTTACTTAAATTCTTAGCCACAAAATTAAAGGTTGTCTGTGGATCGGAGTCCTTAATATCGTTAAAGGAATTCTCTGGTGAGAGACGCACACCGACATGACCTGGGTCCCAGGCCTCTAATACTGCATCAAGCACCTCCATTAACAAGCGGCTACGGTTTTCCAGAGAGCCACCATAATTATCATCGCGCTGATTGCTGCCATCTCGTAAAAACTGATCAATCAGATAACCATTAGCCGCATGCACTTCGACACCATCAAAACCGGCGGCCCTGGCATTATTTGCGGCCATTCGATACTGCTCGACGATACCCGGTATTTCTTCGAGCGTTAACGCACGTGGTGCAACAAAGGCCTGAGGACCCTCGTACGTTGCGGCTTCGCCTTGTGGTTTCATCGCAGAGGCCGATACCGGCGTGGCATTATTGGGTAGCAGACTAGGATGTGAGATACGCCCACAGAACCACAGCTGGATAAAGATTTTTCCGCCCCGAGCATGGACCGCTTCCGTTACCTTGCGCCAGCCCGTAATTTGTTCCGCGCTATATATTCCTGGCGTTGAGGGATAACCCACGCCCTCAGGTGAAACCTGAGATGCCTCAGTAATAATCAAACCTGCCGTCGCACGCTGGCGATAGTACTCAACATTCATTTCTTGAGGCACGTTACCTTCACCCGCGCGGTTCCGGGTTAACGGCGCCATCACCAGCCGGTTTGCCAGCTTGACCTCACCCAGTTGCAGGGAGGAAAACAGATTTGCGTGTTCATTCGACATGAGGATCTCCATTATTTTTTGTGCACTTATTAGGACACCCGTCCTAAAACTGATGTGAAATTTAGGACATCCGTCTGACTATGTCAAGCAGCAAAATAGTTTATTTTGAATAAAGGGGGACAGGTACAATGCACCCAAAGGAGTCGCTCAAAATACAGATTACCAGCTTGCATAACTATAAACGTTTAGCCTTAACGCAAACACCAATACGTAACGTCTTGCTCCTCTAAGAATGATTCAGCGTCTTTGCCATGTAACATGGCCATGGTCGCTAAAATTCCCGCCTCGGTACATGAGTTTGCGACAACCGTTACAGAGTGTGGTGCGTCTCGTACCGGCCAGCCTGTTCGGGGATCGAGGATGTGACTATAACGGATGCCATCTTTTAAAAGATAACGGCGGGTATCACCGCTGGTGGCGATACCACCACGGACAAGTTCGAATTCTTCGTGGCTGTGCTTGTGTTTATTTTTCGTGGTGCGCTTAGCAAAATTACCTGGGGCAATATTCGCCGGGTCTTCCACTCCGACGATCCAACCGTGTCCATTACGGCGCGCACTGGTTGTGCAGAGGTCTCCACCATAGTTCACCAATACACTGTGCTTATAATCTTGTTGGAGTAACATCACAGCACGATCCACTGCGTATTCTTTGCCAATTCCGCCAAGATCGATTTCCATTCCGGCGGGCAAGGTGATCGTAGGGTTTTCCCATCTTACTTTTTGCCAACCGATAAGTTTCAATCGTTTTACAATATCTCGTTTTGAAGGGACGTGATCACTGCCATCAAATACCCAGACCTCTCTTAATATGCCTGAAGTAATATCAAAACTGCCTTCGCTCAGCTCATAACATTGATTCGCATAATCGAGCAGTGACGCGGTCTCTTCGTCGACCTTGACTGGTTTGCCATTGGAATTATTAATTTGATAAATAATATTATCGTCGCGGTAACGACTGAATTTATTCTGGATACGCAGGGCTTCTTTTTGTGCAAGAATTACTAACTTTTCAGCAAGCGCTTTGTCATCAACATCCACGAGTACCTGGCAGGGGCTGGCCATGGCGTAAAACTCGCCGGACCAGTAATCGTCATGAAGCGTAAGTGTGGGTGCCTTTTCTATCGGCTTTGTCGGTTCTTTTGGTTGCATCGTCCTTTGACGGTAGCATACCGAAGGGTATGCTACCAAGGTTTTGGATGAGCCTGTTTAGAACCGTAGTGAGTAACTCAATTGCAAAAGGATGGCCTCCACATCTGGCACCAGGTCTTGTGAACTCTGGTTGCCAATTACCTGTGAAGGATCCGCCTGTTGAATTATTGATTCTATACGTACACCAAACTCACTGCTATCCGATAGTTCATAACCATATTTCAGACCGATTGTAGTAGACGTCATTTCAGCTAAACGGTAATCGGCACTGGCGTAGTTAGGGATTTGACCCTGTACCAGGCTGGTATGATAAAAGTCCGCTGCTGACTGTGAGTAATAACGCAAATGTGGCTCAAGGAAATGCTTCGAACCCATCTCATAGCGATAACGCATGTCAATAGTGTGCGACGTGATACCCCAGTCATCCCAGAAATAACGATATGAAAGTCTGAATACATCGGTATCAAACTGGTGAGACCATCGCCAGTATAAGGCCTGGCGGGTTCGATCATCGGGTCGTTTTTCATATAGATACCGCTGATCTAAATTTACAGACAGATCGCCTGTTGTTCCATCAACGACGCTCAATATTTTGTAGCCGTCTGTCAAATATCCGCTTTCATTTCCATAATTAAAGTTAAACTGCATTAGATCTTTTCTACCAATAACCTGGGTCCAGCCAAGAAGGATATCGTATACATTTTTATCTTCTGACCCACTTTTAACGGCCTTTGATGGTGTAGTCACATCCATGAAGGTCAGAGCAAAGGGTATGCCGCCAATAGGGTTAACGCTGTCTGCATTATAGGAAAGTCCCAATGTCAGCGTGCTGTTTTTCTGGTTGAAATCACGATTAAAAGTCGTCGATATACCAATCGATTCATAGTTAATTTCATTTGAATAATTGAAACCGTAGCTTGCACGCCAGTCTTTTGCGAATGAATGTTCCCAGTCAACACTGACGGCTCCACGAGTATCACGGAAATTAGGGTCAAGCGGTGCGGTATTTGCCTGCGTAGTATAATTATTGTTGCCCGACGCAGAAGTAAATGTTTGTGCGCTGCTTGTAGGTATTGCACCATTAGCGGAGGATCCTGTCAGGGTATCAACTACTAATCTTAGATTCAGAAAAGAATCGTCACCGAAGTCTTTTCGAGCCCGAATAATAGGCTCAACTAAACTAACTCGATCTGTCTCAGAATAGTACAAGACCGAGGTATCGAATTCCCAGTCTTCCGCTGCCTGAACGGTGGATGAATGTGAGACGCAGCCAAGTAATGATGCTGTGGCAATCGCCAGTGAACCGGAAACCTGCTTATGTTTTTTCTTTAATGTTTTATTCTTTAGTTGCATCCGCAGCCGCCTCCGCCAGCACCCGCACCACCACGTGATGCCTCTTTACTGAAGTAGATGTGTTCATCCAGAAAAGCATCATTGGGATAAGGCTCCAATTGCATCTTCTTTTGTGCCAGCACATCCCGGTCCCAGGGTTGTACCGGTTGCGAAGAACAACCCGCCATTATCAAAACTGACATTACTACTAATAAGAGATAAGTGATTTTTCTCACAAGTACAAACTCCTTACTCATCATTATTTATTTAATAAATTCTCAATTTTTTCTTCCATGCTTTTTATATTTTTCTCCTTAAAGCCAACATGCGACGAAACAATGTTGCCTTTTCTATCAATCAGAAAAGAACTTGGCATACCTTGTACTTTTAATTGACTGGCAATATTCCCTTCTGGATCATAGCCAATTAAAAAATCAGCAGGATGATGTTGTAAAAAACGCTTTGCGAGTTCAGGTTCTTTATCGAGATTGATCGCGACAACCTTGAAGCCCTGGTTTGCATATTTCTCCTGAATGTCATTTAGCCAGGGAAATGATTTCTTACAGGGTGCGCACCATGAGGCCCAGAAGTCGAGATATACAACCTGGCCTTTAAGACTATCAAGCTTAAGTACACCCTTTGGTGTATTAATGCTTATTGGACTGGATGATTCTGCGTGACTAAGGCCGGAGAACACCAACATGACCAGAAATACGAGGGAAATGGGGCTATAATTTCTTCTCATTCAACACCTAATTGTTTTGATATAGCCAGATTGGCCACTGCTTTTACCTGCGAGCATTCTGGATGGACACACTTAAGATATGCTTAAGAAACATAAAATATACTTCGGAATCATATGATTCGTACCACAAAGAATGACCTGGATCACACAAAATACCTGTATATTGGACAGAGGCTAAACAACCACCGTGCGAATTTTGTTAGTAGAAGATGATCCTATACTTGGTGACGGAATTAAGTCAGGCCTTTTACAGGATCAATATAACGTTGACTGGCTAACAAATGGTGGCCAGGCTTCACAGGCTCTGGAAACGGATAGTTATGATCTGCTTTTACTCGATTTGAATTTACCGGTTAAATCGGGCCTCGATATCCTTAAAGATATCCGCAAAAATAACAATACACTACCCGTTTTAATTTTGACTGCACGAGATGCGACGGAGGATCGAGTCAAAGGTCTGGACATGGGGGCTGATGACTATCTTAGCAAACCCTTTGATCTTGACGAGCTGCTTGCCCGTGTTCGAGCATTATTAAGAAGGAGTAAAGGCCGAACGACGCCTACGCTGCAACATGGCAGATTAGAGCTAAATCCAGTCGAGCACACTCTTACGCTATCTGGCAAAACCGTAGATCTTCCACCGTCTGAATTTAATTTGTTATTATTAATGCTCGAAGACCGTGGCCGGGTTTTTTCAAGAGGACAGCTTGAAGAAAATCTGTATGGCTGGAACAAGAATGTGGATAGTAATGCGATAGAAGTACACGTACACCACTTGCGCAAAAAATTGGGGAACGAGCTAATTCGTACTATCCGTGGTGTTGGTTACGTCATAGATAAATAATAATGAAATCAATTCGAAACAGGATATTAATTTGGGTTTTTCTGCTTTTTCTCATTATTTGGGCAGGCATTTCCTATGCAACTTTTTATCAGTCCAGTCATGAAGTTGAAGAACTATTTGATTCTGAATTAGCGCAGGTTGCAGGTGTACTAACACAAATAAGTACAGCCCTGGAGCTAAAACACGCTGGAATTGAACCCCGATTGCAAAAAGACGTATATGGTCATCGCTACGAGAAGAAAATTGCTTTTCAAATATTCGAGAATAATAAACTGATACTCTATTCTGCCAATGCACCGACCACCATCATGTCAAAAGAAAATGGATTTAGTGATCAAATGATCAATAACAAATTGTGGCGTGTATTTCGTTTGCAGACGAAAGAACATGAACAGGAGATTATTACCGCCGAACGATATGATGTAAGAGATGAGATTGTCCTTAAAATAACAACAGATTCGTTATATCCGCTTACTCTTATGATTCCAATCCTGTTATTAATAATCTGGATTGGTATCGATCGTGGCCTTTCACCTATACGGAGACTGACAAGACAAATTTGGCATCGCTCTCCTGATAATCTTGAACCGATCTCAGTCAACTTCGACATACCAAGTGAAATCAACCCTCTTTTTACAGCACTAAATAACCTGCTTGATAAACTCAAGGATGCCTTCGAGCGTGAACGAAGATTTACTTCTGATGCCGCCCATGAATTACAAACGCCTCTTGCCAGCATTAAAACACAGGCCCAGGTAGCACTTCGCTCACAAAATAAAAACGAACAGCATCATGCGTTAGAGAAAACAATTGAGGGAATCAATCGAGCAACTCATATGGTCCAGCAGCTACTCGCGTTGGCCCGTCTTGAACCCCTTGCCACTCTGGGGCAAAAATCAGAACTTGATCTATACGCGCTAACCCAAACATTAATGGCTGAACTTGATATTGAGTCTCATAAAAAAATATTGAGCTCAGCCTCGATGGTGAGGAATCTGCTCATATCAAAGGCAACCAATCCGCAATAGAGATTCTTATACGAAATCTATTATCCAATGCCATCCGCTATACGCCTGCACATGGGCAGGTCAGCGTCAAAATAACTACAACATCCGGCCTGGTGCAATGGTACGTTACCGATACCGGGCCAGGGATCCCCGCGCAGGATTTAAAACGGGTTTTCGAACGGTTTTATCGGTGGCAGGACAACCAGCATATCATTGGATCGGGGCTGGGGCTTTCCATTGCACAACGCATTGCAGAGCTACACAACGCGAAGATTAGCTTTACTCATGCTTCTGGGGGTGGTCTTCAGGTTATCGTCGAATTTAAAGATGCGTTGAATTAGAAAATTCGCTTATCAATTTTACTCACACTCAACCTTAAAAATCGTACCATCAATTCCTGTCACCTTCACCTTGCTGCCGATTTCACAGTCATCGCCGCTAATTTTCCAGGTAGAATCATCGACACGAATCTTTCCCATGCCATTGACGATGGGTTCGGCCAGGGTAAAGGTTCGGCCTACATATTGCTCACCGCGTCGATTCAGGGTTGGATGATCGGAGGCCTCGCTGCTGGTCTTAGCATACCGTCTCCACAGGGCAATCGCGACAATGGAAAAGATCGCAAAGATCATGAATTGATATTCCCAACCCATATCCGGGGCAATGAACAAGGCAATACCGACAATGCCGGCCGAGACACCCATCCAGACAAAAAAAGCACTCGGTGCAAAGACCTCAAGCACGATCAACAGCAAACCAACAATCCACCAATGCCAGTACGTAAGTTCAATAGCCATATTCAGAACCTCTCCTCACTCTATCCCTGCTACAACTTACCCCGACTTGGCCATAGCCTGTTTTGCTATTTCGGCAATGCCGCCAATTGAACCAATGACACTGGATGCCTCTAGTGGCATGAAGATCAATTTAGAGTTATCCGCTGAGGCAATATCTTTCAGGGCCTCCACATACTTGGTCGCCACAAAATAGTTAATCGCATTGATATTACCCTTTTCAATCGCCGTAGATACCATATGGGTCGCACGTGCCTCGGCTTCCGCTTGACGCTCTCGCGCCTCCGCGTCTCTGAATGCCGCCTCTTTGCGGCCTTCCGCTTCCAGAATCGCCGCCTGCTTTTCACCTTCGGCGCGTAGTACTTCAGCCTGACGCGCACCTTCTGCCTCAAGCACTTCGGCACGTTTGTCACGTTCCGCCTTCATTTGCCGCGCCATGGACTCAACCAGATCACGCGGCGGGGTAATATCCTTAATCTCAATTCGCGTCGCTTTCACACCCCAGGGCTGGGTGGCATCATCCACCACCCCGAGTAACTTCGCATTAATTTTGTCACGCAGTGATAACAGCTCATCCAGATCCATCGAGCCCATTACCGTTCTGATATTGGTCATGGTCAGATTTAATATCGCCAGCTCCAGTTGGTTCACTTCATATGAAGCACGGGCCGCATCCAGTACCTGAAAGAAGATGATGCCGTTCACCTGCACCATGGCGTTATCTTTAGTGATGACCTCCTGTGACGGTACGTCCATGACGCGCTCCATCATATTGACCTTGGCACCAATCTTATCGATGACAGGAATAATGACGTGGAAGCCTGGATGCAGTGTCTTTGTGTAGCGCCCAAAACGCTCAACCGTATACTCATACCCCTGTGCAATGGTCTTCACCCCGGCGAAAATAATCGTGATGGCCATAATGACCAGAATAATGGCAAAACCTGAGAAACCAAAAAATTCCATAACACTTCCCTCTCTATGTTATTGTCTCTATAACGATGCTCCCGAACACCCTGTAAACGCCGGGGCACTCCCTGGGGGTTAGACGCGACCATGTTTATCTTGCTTTGGCCTGCTTGGCTCTGACTTGCCTGGTGACTTGCCTCGCAGGGGCTGGCTGATACTATATGCCAATGCTGGTAGAAAACCTAACCCCTAAACTACCCTCAGGCACCAAACCCCCGAAGCGTCTGATGCGCGTGATTGGCCGCGCCATGGCGGATCACGACATGATCCACGATGGCGATCGCATCATGCTCGGCCTGTCCGGCGGTAAGGACTCGCTCTCGCTATTGCACATTCTGCTACACCTGCAGAGCTACGCCCCGGTCAAATTTGAACTGGCCGCTCTGACCGTGGATCCGATGATTGAGGGCTTCCACCCCGAAAGCCTGAAACCCTACCTCGCTAAACTTGGTGTACGCTATTTTTTCGAGTCTCAGGCGATCGAGGAACAGGCCAAAAGGCACATGCAAAAGGACTCCTTCTGTTCTTTTTGCTCACGTATCAAGCGCGGCATTATGTACAGTACCCTGCGCCGCGAGGGTTACAACGTCCTGGCCCTGGCCCAGCACCTGGATGACCTCGCGGAGAGCTTTTTGATGTCCGCCTTTCACGGTGGCCAGCTAAAAACCATGAAGGCCAACTACACCAATCAGGATGGCGACGTCCGCATCATCCGCCCCCTGGTCTATGCCCGTGAGCGCCAGACCCGGGACTACGCCAGCGAGGCAAAATTGCCCGTGGTACCCGATTCCTGCCCCGCCTGCTTCGGGATGCCGACCCAGCGAGAACATATGAAGCAGCTTCTCGCTGAGGAGGAAACCCACAATAAGCCGCTTTTTAAGAGTCTTATGCGGGCCATGGGCCCACTTATTGCTAAAAAAGAGGCTTGAATGTACTTTATACCCACCTATCCATGATGGCGCCAACTATCAGTACTATTTCACAAATATAAAAATATATACCACAAACATGGGTAATAGTTGTTATTAAAACGCCTTAAAATATATATATGTGGGTATGATAACCAATTTTTCGACCTTCAATTACAAATTAGTGGAACTTTACCAGTTTTTTATCCTTTTCTTTATTTACCTCACCAAAAATCTGCCGATTAATTCATATAAGACCGTAACTGATTCGCTAATCTACTCGCTCCACGACAAAACGGGGTAAATACGATGGGTAATGACGCAAAAGTAGTGCAAACCGGCCAGGGCTGGTTTGTTGAAACACCACAGGGGCGAGTCGGCCCAATGGATAGCCAGGCCGAGGCCAAAACCTACCTGTCACTGATGCGTGTCGCTCAAGCAGCTGGTATCGAGGTCGCCTGCACCGAGAGTGAATGTATTAACTAACCCCCTTCCACATCCATGCTGTCCCTGCCCCAATGAGTGGATTCAGGGACTAATATGGTGGCATTAGCGCCAGAGGCCGGTATATTACCGGCCTCAACTTTTTCCGGGAGCGAACGATGAATATAGTAGGGATGAAAATCGTTAAGCACTGACGGAGAACAGAGGAAATAGATATGTTAGGAATTGCCGCTGCAAAATGGGTCCTGGTTTTATTATTGTTTATGGTGTTACCTATAGCGTTTATGCGTTACCTGGTTCGCGAGACCATTGAGACCAAAGACAGAAGCCAAAGACAAGCGTCACCGCGAAAGAACCGCCACTAGCGAACCCCGGCCAATAACTGCCCCATCATCGACTCGGCCTGGGCGCCATACCCCCCGCCAAACATGTTGAAGTGGTTGAGTATGTGGTAGACGTTGTACAACAGCTTGCGTACTGAATAGCCCGCATCGAGCGGCCAGCTTGCATTATAGCCCGCATAAAATTCGCCCCCGAAACCACCAAATAATTCTGTCATCGCCAGGTCCGCTTCTCGATCACCATAGTAAGTCGCTGGATCAAAGATCACCGCCTCCCCATCACTAACAAACCCATAATTGCCCGACCACAAGTCACCGTGTAAAAGCGAGACCTCTGGCTCATAACCCGAAAAGAAATCACCCAGCCTCTCTCGCAGATTTTCGCCTTTTTGAATGGCACTTGAACCTATACCGCGTTTAGCCGCCAGGTCGATTTGATAACCCAGGCGATGCTCGGCCCAGAAACTGACCCAGTCTTGCGTCCAGTCGTTTATTTGTGGCGTCGAACCGATGGTATTGTCTCGGTGCCATCCATATTGTTTTGGACCAAACTGGTCACAGGTACAACGGTGCATTTGCGCAAGCTGCTCGCCAAAGGTCGACATCGAACCTCGACCGCCGATATCCAGGTGCTCCATCACAACAAACGCCTGTGACCCGGCGATGCCCGTACAGACAGGCTTAGGTACACGAATTGCGCCTGTAGCCGCCATATCACTTAGACCCGCAGCCTCTGCCTCAAACATACCGAGTAATTGGGCGTTATTCAGTTTAAGAAAATAGTCCTGACCAGCTTGCCCTTGATTAGTACCGCTGATTTTTATCGCGGTATTGATGTCGCCACCACCGACGTGGCTTTGTTTATCGATGCGGAACGTATTACCCGTCGCAGTACTGATTGCTGATTCGATCTCATGGAGGTTCATCATGATTTTACAATAATCTTCGTTTGACACTTTAATATTACTTACTTTGAATATCCATATCGAAACAGTGCGAACAACTGTGGCAAAGCAAGAAAAATCACTACTATTAATAATAAGCTGTACATCATACCTATATCTTGATCATGCAATATATTGCGTGTTTGATAACCAACATACGAAAACCACATAATATTCGTAGCGAAAAAAATAACAAAAAAGACACACCAGAAAGTTTTCGAAAAATATTCAAGCTGGTATACATAAGCTTCTAAGCCAATAAGTCCAATACCGGTTATCGGTATAAAAAATATATCGACTAACATAAAGCCATTAAAGTATGAGGCGCGCAAAATAACGATAAATTGCAAAACTATAAACCAGAAATAAAGTTTCCATAGCCACCGCTTCATACTTGAATCAGCAATCCTTTCGGCAGGGTATCGTGCTCGACGGTGATGTGAAACCCGTGATGCAGGCCGAGATTAGTCAGTGCCACGGCGTGGTCACAGATAAATTCCTCAGTCGTATCTTTGCCTTCACCACGGACATAGCCTTGATAAAACTTCAGCTGCGCCGCCAATCCTTCATTAAACTTCTCCATATCCTTTTCCAAAATGCCAAACAATATGGTGATAAGTGTGAAGTAATTTTTGTCACCGGCACTCTTGGGTGGTTTTTTGGCATAATCATCAAGCTGCACTTTGAGTAAACCCCAGCCTTGTTGTCGGCCACCGAGCAGCGCATGTTTCAAGGCATGGGCATAGCGATTAACATCAATGTCCATCAAATCCCCATCGCCGGGATCACGAAACCATTCTGCCAATTGTTGGGTTAATTCAAAATCACCGGCCATCAGCGCGTAATTTACACCCTCTATAAATTCCGTTTCCATGACATCGGACCAGCTGACTTGACCGTATACAGGATCCAGCCATTTGGCCTCCACGATGGAGTCCTTGTGCCCGGTGTAGTGCGGGTTGGGGGGGGGGCATTTATCCCCGACATAATCCGGGTCACTCTTGTCGTAGGCCATGGTGAAGCTTTTCAGAATGCTTTTTGCGGCGTTTGCAAATTCAATGCGTACTTCGGCTAGGGGATCACCATTTAAAAACTTGGAACGGGCGAGTGAGGCGTGAAACATGGCCAGAGAGGTATACATGCCTTGTATTGGAAGATCTTCCTCTTCGTAAAATCCAGAGTTAAATAGTTTCCACTTATTATCGATTTGGAAACTAAAAGTCTTTAGCCAATGCTCAATCTGCTGGGCTTCCGGTTGGTTCATTTTTTAAACGCCTCTCCTATCGCCTGTTTCATTTCGTCAAAGTTTTCCATTTTGAATTCGTCCAGGGGTTTTGTAATATTGCCTTTATAATCCCGTTCGTAGACTTTCACCTGGCCCGTTTCAGTGTTGGTGTGCACGGAGACATGCTGTTTATTACCATCACGATTTGCAATATCTCGCCACAAACTAATTTCATCTTGCGTATACGCCCCACCCTGACGATTTGACGGCAGGCCTACTTTTTTATTTTTACCGATCATGGTTTCGGCTCGTTTGGCATTCTTCTTACTGGAACCCTGCTTATTCTTGTTTTTATCTTTCGCCACCGCCTTGCTATTAGTCTTATTGCCCTTGGCCTCCCACTCCGTCAGTTTACCGTCTTTTTTGGTCATGTCGTCCGGGCCATGATAGCGATCCTTATAACGTGGGTCGGTCTGATGCCCCAGCCGCCGTTTGCCCTGTTCGAGTCCCGCCTTGCCCATCGCCTCTGACCGCGAACGACTGCCGATTATCGCCTTCTTTAAATCCGCAGCGAAATTTTTGGGCTTGCGCACCACCGAGCGGAATTTGCTGGTTAGAGCCATGATAAGGGCCACTGTCGCCGCTGTGGCCTGATGCTCACGCACAAACTGTGCGCCCTCGGCTTCATCGGCATTCGCCAGGGGCAACACATCTTTGCCTTCGGTGGCCAGATCGATTTCGCGGCCGGTGGCAATCTCAGTGGGGTGCAGCCCCATGGAATCGGCAAGCATGGCGGCGTTGCGCTTTCCTGTTTGGTTGAGAATTTCCTTGGTTCCGCCCACGGTCTTGTCCCACCAGGATGAGGTGGGGCGGCTAGCCACAGCGGTACGCTGGAACTGAATCTCGGTAATCAGGCACTGTACATTCAAGCGCGTCGCGCCATAAAGCGAAGCTTGCACCACCCACGCG
>ENA-ORDP01000831-ORDP01000831.1-marine-sediment-metagenome-genome-assembly--contig:-NODE-831-length-18650-cov-3.653133_pt1 | contig 18650 bp, 14 predicted proteins | sample MGYA00248627_ERZ508539 | MGnify/ENA primary metagenome ERZ508539 (study PRJEB26208, sample SAMN05571518) | marine sediment metagenome | biome: deep sea; feature: Hydrothermal vent; material... | reverse complement strand
TTTACCCTGGAAGAAGATGGTGAAACCCTCCGGTTTGATGCCGTTTTCAATGCCATCCACGGCACACCCGGCGAAGATGGCAAGCTTCAGGGTTATCTTGATTTGATGGGAATACCATATACTTCGTGCGGTGTTGACACTTCGGTATTGAGTTTCAACAAATTTCTGTGCAACCGGTTTATACAGTCGTTTGGCATCAAAACAGCCGCCTCTTTTTCCTTTTTAAAAGGAGAAAAGATTGATAAAACGGAAATATTAAACCGGCTCGGACTTCCGGTTTTTGTTAAACCTTCGGGAAGCGGCTCCAGCGTGGGCGTCTCCAAAGTAAACAACCCCGAAGAATTTGATGAAGCCGTGGAAAAGGCATTTAGAGAAGACAACCGGATACTCATTGAAGAAGCCATTAACGGAAGGGAAATTGCCTGCGGTCTGGTAAAAAGAGGAGATGAAATACTTGTTTTCCCGCTTACCGAAATTATCTCGCAAAACGACTTCTTCGATTACAATGCCAAATACACCCATGGAAAAGCACACGAAATAACCCCTGCCGACCTCACACAGAAAGTAGAAACCGACATAAAAGCACTCTCTTCATTTTTGTACCGGCAAATGGACTGCAAAGGTCTTGTCCGGTTCGACTACATCCTCACCGGGACAGAGCTCTGTTTTCTGGAACTCAACTCTATTCCCGGCATGTCCGAGGCCAGTATCATCCCAAAACAGGCCAGGGCTTTCGGCCTGACCAAAAAAGAACTTTTCACAATGGTGGTGGATAATCTTTTTTAATAACCGGGGGACGTTTTTTCAAATCGCTTATTTAAAATAATTTACGAAGCTATTATCAATCTTTTTTTACAGAAATCACTTTCCGGTTTATAAAAATCAAGGCGAAGTTTCTGTTTCATTAAAAAAAATCCTTTTATTTGTTCAAGTAAATAAGTAATCAAACCATGAAAAAACGTTATTCTGTTATTAAAGGTACGGGAAAATACATTCCCACACAAATAGTTCGTAACGAAGATTTTTTAGAACACAAATTTTACGATGAAAAAGGAGAAAAATTTGAAACCGACACGAAAGAGATTATTGGGAAATTTGTGAAAATTACGGGCATCGAAGAACGCCGTTACGTTACAGATGATTTGGTCGCTTCCGACATGGGCTATTTTGCAGCAAAAGACGCTATTGAATCTTCCGGCATTGACCCTGAAACACTCGATTACATCATTTTTGCCCACAACTTCGGCGATGTGTCGGCACGCAACAGGCATACGGATTTGGTCCCGGCGCTGGCTTCCCGCGTAAAACACAAACTCGGCATTATAAATCCGCGGACGGTGGCTTACGACCTGCCATTTGGTTGTCCGGGATGGGTGCAGGGAATGATTCAGGCCGACTACTTCATAAAATCGGGAGATACTTCCCGGGCACTTGTGATTGGCGGAGACACGTTATCCAGAATCTGCGATCCCCATGACCGTGACAGCATGATATACGCCGATGGCGCCGGAGCAACCATTATCGAAGCCATGGAAAGTGAAACCCCGGTGGGCATTTTATCACACCAAACACGCTCCGACACTGTGGAACACGCCTTTGAGTTGTGGATGGACAAATCGTACGACCCGAAATATACCGGAAACGAAGTTTACCTGAAAATGTACGGCCGCAAACTGTACAATTACGCACTTACTAACGTACCGTCAACTGTAAAAGAGAGTCTTGAAAAAGCAGGTCTCGACATACACGACATTCAAAAAATCCTTATCCATCAGGCGAATGAAAAAATGGATGAAGCCATCATCAAAAGGCTTTTTAAACTTTACGGGATAAAATCGTATCCAAAAGAGATGGTTCCCATGTCTATCTCATGGCTGGGAAACAGCTCAGTGGCCACCGTTCCTACGCTGTTAGATATAATTCTGAAAAAAGAGATGGAAGGACAATATATTTCCGGCGGCGACCGGATAGTTTTTGCTTCTGTGGGCGCCGGACTGAACATTAACGCTATCGTTTATAAATTTCCGGAGTAGAGCAACCTAACCCGGATAAACCGGAAAAGACAAGTAACAAAAACCAAAGCGGGGAGTTATTATTCAAATCCGGGAGCATGAATCTCCCCTGCCGGATTCCAGTCAATTTCACCCATGCCGTTAGCACGAAGAATTTCATTGGTTTTAGAAAAATGGCGGCAGCCAAAGAAACCTTTGTGAGCCGAGAAAGGCGACGGATGTGCCGCTTTCAGAATATAATTTTTGGAAGTATCAATCAGCTCCGACTTTTCCTGAGCAAACCGGCCCCAGAGCAAAAACACGATGCCGGCACGTAGTTCCGAAATGGTACGAATCACCTCGTCGGTAAATACTTCCCAGCCTTTTCCCTGATGCGACCCGGCTTGTCCGGCGCACACCGTCAGCGTAGCATTGAGCAGCATCACGCCCTGCCGCGCCCATTTTTCCAGGTTACCGGAGGAAGGAATGGCAATACCCAAATCCTCATGCAATTCTTTGTAAATATTCTGCAGCGAAGGTGGAATGCGGATGCCATCGGGTACAGAGAAAGCAAGTCCCTGCGCCTGTCCCCTGCCGTGATACGGATCCTGCCCGATAATCACCACCCGCACAGCCGTCAGCGGTGTCAGGTTAAAAGCTGAGAAAATCAGTTTTCCCGGCGGATAAACCGTTTGTGTTTTGACTTCTCTTCGCAAAAAGTTTTTCAAACGGGCAAAATAGTCCGCTTCAAACTCGTCTTGCAGTGCCAGCTGCCAGCTTTCTTCTATGTCAGGTGCAGATTTATCCATAATTTTTTTCCTTGCTAATAATAAAAACAACGAAATTTTGTTACTCTGATAAAATCTCTCTTTCTTTGTACAGACTTCTATAATTGTTTGCAAGTTATGAAAAAAATAGCGGTTATCATTTCCATCCTTATTTTTATTGCCATGCTGGCCACCTCCTGTTCAACCACCAGCAATTGCGCCGCTTATGGTAATGTTCATAAATACCAGAAAGAGGTAAAATACTAACACTCTCCGTTAGCATAAACAGGGTAACTATACAATCTCAATAACTGTCCACAATTATCTGACAACAGGTAGCTTATGTGTATTTTATAATTTGGGCGGCTTCCTCCGGTCGCCCCACCTCCACAAGCCTCCTTCTGCTTTGATGCTGCGGGCTATCCACTGCCATCACTGCCGCAAGTTAACGATGAATAATAAATGACCAGCGATCACCCAACAATTAATTACAATGAATTACAACCATTTGACAATCGCCTGACAACCGTTTGACTACTGTTTGACCCCGTCCGCCGAAGGCGCGACAACCGTTTGACTACCTGTCAGATGATTTCAGGAAACGTACCAGCTTCTCCACCGCTTTTCCGCGATGACTGATACGATTTTTAAGTTCCGCAGGCATCTCGGCGAAACTTTCCGCATAGCCGTCCGGTAGAAATACCGGGTCATAACCAAAACCGGAATCGCCGCTACGTTTTTCAAGAATGCGCCCATCCACGCTTCCCTCAAACTGAAACTCTTTTCCATCCAAAATCAAAGAAATAACCGTCTTAAAACGGGCTTTACGTTGAGGCTCACCCTTTAACTTCTGCAGAAGTTTGGTTACATTCTCTTCATAAGTGGCCTGTTCTCCTGCATAGCGGGCAGAATAGACACCCGGTTCGCCCCCAAGTGCATCTACCCCAAGGCCGGTATCATCTGCAAAACAATCCAAGCCATACAGCTCAAAAATAAAATGGGATTTCTGGGAAGCATTTTCCGCCAGGGTCTCCCCTGTTTCCGGGATGTCTCCTTCAAAGCCCAACTCTTTCAAAGAAACAATTTCAAAAATATTTTCCAGTAAAGCTTTAGCCTCAGAAAGTTTGTTCAAATTATTGGTGGCAAAAACAATTTTTTTCATGGTTGTATTTTGTGATCTTCTGCCAAAAAACGGACAAATATTAAAATTTAAGATACTAAAATCAGGTACAAAAATAATTTTCTTTTGACTCTAATCTTTCGAAAGACGAATTCCTGTTTTATCGACAACACACTCACCGCCCAAGAATGTCGCAAACAGCAACTTCGAGATTATCGCGCAGCGAACGGTAAGTTTCGCGAAAAGCGTCACGGCATTGCACCGGATTCAGCCACTTCACTTCGGTAATATCTTCTTCAATTTGGGGTTTCAGCGCGCCGGCATATTGCGTGTTCATCAAAAACCAATAAGTTTTTTTCAGGAAAAGTTTTTCCTTGTAAAAATAGAAATGGAAGCTGGAGGGAAACACTCCGGTTATCTGTAGCCCCGAAACACCTGTCTCCTCCTCCGTTTCGCGCAAAGCACAGATTTCGATGTCTTCTTTTTTGTTCACTTTTCCTTTTGGCAAATCCCAAATGTTCCATCGTCGGATGAACAACAACTTGTTTTCGCTGTTGCGCACCACCCCTCCGGCTGCTTCCACATATCTGAAATGTTTTTTCAGATGATGGAACATCTTTTCCACATTGTAGCCGTAAACAATCGTATCGCGACGATTTTCGTTGCCGATCCAGGCTTCGGCAAAAGAACAAAAAGCCGTTTTATCTTTCGCAAAAACAAGCTCATTACCGGAATACTTTTCTTTGTTTTCGCTAATAATCAAAACGTTATCAAGATAATAAATGGAATGCATAACAATAATATTTGATTACAAAGATAAGGAATCGGAATGGAAAACGGAAGCGGTGAAAAGTCTAAAATCCTGTCGGTCTAATCAGAGAAAAATTTTACTTTTGTCGTATGATAGTTAACCCGGAAACAGCGAAAACAGTTGCCCTGTATCTACTGAAAATAAATGCCATAAAATTAAGTCCTGAAAAGCCCTTTACCTGGACTTCGGGATTGCTTTCGCCCATTTATTGCGACAACCGGCTGGCGCTTTCCTATCCTGCTATTCGTGATTTTATCCGGCAGGAGTTAACCAAAGCGGTGAAAGAAAATTTTAGTGATACTAACCTGGTTGTGGGAGTTGCTACTGCCGGGATTCCTCAAGGGGTGCTGGTAGCGCAGGAACTGAATCTGCCTTTTGCTTATGTCCGTTCGTCAGTTAAAGCCCACGGCATGACCAACCGCATTGAAGGGTATGTACAAAAAGGTCAGACTGCTGTTGTGGTAGAAGACCTGATATCGACAGGTAAAAGCAGCCTTGCCGCAGTGGAGGCCCTGCGCAACGCAGGAATTCAAATTGCGGGAATGATTTCGGTTTTCACTTACGATCTGCCGGCAGCAGAAGAAAATTTTGAAAAAGCCAATTGCCGGCTTATCAGTCTTTCAGACTATCCCTATTTGATGGAAGCTGCTCTGGCAAATAATTTTATTGATAATGATATGTTGGATTCGCTTTTTGCCTGGCGCAGCAATCCGCAAAAATGGAGTGAAACACACGCCGGACAGCTCAGAAATTAACAACACATTAAATATTATTAAAACCTGCATCTAATGAAAATAGACGGAAAAAGGGCTGTAATTTCAGCCAACCAAAATAAAGTATTTCAGTTTATGAGCGATTTTAACAACTACGAAAAGCTGATGCCCGAACAGATTGTGAACTGGCAATCCGACAAAGATACCTGTTCGTTTACCATTAAGGGGATGGCTGATTTAAAGTTGAAATTTGCCCGGAAAGAGGCATCGACTCTACTGGAATTAGTTCCCGAGGGAAAGACTCCCGTGAAGTTTTCGCTGCTAATCAACCTGGAGCCGGACACCCTGAACGAACAGAAAACCGTGGTAAACGTCCATGTGGATGCCGACCTGAATCCCATGCTGGCCATGATTGCCAAACGCCCTTTTGAAAACCTCGCTAATACCATTTCCGAAGAGCTGCACAAGGTTTTTGAGAAAAAGTAAAGGGTACCCACTACAAAGTAATTTATATTTTTCCCTGCTTTTGTTATTACTTTCTCAAAAATACTATCCGGAAAGGAAAGACATGAACAAACAAAAACAATTTTCCGGTTTCCAATCTTAAATATTCTTAATTTTTCAGGAGTTATTTCCTTAATTTCAGTAATTTTGTTCTGATAAATTTCATACAGATGGCCGAATCACATCCCACTACGCTTAGCCTGATTAATTCACAAATTGATCTATTGCGAAGCCAAACTGCTTTGATTAAAGGCAATGCTCGATTTCCGATTCTCGAAATAGCTAAGGCTATTCCTGCGAGTCGAAAATCTGCGCTCACCTTTACTCTTCGTATTTTGACTTCTCATGACGAAAAACTTATGAATTAATCAGGCTTTGGTTTCTCCGGAATATCACCTGTTTTTTTTGCAACGCAAATGGAGCACGGCAGACCAAATCATGGAAATGCTGCTTACCGGTTTGATTTTGAAATGTCTCCTGATAATAATAAAGACAAATTCGAATGTTAATATAAAATACTGTCTATCAACCCTGATTCAGAATTTTCTCTCCGGTTAAGCAGTTCAAACTTTATTTCATAATCTTCAAATAATTGCATTTTTTTCTTTAAAAGGACAAAACTATTTTTTCTTTTTATACTTTTGGAGACAACATTTTGAGTTTATTGACAGATATTAACCAAGAGGGAGAGCAATATTGAAACCGTTGTATAAAAACCGGGATACTGAAATATGGGAACGTTTTAAAAGCGGCGACGAGGAGGCTTTTTCCTATATTTTCGACACATACCATATACAATTATTCGAATACGGGCAACGATTTACCCCCGATGAATACCTGGTGAGAGACAGTATTCAGGATTTGTTTTTCGAACTGGCCCGAAAAAAAGAAAAACTTTCCCCTACCGATAATATCCTGTTCTACCTGCTGAAATCGCTCCGGCAGAAAATATTTGCCAACATGCGAAAGATGAATAAGAGGAGAAAGACAGAAACCGACTATGAGCGGTTAGAGAAGTTCCGGTTAAGTTATTCAACCGAAACCGATCAGGAAGAAAAAGAGCTCAAACTTGATCTGTTAGCTCAGGCTATCAATCAGTTACCCCCAAGACAAAAAGAAACCATCTACCTGAAGTTTTATAAAAACCTGTCCAATAAAGAGGTGGCTGAAGTTATGCAAATCAATTACCAATCAGTTGGAAACAGCGTACAGAAAGCCATAAGCAAATTAAAAGACATGCTGGATCCCACCACATAATCTATCATTTTTTTTCTTTAGGTCGTCCTCTGGTAATGTGTTTTACAACAAGTAATTATAATTTGAGAGGGGTATATTATGTCCGGTTTTGCTTTTTATATTAAAAGGACAATCGGAACCGATGAAAAAAGATATCTCAGATCATATTTTTGACAAGGAATTTCAGGACACCATTACCAAAGATTCACTGAAGGAATATTCCTCGGGAAAAAAGAAAAACAGCGCATCAGCTTTTGCAATACTTATCGGCTACGTTCTGAAATGGAAACGAAACGAGATTAACCGCACCCAAATCAGTGATGACGATTTTCAGGATATCAAGAGCAAATCGCTGACCATTTTCCGCCAGCCGGCCAATTCATCACGGTTGGTCATTCGGCGGTTTATACGTATTGCAGTTGCTGCATCCATTTTAATTGCATTTGGAATTGCCGGGTATTTACTAGGGGAAAAACAATTCTTCTCAGCCAACGACTTACAAAGCCAGGTTATTGAGTTCAGTACTCCCCGTGGGCAGCAATCTGAACTAACCCTGCCTGATGGCACTTTTGTTGCATTGAATTACGACTCCAGACTAAAATATCATATCTCCCGCAACAAGAAGTTGCAGGTAGTTGAACTTACAGGAGAAGGATTTTTCAAGGTAACAAAAAATAAATCGCGGGTTTTCCGGGTGATTACCTCCGACATGAGTGTCAACGATCTGGGAACTCAGTTTGATGTCAAAGCTTATCCCGATGACGACCAGACAGAAACCACTTTGCTTGAAGGTAGCGTGGAAATAAAAGACATTCCCGGAAAGGAAACGCCTGTTCTGCTGAAACCCGGTGAACAATGGCGTTATGATAAAAGAACCGGACAGTACCAGGTTTTAAAAACCAATGCCGAAATGGCTACAACCTGGCGGAAAGGTGAATATTACTTTCAAAAGAAGACATTGAGTGAAATTGCCAGAACACTTGACCGAATGTACAAAGTGAACATTCATTTTCAGAACACTGAACTCGGACAGGAGGTGTTCTCGGGAGCGGTGTACAAAAATGATGGCATAAACCGGTTTTTCGGCCTGGTTAATCTCACGATTCCCATCCGGATAAAAAGGGATAGCAATGATATCTGGATAATAAAACGAAAATAAACGAAAACCGGGAAATGTTGGAGCATTTCCCGGCGGGTAAACAAAACGAATAGTTGAAACTATTCATTTATTAATTTAACACTGCAAATCTATGAAAAAAAAATTACGATTGCATGTTTTTCTACGGAACAACATGAAACTATTATTAATCAGGCGTTCACCGTTCGTTATTTTGCTTCTTAGCCTGCTTCAGTCTGCGAGCGTTTTTTCACAGCAAACAACACAAACAACGCTTTCGATTAATATTAAGAACACTACGCTGGAAAAAGCACTGAATGAAATTGAAAAGAAGACCAATTTCGTGTTTTTTTACAATGCCAATCAAATACAATTGGAGGAGCGAGTCAGTCTGAAAGCCGATGATGTCAACATCGAAGACATTCTTACCCGGCTGTTTAAGGATAAGAAGATTGCTTTTAAAATTGTTGACCACCGTATTGTCCTGTATCCCAAAAGTGATACAGCCGGGTCAGCTATCAACAGCCGGCAATCCAAACATGTAAAGGGAAAGGTTACTAATATCAAAGGTGAGTCGATCCCAGGTGTAACCATTAGAGTCAAAGGAACATCCAAGGGGACAGTCACGGATTTAAACGGGAATTACACCCTCACCGGCGTACCGGACAACAGCACGCTTGTTTTCTCTTTCGTGGGGATGAAATCCCTTGAAATTAAAGTGAACGGAAAAACCCAACTGGATGTAGTCATGCAGGAACAAGCCGTTGGTCTCAACGAATTTGTTGTGATTGGGTATGGTTCTCAGCGTAAGAAAGATCTTACGGGAGCTGTTGCGATAGTTCAGATGAAGGACATTTCTTCTTCTTCTTTACCGGTTTCCAGCGTAAGCGATGCTCTGGAGGGACGTGCGACAGGAGTACAGGTAATATCTTCAGGAACCCCCGGCACCGATGCTACATTTCGTATTCGCGGGGTAGGTACCATAAATAACACCAACCCCCTGTTGGTAATTGATGGAGTACCTGTATCAAACGGATTGAATCAGCTAAATATGAATGATGTCAAAACGGTGCAGGTACTCAAAGATGCTTCGGCAACTGCAATTTACGGATCACGGGCGGCAAACGGTGTAATCATTATAACAACAAAACGTGGAAAGGGGGAATCTCATTTGGATTTCAATTACTATTTCGGACTTCAGAAAGCTGCCAAATTAGTCAAAATGCTGGATGCAAGACAGTTTGCCACGCTGGATAATGAAATTATGCAAAATGCCGGTCTTAAGAAAAATCCCGCTTTCGCTAACCCGTCCTCTCTTGGAACAGGAACGGATTGGCTTGGGGCATTATTTGGCGTTGCTCCCACAAAAAACTACTCTCTCTCTTATTCGGGTAGCAGCAAAAAGACTAATTACTACGTGTCGATAAATTATCTTGATCAGAAAGGGATTATCCTTAATACTGGTTACAAACGCTTTACAATGCAATTCAATACTGATTTCAAAGTGCTTAAAAATTTGAAATTTGGGAACAGCCTCACTATTAACCATGATATTAAAACCCGCGGCGATTATAATATTCAAAACACCATGCTTGCCTTGCCCACTCAGCCGATTCTCCGGCAAGATGGAACATATTCAGGACCTGTCGGCCCGCCTATGTGGGTTGGTGACCTGGTAAATCCGATAGGATTGGCCAAAACAGTTGACCACTCCACCAAAGGATATAACCTGATTGGATCGGTTTATGGCGAATACCGGATTATGACAAACCTAAAGTTCAAATCAACCTTTGGGCTTCAGGCAAATTTTTGGAATGACCGTACCTGGGCTCCCAATTATCATTGGGATTCAAGTATAAGTGACAACTCCTACCTTTCCGAACAATACAATAAAAACCTTACTTGGGTTTGGGACAATACCTTTACATATGTGAAATCAATTGGTAAAAATATGTTTACGTTAATGGCAGGCACCAGCGCTCAGGAAAATCAATACAATTACCTGAATGGATCTGTTCAGAGTTTTGCCAGTAACCTGACACAACAAATGGATAATGGCACGCAGCAACCCACAGTTGGCGGCAGTTTGAGCTCATGGTCACTATTTTCATATATGGGGCGTGCAAACTATTCCTATGCTAACAAATATTTGATAACAGCTACGGTTCGTCGTGACGGGTCGTCACGTTTTGGTAAAGGCAACAAATGGGGTGTTTTTCCTTCAGTGAGTGTAGCCTGGCGAATTTCTGAAGAAAAATTCATGAAATCACTTAGCTTTATCAGCAACATGAAGATCCGTGCAGGCTTTGGTATTACCGGAAACCAGAATATCGGCAACTATTCATTTGCATCAGCTCTTCAAACCATCAAATACAATTTTAACAATAACATAGTTGCCGCCGTGGTCCCCCGGATTATGCCAAACCCTTATGTTCAGTGGGAAGAACAAAAACAGGCAAACATTGGAATTGATGCCGGATTGTTCAATCAGCGGATAGTTGTTGCCCTTGACGGGTACATTAAAATCACCGACAAAATGCTCGTGCCAATGGTGGTTCCGGTTACAACCGGATATTCCGATGTGTATGTACCTTCCATCAATGCCGGTAAAATGGAAAACAAAGGAGTTGAAGTTTCCATAACTTCAAGGAACATGATTAAGAATTTTATTTGGAATACGACACTTAACTTTTCCTACAACCGGAATACGGTTAAGAACATTAACGACACGGTTCCGATGACAAGCGGAAGTATCGGGTTAAATTACAACCTTGCTCTTATACAGGCGGGTTACCCGATAAATGAGTTCTATGGTTATCTTACCGATGGCATTTTTCAGACACAGGCAGAGGTTGACAACCATGCGGTACAGATTCCGGGTAATGATCCTTACAACCGTACTTCGCCAGGCGATATCCGCTACAAAGATGTGAACAATGATGGAGTAATAAATGATAAGGATCGCGTATTTCTTGGCAACCCGAATCCACAGTTCATTTTTTCACTGAACAATTCATTTGCTTACAAAGGCTTTGACCTGAGTATTTTCCTTCAGGGTGTCGCAGGCAATAAAATACTCAATGCCAACAGAATATGGAGCGAAGCTATGTCGGTTGCCCAAAACCAGACCACTGCAACGCTAAACCGGTGGACAGGTCCGGGAACAAGCAATTCGATGCCCCGGGCAATTTTTGGCGACCCTAACAACAATACACGTCCTTCGGACAGATATGTTGAGGATGGTTCTTATCTGAGAATTAAGAATTTAATTCTCGGTTATACATTTCCGGAACAACTTGCCAAAAAGGCGAATCTGAACAAAATCAGGATTTTTGTTTCGGTAGTAAACTTGTACACATTAACCAAATACTCCGGTTTCGACCCCGAAGTCGGCAGCAGTGGAATCGACAACAATGTGTATCCTGTTTCAAGTACTTATAGTTTTGGTGTAAACCTTGTTTTCTAACCTTAAAAAAGAAATGTATATGAAACTCAAACCATTTTTTTTAGCCGTACTCCTGATTGCCGCGCTCTCAGGATGTAACAAAGACTTCCTTGTCAAATCACCTGAATACTCCGTAAATACAGCCAATTTCTTTAAAACCAAAGACGATGCAATTTCAGCCATCAATGGCGCTTATCAGCCGTTACAATGGCCCAAATTGTACAATATGCGTATGTGGACTACCGATATTATGGCCGGAAACAGTATTGTTGGAGCCGGTGGCGGTTCTGATGGCATCGAAACCACCAACGAGGCTAATTTTGTAACAACGCCTGACAATCCGGGTGTCCTTGACCTCTGGCGTGGCCCGTGGCCGGGAATACTACGCACCAACATTATCCTGGAGAAAGTTCCCGCAATGGATATTAATGAAGCACTGAAAAACCGCATATTGGGCGAAGCCCACTTTCTAAGGGGCTTTTATTACTTCATTCTTGTCCGCTTCTTTGGAGGTGTGCCTTTAATCATCAAGCCGGTAAACCCTGGGGATGACCTACGACCGAAACGAGCATCTAAAACCGATGTTTACAACCAAATAATTTTAGACTTCCAAAAGGCAGCAGACTTACTTCCTGCGAGGAATACCTATACCGGTTCTGATGTGGGGCGCGCCGGCAAAGGCGCAGCAGAAGGCATGCTTGCCAAAGTATATTTAACACTGGGTGACTGGCAGAAAACCGTTGACCTTTGTAATTCGGTGAAAGCTTTGGGATTTGCCCTCAACCCTTCTTACGCTGATAATTTTGATCCTTCACAAAAGAATTCCATAGAATCGCTCTTCGAAATCCAATACACAGGCAATGCCGGTTATAATTTCTGGTCGAATGAAAATCAAGCCTCCTGGCTGAGCACGTTTACCGGCCCCCGTGGTTCGGATATGGTAGCAGGTGGCTGGGGCTGGGACCAACCCACACAAGAGTTCATGGATTCGTACGAAGCAGGCGATTTGCGTAAAGATGTAACGGTTCTTTATGAGGGAGGCCCTTCGTTTGCCGGGAAAGATTATCAAAAGTCGTATTCCCTTACCGGCTATAACCTACGTAAATTCCTCGTGTCAAAATCGATCTCGTCATCATATGATAATAGTCCGATGGATTTTCCGGTGTTGAGGTATGCTGATGTGTTACTTATGAAAGCTGAAGCCCTGAATGAACTCGGCAGAACATCAGAAGCAGAAACTCCTCTGAATGAAGTTAGAAACAGAGCGGGATTACCTAATGTTTCAGGTGGCCTGACAAAAGATGCATTTCGTCTGAAAGTACTGCACGAACGCAGGATGGAGTTAGCCTTTGAAGGTCAACGGTGGTTCGACCTGATACGGGTAAATAATGGCCAGTACGCAATTGATTTTCTGCACTCTATCGGAAAATCAAATATGAGTAAGAAATTCCTCCTGTTTCCTATCCCGCAAAAGGCAATTGATGCAAATCCAAACCTTACCCAGAATCCGGGGTATTAATTAACCGGATATTTCTTATCAGTTTCACAAGAAAAAAAATGAAAAAATGAAAAGATTAAATATATTTCATACTTCTGCTTTGGGAAAACCATTGAAGAAATCAGTCGCAGGCAGGATTTTTATTCTCTTGCTAATCGGTTCATTAGCAATACTCTCTGCGTGCCAAAAAGTTGAAGAAACCAATATAGCCCTGGCAGGCGATCTGACAATTACAACTTCAAAGGCAACAATTGTATTGAGCCAAAAAAACGACCCAAATATTGCACTTACCCTCAATTGGACTTCCGGAACAAATAACGGAACCGGAGCTTCAATATCTTATGTTCTTCAGTTAGATAAACAAGGAAACAATTTTGCCAATCCTCTCACTTTCGATATGGGCAAAGCTGTTTATGAAAAAAGTTTTAAAGTGTCCGAACTCAACGAAAGCCTGCTGAACTATTTTGGCTTTCAGCCAAAGGTTAAATCTAAAATGGAAGCCCGTGTGATGGCAACAGTCCATTCCTCGCCGGTAACTAATGTTACCTCCAAGGTAGTAACATTTTCGGTTACACCTTATGAGCCTGTTTCCCGTACACTTTATCTGATTGGGGATGCTTCTCCGAATGGCTGGGATGTGAATAATGCAATAGCACTCACACCCGGTTCAGACGATCCGACAACTTTTACCTATCAGGGAACACTGAAAGCGGGGAAATTGAAATTTATCACCACCCTTGGGTCTCTTTTGCCTTCGTACCAGAAGGGACAAGACAACAACACGTTGGTTTATCGTACCGATGAAGCACAACCCGATGATAAATTCGTCATCAGCGAAGCCGGAATTTATATTATCAAACTGAACCTCGTTGACCTGACTATCAGCATAACCAAACTGCCCGGGCCTCCCTACAATGTGCTTTACATGGTGGGCGATGCAACACCCAATGGTTGGGACATTGCCAATGCAACACCGATGGTACAGAATCCGGATAACCTGTTCCAGTTTACCTATGATGGTGTACTTACGCCCGGTGAATTCAAAATACCGGTGAACCGGAATACCGACTGGGGTCAGGACATGTACATGCGCAATCCGTCCGATTCAACGAAAGCCTACCTGCATAAAGGTGGTGATCCGGACGATAACAAATGGAAAATATACAAGGAGAACTGGTACCATGTGATGCTTGATTTATCGAAAATGACTATCACCATCGAGCCGTTCAAACTCTTTATTGTAGGCTCCGCAACACCCATCGGATGGGATATCGGCAATGCCATCGAACTAACACAGGATCCGAATAAGTGGTACATTTTCACCTACCAGGGCAAACTGGCTGAAGGGGATTTTAAGTTCCCGGTAAACCGGAATACCGATTGGGGGCAGGATATGTACATGCGTGATCCCGACAATCCGGCAAAAATGTACCTGCACAAAGGCGGTGACCCGGATGACAGTAAATGGTCTATTGCTGCCGGTGATGCCGGCACGTATCTGCTCACGCTCAATGTACAGGCGCTGACCATAGATATTCAAAAACAATAAGCCATGAAACCTGCGGAAAGAGTATAGAGTATTGATTCTTTCCGCAGGCTTTCAAGACACAAAGATCAATCATCATAATGATGCTTCAGGTTTGATTTGGTTTTCCGGGCTTTAATGAAGAAAAGATATTGTTCACACAGAAAATTAACCAAAAAATGACAGGAAAAAAGAGATTAATTTATTTGCTTTTCGTACTTATACTAATAGGATGCAAAAGATCCGGGACTTCTGCTTCTACTCCATACAATCCGCCGCTTTCAACGGTGAATCTGACAACCGACAAAGCACGGTATAACCCCGGCGATGTGGTACAATTCACCGTAGATAAAGAATTGCCTTCCACTGCAATAATCCGTTACCGTCACCTGAATGAAGTGATAAAGGAAGAAAATTTCTCCGGTAAATCGTGGCAGTGGACCGTACCCGGCAACGACTTTACCGGATACATGGTGGATATCTACGAAACGGTTGACGGCAAAAAAGTGGTATTGGGAAGCATTGGCGTTGATGTTTCGTCCGATTGGTCTCGCTTCCCAAGATACGGTTTTCTTTCTAAGTATTCGCAGATGAGCAATTCAGCGGTTAATGCTGTCGTTAAAAATTTGAACCGGGATCACATCAATGGTATTCAGTTTTATGACTGTGAATACGAACATCATTTGCCACTTGCAGGGACAACGGCAAATCCCGATACGGTCTGGAAAGATATTGCCGGTCGTGATATTTACCTGTCAACCCTTAAAAAGTATCTTAATGCTGTTCATAATCGTAACATGACAGCCATGTTTTATAATCTGGCTTACGGAGCTTTAAGCGATGCCCGGGCAGACGGCGTATCGGACCAATGGTATCTTTATACCGACCGTTCACACGAAACAAAAGATAAGTTCGAGCTTCCTAATCCTCCGTTTAAAAGTAATATTTGGTTGCTGGACCCTTCAAATACCGGGTGGCAGCAATATATTGCAGGTAAGACCAAAGATTTTTTTAAAGTTCTTGATTTTGATGGTTATCACATCGACCAACTGGGCAATAGAGACAAAAACTTATATACGTATAACGGAGTTCCGGTTAATTTGCCAACTACTTTTGAATCGTTTATTCAGGCCATGCATGCAGCTATGCCCGGAAAGAGACTGGTGATGAATGCCGTAAATCAATACGGGCAGCAAGATATTGCAAACTCACAGGTTGATTTTTTATATACGGAAGTCTGGACTCCGAATAATACTTATGCAGACCTGGCTTCCATTATCAGGGATAATCTTTCATGGAGTAACGGGAAAAAAAATAGTGTGCTGGCAGCTTATATGGATTCTGACCTGACAAGCTCAAAAGGATTTTTTAATACTCCGGGCGTACTATTGACGGATGCGGTAATCTTTGCTTTCGGAGGGGCACACATCGAATTGGGTGAACACATGCTGTCACAGCCATATTTTCCTAATGATAACCTCCAAATGAAAGGAGACTTGCGAGATGCCCTGATAAAATATTATGATTTCCTGGTAGCCTACGAAAATTTACTGCGCGATGGAGGAATATTTAACAATCCGGATATTTCATCTTTAGATAATAATCTGAGATTGAATAACTGGCCACCCCGGATTGGTAGTGTAGCTGTTATAGGTAAAGAAACAGGAAACGGACAGGTTATTCATTTGCTTAATTTTTCAGAAGCCACTTCACTAAACTGGCGTGATGCATCAGGCACACAACCTTACCCACGAGTGATCAAAGGCTGGCGGTTGCAGATTGGAACAACGAAATCCGTGAAAAAGGTCTGGTATGCCTCTCCCGATTACCAATACGGTTCATCCGTTAGTTTACCGTTTACGCAATCGGGGACTACCCTTACCTTCACCCTCCCGGAAATGCAGTACTGGGGAATGATTGTCTTAGAATACGAATAACCGGCCTGCCGGGAGATAGAAGTAATATGCAATTTTGACAAATAGAAGAATTACACGGATTCTCAATGTGTCATCACCGGGACAACCCATCTTTCGCTGTGGGCGCCGGTGAATCGAACGGAAAAAATGGGTGCTGCTGTTTTGGTGCGGACTTATATTACCTTTTTGCCATCAGTCTGGGATCTTTGGACTGGCTTATATTTGATATTCCCGCTTCTCGCACGGAGTATCGTACCCTCCTTTGAGTTTTGTTCAACAAGTTTAACAGACTGGTGGCTTTTTCTTTCTTTGAAAATGTCAAACTATTTACCGTGTAAGGTTCCGAAATCGTTACACATGAAAAACTTTATGATATGGCCACCAAAAGTTTACCATACATACGGTAAATAATGGCAATTCGGTCAGGACAATAAATGAGGTTAGACAGCAAGTTGATAAATGGTTGGGGGCTATAATTACCACAGCCCTCAAGATGCAAAACCCCGATTGATATGGTTGCATAATTCACTTAAAAACTCTAATTTTGAATGGTCCGAAAAATAGGGTGCTTACATTATCTGCGAACAAAGAAATAGTCGATCATCTGTCGTGCTTTTTGGTTGATGTCTTCCGAAACTTTGAAAAAATAAACCGGCACCAGGAATACCACACTTATAAAAAGGCTCCGGACTACCAAGTCTGTGAGAAAATGGCCCAGCACCGGAATAAAAGTAGAAAGATACCACGAAATAGCGGCAAACAATATGATTTCCAAATGTTTATAGTTGAAAGGCTGGAAATGAAACTTTTTATATAAGAAAAAGTATTTCAAACTGTTGTAGATATATTTGGAGATTAATGAGGCCAGTGCCGCACCGGTAATTCCGTAACGCGGAATGAGTAAAATGTTGGTAACGACGAGCAGAATGACAAAAACAAAAAGCAGGTAGGGCAGCCACCGGTAGTATTTGGAATTCAGAATGATGTGGGGACTGACGCCCAGAAACAGGTCGGACAGATTAGCCAGCCCGATGAACAGGATGACATATTTACCGGCAGTATAATCTTTCCCCACTATTTGAAAAATATTGTCTAAGTTACCCCATATTCCAATGAACAGTAAAAATCCGATAACACTCAGGCTGATGGAGCTTTTCCGGTAGATTTGCATAATGGTTTTGCGGTCATTTGTTTTCCATGCATCGGCAATCACCACCGAGCTGATTTTTCCCATGGTTCGCATGGGAACTAAAATCAATGTTCCGAAGAAAAAAGCAATGGTGTAAACTCCTGCTGCTGCCAGTCCCAGATATTGGTTTACCATGATGACGTCGATGTTTATGACCAACACGCCGGAAAAGCTGGCCAGAACTCCAAAAAAGGCTACGTTCCTCATCTCCCTGGCCATTTTGCGATCAATATAATTCAGGTCAGGTTTGATAAAGAACATCTTATCCTTAATCAGGGTTCCCATCAAAAACAGCGCCGGAGAGACAAAGGCCAGTACATACAAAATGACCAGCCATTCAAAACCGATGACTTTGAAAAGGTAGAGCAGAATAGCGGCCAAAATGAGCACCCGTTGAATCACCTCTTTGTAAACGATTCCTTTGACGGCATTATACAAAACACGAAAGTATGTGTCGAACAAAGAGAAAAACAGTGTGAAAAGAATTAGTGGGACAACGTAATAAAAGTATTCGGTAAAGAGAGCCGATTTGCCGGCAGCGTTGGAAATAAATAGCGGTTTGAGTAAAACATAAATTACGGTCGATAATACAAAACCCACCAGGCCGACAAGTAATGTCAGTCCGAGGAAACCATGATGTTTTTTACCCGGGTCGCGGAAATAAGGAAAAAGTCTGATGCTGACAGAATTAATACCTAACGTGCCAAATTGTGCAAAAAGTACGGAGTAAGAAACCAGAATGCGCAGCAGCCCTACCTGTTCTGTGGACAAAATACGCGGAAACAGCCAACCTGTGGTAATAAATCCCAGCAATACGC
>ENA-ORDP01000829-ORDP01000829.1-marine-sediment-metagenome-genome-assembly--contig:-NODE-829-length-18686-cov-3.790457_pt1 | contig 18686 bp, 14 predicted proteins | sample MGYA00248627_ERZ508539 | MGnify/ENA primary metagenome ERZ508539 (study PRJEB26208, sample SAMN05571518) | marine sediment metagenome | biome: deep sea; feature: Hydrothermal vent; material... | reverse complement strand
GGGCCGTCTGCATCTGGTGTTCGGTTGCGGCGGCGAGCGCGACCGGGCCAAGCGTCCCGAAATGGGCCGGGTGGCGGCGAGCCTGGCGGAGGTGATTACCGTCACCGACGACAATCCGCGCGGCGAAGACGCCTCTAAAATAAGAGCCGCGATTATCAAGTCCTGCCCGAACGCTATGGAAGTCGCCGGACGCCGGGAAGCAATTCGCATGGCCGTGGCGGCGCTCGGCCCGGGCGACGTTTTGGTGGTTGCCGGCAAGGGCCATGAACAAGGCCAGATCATCGGCAGCGAAATTCATCCATTCAATGACGCGGAAGTAATCCGTGACGCCATTATAGCGGCGCGAGAGGAAGGGGGCGGATGATGGAACCAGCCGCCGTCCTGTGGACCGCCGATGAGGCCGCCGCCGCAACCCAAGGCCAGGCCATTGCGGGTGGCAAGGGTGCGGATTGTTGGCAGGCCCTGGGCGTCTCCATCGACAGCCGCACCCTTTGCCCCGGCGATCTGTTCGTCGCCATCGAAGGCCCGAATTTTGACGGCCATGCATTCGCTAGTGATGCTTTCGATAAAGGCGCGGTGGCGGTAGTGGCCGCGAGAAAGCCCGATAACGCGCCCGATAACGCGCCTCTTCTCATGGTCGACGACACTCTCAAGGCGCTTGGCGACTTGGGCCGGGCGGCCCGGCGGCGCACCGAGGCCCGGGTGATCGCGGTTACCGGCAGCGTCGGCAAGACAAGCGTCAAGGATGCGCTGGCCCATGTTCTAGGCTCTCAGGCCGGGACTCACGCCAGCGCCGGAAGCCTTAACAATCATTGGGGCCTGCCGTTGAGCCTAGCCCGGATGCCGCGCGACGTGGATTTTGGAATCTTTGAAATGGGTATGAACCACGCCGGTGAAATTTCGCCGCTGGGCAAAATGGCCCGGCCCCACGTGGCGGTGGTGAGCGCCGTTGAGTTCGCGCACGGCGAATTCTTCGACGGTATCGACGACATCGCCGACGCCAAGGCGGAAATTTTCGAAGGCGTCGAGCCCGGCGGCTGGGCGGTGATCAAGCGCGACATGCCCCATTTCCATCGCCTGGCCAGGGCCGCCGCCGCTTGCGGGGTTGAAAACGTCATCGGTTTCGGCGCTCACGACGAGGCCCGCGCGCGCCTGGTCGGATCAAGCAACACCGCCGACGGCTCGCACGTCACGGCGATTATAGACGGCAAGAGGATCGACTATCTTATTTCCTTGCCGGGAAGCCACTGGGTGATGAATTCGCTGGGGGTGCTTGCCGCCGTCCATGCCGCCGGTGGCGACGTGGCGGCGGCGGCGGCGGCGCTCGGTGGATTGCGGGCTGTCGCGGGGCGAGGGCTGCGCCACCGGGTTGCCATTCCCGGCGGCGCGATTACGGTGATCGACGACAGCTATAACGCCTCGCCGGCTTCCATGAAGGCCGCCTTCGAGGTTTTGGCGCAAAGCATTCCCGGTGACGGCGGGCGGCGGATCGCGGTCCTCGGCGAAATGCTGGAACTGGGCGTCGGCTCGGCAGCCGCCCATGCTTCCCTGGCGGAACCTTTAAGCGACTTTTCCATAGATCTGGTTTTCACTACCGGTCCCGGAATGGGCCACTTGGCGAAAGCAATCCCTGAAAGCCGGCGAGGCGGCCACGGGGCGGATTCGCAAGCCATTGCGCCGATGGTCGCGGCGGCGGTGAGGCCGGGCGACGTGGTGATGGTCAAAGGCTCGGCCGCCAGCCGCATGGGCGTGGTGGTGGCGGCATTGCTCGAACTCGGCCAACTTGGCCGGAGGGGAGAGGCCTAAAAGTATGCTTTATCACCTTCTCTATCCCCTGGCGGACGAGGTCGGCGCCTTCAACGTCTTCCGCTATCTTACTTTTCGCACCGCCGGGGCGATGATTACGGCGCTGATCGTCAGCTTTATCATCGGCCCTTATCTGATCAGCCATCTGAAGAGCAAACAGAACGGCGGCCAGCCCATCCGCGAAGACGGACCGGAAACGCACATCCTGACCAAGCAGGGAACGCCGACCATGGGCGGCTTACTTATTCTGATCGCGCTTAGCGTTTCCACCGTGCTTTGGGCGGATCTCAAAAACGGCTTCGTCTGGGTGGCGCTGGGCGTCACCATCGCTTTCGGCGCTATCGGTTTCCTCGACGATTATATGAAGATAACCCGCCGTCAAAGCCGGGGGCTGCCGGGGAAGCTGAAATTGGTTCTTGAGACGGTTATCGCGGCGGCGGCGGTGATTTGGGTGATGAAAATCATGCCCGGCGATCTCGCCACCGTTATGGCGGTGCCTTTTTTCAAGGATATTCTAATAGATCTCGGCTGGTTTTTCGTCGCCTTCGCGGTGCTGGTCATCGTCGGCGCCTCCAACGCCGTCAATCTTACCGACGGTTTGGACGGGTTGGCGATCGGACCGGTGATGATCGCGGCCGGGGTTTTCGCCCTGATCGCCTATCTGGTGGGCAATTCCGTTTTCGCCAACTATCTGCAATTGCGGCACGTGCCGGGCAGCGGCGAGTTGGCCGTGTTCAGCGGCGCCTTGATCGGCGCCGGCATGGGCTTTTTGTGGTTCAACGCTCCTCCGGCGAAGGTTTTCATGGGGGACACCGGCTCTCTATCGCTCGGCGGCGCGCTGGGCGTGGTCAGCGTCATCACCAAGCACGAATTGGTTCTGGCTATCGTCGGCGGCCTGTTCGTGCTGGAGACGGTATCCGTGATCGTCCAGGTGGCGTCGTTCAAGCTGACCGGCCGCCGGGTCTTCCGCATGGCGCCCCTGCACCATCATTTCGAAAAAAAGGGCTGGGCGGAGTCCACCATCGTCATCCGGTTCTGGATCATCGCCGCCATCCTGGCGTTGGCCGGTCTGTCGACGTTGAAGCTTAGGTGAGGGGGGAGCCATGATTGACACTATTCCCTTCACCGATAGCGCCGTCGCCGTCCTTGGACTTGGCCGCTCGGGACTGGCCGCGGCGCGGGCGCTGATGGCCAGCGACGCCCATGTATGGGCGTGGGACGACAACGCGGAAGTCCGCGCGTGCGCGGCTCAGTCGGGCGTTCCCCTGGTTGATCTTGAAGCCTGCGACTGGAAGGAGCCCAAGGCGCTGGTGCTTAGTCCCGGCATTCCCCACAGCTTCCCCAAGCCTCATCCGGTGGTCAATTTGGCGCGCCAAGCCGCGTGCGAGATCGTCGGCGAGGTGGAATTGCTGGCGCGGGCGCAACGCCAGGCATCCTACATCGGCGTCACCGGAACCAACGGCAAATCCACCACCACGGCCTTGCTGGGACATATCCTTCATTCCGCCGGGCGCGAGGCGGAGACCGGCGGCAACCTGGGCGTTCCGGCGCTGGAGCTTAAGCCCCTGGGGGCCACCGGCGTTTACGTCTTGGAGATGTCGTCCTTCCAATTGGAGCTGACGCCTTCGCTGGTTCTGGGCGTGGCGGCGCTGCTTAACATCAGCTCCGACCACTTGGACCGCCACGGCTCCATGGAGGGCTATATCGCCGCCAAGGAATCCATATTCAGAAGCCAACGCGCATCGGGCGTTGCAGTGGTCGGAATCGACGACGCGCACTGCCGCGCCATTTTCGAGCGCCTGAAGGCTGAAGGCGACCGCGCGCTCATTCCGATTTCCGGCTCCCGGCGCGCCCCCGGCGGCGTTTACGTCATTGATGGAACGCTGTTTGACGACATCGAGGGCGATGCGGTTTCCATGTTGGACCTAAGCGGCGTCCACACGCTTCCCGGCGAACACAATTGGCAAAACGCGGCCGCCGCCTACGCCGTCGCCAAGGCCGCCGGCGCCGCGCCCGGGGCCATTATATCCGCCATCAGCGATTACCCGGGACTGGCCCATCGTCAAGAGTTGGTCGCCGTCATCGACGGCGTCGCCTACGTCAATGACAGCAAGGCCACCAATCCGGACGCCGCCGTCAAGGCTTTGTCCTGTTACCACTCGATTTACTGGATCGCGGGGGGGCGCCTTAAAGAGGGCGGACTGGAGGCATTGGAAGAGGGTTTGGGGCGGGTCAGCCACGCCTTCCTCATCGGCGAGGCCATGAACGCCTTCGCCGAAGCTTTCAAGGGCAAGACGCCTCTCACCAAGTCAGGGAAACTGGAAACGGCCGTCGGGCAAGCCCGTCGACTGGCGCTGAAGGAAAAGCTGGAGGATCCCGTGGTGCTGCTGGCGCCGGCCTGCGCTTCCTTCGATCAGTTCGCCAATTTCGAGGCGCGCGGCGACGCTTTCCGCAAGTTGGTGACGGGCCGCGACGCGGTGATGAAAACGGAGGCGCGCTCATGAGCATCATGGCCCGCACCGACACAAGCCTCGTCTCTCAGTGGTGGTGGACCGTGGACCGCTGGATGCTGGCGTCGCTGGCGGCCATCGCCGCTATCGGCGCCGTGTTGATCCTGGCCGCCTCGCCGGCGGTGGCCGAGCGCATCGGCTATGACTCCTTCTACTTCGTCCATCGGCAGTTCATTTTCCTGGCGCTGGCGTTTGTCTTGGTTTTTGGCGTCTCGCTTCTATCGACGCGGGACATCCGCCGTCTGGCCATCGTCTGCTATGGGGCGGCAATCGCCTTGATGGCGCTGACGCTGTACATCGGCGTCGAGAGCAACGGCGCCGCCCGCTGGATCAGGCTGGGCGTCTTCTCGCTGCAACCTTCGGAGTTCGCCAAACCCGGCTTCGTGGTTCTCGCCGCCTGGATGTTCACCGAGCGGCGCCTGGACGAGCGCTTCCCCGGATACGCCGTGGCCACGGTTCTGTTTGCATTGTTGACCAGCTTATTGCTGCTACAGCCCGATGTCGGCATGGCCATCGTGGTGTCCGCCGTTTGGGGTGTCCAGTTCTTCCTGGCCGGACTGCCGCTGGTGCTGGTTATGGCCATCGCCTTGGTTTTCCTCGGCGGCGCCGTCGGCGCTTATTTCGCCTTTGACCATGTGCAAACCCGCATTGATCGTTTCCTCGATCCTTCCGGCGGCGAGGGCTATCAAGTGACCCGGGCGCTGGAGGCCTTCCATGAAGGCGGGCTCGTCGGCCGCGGGCCGGGGGAAGGTCAGGTCAAGCTGGTTCTGCCCGACGCCCACGCCGATTTTATTCTCGCCGTGGCGGGAGAGGAGTTCGGCCTGATCGCCAGTTTGATCATCGTCGCCCTGTTCGCCTTCGTGGTGCTGCGCGGCTTTGTCCGCGTGCTCAAGAACGATGATTTGTTCATCCTGTTGGCGGTGGCCGGCCTGATGGCGCAGTTCGGGTTTCAGGCCATCATCAACATGGCGTCGACCATTAACCTGATACCGCCCAAGGGCATGACCTTGCCGCTCATTTCCTATGGCGGCTCGTCGGCGTTGGCGACGGCGATCTCAATGGGCATGGCGCTGGCGCTGACCCGCGACCGGCCCGGCCAGGTGGGGACGCGATGACGGACCCAGGGAAATATTTAGGAAAACCTCTGGTCGTTCTCGCCACCGGCGGCACCGGCGGGCATATGTTCCCGGCCGAGGCGCTGGCCGCCGAGTTGGCGGAACGGGGCTGCCGCATCGCCTTGATTACCGACCGGCGCGGCGGCTCCTTCAGCGATCGTTTCGGCGGCGATCGTTTTGGCGGCGCTGAAATTCACCGCATCCTCGCAGCCGGAATGGCGCGGAAAAGTTTCGTCAAGCGCTTGCGCGGCGTGTCCGAAATGGCTTTGGGAGTTTTTCAAGCGCGCAGTCTGTTGAAGCGGCTGGCGCCTAGGGCGGTTGTTGGATTCGGCGGTTACGCCTCGGTTCCGACAATGCTCGCCGCCGTTTATGGCGGCCACAAGACGGCGCTGCACGAGCAGAACGCGATCCTCGGCCGGGCCAATCGCCTGCTTGCGCCCCGGGTCATGCGCATCGCCACCGCTTTCAAGACGCCCCTGGACTTGCCGCCTGAAATCCGCGCCAAGGCCGTCCATACCGGCATGCCGGTGCGCGCCGCCATCCTCGACATGCGAGAGAGGCCTTATCCAAGCATCGGCGCCGAAGGCCCCATCAGGCTGATGGTGATCGGCGGCAGTCAGGGCGCGAGCGTGTTCTCCAAGGTGGTTCCCGAGGCCGCCGGAAGGCTTTCCGAAAGCATCCGATCACGCCTGCAAATCACGCAACAGTGCCGTCCCGAGGACCTGGAGGAAGCGCGCGCCGCCTATAAACGGCTGGGTTTGGCGGCCAATCTGTCTTCTTTCTTTGACAACGTTCCCGAGCTTTTGGCCGAGTCGCACTTGGTCATCAGCCGCGCCGGCGCCTCCTCCGTCGCCGAGATCACCACAATCGGGCGTCCCTCCATCCTGTCGCCCTATTCTTACGCCACCGATGATCATCAGACGTTCAACGCCCATTCCGTGGATAAGGCCGGAGCCGGCTGGCTGATGCCCGAGGAGTCGTTCTACGCCGGTTCCTTGGCGGCGCGCCTGGAATCCCTGTTCGACCTGCCGGCCATTCTCGAGAAGACGGCGGCCTGCGCCTTCAAGGCGGGCGCGCCCGACGCCGCCAGCCGTCTGGCCGACATGGTGTGTGAACTGCTGCCCTCCAACGGCGAGACCGAGATCGGCCCTGAAAGCAGAAAGGAAGCGGCATGAGAACGCTCCCCCTTTCCATCGGCGTCATTCACTTCGTCGGCATCGGCGGCATCGGCATGAGCGGCATCGCCGAGGTGTTGCACAATCTCGATTATTCCGTTCAGGGCAGCGACATGGCCGATAGCGCCAACGTCAAGCGCCTGCGCTCGATGGGCATTTCCGTCTTCATCGGACATAAGGAGGAAAACCTGGGCGAGTGCCAAGTGGTGGTGGTCTCTTCGGCGGTGAAGCCGGACAACCCGGAAGTGGTCGCCGCCCGCAAGCGCCTCCTTCCGGTGGTGCGCCGCGCCGAAATGCTGGGCGAGTTGATGCGCCTGAAGTGGTCCATCGCCGTCGGCGGCACCCACGGCAAGACCACCGCAACCTCCATGATTGCGGCGGTGCTGGACGCCGCCGGCTTTGACCCCACGGTCATCAACGGCGGCATCATCAACGCCTGGGGCGCCAACGCCCGGCTCGGCGGCGGAGAATGGATGGTGGCCGAAGCCGACGAATCCGACGGCACCTTCCTTAAACTTCCGGCGACCATCGCCGTGGTCACCAACATGGACCCCGAACACCTGGATCATTACGGCGCGTTCGAGGCTCTGCGCGCCGCCTTCGACGCTTTCGTCGAGAATATCCCCTTCTATGGTTTCGCCGTGTTGTGCATCGACCATCCGGAAGTGCAGGCCATGATCCCCCGGGTCTCGGACCGCAAGGTGGTCACCTACGGCTTCAGCCCCCAGGCCGAGATCAGGGGCGTCAACTTGGAAAGCAAAGGCGGCGATTCCGTCTTTGACGCCGTCATCAGCGGCCGCAAGGAAGGCGGAGACCGAACCATCGAAGGCCTGCGCTTGCCCATGGCCGGGCGGCACAATGTCCAAAATTCCCTGGCCGCCGTCGCCATCGCCGTCGAGATGGGGATTGACGACGACGTTATGCGCAAGGCGCTGGCCGACTTCGAGGGCGTCAAGCGCCGCTTCACCAAGGTCGGAGAGGTGAACGGCGTGACCGTGATTGACGATTACGGCCACCATCCGGTGGAAATCTCCGCCGTGCTCGACGCCGCCAGGGGCGCTACGAGGGACGCCGCCAAAGGCCAACTCATCGCCGTGGTCCAGCCCCACCGCTACACCCGGCTCAGGGACCTGTTCGAGGAATTCTGCACTTGCTTCAACGACGCCGATACGGTGGTGGTGGCCAATGTCTACCCGGCCGGCGAAGACCCAATAGAAGGCTTCAATCAAGAATCCTTGGCCGCCGGCCTGCGTTCTCACGGCCACCGCGAGGTGGTTTTGCTGCCCGCTCCTGAAAATCTAGCCGAAATTATCAATGGCCTCGCCAACCCGGGCGACATCGTGGTCTGCCTGGGAGCTGGAGACATTACGGCTTGGGCCAACAAACTCCCCAGCGAATTGAAGCGAATCAAGGCCAAGGGAGATGGCGGATGATGGCGGCAAGCAAACGCACCCCCTCCCTGATCGAGCGGCTGCCGCCGGTTCGCGGCCGATACAGCGCCGATGCGCCCCTTTCCAAGATCACATGGTTCAAGGTGGGCGGTCCCGCCGAGGTCATGTTCAAGCCCGCCGACGCCGAAGACCTGGCCCAATTCCTGGCCGCCAAGCCCGATGACGTCGACGTCACCGTCATCGGCGTCGCCTCCAACCTGCTGGTGCGCGACGGCGGGGTTCCCGGCGTCGTGATTCGCCTGGGCCGGGGGTTCGCGAGCATAAAAGCGCGAGGGACGGACATTGACGCGGGCGCCGGCGCGCTCGACATTAACGCCGCCGCCGCCGCCCGCGACGCCGCCATCGCCGGATTGGAGTTCCTCAACGGCATTCCAGGAACCATCGGCGGGGCGCTCCGCATGAACGCCGGGGCTTTCGGGGCCGAAATGAAGGATTGCGTCATAAGCGCCAGAGCCCTTGACGCCAAGGGCGGCGTTCATGACCTGGGTCCGGACGATCTGGGCTTCGCATACCGCCGCTCGGAAATTCCTGAGGACTGGATTTTTGTGTCCGCGACTCTAAGGGGGCGTTCCGGGAAAAAGGACGCCATCCAGCGCCGCATGGACGAGATCGCCACTGAGCGCAAGGCGGCGCAACCCCAGCGCATTCCCACAGGGGGCAGCACATTCGCAAACCCGTCTGGCGCAAACCCGTCCGGCATGAAGGCCTGGGAGCTTATCGACCGCGCCGGATGCCGGGGGCTTCGCCGCGGCGGCGCCATGGTTTCACAAAAGCACTGCAATTTCCTGATCAACGCCGACGGCGCCACGGCCAGCGATCTTGAGGGCCTGGGCGAGGAGGTCCGCCGCCGCGTCCTTGACGCCACCGGGGTCAAGCTTGAGTGGGAAATCCGCCGCATCGGCGTTCCCGGCGCCCCTCATATGGAGGAGGTCAAATGAGCAAGCATGTCGCCGTGCTTATGGGCGGATGGTCGGCGGAGCGCGAAGTCTCCCTGATCAGCGGCGCCGCCGTCTCCAACGCGCTTAAGAAGGCCGGCTACCGGGCCACGGCCATCGATATCCAGCGCGATATGGGGGCCTTGATGACCCATCTGTTCCCGCGTCCCGACGTCATCTTCAACGCCTTGCACGGACGTTTCGGCGAGGACGGCTGCGTGCAGGGGCTGCTTAATATTCTGGATATTCCCTACACTCATTCCGGTGTGCTGGCCTCGGCCCTGGCCATGGACAAGCCCATGGCCAAGCGCCTGTTCGCCGCGGTCGGAATTCCCGTCGCCGAGCACAAAATCGTCAGCCGGGCCGAAGCCCTTGATGGCGATGTCATGAAGCGTCCCTATGTGGTCAAGCCGCTTAACGAAGGCTCCAGCGTCGGCGTGCGAATCGTCCGCGATGAAGACGGCGAGGCCCCCTTTAAGGAGTCCGACTGGCCCTTCGGCGCTCGCGTCATGATCGAACGCTTTATCCCCGGAAGGGAGTTTACCGTCGCGGTGATGGGCGAACAGCCTCTGGGGGTCACCGAAATCACCACCGAGCGCGATTTCTATGACTATGACGCCAAGTACGCCGCCGGCGGCTCCGACCACATCATCCCGGCGCCTGTAGAGCCCGAAGCCCATGAAGAGGCCATGCGCCTGGCCCTTGAGGCGCACCGTGCGCTCGGATGCCGTGGAGTGTCCAGGGCGGATTTTCGTTACGACGGTAAGACCTTCTTCATACTTGAAGTTAACACTCAACCCGGCATGACGGACACTTCTCTAGTTCCCGAGCAGGCGTCCCATGCCGGAATTTCATTCGAGGAGCTCGTCTCCTGGATGGTGGAGAACGCGGAGTGCGACCAGTGAGGAAAACAATTATAAAAAACGCCCCAAGAACAAACGCCCGGGGGCAACCCCGGCCCCGCGTCGTCCCCCTGTGGCGTACGCGCCCGGCGCTTGTTCTATGGACCATGCTTTTCGCCGGCTCTCTTTCCCTTGGCGGCGTCTGGGCGTGGAACAACGGACTAGTTACGCAAGCATTGAACCAGATTCGCGCGAGCATTGCCGGCGTCTCGAAAAAAATGGGTTTCACGGTCCAGGAAATCCTGGTCATGGGGCGCGACCAGACAGGGCGCAAGGAGCTTCTGGAGGCGGTGCGGCTGGAGCGCGGCGAACCCATTCTGGCCTTCGACATGGAGGCCGCCAAGCGGCGCATAGAGAACCTGCCCTGGGTCCAAACGGTCGCCGTCGAGCGGATGCTTCCCGACACCGTTTTCGTTCGCATTACCGAGCGCACGCCGCTGGCCCTCTGGCAGAACAAGGGCGAATTCGCCCTCATCGATAACAATGGAGCAGTGATCCTCAAGAATGAAATCGGACAATTCACCAATCTCCTGCAAGTGGTGGGAGAAGCCGCCCCAAAGCACGCCGCCGCGTTGCTGCTGACCCTGTCGACCCAGCCGGAACTGATGATGCGGGTTAAAGCCGCCGTGTGGGTCGGGAACCGCCGTTGGAACGTTGTGCTGAACAACGGCATCAACATTCGCTTGCCCGAGGACGGCGCCGCGACCGCTTGGGCGCGGCTTGCCGAATACGAGCGTACGCACAAGGTGCTGGGACGGAACGTCAAGGTCCTGGATATGCGTCTTCCCGACCGTCTTATCGTCCGCAAGGAGCCAAAGACGGGCGTACGGAAAAAAGCAACTGGAAGAGAAACTTGAGAAAACGCGAAAGACGATGGAAATGAAGAGGTCCAAAAAGAAAATTAAGGTTCGCAACGGGTTGATCGCGGCGTTGGACGTGGGCACCACGAAGGTGTGCTGCTTCATCGCCCGTCCCGAAGGGCCGAAGGGCGAGCTTCGCGTGGTTGGCGTCGGCCATCATATTTCCGAAGGCCTCAGGTGCGGAGAGGTCGTCAATATGGACGCCGCCGAAAGGTCTATTCGCGCCTCCGTAGAGGATGCCGAAAAGATGGCCGGGGAGAACATCCGTCAAGTCATCGTCAATCTGTCCTGCGGTGGACCAAAGTCAAAGTTGATCGCTTACGGGTTCTCTATCGCCGGTCACGAGATCGGGGATTCCGATTTGCGCCGTGTTCTCGACACCTCAGGCCTGATTAAGCATTTACCCAACGATCATGAGCTGGTCCACTCCATTCCCGTTGGTTACAGAATTGACGGCGCCCGCGGGGTGCGCGATCCGCGCGGGATGTTCGGGGAACACTTGGGCGTCAATTTGCATGTGATCAGCGCCAGCGTCGCCGCCGTTCGTAATTTAGCGAGCAGCGTGGCGCACTGTCATCTGGATATTGAAGGCAAGGTGGTGTCGTCGTACGCCTCCGCTCTTTCCTGCCTGGTCGAGGATGAAAAACAGCTTGGCGCGGCGCTCATAGATATGGGCGGCGGCGCCACCTCCACCGCCGTCTACTTCGATAGTGAGTTGGTTCACACCGATGTCATCCAAGTGGGCGGCGTTCACGTCACCAACGACATCGCCCGGGGTTTGTCGACGCCGTTGGTCCACGCCGAGCGCATGAAGATTCTTTACGGCAACGCCATTCCCTCACCGTCCGACGACCGCGAAGTCATCAAGGTGCCTCTGATCGGCGAGGAGGGCGGCGCCGAAGCCAGCCAGGTGCCGCGCTCCATGCTGGTGGGGATTATTCGTCCGCGCCTGGAGGAAATCTTTGAAATGGCGCGAGGCCGCCTGGAAGACGCCGGTTTTGCAAAACTTGTCGGCCGCGTGGTGCTGACCGGTGGGGCGAGTCAGCTCCCGGGAATACGGGATTTGGCGGCGACGATTTTCGATAAGCAAACGCGCATCGGCCGCCCAACCCCGACGATCGGGTTGGCGGAATCCATGAGTGGCCCGGCTTTCGCCACATGCGCCGGGATTTTGAAATACGCCGCAGGAGGTTTGGCGGAAAACTCGAGCAGGGCCTACAGGCCCGTTAGGGAGCCGAGCGGCCGGTTCGATAGGCTCGGGCAATGGTTAAGGGAGAACTTATGAAATGATTTTTTTTGAATTCACCGTCAGAAGACGGGTTGAAAACGTAGCGGCGCCGGATTTTCGCGCGTCAACCACGAACAGTCGTTGTCTTTATTAGGAGGACATTATGAGTATCAATTTAAGCGTACCGAGCAATAGCGAAACATCCGAACTGAAACCGCGCATCACGGTTATCGGCGTCGGTGGAGCCGGCGGAAACGCCGTCAACAATATGATCGCCTTGGAGTTGGAGGGCGTTGATTTCATCGTTGCCAACACCGACGCCCAAGCTTTGGCGCAGTCCAGGACCGATCACCGCATCCAAATGGGAAATGGGACCGCGCAAGGCCTTGGCGCCGGCGCACAGCCGGAAATCGGCCGCACCGCGGCTGAAGAAGCCTTGGATGAGGTGCTTGAGAAAGTTAACGGATCGAACATGGTGTTCATCGCCGCCGGAATGGGCGGCGGAACCGGAACCGGCGGTGCGCCGGTTATCGCCAGAGCGACAAGGGAAAAAGGCATCCTGACCGTTGGCGTGGTCACCAAGCCCTTCCATTTTGAGGGGGCGAATCGTATGGCCATCGCTGAAAAAGGCGTTGAAGAGTTGGGGAAGTACGTCGACACCCTGATTGTCATTCCCAATCAGAATTTATTCCGTATCGCCAACGAAAAAACTACATTCGCAGACGCCTTCAGAATGGCCGATGACGTGCTTTATTCGGGCGTCAGGGGCGTCACCGATCTGATGGTGATGCCGGGCTTGATAAACCTTGATTTCGCCGATATTCGCTCGATCATGGGCGATATGGGCAAAGCGATGATGGGAACCGGCGAGGCTGAAGGCGAAAGGCGTTCGCTGGACGCCGCCGAGGCGGCCATCTCGAATCCCTTGTTGGACGACATCACCATGAAGGGAGCCAAGGGCGTGCTCATTAACATCACTGGCGGTCAGGACATGACGCTGTTCGAGGTTGACGAGGCGGCCAATAGAATCCGCGAGGAAGTGGACGTCGACGCCTTCATCAACTTCGGGTCCACATTTGATGACGGTCTTGAAGGAAAGATACGGGTTTCCGTGGTCGCTACCGGCATGGACGCCGAAGCCATGACCATGCCGGCGCCCACCATGATCAATCTCGCCGCCGAGGCGGCCAGAGAGTCCATGGCTTTCGAGGAAGGCGAAGCGAAAACCGCTAACCCCGTCATCGAGGAAAACCAGCCTGCGGCGGCCATGGCCGAAGAGAACTCCATACCGGAGGCCGACGGCGAACCGTTGACCTCTGAAGCGGACGAAGCCAAAGACAATAACGTCTCTCTTGACGAAGACTCCAAAGAGATTCCCTTCGCCGCCGAAACCAAAGCGGACGGAGCGGAAGAAGCGGAAGAAGCGGAAGACGAAGACGAAGACGAAGAGCCGCCGCTGGCGACGGAAGACGAGACTCCGCCGATTGTCGCCGATACGGGCGCGCCTCCTCCCGCCACGCCATCCATCGGGGCCGTTGATGCGTTTATCCCAAAGGCGCCGGTGATCGCTTCGGATAAAAAGTCTCCCGAGTCCGCCGATCCCTTCGCCGCCGCCGCCATGGCTAATGGTGGGGGTAAAGGCGGGACCGAAGACGAAGCCAAAGTCAAAGAGAAGCCGGCAAAGTCCAAGGGCTTAAGTCTGTTTGAGCGGGTTACAGGAAGCGGGAGGGCCGCAAAGTCCGTTTTTAGCGCCAAGATTTCTAATTTGAGCCAGTCGAAAACGGAGCCGATCTTTACCTCCATTTCATCCAAGGACGAGACGATGTCCGAGGACGATCAGAAACAACTCGACGGACTGGAATCCAATGAGAGCCTTGCCGCAAGCCAAGTTGAGGAGGACTTGCTTGATATTCCCGCTTTCCTGCGCCGGCAGGCGAATTGACGTTCTAATGATCAAGCGTGAATTGGCGGCCGCAAAGCCGCCAATTCACTAACGTAACATTCGGTAACAAAGAGTGATTTGTCCCATAACAAAGGAGTTGGTACAAAAATCCTAGATTTATCTCTTTTTTGAGGGGAGTCTTGAGAAGATAGGGCGAAATCAGGGCGCCGGGGATGTCTCCGGGAGCCTTGCCCGCAGGACTTTCGGGGAATATGGGCTTCATAAAAAGCAACAATAAATCAGGCAAGGGACTAAGCTCGACTGAAATGGTCAAGCAGAGGACCCTCAAGACCTCGATCAGTTGCACCGGAATCTCCCTTCACTCTGGCGGCAAGGTTTCCATGACCTTGAGGCCTGCCGAGGAAAACAGCGGCATCCAGTTCAAGCGGACGGACATTGCCGCTTCCGGCGCCTTAATCCCGGCCACCTGGAACCGCGTCGTCGACACCAAGATGAACACCACCCTTGGCAATAAAGACGGCGTCACCATCGGCACCATTGAACATCTGATGGCGGCGCTTGCCGGTTGCGAGGTGGATAACGCCCTTATTGAAGTCAATGGCCCGGAAGTCCCCATCATGGATGGCAGCGCCGCGCCCTTCGTGTTCCTCGTTGAATGCGCCGGCGTCGTCGAGCAGCCGGCCCATCGCCGCGTGATCAGGTTGCACAAGCATGTTTCGGTCAATGACGGCGAGCGCCGCGCCTCTCTGTCTCCCGGTGGCGGCGTCTCCCTCGGATTCGAGATTAATTTTGAAAGCCCCGCCATATCCCGCCAATTCTTTTCACTGGGCCTCGTCAACGGCGCCTTCAAGAAGGAGCTGGCCCGCGCCCGCACATTTGGCTTCCTGCACGAAGTCGAACAGCTTTGGGCCGCCGGGTTGATCAAGGGCGGATCCCTTGATAACGCCGTCGTCGTAAGCGGCGATAAGATTCTTAACGAGGACGGGCTGCGTTATGACGACGAGTTTGTCCGCCACAAGGCGCTGGACGCCATTGGCGACCTCTATCTGGCCGGCGCTCCCATTATCGGGCGCTTTAACGGCCACTGCTCGGGGCACGCCGCCAACAATGACCTTTTGCGCGCTCTCTTCAGCGACAAAGAGGCGTGGAGCTACGACGCCATAAGCGTTGAAGAAGCGAATTCATTTTCATTCCAGGACGAATGGCTTGAGGACAAGCCGGCTGTTATCGCCGTTACCGCCTGACGGATTATTTTTTCCCTTCAACTACACGCGCCGTCCGCATATCATGCGGGCGGTTTTTTCTATGTAGTTGCGAAATTCCCGCGCTCAAATGATATAGTTCACGACTATGAACAACCGCCATGTTTTTTCATTCGCCGCCAGTCTTCTTGCGCTCTCGCTCCTTGGCGCTTGCGTTGATTACAGCGAGCAAGCATACGTCGAGCGTCCGGTGGCCGATCTTTACAACAGCGCCATGGATAGGCTTCAACTCGGCGACTTTCGTGACGCCTCAGCCATGTTCGACGAGGTGGAGCGCCAGCACCCCTATTCCACCTGGGCGACCAAGGCCCAATTGATGGCCGCCTATAGCCTTTACCAGAATGACGACTACGACCAGGCGCTCGTCGCCCTTGAACGGTTTATCCAGCTTCACCCCTCCCACCGTGACATCGCCTACGCACATTATCTGAAGGCGCTCAGCTACTATGAGCAAATATCCGACGTCTCCCGCGACCAGCTCATGACGAAACTGGCGATGGAGAGCCTGAAGGAAGTCATCGCGCGTTTCCCCGATAGCAAATACGCCCGTGACGCCATGCTCAAGCTTGACCTGACAAAGGATCACATGGCCGGCAAGGAAATGGAGGTCGGCCGTTATTATTTGAATCAGGGGCATTACCTGGCTGCCATCAACCGCTTCAAAACGGTGGTGGACAAATACCAGACCACATCTCATGTTCCGGAAGCCCTTCACCGGTTGACCGAAAGCTATTACGCGTTGGGCATCGATGATGAAGCGCGCAAGTCGACGGCCGTGCTTGGCCATAATTTTCCCGGCAGCGAGTGGTACATCGATGCTTACGAGACGGTCGAGGAAAAGCAATTCAGGCCGGTGGACAAGCCGTCTTGGTACGAAGTCTGGAAATCCGAACCGACCGCCCGCGTACAGAAGTTGCCGCTTCCCGAAGCCGATGAGGACTCTTGGTACCAATTCTGGAAGCCCACCGAGGACGCCAGCAAAGAAATGAATGCGGCGAAGGAAAAAGAAAAAACGGTGGTCAAGAAGCCCGCCTCGGAAAAGAACTGGTATAAATTCTGGAAGCCCGAACCCAACAAACCTGAGCCGGAGGAAAAGAAAGACCCCCCGCCAACGACGGTGATCTCCCCCCCGCCAACGACGGCGAAAAGCCAGGCGCCCGAGAAAAAAGAAGACAAGTCCTGGTACGTTTTCTGGTAATTAATTGATGTTGCGCTCTCTTTCCATACGCGATGTTGTGCTCATAGACCGCCTGGAGCTGGACTTCCAATCCGGTTTGGGGGTTCTCACGGGCGAGACTGGCTCCGGCAAGTCCATACTTCTGGATGGTCTCGGCTTGGCCCTTGGCGTGCGCGCCGAAGTCCGGCTGGTGCGCCATGGCGCCGCGCAGGCTTCGGTGACGGCGGAGTTCGAGGACGCTCTTTCTCCTCCCGTCCGCGAGCTTCTCGCCGAACACGGCATCGACGGCGGCGGCGACGGCGACGCGCTGCTGCTCAGAAGAACCCTAACCGATGACGGCCGATCCCGCGCCTTCGTCAACGACCAGCCTGTCAGCGTCTCGCTGCTGCGCCAACTCGGCGAAATCCTGGTGGAGGTGCACGGACAGTTTGAGAGCCAGCGCCTGCTGAACCCGTCCACCCACCGCGGACTTTTGGACGCTTTCGGTGAATTGACGGCGCTTTCCTCAAGCGTCGCCGCCGCATGGGAAACGTGGCGCGGCGCCCTGCAAGCCCGCGAATCCGCCGAGGCCGAATTGGAGAAGGCCCGCCGCGACGAGGACTACCTGCGTCACGCCGCCGATGAGTTGGCCAAACTGAATCCCCAACAAGGCGAGGAGAAGGAACTGGCCGCCCGCCGCACCGTGTTGATGCATGGCGAAAAGTTGATGGAGGCCATGAATCAGGCTTCCGATGAATTGACGTCGGGCCGGGGCGTCGAGATCACGCTCCGCGGCGCCCTTCATTGTCTGGAGCGGGTGGCCGACAAGGCCGAGGGCCGCTTGGACGGCCCCATCGCGGCGCTCGCCAGGGCGGCGTCGGAAGCCGCCGATGGCGCGGCGCTGCTGGACAAGGCGGGGGGCGATCTTGACCTGGACGCAGACAGCCTGGAATCCGTCGAGGAACGCCTGTTCGCGCTACGGGCGCTTGCCCGCAAACATGGCGTCGCCTGCGATTCCTTGCCCACCTATGGACAGGATCTGACGGCGCAGGTGGCGGCCCTTGAGGATGGCGGCGCCAATGTCGAGCGCCTTCGGGGCGAGGAGACCCGGACGCGCGCATCCTACGTGGAGACCGCCGGCGCTTTAAGCGAAGCCCGCAAGAAAGCGGCGGAAAGGCTGGATCTGGCGTTGACCGGCGAATTGGAGCCCCTGAAGCTGGACAAGGCCAGTTTCGCTACCGCCGTCGAGGCGTTGGCGGAGGATTCCTGGGGCGCTTCGGGCATGGACCGCATCGCCTTTCAGGTGGCGACAAATCCTGGCGCACCGCTGGGACCACTGAAGACTATTGCGTCCGGCGGCGAGCTGGCCCGCTTCATGCTGGCCCTGAAGGTGGTCCTGGCCCAGGCCGATCCGACGCCGACCATCATCTTCGACGAAGTGGACAGCGGCGTCGGCGGCGCCGTGGCGGACGCCGTCGGCGAGCGGCTGGCGCGGCTGGCCGGCGATTTCCAGGTGCTGGTGGTCACCCATTCGCCCCAGGTTGCGGCGCGCGGCGCCCATCACATGCAGGTCAGCAAGGACAGCGCCGAGACCCAGGCGCTGACCTCCGTGGACATCCTCGGCGAGGACGCCCGCAAGGAGGAAATCGCCCGCATGCTGGCCGGCGCCAGCGTCACCGAAGAAGCTCGCGCGGCGGCTAAAAGCCTGCTCAGGGGCGGCGGATAATTGTGAGCGGAAATACGCCCGTCGAGGAGCTTCTTGACTTGGAGGCGGCGGCGGAAGCCGAACGGCTGGCCAAGGAGCTTGCCGCCCATGACATCGCCTATCACCAAAAAGATGCGCCCACCGTCAGCGACGCCGAATACGACACCCTCAAGCGAAGGCTGGAGGCTATTGAGGCGCGTTTTCCCGATTTGGTCCGTTCTGACAGCCCAACGCAAAAAGTCGGGGCCGCTCCCGCCGCCGGGTTCGACAAGGTCGATCACGCCGTTCCCATGCTCTCTCTCGGCAACGCTTTCAGCGACGAGGACGTGGCCGAGTTTCTGGCCCGCGTCCGGCGCTTTCTCGGATTGGCGGAGGACGAACCCGTTGAAATCGTCGCCGAGCCCAAGATCGACGGCCTGTCGGTGTCGTTACGCTATGAGGATGGGCGCCTGGTCAGGGGCGCCACCCGGGGCGACGGAACAACCGGGGAGGACATCACCGAAAACCTCAAAACCATCAAGGACATCCCGCAAGTTCTCAGCGGCGGCGCGCCCGCCGTCCTTGAGGTTCGCGGCGAAGTCTATATGCGCAAGGATGATTTTCAGGCTTTAAACAAGCGTCAGGAAAAGGCCGGAGACAAGACCTTCGCCAACCCCCGCAACGCCGCCGCCGGCTCTT
>ENA-ORDP01000828-ORDP01000828.1-marine-sediment-metagenome-genome-assembly--contig:-NODE-828-length-18688-cov-5.171524_pt1 | contig 18688 bp, 21 predicted proteins | sample MGYA00248627_ERZ508539 | MGnify/ENA primary metagenome ERZ508539 (study PRJEB26208, sample SAMN05571518) | marine sediment metagenome | biome: deep sea; feature: Hydrothermal vent; material... | reverse complement strand
CCAAAGAACCTTTTGGGGGAATGTCTGATGCAGGTAGAACACTCGCAGGTACGGTAACTGTATAAGTCTTTTCTACATACGGAACAACATAGGAATAAGAGGTTGTTGCAATAGCTGTTTTGAGTGTATTTGCAAGCATTGTTTGATTAACCACTTTCGCCCGTATAGAAAGTGCCACCCCACCTACTGTATGGCGTATGGAGGTTATGGTTCCAAAAAGTTTATGTGTATTCCCCAGTGCTGCAACACTTTCTGTGGAAATAGCTTGCTTCTTTGGATTTATATACGCTACACTTTTTGCGGTAAGTGGACTGTTTGTTGCATAAACACTGTGGAAAAGTTGAACAGCAACTATGTCGCCCGTATGAATACTGCTCGGTACCTTCGTAGTAAATTGTGTTGCACTATTAAATACAATAGTGAGCGTTTCCGGCTTTTTTAGTAGAGAAAACGAGCTGGAAATTCTACCACCACCTAAACCAGCTCCGCCAACTTGATATGCGATAAGAGACTGTTTATAGAAACGGTGAAGTGCGGGATTTTGTATATCAACAAGTGCGCTCTGTACCCGTATGGTGCCCGACGGTTTTGTGTCAGTTCCGATATTGGTGATATTCACCACAGTACCCTCAATAGTAGTTGCGTGTGTAATAAATGCCGCTCTCCATGCAACATACCCATTTTGTTGTGGGTGCTGAAATTGGTATTCAAAAAGAAAGATGACAAAAAAGGTAGCCGCTATACCAATGAGAACCGACCATATTATCGCTTCTTTTTTATGATCACGAAAAATATCAGTTAGGGTATTCATTGCTTAGAAAAATAAAATTTTGAAACTTAAAAACATACTGCCCATTATTAGCATATTTATTATAAGTGACTTTTTTAAGAATAGCACAGTATTTATCTGCACAACTCTTTCTGGTAGATATGTGTGGATAAGATATTGATAAGGGATTATTGTAGATACAAATGTCTGTGTATAAAACATCAATCGTCATAGAAATTGAAGTCTAACTTCAATTTAAATCACATCCAGCTCATGAAAAATGTTTTCGTATCGGTCAATGGTTCTGCGTGCGAGGACTTCGGAAAAATCAAAAGATATTCCTTGGTGCGCTATTTCATTACGAACTTTATGCGCCTCCCATGCATCGTTGAGTGTTTCAAAACCGGCGGAAGATGCGGCATATTTAAGCTGTTCTCCTATACTTTCGCCTTGATAACCACGGTTGGTGAGTATGTCGCCCAACATAACATCAGCTTCAATGATTGCTTGTCGCCAATCGTTGATGTTGGTACTGTTGATAAGGTTTTGAATACGTAGCCAGCGTGGATTTTTTTCATCCGCATTGTGAGGTGGTGTTGGAAGCGGACCAAAAACTAACTTGTCGCGACGGCGCACTTCCGAAAGTTTCAGGTTTGAATAAATAAGTATCAAAATGGAGATGGTTATAAGTGAATATCCGATGACCGCAATGATAATCCATACGCGCATAAACAGTGCGCTAAGCGCTCCCGTTACAAGTGAGCCATTGCTTATGTGTAGAACGGAATTATAAATCAGCAAAAAAATATAATCTATATTAAGCGAGGTAAAATGTGCCGAAACCATTGACATAAGTATATCCTATATGGAGCATAGGTGCTATCGCGACAAACCACAAAATGCGTATAAAAGTAACGCGGTAGTGGTCACAAATAAAATCTACTAACAATAGAGGGTAGGACTTGGCCGAGCGACCCGGAGCGCCCTCTATTGTTAGTAGATTTTATTTGTGACCTTAAAACCTCATCTGGTTTTGTATCCGTATTTTTTCCACCTCTTCGCCGAATGAAAAAAGAATATCTTCCGCTTGATGCGGAGCCGTGCACTGTATACCTATCGGCAATGGCGTATCATCGCGGTTTACCGTTCCCATCGGAACTGAAAGTGCGGGCATACCGGTAAGGTTGGCTGTTACCGTAAATAAATCTTCCACATACATTGAAACAGGGTCACTTTTTTCTCCGAAATGAAATGCCGGGGACGGAGAAGTTGGCACCGCGATGCAGTCAACCTGCTCATACGCTTTTTCATATTCGTCAGTTATAACAGCGCGCGCGCGAAGAGCTTTGCGATAATACGCGTCTATGTATCCGGATGAAAGTACAAATGTACCAAGAAGTATGCGACGTTGCACCTCTTTTCCGAAACCTTCGCTGCGCGTTTGCAGGTAGTCATCAAGTAATGTGTCCGCAGGTTTGGAGAAACCGTATCTCATGCCATCAAGACGAGAAAGATTTGTTGACGCCTCTGCCGGCATAATGACGTAATACACAGGCAATGCATATTGACTCGTCGGAAGAGTAATTGGCACTATACTGTGCCCCTCTTTTTTCAAAGAAGCGAGGGTTACATCAAAAAGCGCACGAACATCTTTATCAACTCCATTTTCAAATAAATGATACGGCACACCGATGCGCATGTTGCGCGATACGGAACGTTTTGGATATAGACCATCCGGAATGGTTGTTGCATCCATATCATCGCGACCGGCAATTGCACGAAACAACACACGCGAATCAGAAACGGTTTTTGTCAGTGGTCCGATTTGATCAAGAGAAGAACCCATGGCGATAAGCCCGTAGCGCGACACGGCACCGTACGTTGGTTTTAGTCCGACAACCCCGCACAAAGATGCAGGCTGGCGAATGGAACCACCCGTATCGGAACCAAGTGCCGCAGTCGCCGCGCCCTCGGCGACTGCGGCAGCAGACCCACCTGAGGAACCGCCCGGAACACGTGAGTGGTCATGCGGGTTTTTAGTAATACCAAACGCGGAATTTTCCGTTGAGCTCCCCATCGCAAATTCATCCATGTTGGTACGCCCCAAGATAAGCGCACCGTTGTCATTGACAAGTTTTTTAATGACCGTCGCTGTGTATGGTGCTTTATAGTTTTCAAGCATGCGCGATGCGGCACTCACTGTTTTCCCCTCAATGAGCATATTATCTTTTACGGCGATTGGAATACCGGTAAGAAATGGCGCATTATCTCCTTCATCATCAATTTTTTTCTGTGCTATAGCAATTGCATTTTCGTCTGCATCAAAAAGCTCAAGATACGCGAAAATGTCAGTGTTTTTTTGCTGTGCGTATGTGTGTATCGTATTAAAGAGCTCCCTCACAGAGATATCGCGCGCGCGAAGCGCGCGCGATATCTCTGTGAGGGAGCTCTTTGCTAATTCATTCATGGGTAATTATTTTTTTAACGGAGAGTGCATTACCATTTCTTTTTGGAAATGCATTTATAATTTTTTGCGTATTTGCACCAGACGGGGTCGGATTCTTATCGTCACGAAATACATTGCGTAGTGGCGGAACATGCAAATCGGAGCTTTCCGGAACCGCAAGAGACTCCAATTGCCCGATATACTTCAAAATACTTTCAAATTCGGTGGAGAGTTTAGGTAGGTCTTGCTCTGACACGGAAATCCGCGCCAAAGTAGCAAGATGTTTTATGTCCTCATAAGTTGCCATATGTTGTGCATCATATCACATGCCAAGGCGCTCGCGAAAATCTTTTTCTGTTAGGACCGGCACACCAAGTGCAATAGCTTGCGCACGTTTGGAGCCAGGATTGCTTCCAGCAACCACATACGCGGTTTTGCTTGACACTGTTTGTGCAATCTTTCCGCCGGCACGGCGTACAATCTCTTGCGCCTGTGAGCGTGAAAAATGTTCAAGTGTGCCGGTAAACACAACTGTGCTTCCTTCAAAAACTCCGCCTGCCCCCTGCGCGCCCGAAGGGCGCGCAGGGGGCACCACAATGTGTGTTCGTAATCGCCCCAGCATCGCCTTATTTGAAGGTGCCACAAACCACCGCACCACCGCACGTGCGACTATGGGACCAATACCGTTTATATGTGCAAGCTCCTCTTCGCTTGCGTGTGCAAGCGCATCAAGTGAATGATACTTATTTGAAAGAAGCAGTGCTGTTTCTTCACCAATGTGCGCAATGGAAAGCCCAACTAACAATCTATATAACGGTACGTGCCTCGCTCGCTCAATGGACACGATTAGTTTTCGTGCAGATATCTTATCAAAACCATCCAACCCAAGTAACTCATCTTCAGTAAGCTCAAAAAAATCATCAAACTCACTTACCAAACCGTGCGCCATCAGCAACCCAACAGTCTTAGCACCCAGCCCATCAATATCAAGCGCCACCTTACTGGCAAAATGAATTAGCTTGCGTTCTTGTTGTGCAAACGAATCGGTTGCCACACACCGGTGTGCCGCCTCACCCTTCACGCGCTCAATCGCGCCATCACCACCACACAAAGAAGACCTCTTTGGGAATCTCCATTTTTTCTGGACGCCGTTTCTAAACTCATTTAACACCTGCACAATTTCAGGAATAATATCTCCAGCTTTCTGTATGATAACCGTATCACCTATGCGTATATCCTTTTGTGTAATGAAATCTTCATTGTGCAATGTGGCTCGCGCAACAGTTGTGCCGGCAACAGTAACCGGCTTTAACTGCGCAACAGGAGTGAGCACACCCGTGCGTCCCACTTGCAGTATGATATCCTTCACAATTGTGGTTGTTTGTTCCGCCGGAAATTTTAGCGCCACTGCAAACCTTGGGGCTTTACCGGTGTAGCCGAGCGCCTCTTGATATTCACGCTCTTCAACTTTTATCGCGACACCGTCAATCTGATAGTCTTCCTTTTCACGAGCACCACAGTGCCAATGTTGCCAATACTCCATTATGTCATCAAGCGTCTCCATGTGTTGCGCATGTGGATTAACCGGTAATCCAAGAGAGGCGAGATATGCGAGCTCCTCTGTTTGCCTCTTGGGAAATGGCTCACTGGTACGAGCAAGATCATAACAAAAAAATGCAAGCGGTCGCCTTGCCGCAACGAGTGGGTCAAGCTGACGAATAGAGCCGGCGGCGGCGTTGCGCGGATTTGCAAATGGTTGCTCATCATTTTTTTTACGTTCCTCATTTAACTGCGCAAACCCTTTGCGAGTCATATATACTTCACCCTCAGCGACAATGTCCACCGCGCGCGCCAGTCGTATCGGAACACTTCGTATGGTGCGAATATTGTGCGTTACGTCTTCACCAACAACACCGTTGCCTCGCGTTGCTGCAAGTACCAGCTCTCCTTTGCGATAAGTCAGCACCATTTTCAATCCATCAATCTTCAATTCACACTCATATGTTGGCGTAACCGCTTCCCCAAGTTTTTTTTCAAGTGCGTGTCTCACGCGCTCGTCAAACAACCGTAGTTCCTCTTCATTGAAAATATCGTTAAACGACCACTGCCTTACCTCGTGGGTAACCTTTTGCAGTGCTTTCAATGGAGCACCGGCAACGCGCTGGGTTGGCGAGTTTGGTGTAACGAGCTGTGGGTATGCTTCCTCAAGAAGTGCGAGCTCGTGCTTAAGTGAATCAAGCGCATCATCGGGTATGTGCTGTTCATCTTTTTCATGATACTCGGCACGATATGCACCAATATGTTTTTGAAGTAAACGAGCGCGCGCACTGATGTGTTTAGGAACCATACTGTATGGAAACACCTTTTACAGTCGTGTGCGTATTTACACTACAGCTACTTTGACCGACATTATAAAAACCAGTAGAAAAAATATACGTGGTATAAGGAGAAGCTTTTTCTTTATAGACAATCACGTTGGCGCATACATCAGAACTAATATTTTTTATCTTATTGATTGTATATTTATAATAACCGGGTATAGTTGTTCTTATAAAACCATCATTTGCGCCGGCGCAAAATATGGTTCCACTTATACTATTGCCAAATATAGCTTTTTGCTGGTCAGAATACAACGCACATTCCATTGCGGAATCAGCGGCGTAATATGCTTTTTGCGTGGCAACGGCGGAGGAAGAAAGAATAACTTGCTTATATCCGAAAGATGCCATCGTCAGCCCAACAAGCAACACCACGGAAGCGAAAATAATCGCAATAAAAAGAGCAATGCCGGATTCTTTTGTATGACGTACTGTGTGTGGTGATTGGTTCGTATGCATAATGTATATTATTCCCATGAAGTGAGAACGTCTGTTGCGGTGATTGATTGTGTACCACCATGCCATCCCCAGGTAACAGTCACTTTCACTTTAATTGCATTACTCCCAAGGTTTGTGGTGACTATTTTCCTTGAAAAAATGGTCTTGGTGTTCCCGAGAGCGGAAGTCGTGTACGCATATGTTGGAGTAATATACAATTGACCGCAAGTTCCAACAGAACAAGAGGAAAGTGCACCGTTGCTTGTAAACGGCGGGAGATTGTCATATTGTGATTTAGTCATATCTAATGTACAGGGTGTAGTGCCAACACATTGAAGCACGTCATATCCTGGACCTATAGTGAAAATATTCCACCACCCACTGCAATTTACTCCGCTATTTGAAAAACATTCTTTTATATATACCTTGTCACGAATTGCGTGAATATATTCAATACCCTCTTGAGCGAGAAATGTGGCGGTACTTTTGTCATGTGCTATTGTTGCCGCATTTATTGAGTTTTCAGTTGCGGCAAACGGACCGGTAATGGCAATCATAATAATCGCTATGGCAACGAGCGTTTCAATAAGTGTAAATCCTTTTGCGGAAATATTGTACGTCATATTATTGTATATATATTTTACGCGGTGTTACCACGGTCTCCAAATGAAAATTGGTTTGTTGTGTATGACGTGGCAATAGATATATTCCACTGATTTTAATAGTGGTAAGTGTTTGACTCGCTTTGGGAGATGCGGTGGAAGGATACGTTTGTGATGAAAAACTCAGTGTTTGTATAGACACCGGCATGTGCGTTAATGCATATGACGTTCCGCCGTTTATCTTTTTACATATCTGAGGCTTCAGCGAAACGGTACATAAACTATATGTTACGGTAGCTCCCAAGGAATTGGTGAAAGTAAATGAATTGCCACTGCCACATTGTCCAAGAGCACATGCACCACTGCGAATATCATATGACATAGCATTAAGCACAAAAGTAACATTGTTTATGGCGCTTGTTGAGGTACGCATATCTCCACTTGCGGAGATAAGTGAAAAATAAGTGCCCGCAACAAGTGTCATCACAATACTGAAAATACCCAACGATACTATGAGCTCAATAAGTGTAAATCCTTTGTTGTGTGATAAGTGCATAAGAATAGTATTGTTTACCCGCAATAGGGGGAAATCGGGGTGTTTGATACCGATACCGTTCCCACCTCAAAGGGAGGTGAGGAACCATATCCCCTTATCAGTATATATCTGGATGCACCAAGTCGCGATACTTTTATACAAGCGGTATTACCAATATGAGCATTAAGTCTGACATATATACTGTTTGGGCGCGTAAAGGAAATATCAAATTGCCCACTACTACTACCATTACAGGTATAAGTACCTCCTGAAGGTGCACATACCCACACCCGGGAAATCATTATATTATTATTAATGATATATTTCTTTACCACTTGGTCACCACCTGAACCTTTAAAGAAATAACAATCTCCGTATTTTTGTTCCGGGGAATTGAGAGGAATTACTGATTTGTGACAACTTGATAATGATAATGCGCCATTATCCGCAAAAAATGTGTAGGTGTTGGGTGTCACCAGATTGAAATCAACCCCATATGCATATCTTCCGGTTTTAGCGGTAACGACATTCGTAGCACTTTTCCCTGAAAATCCATATGCTTGCGCTTCACGAATTGAAAGCGCTATGTCATATGTGGTATTCGTTAATATAACGGACCGCTCAAAAGAGTGCTGTCCCGTCACTACCACTGCCGTCACAACACCGATAATAGCGATGACTATCAGCATTTCAACGAGTGTAAATCCTTTTGATGAAGTTATGGATGTATGAGCCATGATATTGTATAAAAAACACTCCACCCGGTGAATAATGCGGTAAGAAAGCCCGCCGCCAAAAACGGAGCAAAAGGAACCTCAATACCAATTCTATGTCCTTTGGGCGCGCGTGCCAAGATGAATAATCCGACAAGTGCACCTATCCAAAATGAATATAGAAATCCGGAAAATGCAAACGGAGTGGCAAGCAATGAAAGACCAAAGGCAAAAGGCGCATCGGCAAGACCCATCGCTTTTCCACGTGAAGCATAATGAAGTGCAACGAGAGAAAGGGCAATGATAAGTGCAAGCGCAAAGGCGCTCCAAAATGCCTGTACGGTTGGAGCGGAGGAAGCGATAAATGCGATGCTTACCGTAACGAAAAATATACTAAACGGTGTGGGAATAATGGTGTGGCGTATATCATACAGTACAATCGCTCCAACAAAGAAAAGTGCGCATAGAAAAAATAATAATGGAAATGAAATACCAAATAGAAAATAGCTCAGCATAAAAAGCGTGCCAAGCGTCGCCTCAACAATGGTTGAGGCGACGCTCACGCGCGTACTGCAATGGAAACATCTCCCCCGCGATAAAAGCCACGAGAAAATCGGCACCATATCTTTTGCGGTGAGTGTTACTCCGCACGAATCACAATATGAGTGCCCGCTCCACCAACTTTCTCCTGTACCAAACCTTGCAACTACAACCCCCAAAAAACTGGCGATGATGGTACCGAGCGCAAAAAAGAAAATGGCGAATAAATAAGTGATGGGTATCATGAGTGAATATAGTATAAGTGTACCGTATGTGCGCCCAATATAAAACTACAAAAGCCACACCTTAAAGGTGTGGCTTTTGTAGTTTTATATTGGGCGATTTCTTCCGTCCAATTACAATTACTATTTACAAGTAGATGTTAGTGCGGGAACTGCTGCTATTGTACCTCCATATCCGGTTGAATCAACACACCAATATGTTCCATTGGAAAGCTGTGCCGCAACCCAAAATACACCGCTTGTTATCGCATATTTTACAACATGACCTTTAGCATTGGTATATGTATTGGCAAGTGCCCTTCCCACAGTACCGTCAACAGTGGTTGTATCACTTGGTGTCGCGGACATTAAAGCCACTGACGGATCTCCAGCTTTACCACTCCAAGAATAACTTGAGGCGCCGGTAGCGATAGTAGTCATAGTAGTTCCATAAGAGTTATTATTTCCCGAGTAATCAAGTGCCGCTTGCGTGCGTATAGTGGCAAGGTCACCCTTCACCGCGCCATCCTGACCTTTTCCGCGCGCTGTGTTAAGAGATACAAGAATAATGGAAGAGAGGATACCAATGATGGCGATGACCACCAAAAGTTCAATGAGCGTAAAACCTCGCTCAGGGTTTTTTGTATGAATTATATTTTGCATAATAATAATATTATATTGTAAGCCGGAACTGATAATGTTACATTCCGTGCCTTTAAGTATAAACGAAATGTCTTGGTTGCAATACGAACATATGTGGATAACTATTTATGTGTGTTTTTATAAGCAAACCAATCTATAACATGGCGAATGCTTAAAAAGCATTCGCCATGTTATAGATTGGCACAAGTACAGAAACAATCAATATGCCAACACCGACACCAAGAATAATAATCATAAGCGGTTCAATGAGGTCCACAAGCGTATCCACAGCTGTCATGACTTCTCGTGAATAAAATCTTGAGAGAGTCTCAAGGATACTTCCCAACTCTCCCGTTTCTTCACCGACTTTAATCATGGCGGTCATAATGCCCGGAATTTCGTTTGGATATGTTGCCAGAGCGTCCGAAATTGAGGAGCCCGCGCGTACGGCATCTTCGGTTTGTTTCAAGATATCTTTATATACATAATTATCAACCACGTTACTTGAGATTCTAATTACATCAATAACCGGTACGCCCGAAGAGAGCATTGTTGAGAAATTATCGGTAATGTGTGATAAATATAATTTTCTGTATAAACTACCAATATACGGTATGGAAATTTTGAATTTATCAAACGCATATCTGCCCGGGCCTGTCTGCAATGAGTGGTACAGATATATGCCACCGGCAACAAGAATAAGCAAAATAAAAATTCCATAATGTATAAGAATGTAGGAAAGGTCCATGACTATCTGAGTATAAAACGGTATTTTTTGACCTGAATCCACTAAAATTTTAGTGATGTTCGGAATAACAAATGTCAACATAAGCCCCATGACCACAAAGAATGTGACGATGACAAATGCCGGATACACAAGTGCATTTTTCGCTTTGCTCATGACCGCATACGTGCGGTCAAGATAATCGGCGAGGAAATTGAATATTTCCGAAAGTTTCCCTGATTCTTCTCCCGCACGCACCATGTTTACATAAAAAACTCCAAACACTTTCGGATGATGTGAAAGCGCTTTTGATATCGCACTTCCGCCCTGAAGATCATCTGCCACCTGCGTCAATGTGTCCGCCAAAAGCTCATTATCAACTTCTCCAGCCAGTAATCTGAAAATACGAAGAGCGGAAACCTGTGCGGTGAAAAGTGTGGCAATTTGGCGAGACAATATAACAACCTCTTTGTTTGAAACTCTTTGGAAAAGTTTCATCTGCAAAGAAAGTATTCCTCCGCCAACCGGTTCAATTGATGAAATAATCAACTCTCTGCGTTGCAGTGCGGCAACAGCAACATCCATTGAAAGAGCCTCTATGGTGCCACTCCTTTCATGAGAATCTTTATCAAGTGCGTGATAAGTAAATAACATAAATGCTATTGCTTTTACAAATAACGCTCAAACGTTTTTGTATCAAAAGAGTGCTCATACGCGTGTTCAATGGTCACTTCCCCGCGACGAACAAGGTCCGCGAGTGTTCTGTCCATATCTATCATGCCATCTTTCAGTGATGTTTGAATGACTGTAGATATTTCATTGGTGCGACCTTCACGAATAAGGTTTGCCACTGCGCTGTTATTGAGAAGTAACTCATATGCAGGAATAAGCCCTCCTGAAATGCGCGGAATAAGCCGTTGTGAAAAAATACCAGAAAGTGAGCCCGCAAGTTGCACTCGCACTTGATCTTGCTGTTCCGCCGGGAATATATCAATGATGCGGTCAATGGTTTGCGCGGCGTTATTGGTGTGAAGAGTTGAAAGTACCAAATGCCCCGTCTCGGCGGCGGTGACGGCAGACGATATGGTCTCTTTGTTTCGCATTTCACCCAACATAATGACATTCACATCTTCGCGGAATGCCGCCTGAAGCGCTATGTGGAAATCCGGAGTGTCGGAATGCACCTCTCGCTGATGGATGAGAGATTTCCCTTTTTCAAAAAGGTATTCAATCGGATTTTCAATAGTGATGATATGTTCACTTCGCGCATGGTTGATACTGTCCACAATGGCGGCAAGTGTAGTTGTTTTTCCTTGCCCCACGGGGCCGACCACAATAAAAAATCCTTGGGAGCGATGTGTAAATATATCAAGAATCGGAGGAAGATTTAATTGCGCGATGGTACGAATTGCATGGGGAATAAGGCGCATTGCAATAGCGACGACACCCTGCACCACATATCCGTTTACACGAAAACGCCCCTTGTCGCCATGCGAATACGCGAAATCAACCGATTGGTTTTGTTCAAGAATCTTCATACGCTCAGGTGGTAACATACTTTTGATAATACCGTCCATGTCTTCATCGGTAAGCTCCGGCTGTTGCAGAAGCGGTATCAATGCTCCGTCCACACGAATAATTGGACGCCTGCGTGCGGTTAGGTGCAAGTCGGAGCCACCCTCGGCTATGACGATATCAAGAAGACCGGTAAGTTTTTGTTCTGTAGAATTCATGAGGTTTTTTGTTCTATAATATTAATGGTATTTTCCACCACCTCTGAAGGAATAGCGGACGCCTTTACTATATATCCATCAACATTAAATTGTTTTGCATGTTTCATATCGGCATCTTGACCTTGGTTTGATAATATAATAATCTTGGCACCTTGCGCTAGTTTTTCGCGACGTAATTCTTCAAGTATTTCAAATCCATTCATATCCGGCATGATGATGTCCAATAGCAGTGCATCTATCTTTTGTACCCGTTCTCTTAAAGCACCGAGTAATTCCCTTCCGGAAGTAAATGAAATTACTTTGTGACCCGAGCTTTGAAACTTTGCCACATACATACTGAGCAAGAATTGGTCATCGTCAACAAGAAATATGGTATAAGAGGTTTCCATAAGGTTCAGTGTATCATCATTCGGTTAAAAACTCACCACCCAGTGTGTTCATTTCTTCAAAAGGAATGGTACCGAAAAGTGCCTTAATAATAGCATCTTCTTTCATGGTAAACATACCCTTACTGCGCGTATAGGCATATATACTTTCAGCTACGGGACTGGTGAGTACGATATGTTCCAAATCTTTATCCATGGTTAATGTTTCAAACACACCGATACGCCCCGCAATACCGTCAGGACACTCTGTGGTTTGTGAGGCGTGATAAAACTCCTTAAATGCAGGAATATGTTTATGATATTTATCCGGTAAATCAGAAAACTCTTTCTCAAGCAATAATTTCATACTATCACTTACCGGAAACGGCTTGCCTGCGTGCGGACACAGTTTCTTTACCAAACGCTGACCGATAACCCCAATGAGAGTCGGTGCAATGAGATACGGATCAACACCCATATCAATAAGACGCGGAACCACATCCGCTACTGTGTTGGTGTGTACGGTTGAAAATACCAGGTGACCGGTGAGCGCGGCTTGCACCGCAAGCCGCGCTGTTTCTTTGTCGCGAATTTCTCCAATCATAATCACGTCAGGATCTTGTCGCAATATTGAACGCAGCCCCGTGGCAAAGTCATAGCCGATTTCAGGACGTACCTGTGATTGCGACACACCGGTTATTTTATATTCCACGGGATCTTCAAGAGACACCACATTGCGTGTTTCCCTATCAAGTGATGAAAGCATGGCAAAAAGCGTCGTTGACTTGCCGGAACCGGTCGGACCGGAGATGAGAATAATCCCATATGGTTTTTGCAACATGTCGTGTACTACTTCAAGAGTGTGATCCAAAAGTCCTAGAGATTTAATGGTTACATTCTTACTGGATTGATCAAGAATACGCATCACTACTTTCTCGCCAAATTCAGTAGGGAAAGTGGAAACACGAAAATCAATGCGCCTATCGCTTATCGTTGCGGAAAAGCGACCATCTTGCGGTTTACGTTTTTCATCAAGACGCATTTGAGAAAGAATCTTAATGCGCGCTGTAACCGCTTGATGTACTTTCGCTGGAAGAGTAAGTGAAGTGTGCAATTCGCCATCAATACGAAAACGTACGCGTGTGCCACGCGCTGTCGGCTCAACGTGTATGTCTGATGCTTTCCCCTCAACCGCATAATGTAAAATAGTGGCAACTATTTTTGTTACCGGGGCATCGGTTTTTATATGCTGGTCGCTTTGTGTTTCCGCTTTCTTCGTTTCTTTTTCCAATTCTTGCTGTGCCTCTTGTGAGGTGGTATCAAATTCAGATAACGCCTCTTTTACTTCACCGGTGATGCTTTCATACTGATCCAATACATTATTCAAATCTGCCTCAGAGATGATATATAAGGTATAAGGAATGCCCACACGAGTTGAAATAAATTGCAACGCATCTATCGCTTCCATATCATCAGGGTCGGTGATACCGACTTCAAGCGCTCCGTCTACAATGGCAAGTGGGACAAATTGATAATGACGCGCGGACTCTTCCGGAATATATAGAAGTATCTTTGACGGTATGATTGAATTGTCCAATACCTTGTGAGGCAAATGATAATACTCACTAAGAACAGATAAAAGTGTTTCAATAAATACGCCATGTTTTTTTAATACTTCTTCAAGGGAAGCTTTTGAGGTACGGACTTCTGCAAGAATTACTTTTTTATCATCGGCTTGTAGAACTCCTTTTTGTATGAGTATATCAAGTGTGTGCATACCATTATTTATTTCTCACCTCAGTGAAATGAAGCAAATGGATCGGTGCGCCCCATCGGCTCTTGCCCGACTGGAATGGTTATGTCGGTAAGAGCGCGAAAACGAGGGTTTGATAAGATGTTTGTATTGAGTTGTATTGAGCCGATATTGGAAAATAAATCTGTGGTTGCAGTGGTGGTGATTGTGGTTAGCGGTGTGAGCGGTGTACTCACAGAGGTAACATATAAATAACCTCCCGCAAGTGCGACAATTACAATAAAGCCAATGAGTATTAGATTGAATGATGATTCATTTTTCATAGTATTGTTATAGTACCGGCGAAAGTCGGTATATTTGTAATATAAGTGAATAATCGTAGGAGCTTATATTTTGTTTTTTCAATCCAGCCACCGGCGCTGAAATATTCGCTTTGATTGAAAGAGAGGTTACGTCAACAAGCCGCAAGCTTCTCTCAAGCCCATCAAGAAATTGACGAAAGCTACCGTAGGTTCCTTTACCGGATATGCCCAACACAAACGTATCGTATAATTTCTGTTTCTTCCCGACTGTATTCTGTTGTGAATTGTTACTTTGGTCTTTTATGTCAAACTTACTCAGCGTAAATCCCGAGCGCAGAGCAAGTGCATTGATATTAAGCAAGAAATGCGCTGTGCCATTGGTGGCGGGGAGCATTTTTGAGAGGCGAGAAATATCTGACTGAGAGATATTATTTTGCTTTTCTTCAAGACGTGCTTCTTCCTGAGAATATTTCTTCATTGTTTTTGCAACTACATGCTCTGAGGTTATTTTCGTATGAAGTGCCTGTATGTTCCCCACATAGGTGGGTTGTACATACCAGAAATATAATCCGAAGGCGACAAGTAATTCCAAAATAATAATGAGACGTTGGTTCATGGTGTTGTGGTGGTGGTGTGCTGTTGTGTGGAAGCAGTGGAAGAAGCGACTGTAGTGGTGGTGGATGCCGTACCCATTCCGTTTACCACGGCGGAGAAATTCCCCACTAATTTCTTGCTTATCACACCGGAAACGGTGAAATTAATATTGCCGGTTGTATTGACTACTGATATGTCGGAAAATACTACTTGCGAAAGGTCTTTATTCCCCTCAAGCGTGCGAGATTCCACCACCAGTGTATTAAAATTGCGCGCTATACCGTTTGCCTTCATCGCCGCCGTTCCGTCTTTGGAATTAACAACAACACTCAAAGAAGTGAAGTGTACGTTCTTTGGGGTATCCGCACTCAATGTATCAAGAAAGCGCGAGAGTGTAATATGAGTATTCAATAATCTTTGTGCAACAATAAGTTGATTGTTGAGAGTGGTTATTTTTTGTATCGGGGTGGCATTAAAAGACTGCTGGGTTGTCTGTACATCTTTATGCACCAATGCCAGAGTATGTTGCAAATACATTTGATATAAAAATATACTCAGTGCCACGAATGAAACCAGTACGAAAATACCAAATGCCACAAAACCAAGAGCCCCGGCAAAATCCAAGCGCCATTTACGCTTCGGCGCGGATTGTGGCGGAAGCGGTACGAAAGAAGTTGGTATGTGTGAAAAAACTGACATATTATATTGTCTAGTATATAAGTAATGACATCTTTTTGTAACAAAAGTTATACACAGGTGATATGGTACCCGGAATTTTCTGTAAAAAAGTCATGGGGGGTATCAATCTTCCAATTTGCGAAGTGCCAACCCAACCGCTACGGAAAATTCCGGGCCTATTTCTTTGAGCGTTGAGCGCATGAACTCCGGCGCTTTTGTTTTTGCAAACGGGTCGGCAACGCGAGTATCAACTGCAAAAAATGTTTTTGCATATTGTACGAGCCCTTTTGCCACTCCTCCACCACCCGTGAGAATGACTGTGGAAACCGCACGATTGTAGGTTGTTTCAAATTGTGTTAAGACGCGTTTTGCCTCCGTAAATATCTCCGAATAAACATTTTCAAGCACCGTGTGCATCAGGGTATCTTTCGTATCATCAAATCCGCCACTTTTTTTTATGAGCTCGGCTTGCTCGGTTTTAACATGTTTGATGGTGGCAATGGCGCGCGTTACATCTTCACCACCGTGAGAGATTGAGTGTGAAGAACCGACCACATTTTGCTCAACCACATACATCTTTGTGTATGCCGAACCAATGTCAATAATCATTATCGGCTTTACCGGCTCGTCCACCACGGCGCGTATGGTACTGAAAATCTCAATCTCAAAAAAAGATGCGGAAAGCCCGGCATTTTGTGCGACATTTTCAAGCAGTGTTATTTCATCTTTGTGCACCGCCACCAAAAGTACCTGCACGGTCCTTGGCGAATCAGCCTGTTGCTCTAGAGCTTTCCCGCCGGGCAATATGAACCAATTAAGTTGCACTTCTTCTATTGGCACCGGGATATATTTTCGCGCCTCAAGCTCAATGATGGTGCGTTGTTCATCCGCGTTTTCTCTATATGGCAATTCCACAAACACAAGCAACGAACGCACTGAAGGAATTGAGATACCGCTATCGGCGGTAGTTATGCTCGCCTCTCTCAACAAGTCCGTGAGAGTTTTTGCGATAGTGTCTGCCGGCAGGTTGGTTGCTTGTCCAACCGCTACATTTGCATAAGGACCGAGTGCAAGCTCACCATATGTTTCAAGCACTATGATGCCATGTTCTTTGCGCAATTGCACCACCTTAAGAGAAGACGAGCCGATGTCAACGCCCAGTACGCTTTTATTTTTGTCCGAAGAAAATATATGTGAGAAAAATCCCATAAGTATTATGGTACCATACATAACAAAGTGAATGTGTATACCACAGTCGTACAATTTGTGTTGGACATCCTGTTTGCTCAAAGCGGGGACGGGAAACTTGTGCGCGACATGCAAGAAGACACACTTGCACAGCTCATCAATGTGCGCACTCTCCCTTTTTCCGACCCGCCTGTCGTTGCGTTGCTCCCCTTTCGCGCGCGCAGTGTGAAAGCGCTCATCCACGAAGCGAAATATCATAATAATCGTCGCGCACTTTTACTTTTGGGTAGTGTGTTGCGCGAGTACGTTGCGGAATTAACAACGGAAGAAAGTTTTGGGGAGGTGGTGGCGATACCCATTCCGCTTGCGCCAAAACGATATCGTGAACGTGGCTATAATCAAGTGGAAGAGATATTGCGTTACGGCATTGATGAAGCAGAGATAACGCTTAAGGAAAATTGTTTGATACGTTCGCGCGAAACCGCGTCGCAAACAACACTCTCAAAAAAAGAACGTCTGCGTAATATGCGTGATGCATTTCTGGTAACAAAGGCGCTTGACCCACGCAAGACATATCTGCTTTGTGATGACGTGTGTACGACAGGAGCAACACTTCGCGCCGGTATTGAGGCGCTGAAGAAAGCCGGGGCGCAACACATATTGCCTATTGCCATTGCATATTCGTAATTGCCCCCCACCGCGCGCCCTTCGGGCGCGCGGTGGGGGGCTCTGCGCCCATCACAATCCTCACCACATTAGAACGTTCAATCTGCTATACTAATTTTAATTCAGTCAGTATGTATATATACATCATCGCAATAACCATAGCAGCATTTTTTCAAATAGGAACCATCTATCTTTTACGTGAAGATATATTAAAAAGTATTCTCTATGCAATCCCACTCATTTTAATTTATCAATTATTATTTCTCTGGAGTTACTCAAGTGCACCAAAATTCATTACCATTTGGTTTATAACCACAGTGCTCACAAATAGCTTGGCATTTTTAGTCGGCTATTTTATATGGAAAGAGCATGTGTCCATTTGGAACCTCATCGGCATAGCGCTCATTATCGCGGGAATTATTTTCTTACGCCTGAAATAAAACAATCTCTTAATTAACTTTCCGGCGGAGCGCCCACGCGCGCTTCGCGCGCGTGGGGAAACCATAATTTTACATTGTACACGCGCACTCGTTTGCAATGCACCCGTTGCTATCGTAGCCCGCTTGGTTTCCTCGTAAGATTTGGCACCGGGTTCCCAAAATCGTACAGAGCCCCCGCCCACTTGGCGGTTCTACCGCCAAGTGGGCGGGGGCGGATTATATATATGATACATTTTATTTACAGAACATTCATTAACCGATGTATCCTGACAAAACAGACACCACTATAATATAACTAGGCTTCAAGAAGCTTCACCGCGTCCCGTATCAGTTCAGTCGCCTCATCAATTTGGATACTGAGGTCATCACGCGATGTGTCAAACGTATAAATAAATGGCATGTTTAAATGTTCGTGCAGTGCTTTGCGTTTTCTATAGTTCGCGATTGCCGCATTCGCATCTTTAAACAGCCAAGTGTGTTTGTGGGTACGGAGCTTATGTAAGATAAACTCCTCCGGAGGATTAATATGTATCCAAATCGGAACCGCGCCAAATTCACACTCGGCATTTTCTATCACACTCTTACTCCGCGGACTTGCTGCGTCACTATCAAGCGCCTCACTATACCCGCGCGCAAAATATTTTCTAGACAATTCACCGGCAATACGAACAACTGCCCCATACCCCAAACCACGCTCCTTTAACATCCTGCGAACCTCGTCACCGGAAATACGCACGAGAGAAAGTTTTTGTGCAAGTGGTTTTAGTACGGTTGTTTTTCCCGCCCCTATTATTCCAACAGGACACAAGATAAACAACTTACGATGTGGTTGCATTGGAATAATAAGAGACTGTTCGTATTCTCTCATTATTTCATTCTCAATCTTCGTTTGGTTTGTGGCGGGCATTTGGCGGAGACGGTGGGATTCGAACCCACGAGGGCGATTAAACCCTACTTCGTT
>ENA-ORDP01000827-ORDP01000827.1-marine-sediment-metagenome-genome-assembly--contig:-NODE-827-length-18689-cov-3.646238_pt1 | contig 18689 bp, 16 predicted proteins | sample MGYA00248627_ERZ508539 | MGnify/ENA primary metagenome ERZ508539 (study PRJEB26208, sample SAMN05571518) | marine sediment metagenome | biome: deep sea; feature: Hydrothermal vent; material... | reverse complement strand
TTTACTAGATTCCGGCTAAAAGATTGCCGGAATGACGGGATAAGGAGTAATTACGCCTATAAAAACCGGCTATTGTTCACTTTTCAATTTATAATGCTCATGCTTTGGTCGATCAACGTTCAGCATAGCGAGACTTGCCCAAAGTTGGCTATAATAATCCAGCAACGATCACCCATAACCCGCCCACAACTAAACCGCATTATTTCAAGGAGTTTTCATGACCGACAGTTTTAAATCCCGCAGCACTATTAAGGTCAACGGGTCAGACTATACCTATTTCCGTTTGGATAAGGTCAAAGGTAGTGAACAACTGCCCTTCTCCCTGAAAATCCTGCTGGAAAATTTGTTGCGCCACGAGGACGGCATTAGTGTGAGCAAAGCGGATATTCAGGCGCTGGCTAAATGGAACCCAAAAGCAGAGCCGAACACTGAAATCGCCTTTACCCCCGCGCGCGTTTTGATGCAGGACTTTACGGGCGTGCCCGCCATCGTTGACCTGGCCGCGATGCGCGATGCGATGCGTGCCCTTGGTGGCGACCCCGAAAAGATCAACCCATTGCAACCCGCCGAGCTGGTTATCGATCACTCGGTACAGGTCGATAAGTTCGGCAGCGCGGATGCCTTTTCTGTAAATGAGTCACTGGAATATCAGCGCAATAAAGAACGTTACAGCTTTCTCAAATGGGGACAGAAAGCCTTTTCAAACTTCAAGGTCGTGCCACCCGAGACCGGCATTGTGCATCAGGTAAATCTGGAGTATCTGGCACGAACGGTTTTTACTCGCACCGATGGCAACGAGCAAATCGCTTACCCGGATACCCTGGTCGGCACCGATTCTCACACCACGATGATCAATGGTCTGGGTGTCCTTGGCTGGGGTGTGGGCGGTATCGAGGCCGAGGCCGCGATGCTGGGGCAACCTATTTCCATGTTGATCCCACAGGTGGTTGGCTTTGAGCTAAAAGGTGGGCTGCCTGAAGGGGCGACCGCGACGGATCTGGTGCTCACCGTGGTCGAAATGCTGCGCCAACACGGCGTGGTCGGTAAATTTGTTGAATTCTACGGTGATGGCCTGGACCACCTCTCATTGGCAGACCGTGCGACCCTGGCGAATATGGCCCCGGAATATGGTGCAACCTGCGGCATCTTCCCCATTGATAATGAGACGTTGAATTATTTACGCCTATCCGGTCGCGATGAAGAGCAGATTGATTTGGTTGAGGCCTATGCCAGGGCACAAGGCATGTTCCGAACCCCCGATCAAAAAATACCTAACTACAGCAGCACGATCACACTGGACCTCAGCACAACCGAACCCAGTATTGCCGGCCCCAAGCGCCCTCAGGATCGCGTGCCGCTGCGCCAGTCTAAAAGCATGTTCCTCGCCGCCAAAGAGGCGCTGTACAAGGAACGTAACCTCACTTCAAAAGGTGCGGTTGAGACCACGATGGCTAACCAGCCCGTCACGCTGAAGGATGGTGCGATTGTGATTGCCGCCATTACCTCGTGTACAAATACCTCAAACCCGTCTGTCATGATCGGCGCCGGGTTGGTTGCTAAAAAGGCAGCCACTTTGGGTTTGAGGGTACAACCCTGGGTGAAAACATCTTTAGGGCCAGGCTCGCGTGTCGTTACCGAATATCTGGAAGCGGCTGGCCTGCTTGATGACCTCAATAAACTGGGCTTCAACGTGGTCGGTTATGGGTGCACGACCTGCATCGGTAACTCTGGCCCCCTCCCCGAGGAGGTCAGCAAAGCGATACACGATGGCGATCTGACGGTTTGCTCGATCTTATCTGGAAACCGTAATTTTGAAGGCCGGGTGCACGCCGAGGTACGGATGAACTACCTGGCCTCGCCGCCACTCGTTGTTGCCTACGCGATCGCCGGTCGGATGGATATCGACCTGTATAACGAGCCCCTTGCCCAAACTGATGATGGCAACGATGTCTATCTGCGTGATATCTGGCCTGACCAGCAGACGCTACAGGACGCTTTGGGTCGAAACGTGACCCGTGATCAATTTAGCAACTGCTACCAGAACGTATTCAAGGGCACCGAACGCTGGCAAACCCTGGAAGCGGGTAGCGGTAAGCAGTTTGACTGGCAGGATAACTCAACCTACATCCAGAATCCGCCCTATTTCTCGGGCATGCAGGCGACGCCTGGCGAGTTGAAACCCATCTTTGCAGCCCGTGTGCTGGCGTTACTGGGCGATTCGGTCACGACCGACCATATCTCACCGGCCGGTGCCATCAAGGCGGACAGTCCTGCCGGAGAATACCTGATCGAAAATGATGTGGAACCGGTCGATTTCAATTCGTATGGCTCGCGTCGTGGCAACCATGAAGTAATGATGCGCGGCACCTTTGCCAACATCCGACTGCGCAACCTGCTGGCCCCGGGAACCGAGGGCGGCACCACTATTCACCTGACCAGCGGTGACCAGACGTCGATATACAATGCGGCAATGAAATACCGCGACGAAGGCTACCCGCTGGTGGTGCTTGCCGGTAAAGAATATGGCTCTGGCTCGTCACGGGACTGGGCCGCCAAGGGGCCAAACCTGTTGGGCGTGCGTGCCGTAATAGCCGAAAGCTACGAGCGCATACATCGGACAAACCTGGTCTGCATGGGCATTCTTCCGCTTCAGTTCAAAAAGGGTGATTCAGCCAAATCACTTGGTTTGACGGGCCATGAGTTGTTAACCGTAGGCGACCTGAAGGGCGGAACCGCCAGGCAGGTTGACATTCTGGCTGTCAGCCCGGAGGGTAAAAAGAAAACCTTCCAGGTTAACGTGCGGATTGATACCCCCAAAGAGGTCGAGTATTTCCAGCACGGTGGTATCCTGCATTACGTGCTGCGCCAACTGTCCGGTTAGGCCATCCGCCGGCCAGAAAATTCATCGATCTGCTGACGTCGTAAGCCAGCAGATCGGTGTTTGTGTGGCACTTCACGAAACACAGCTTCTGTGGCCAAATCTGGTACCTGGATCACACCAAAACTAAAGCACTGCAACCTCTCGCCGATACCTAACGTGTAAGTAATACATCCTTAGAAACTCGTTTTGAGAGGTAACTGGTAGTGAGCAAGAATAAATATGGCCCCGCAATTGGTTCTCATCTGGGCAAACCCATCTTTTCGACCATTGAAGTAGACGACGGCAAGTACAAATTTGACCGCCTGGCGGAATGTGATCGTGATGGATGCCCCCTTGGCCAACTGCAAAAAGATGAATTAATGTTCAATCCTGGGCTTATCTACAAATCTGCATAGAAAATCGACGCGGGAAACCCGTTTGATGTCACCGCTGTGGATCTTTATTCACGTCTGCGGTGATATCGATTTGCTGACCTGCCGCAACCGGTTTCAGCATCCAAAATACAACTGATAAGTGTTAGAATTCCTGCCTGGTCGAATTGAACAGGTACAGCATGGATTTAACAACACTTACCGCCATATCCCCCATTGATGGTCGCTACGCCGGTCGCACTGCCCCACTTAGAGAAATATTTAGCGAATACGCGCTGATCAAATATCGCGTCATTGTCGAAGTGCGTTGGCTGCAACAGCTGGCCGCGGAAAAAAGCATTAATGAAGTTCCCGCATTTTCTAAAGCGGCCACCGCCACGCTTGAGGCGATCGTGATTAATTTCTCCATTGATGATGCACAACGGGTCAAGGACATCGAAAAAACCACCAACCACGACGTTAAGGCAGTTGAGTATTTCCTCAAAGAAAAAATTGCGGACAACGATGAAATATCCCAGGTTAGCGAATTTATCCATTTCGCCTGTACCTCAGAAGATATCAATAATCTCTCACATGCCCTGATGCTGAAGTGCGCACGCGACACGGTTTTGCTGCCAGTGCTTGATGAGCTCATTGACAAGCTTCAGTCGCTTTCGGCGCAAACGAAAGACATGCCCATGCTGGCACACACACATGGTCAACCAGCGTCACCCACCACAATTGGTAAGGAGATTGCGAATGTCGTCGACCGCCTGAAACGACAACTCGAACAATTAAAAAATGTCGCCATCCTCGGAAAAATGAATGGAGCCGTTGGCAACTATAATGCCCACGTATCTGCATACCCAGATATCGACTGGCCTGCCTGTGCTAAAACCTTCGTAACAAATCTGGGTGTTGATTTTAATCCAATGACGACCCAGATCGAACCACACGATTACATGGCGGAATACTTTCATGTCTTGATGCGCTTCAATACTATTCTGCTGGATTTTAACCGAGACATCTGGACTTATATTTCTTTTGGCTATTTTAAGCAAAAGACGATTGCGGGTGAAGTGGGCTCATCCACCATGCCGCATAAAGTGAATCCCATCGACTTTGAGAACTCAGAGGGTAACGTTGGTATCGCGAATGCAATCTTTGATCACCTCGCACTCAAGCTGCCGGTCTCACGCATGCAACGTGACCTGAGCGACTCAACCGTGCTCAGAAATCTGGGCGTTGGCATTGCGCACTGTCTGATTGCCTACCATTCCTGCCTGCGTGGTATTTCAAAGTTAGAAGTCAACGAACCGGTATTACGGGATGATCTGGACAATAACTGGGAGGTTCTTGCGGAACCGATTCAGACCGTGATGCGCCGGTATGGTGTACCGGAGCCCTATGAAAAACTCAAAGCCCTCACTCGCGGCCAGCGTATGAGCAAAGAAAGTCTACAGGTCTTTATCGATACGCTTGAGATTCCGGAGAAAGAAAAAAAACGGTTAAAAGAACTGACGCCCGCTACTTATATTGGACTAGCCGGGTCGCTCAGCTGATTTTCCTGCCAGCCTCACCATGTCAATTCATATTGAAATAACATCGCTTACGCAAAGTGCCGGCGAGATTAGAAAAATACGCCAGAGCGTCTTTGTCGAAGAACAGGGAATAGACCCCGCACTTGAATGGGATAGTCTGGATACTCTGGCCAACTTCGTCATTGCGATAGATAACACCGCTGGTCCCGTCGGCACCGCCCGCTTTTTTGACGATGGAAAAATTGGCCGCATGGCGGTGCTAAAAGAATGGCGAAATCAAGGCATTGGCCGAGCCATGCTGGCAAAAATAGGCGAACAAACCAGGACGGCAGGAAACAATACCCTCCATTTGTCCGCACAACAAAGTGCTATCCCTTTCTATGAAAAAAATGGTTTTTGTTGTCAGGGAGACACCTACTATGAGGCAGGTATTTTGCACCAAAATATGGTCATTGCTGTCAATAGCGATCTGGCGACTGGCAACCTAATATAAATCCTTTATACTTTTATTATGGAAGACAACGAAACAACTATTGATGAAAATCCCTGGGCGGCCTTTCAGCTTGGAGAGAACTCAGAGGATATCATCATCAAGTCCAGCGATGATAATCGCCAGCTGGCGATACAACTCGTCGGCGAGGCCAGGCACCGGTTAGACGTATTCAGCCGCGATCTCGACCCAAGAATATTTGATAATCCAGAATTCATTGAGACAATCAGATCACTTACGATAAACGACAGCAAGGCCAGAATTCGATTCCTTGTCATCGAGCCCGACAAAGCAATAAAACTGGGACACAGGCTACTGGATTTGTCTCGACGACTTAGCAGTAGCGTGGAAATACGCAAAGTCCATGAAGACTATGGCGCAAACCCGGAATGTTATTTAATCGTTGATGGTCGTGGCCTGTTGCATCGCAAGCTGGCCAGTCGTTATGAAGGCATCGCCAATTTTAACAATCCAACGGAAGCGTCATACCTTGAGCATCACTTCAACGAGGTATGGGAACGCAGCAGCCCCGAACTCGACTTTAAGCAACTCCATATTTAATCCAGAACCCTGCTATCAAATTTAAAACTCAGATGAAAAGACTGCTTACGCTCATATTACTGCTCGTTTCTACTCAAATTTGGGCGGCGATGATTATCGAGACAATCCAGTTGCGACATAGACCTTCCGAAGAGATCATCCCGCTGGTTCAACCCATGCTAACTCCCGGCGCGAGCGTCACAGGCACTGGCTACAAACTCATTATCAAAAGCACGCCGGAAAATATAAACCAAATCCAGGCATTGCTTGAAGAAATTGACATCAATCAGAATCAACTACGCGTCTATGTATCGATGGGCAAACAAACCAACAGGTCTGAACAACATGGTTCTGTTTCGGTGGCAACACACGGCGATATAGGATCGGTCGTCGTCGGCTCAGATGAAAACACAGCGGATGGTGATTTAACCATAACAGATGGTAAAACAAAATTTGATACCCGCATATACCAGACAGAAACATCAAAAAATAAACCTGCTGTACAGGTCATGACGGTGGCGGAGGGTTACTGGGCCAGTATATCAGTCGGACAATCGATTCCCATCGCGGCCCGAACACGCAACCCGGATGGCACAGTAACAGAAGTCATTCGCTACCAGAACATTATGACGGGTTATCGCGTTATGCCACGAACCCATGGTGACCAGGTAACCCTCACTATTCGACCGATACAACAATCTTCCGTTGATCCTCGTTATGCCACAATCGACTCCAGCGAACTAGAAACAACGGTTACCGGGAAATTAGGCGAATGGTTATTCCTCGGTGGTACTGATCAGGAAGAAAACCTCAAAAACGCCGGGATCACCTATCAAACACGGATACGATCAACGGATGTCAATCAAGTATGGGTAAAGGTAGAACGACCCTGAATATAATGCAAAAAACAAAAGGTAATGTCCATTACGACATTCTTCCGCTCAAACCAGAAGCACACCTGTTTCAAGTCACCGTCACAATCAGCAACCCGGATCCTGCTGGCCAGGTTTTGTGGTTGCCAGCCTGGATCCCAGGTAGTTATATGATTCGTGATTTCGCAAAGAATATCGTTACGCTATCGGCCTCCTGCGAAAGCAATGATCTCATTGTCACCAAGCTCGATAAGCAAACATGGCAATGTACGCCCTGCTCTGAAACGCTGGTGATTAAATACACGGTATACGCAGGGGACATGTCAGTCAGAACAGCACACCTTGATACAACCCACGCCTTTTACAATGGCAGCAGTGTATTCCTTGCCGTAAAAGGACAGGAACAACAACCCCATGCGGTCAACATACAACGCCCCGAAGGTGAACAATATAGAGACTGGCGAGTTGCGACCTCTTTACTGCGACACGATACCGAACTATTTAAACCGGGCACTTATTTAGCAACCGATTATGATGAACTCATCGATCATCCCGTTGAGATGGGTACTTTTGCCGAGGCATCGTTTGAAGCTACCGGTACACCGCATCACATTATTATCAGCGGGCAACACCAGACCGATATGCAACGGTTGTGTGCAGACGTTAAAAAGATCTGTGAGACACATATCAACATGTTTGGCGAGTTACCGAAAATGGAGCGATACGTTTTTCTGTTGACCGTGGTAGGTGATGGTTACGGCGGTCTTGAGCATAGAAACTCCACGGCACTGATTTGTAGTCGCAAAGATCTGCCTACCAGAAACATGCAGAAAACATCTGATGGTTACATTAAACTCCTCGGCCTGTTTAGCCATGAGTATTTCCATGCCTGGAATATCAAACGCATCAAACCAGAGACATTTATTCCCTATCAACTCCAAGGCGAGTCCTATACTGAACTTATGTGGGCATTTGAAGGGATTACTTCGTATTATGATGAACTTGGCCTTATCCGAAGCCGGGTGATTGAAGAAAAAAAGTATCTGGAGTTACTCGGAAAAAATATAACACGCGTTATGCGAGGCTCCGGACGTTTTAAACAAAACCTGCTTGAATCCAGTTACGAGGCCTGGACCAAATTCTACAAGCAGGATGAAAATGCACCTAACGCCATCGTTAGCTATTACGTTAAAGGCAGTTTATTTGCCCTGTCGCTTGATTTAAAGATCAGGGACTTGACCGATAATCAAAAATCGCTGGACGATGTGATGCGCGTGCTATGGCAACAACACGGAAAACCATTGATCGGCATTACTAACAACACCATACAAAAAATCGTCAGCAACATAATCGGCAAGCCATTAGATGACTTTTTTGAAACCTATCTCGCCACCACCAAAGACTTGCCCATCTCATCGCTACTGGAAACCATGGGCATAGCGTTAAAAAATAGAACGGCGGCGTCTTACGATGATACGGGTGGTAAACCAGGCAAAAAACATGCCCTCCCTGCTTTTCAACTTGGCGCCAAATTTGAGTCCAATCCACTTGGCACGAAAATACAAATTATTTATGATGATGGTTGCCTGCAAAGTGCCGGACTGGCGACGGGCGATATTGTAATCGCTATTAACAATCTGCATGTTGGCAAAAATAATCTTGCCAACCTACTCGCACCCTGCTCAGTAAGTGATAAGGTAACGTTCACCGCCTTCCGTCGTGATGAGCTAATGCATTTTCAGGTAACCCTTACTGAAGCAAAACATAATACCTCTTATCTTGAAATAACCGAAAAGAAATCCACTAAACGTAACGCATGGTTACACAAATAAAGCAGAGTGCTCGTTCGGTATCAACTATCCGGCACTTCGAAATAATGGACACTAAAAAGATTTTTCGGATCCGTCCAGACATGTACGGACATAAAACCGGCATCACTACCCAGCTTCTGAAATTCTTCAATCGTATATTTATATGAACTTTCCGTATGAATGGTCTCACCCGTTTCAAATGAGATAAGATGATCGCCGATGGATATTTGCTGAGATTTCTGACTGACTAAATGCATCTCAATACGACCAGCATCGGCATTATAAAATGCATGATGGTCAAAGTGATCGAGCTCAAAATTTGCGTCGAGCTCCGTATTAATACGTGAAAGCAGGTTCAGATTAAAATCTGCCGTCACACCCGCATCGTCATTGTATGCATTACGTAGTTTGTATTCATCTTTTTTAAGGTCAACACCGATCAACATGCCGCCACCTGGCCCGACCATATCAAGAACATGGTGCAAAAATATCTGCGCCTGGGTGGGTTCGAAATTACCAATACTGGAGCCGGGGAAAAATGCCAGCTTACGTGCCTCTTCAGGGCAGAAAGGTAAATCCATTGGCTCTGTAAAGTCTACACAGGCGGCATGCACATCTAACCATGGATATTCGTTCGCAATTGCCTGCGCTGACTCCTGCAAAAAATCTTTCGATATATCCATAGGGACATAGGCATCAGGTTTTAACGTTTCGAGTAATAGTTTTATTTTTTCACAACTGCCACATCCCGGTTCAATAATATAGTGGTGCTCACCAATAATTTTTGCAATTCCATCCGCGTTATCTTTCAGTATTTGTTGTTCAGTTCGCGTCGGATAATATTCGGGCAATTGGCAGATTTGCTCAAACAAGCGTGAACCAATTTCATCATAGAAAAACTTCGGTGGAATTTTTTTGGGCTCGGCCTGCAGTCCTTCAACAATTTCGGAATAAAAATCGGACATTTCAGGGTGGAAGTCATAAAACTGAATTTCAGTTTCTTCTGCTAATGCTGCTTGATTATCTGACATCAGATCGTCTCCGCCAATCGAATTCCAGAAACCTGCCAACGATCACCCGGATAAAAAAAGTTACGATAACTTGCTCGAATATGATTCTGAGGCGTAAAACAGGAACCTCCTCTTAATACCATCTGGCTACTCATAAACTTACCGTTATATTCACCCAGCGCACCCTCTACAGCCCGGTAACCGGGGTATGGCGTATAACTTGATTGCGTCCATTCCCATACATCACCAAAAAACTGTACCAGGGAACTATTATTGGGCGAACTATCACCACCGCTAACAGGTTGCAGATAACCCTGGTCGCGAAAATTTCCCTGACCCTCCAGGTCATTGGCGATGATCTCCCATTCCATTTCGGTTGGCAGGCGTGCATGCCGCCAGTTCGCATAGGCGGCTGCCTCATAAAGACTGACATGAGAGACCGGCGCATCCATGTCGAGTCGTCGTAAGCCGGATAATGTCATTTCATGCCACTCATTATCAATATTTTCCCAGTACAGCGGTGCCGACCAATTTTGAGTTTGTACCGTCTTCCAGCCATCCGATAACCAGTGAGCGGGATTTTTATAACCCCCCGCATCCATAAATTCAAGAAATTCACTATTGGTAATCAGTCGTGAGGCAATACGAAAAGGCTCCAGATAGACTCTGTGTCTTGGTAACTCATTATCATAAGCAAAGCCATCACCGACCTTACCGATTTCGTAAATACCTGCAGGTTGCGCATGCCAATACATTTCTGCTGCTTGAGTCTGTGTGGGCACCGGTAATTTTTTGTACGCGGGTTTAAGTGGATTGTAAGCAAGGACATGTTTGATATCCGTTAACATCAGTTCTTGATGCTGTTGTTCATGATTCAAACCAATTTCTGTTCGGCGTAAGATCTCACTATGCTCGGGATGCTGGTCATCACTTAATAATTCAAACATGCACCGATTGATGTGGTGGCGATATTTGTACACCTCATCAACGGTAGGTCTTGAGAGCAGTCCCCGTTCTGGTCTGGGATGAAAAGTACCCGCCTGCTCATAATACGAATTAAACAAGTGCGCATACAACGGATCGAGAGATTTAAAATTTTTAGAAAAGGGGGTCAGGATAAACGTTTCAAAGAACCAACTGGTATGGGCAATATGCCACTTGGCTGGGCTAACATCCGGCATGGTCTGTATGCCATAGTCTTCCACTTCGAGTGGCTCACAGAGTTTTTCTGAATCCGTTCGGACAGCATTAAATACGTCAAACATTGGGCCTGCATTTTTGGTTTTTTGTACCAATTCATGAATCATAACCATTCCTCAAAAATGACGCACCAGGTAATATTGTCCCCGACAAATCTACTCCCCTGCTACTGTTTTTTCACCACATACACAATTATTCTAACGTGATTAGTTTTGAGTACGCAAATAGCGTCAAAATGCCACAGAAAATTATGCTATCGCGACCAAAACACCTGTTGCAAAAAATAACATTTAAACTACTGGTTAGCCAAGGATATTAGACCGCAATATCGCAACCGAGTGATGCTTTTTTGCACCATGCTGATCTCATTGTCCACTTTGACTGTGGTTATCCTGAAATGTTCCATGGATATTGAGTGATAAAAATTACAAGCCAAGCAACAAATTCAGATGCTTAGCGAGGGGTTTGGAGACAGGCTCAAGTTTGCGGCGCATCACCGTGCCCACGGCATCTGTTGTAGCAAAAATTGGCGCCACTAGTTGTTCGCCGACACATGATAGAACAAACAGGCTTTGCAGCAGTGAGACTATCTCGGGGATGTCATTTTTAAGCTTATTAATGTCGTCTTTAAAGATTGAACTTTCTGGGATAGCGCAGTAAGAACTCGCCTCTTCCATAATCTGCTCTATGTTACGTCGCTTTTCCGAATGCGGACGGATCTCCAGAAAATATTCCTCGATCGCCTCGAACATCGCAACAACAACGCCCTGATTGACGGGCTTTTTTAGCACCTGGACTGCGGTTTTAAGCCATGCCTGGCCTGGCTGCGATAGAACCATAAATAGAAATCTGGCGAGTCTGTTTTCGGCGTCGGCATGTTTAACCAACGTCGCTCGCCATATTTTTAATTTTGGATGTTCATCTATCGGCAACGGTATTTTTTTTAAGCCTGACATCAAAAAGCCGACCAGAAAGGCATTCTTGCGCTGCCCAATTTTCCATAAGTTATCCTGAGCGGTCGGTTTTATCAGGCCCGGCTGCAATACAAGACGTACTGACTCGATGACATTGTACGGCTCTTCTTCAAAGGGAAGAAATTCAAGTAGAAACTCCGCCAGTATTTTACCCATTTCACCGTTCGCCACCTCTATGCTGGCCAACAGACGTCTTGCGTTATCGACACTGGGCATGATCCACCATGCGCGGCGTGCTATTTCATTGGTAATCCCTTCTGCTGCAACTACGGCAACGACCGCTTCCGGTTCGCCCAGTTTAAGCAGGTTCTCCAGGCTTTCTGTCCGCGCCTGGCCCATGCGGGTCCATCGCTTTAAAAAAACAGGATAACCGCCTGGCGAATCAAGCACATGACTGGCGATAACTTCTCTGACGTGCCGGACGTATTTTTCATCTTTACAGTTTGGATTCAGTTGTATTTTAGCTTCACCTTTTTCAGTTAAGCCATAGACGATCATTTTGCCATCATCAATGCGAATCGCTTCAACGGATTGGTTCAACAAAACATTTAAACGGAGGCTATCTTGCGGTGAGAGCTGCATGAAAAGTTAATTTACATTAGGGGTAAGAATAATTAATACCGCCCCCAAACCTTGGGGGCAATATCGTGAAAAAACTAAAAATATTTAGGCTATATCAGCGCAGTGAAACACCACTGCCTTGAAACGTTGCAGCAAGCCTGGTGGCTGCGGCCACCCCAAAACGATCAGCAAGCCGCTCGAGATACGAAGGTTTGGACGTGTAGTCAACAATTTCTTCGGCTTTGATAATTTCGCGAGCAACATAACTGCTGCTGCCTATCGCATCCACCAGGCCGAGCTTCAGGGCTTCCTCTCCCGTCCAGACCAAGCCGCTAAACAATTTTTTATCGTCCTTTAATTTGTCACCTCTACCCTCTTTGACAACGTTAATGAATTGTTGATGAATTTGTGACAACAATCCATTTACATGCTTAATCTCGCCTTTATTTTGCGGTGAAAACGGGTCAAGAAACCCCTTGTTTTCACCTGCGGTGTATAAGCGGCGTTCAACCCCCAGCTTATTCATTGCACCAACAAAACCAAAGCCATTCATGACCACACCGATCGAACCCACCACACTGGCCTTGTCTGCATAAATTTCATCAGCCGCAGCCGCAATGTAGTAACCACCGGAAGCACACAGGTCGGTGATAACTGCGTAGATTTTTTTCTCCGGGTGTAATTTTTTAAGTCGTTTGATCTCATCATTAACGTATCCAGCCTGGACTGGGCTACCACCCGGACTGTTAATCCTTAAAATAATACCTTGCACATCCTCATTTTCAAATGCCCGCCTCAATCCGGTCGTGATCTTATCGGCGCTGGCTTCGCTATCGGCTGCAATGACTCCCTTTAACTCAATTAGCGCAGTATGTTCGCCTGTCGGGCTGCTGTCCTTTCCCGCGCTCGGGAAAAACATGAGAATCAGTAGCAGAAAAAGATAACCGACAATAAAACCCTTAAATATAGTATTCCAACGCCGTGTACGTTTTTGCTCGTCCAGCGAGGCAAACAGGAGCTTGCTTAATACCTCTTTTTGCCAATTTGGATCGTCTTTACCTGTGTTGTGCGCTTGATCAGTCATAGTTAAGTTTCCGTTTAGTTATATCCCCTGGTTAGAGATTTTGTCTGCTATCCACAAATGTAAATCCTGTGTGCTGGTCATGCAAGCAATCGGCTTGCACTCCCGTATTCGTTGTTCGCTGTGTACGCCATAGGTCACCCCGATCGCATGGACCTTCGCGTTATTCGCCATTTCCAGATCATACTCTGTATCACCAATCATAAGCACCTGTTCGGTCTCAACTCCAAAATAATCAATCAGCTCTTCCAGCATTTGAGGGTGAGGTTTCGAACGCGTCTCGTCAGCACAGCGGCTGGCATGAAACAGGTGTCCTGCACCGCTCTCGTTTAGTGCTATATCTAACCCATAGCGGCCTTTACCGGTGGCGATGGCTAAAAAATAGCCTTGTTGGTTTAAGTCTTCGAGCATCGCCATCGTACCGTCAAACAAGTCGCTAGGCGTTTCATCGACCGACAGAAAATAATGTCGGTAGCGGTCTACCAAATCGTTGTGGAACCCCTCACCGTCTCCCGGATAGAGCAATAAAAGTGCCTCTCGAAAGCCAAGCCCAATGACATTGCTTAGTTGTTCATCGCTCCTCTTCTCCAGCCCCATATCATCACTGGCGGCGCGAAAACAGCTAACAATCCTGGCCTGGGAATCCATCAGTGTCCCGTCCCAGTCAAAGACGAGCAGTTGTTTCGAATACGTCATATTGTGAGACTTAACTTGCTAAGTACTTCCTCAAACTTTTTATCCAGCGGTGCATTGATCGTGATATCGGCATGCGGCGCTTCGAGTTCAAACGCCACACTCCGAGCATGCAAAAATAATCGTTTGAAGCCCATGCCAGCCAGGTAACGATTGAAGGCCTCATCACCGTACTTTTCGTCCCCACCAACCGGGTGGCCGCTGTGTGCGGCATGCACACGAATTTGATGGGTCCTGCCGGTGTGAATTTCAACGTCGATCAGGCTGGCCTTTTTGGACACCGCCAGTGGCCTAAAGGTACTGGAGGCCATCTTGCCGTGTTCACTGACCCGGACGATCCTTTCACCTGACCGGAGCATTTGCCTTTGCAGGGGCACATCAATATGTTTTTTGCCGTCCTGCCAGTTTCCCTGAACCAGCGCAAGATAGCGCTTTTGTACCTTACCGACCCTGAGCAGTTCATGTATTTGCCTCAAGGCACTGCGTTTCTTGGCGAGCACCAGACAACCGGATGTATCCCGATCCAGTCGATGCACGAGTTCCAGGTAATGGTAATCTGAGCGTGATTTACGCATGCTCTCAATCACCCCAAATTGAATACCGCTGCCTCCGTGCACTGCAATGCCACCTGGTTTATTCAGGACGATCAGGCGTTTGTCCTCATAAAGGATGCGTGATTCGAGTACCTCACCGGCCTTCGCCGATCCTGAATTCGCCGCCGCCGACATCCGGATTGGTGGCAGCCTAAGCTCATCACCAGCCTGCAGGCGGTATGCAGGTTTAATCCGCCCTTTGTTTACCCGGACTTCCCCTCGCCGCAAAATACGGTAGATCCGGCTCTTCGGTACACCTTTGAGGATCCGAAGCAGGTAGTTATCGATTCGCTGACCGGCATATTCATCCTCGACGGTCAGCCACTGGACTTTCGTATCTTCTTGATTTTTCATGGTATTCAATTGCTTAAATTCTATCCAGTAGTATACGAGCATTGCTGCAACGTCATTAGACTGTTATATTTAGTAGTAGCTGGCGGTGCCAGCCAGTCCCCTTGGTTTAGATGGGGGCATGAGTTTCTCAGGTTTTGAGCCACTTACCTCGTCGCTGGTGCGGTATGCCAATTGCGATATTATATGATAGGTGGCCTGAAGAAAAAGGCGTGTCCTGTCTTCGAGCCGAATTTTAACAAACGCTCGGGACAGAGGGACACAAAAATGAAATTGCGCTCCCATGGATTCTATATGGATCATGATGAGCAGACCTGTTTTTTAAAACACAACCAGGCAAATTTGTTCGTTGTGTCACGGAACTGGTCTGGCGAACCTGCTGCATTAGGCTGTGGTTGAGCGCCGTAAGTATAAGGTTTATAAAATGAAACGTATGTTGTTTAACGCAACTCAACCAGAAGAGTTGCGTGTTGCTTTGGTTGATGGTCAACGTCTGTACGACCTGGACATCGAAACTACCGCTCGTGAATCCAAAAAGGCCAATATCTATAAAGGCCGAATCACTCGGATAGAACCCTCCCTTGAAGCCGCGTTTGTCGATTACGGCGCAGAACGTCATGGCTTTTTGCCTCTGAAAGAAATCTCCCGGCAGTATTTTAAAGAAGGCACTGACCTTTCCAGGGGCAAGATCAGCATCAAAGAAGTACTTGATGAAGGGATTGAGGTTGTCGTCCAGATCGGTAAAGAAGAACGTGGTAACAAGGGGGCTGCCTTAACGACCTTTATCTCCCTCGCGGGCAGATACATGGTCTTGATGCCGAATAATCCACGTGCCGGTGGCGTATCAAGACGGATTGAAGGCGAAGATCGCTCAGAGGCACGTGATGCAATGAGTGGCCTCGAAATTCCATCCGATATGGGCGTCATCCTGCGCACAGCGGGTGTTGGCAAGAGCAGTGAAGAACTGCAATGGGATCTCGATTACCTGATTAATGTCTGGCGCGCTATCTCAGATGCCTCTGGGAAACGTGAAGCGTCGTTCCTGATCTATCAGGAGAGTAATTTAGTTGTTCGCGCGATTCGCGACTACTTCCGCAGCGACATTAATGAAATCATCATCGATGAACCGAGTATATTCAAGCAGGCGAAAGACTTTATGGAACAAGTCATGCCTCACAACGTTAATCGCATTAAACAATATAGTGATGATGTTCCCCTGTTCACTCGTTATCAGGTAGAAACCCAAATTGAAACGGCCTTCCAGCGCGAAGTTCGTTTACCCTCAGGTGGCGCACTGGTCATTGATCCTACTGAGGCACTGGTCTCCATTGATATCAACTCGGCCCGCGCAACCAAGGGCAGTGATATCGAAGAAACGGCGTTAAACACCAACCTGGAAGCAGCCGACGAAGTTGCACGTCAAATGCGTCTGCGTGACATTGGTGGACTCATTGTTATCGACTTCATTGATATGACACCCGCACGAAATCAACGCGAAGTTGAAAACCGTTTACGCGAAGCCCTTAAGCTTGATCGCGCACGGGTTCAGGTAGGCAGGATTTCACGCTTTGGCTTACTGGAAATGTCACGCCAACGTATTCGCCCTTCGCTTGGCGAATCCAGTCAGATTGTCTGTCCGCGATGTAATGGCCAGGGCTCAATTCGTGGCATCGAGTCACTGGCACTATCGATACTGCGACTCGTTGAAGAAGAGGCTATGAAAGAAAATACGGCCCGGGTTATCGCGCAGGTACCCGTCGATGCCGCTACCTTCTTGCTAAATGAAAAGCGCACGACGATTGAAGAGATCCAGCAGCGCCACAAGGCCAAGATCATCCTGGTACCCAATCTTCAGTTTGAGACACCCCATTTTGACGTAGTACGTGTCCGTGAAAACGACATGACCCCTGAACTGGCGAGCCAAAATAGCTTTGATATGGTCGCCCAAACTGAAGTTGAAGTTGAATCAGGGCCTCAGGCACCCGTACCCACACCAGAACAACCTGCAATTAAATCGGTCATGCCGGCAACACCACGCCCAGCGCCCGCTCCAGTACAAGGTCCAGGATTTTTCGTGCGGATCTGGCGCGCTTTGTTTGGCACCGGCAACCCTGCAAAACACAAGACTCCGCCGCGACGTCAGCCAAACCGCAACCAGCAGACTCGTAATCGCAAACCACCGCGTAGACAGACTCAGGGGCAAGCCAGACACCAGCAAGGCGAGCGTAACGATAATCGCCAACAAGGAAAAGCTAACGGCTCGTCAGGCGGCAATAAAGGCCAAAATCGGAATCAGAACCGAAACCAGAACCGGAATCAAAATAGAAACCAGAACCGGGATCAAAATAAACAGGAACCGCAGACTGTCCAGGCAACGCAATCTGCCAACTCAACTGCGGCTGCAGCAAATACATCAGCGTCGGAAACGGCAGCTCCGACGGCATCAACGCAGACAACACAATCAACCCCTGCTCAAAACACAGCAGGGTCAGATGCGACAACTCAAGGAGCCAAAGGCGCCGCCGACAGTGGCAACCAAAATAAACGCCGAGGTCGACGTGGCGGAAGACGTCGCCGCAGCGGTAACCGGGAGAACAACCCGAATGCGGCTTCAAATTCAGATGAAAACACGACCCAGGCTGCGACGCCACAAGGCAATAACGCCTCTCAACCGAGCCAGAATAACAACCCGGCACCCGCTGCTGTTGAGCGCGTATCAGCAAGCCAGGCCAATAGCGCAACGGTGTTACAACCCGCTGAAAGCAAGCCCGTCTTGAGCCACGTGCAGACGCAGCCGACATCAACACCGCCGGCTACAGCACAACAGAGCGCCAATGTATCGAGTGAGCACAAACCAAAACCCGCTTCGCCGGCCCCTCACTCCGAGGCGGAAAAACTGGTGCAGATTGAAACAAAACCGGCTCATGGGCATCCCGGTGCAACACCGGCTAGTCAGGCTTCAACGAAAAAAGAACCCTCATCTGACTAGTCAGGTTATGCCGGGATTCTGACCATAGATACGTATTTAAGCGGTAAAGAAAATCATCCTGCATCCGCTATCTGGTATTAGCACCCAATATCAGGTATCCGATGCAGCGATTATTTTTATTTTTTGGCCTCATAGCCCTCCTCTCCCTGACTGCTCAGCTACCCCTCAGCTTTGCTGCCGGAGGCGGAACGCCTTATTTCGAAATAACTACACCTTTTGTTGTTAATATTACCGATAAAGAAGGGGGTACTGCTTTTCTCCAGGTAAACACCCAATTTAAGGTAAAAAATGAAGAGCTAAAACAATACTTACACACCCACTTACCTGCGGTTCAACACACTATCATGCTGGTTCTCAGTGAACAAACCGTCAGCGGCATCCGCACGGTACAGGGAAAACAAAAATTAAGGGAAATAACACTGAAAGAAATCCAGGATTTTCTTACGGAGCAAGTAGGTGTCCCTGTTGTGGAAGAGATTTATTTCACTGGATTCATCATTCAGTAAGTTCGCGGACAATACCGCCTTTGGAATTTATTTTTTGGATAAACGTGGAGTAATATCATCTAATAACCCATTAGACGCCGCTTCAACCATATCGAATACACGCGCAAACCCTTGTTGCCCCCCATAGTAGGGATCGGGCACCTCAGTCTCAGTCAGATGTTCTGCAAAACCGAGAAATAAATGCACTTTTTCTTTATAGGACTCTGGGCACTGGTTTAGCAGGCCCAACAAATTATCCTTGTCCAT
>ENA-ORDP01000826-ORDP01000826.1-marine-sediment-metagenome-genome-assembly--contig:-NODE-826-length-18689-cov-3.873028_pt1 | contig 18689 bp, 19 predicted proteins | sample MGYA00248627_ERZ508539 | MGnify/ENA primary metagenome ERZ508539 (study PRJEB26208, sample SAMN05571518) | marine sediment metagenome | biome: deep sea; feature: Hydrothermal vent; material... | reverse complement strand
AGAAGTATTTTCTAGGCGTTGATAACCTGGTCTACATGGCTCTTCGCAAGGGAAGGAGAGAGCTCGATGCGCTCAAAGACTCGGTAGACCTCGTCATCGCTGACTCCCGGTTCAATGCGATAGATCTTGAAACGCGGCACAGCTATCAAGGCATTGTCGTCTCGCCCCTTATCAAAAATTTCACCAGGTACGATGGCAAAAACCCGAACCCTGAGCGGCTTGTCAAATGGAGAAGTGATAAAAAAACCATCCTGTTTATCGGCAGGATTACGGCGAACAAGAGGATAGACCGGCTTATACAGACCCTGGCGGTGTATGTAAAACTGTATGGCCCGGACATCAGGCTGGTTGTTCCCGGATCGTGGAAAAGCAACAAGCCGCACAAAGATAGCCTTTTAAAGCTGATCGCCCGGCTTGGGCTGGAGGGGCTGGTTGAGCTACCAGGATTTATCGACGATGACGACTTTATCGCTCTTTTCAGTATGGCGGATGTATATCTAAGCCTGAGCGAGCATGAAGGGTTCGGCGTGCCCTTGTTAGAAGCGATGTATTTTAAGACGCCGGTGGTAGCCTATGACGCATGCTCGATCCCGGAGGTGATGGGCCGCGCCGGAATAAAGTTACACAGTAATGATCCGGTGACTACTGCCGTTGTGTTAAGAGAGCTGTTTGAAAATAACAAGCTTTGTAGCAGGATCGTGTCTGGGCAGGATGAGCGGCTAAAAGAGTTTTCAAGAGAAAACATAGAGCCGGGACTCAAAAAGGCGTTTGAGCCGCTATTATAAATGGAAAGGGCGGGTAAAAATGAAAGAGGAAATATTGTTGGGAGCCATTCAGGCGGCTCCGGTTATCTTCAATAAAGAAGCTTCGTGCGAAAAAGCGGTCAGGCTCATTGGCGAGGCCGGATCGAAAGGGGTTAATCTAGCCGTCTTCGGCGAGACATGGCTCCCCGGCTATCCCTGGTTCAACGTCGCCTGGGCGGAGCCTCTGGGTCAAAAAGCGGCGGAGGAGTATCTGGCTTCCGGCGTAACAATTCCCGGCCCATGCGTCGACGCCCTGTGCCAGGCGGCCAAGGACGCCTCGTGCGATGTGGCGATAGGCGTGGCGGAGCTTGATCCGGTCAGTCACGGAACGATATACGCCACTCTGCTTTTTATCGGCTCCGAAGGAAAAATATTGGGCAAACACCGGAAGATTAAACCAACCGCCGCCGAAAGAATAATGTGGGGAGAGGGAGACGGAAAAAGTTTCGATGTTTACGAACGGCCATACGGGAAGTTAAGCGGCCTCAACTGCTGGGAGCATCAGATGGTTCTGCCCGGTTACGCCCTGATGATGAAAGGAACGCAGTTTCACGCCTCGGTATGGCCCGGAGGGGAGCCATATACGCGCCAGACCTTCCTGACGCAGGCTTTCTGCTCTCAGGCGGGATGCTATGGAATAATGGCGGGCGGGATTATCCGGGAGGAGGATATACCTGAAAAGTACCACGCCATGTTGCCGATGCGGGCTGTTCCGAGGACTGGTCACAGCGCGATTATCAGCCCGACAGGAGAAATTCTGGCAGGGCCATTGAACGCCGAAGAGGGAATAGTAACCGCCAAAGCCTCCCTGAGCGTGATAAGAAGCGCGAAAGCCTGGTCGGATCTGCGCGGCCACTACAGCCGCCCCGACATTTTCGAGTTCAAAGTCCACGGAGAGCCGTTGATCCCCGGAGCGCAACCGAAGCCTTCTGGCGGTCAAGAGACGCAAGATACGCCAGATAGCGCCGAAAACTAAAACGCGGCGTAAAAAAAACCGGGCTCTTTATTGAAAAGAGCCCGGTAAATGATCGATATCAGAGAAAATTAACGGTCGATACCGCCATCGATAGCCGCTTCGCGAACCGCCATCGCCTCAAAACCAGCCGCTTTGGCCTTGGCTTTGTCGCCGGAGGCTTTCAGCTCGTTATGATACGCCGTGGCTCCACCGATGCATTTTAAAGCATAGTCGAAAGCATAAGGAATACCGGCGCCTCTTGGGGAGAAACCGCCCAGAATAACGCCCACAGTCGCGGCCTCATAGACCTCAAGGACGCCAGCGCCATTTTCACAGGCGACAATAACATGAACTATGCATTTAGAAGACATTGTCGCCACGCCGCCAGACATGAACATAAGCTCTTTGGTCTGCTGTGATAATGCCCCATCGCTGAAAACTGTTGAGTAATAGTTGCCGAAAGCCATACCGGCGTCTGTGCTGACAGTGTTGATGATCTTGAACATACGCGGGTTAAACCCGGCCACATCATCCATGTACTGGTTGGCTTCCTGGTCGTTCATCGAACCGGCCAGCTCTTTCATTTGCTTGCGCAGATCAAGCATTTTGCTAACGTTGTCGCTCATAATCATCCCCTTTAAAAAATCTAAATTGACAATGATTTACCATTTTGCGGTATGTCCCATAACAAGAATCACGCCACCGCGACTTACGAATCACGCCACCGGGATTTACCAAGTTAACATCAGGCCCAACACTACCGCGAATTGGGGTTACTATAATCCGACTCCATCAGAAAGTCAAAATATTTAATGTGTTAAAATTGAAAAAAATAGTCCGGCCCTGTATCTGAAAGCCTGGTAATTCGCCAGGCTATCTTTACTGGATTTTACATGCCATATAAGGTTAGAATACCCAGCTTCGTCGCATGGGGCGTCGTCAAGCGGTAAGACACGGGCCTTTGGAGCCCGCATCCGGAGGTTCGAATCCTCCCGCCCCAGCCAGGAGGCGTAAAACGGTTAAGCTAAATTGTTATGAGGTATGTTGATGGAGTCTAAAAATGGCAATAGGCTGGTTTTAATCAGCGGCAGGTCGAACCTGACTCTGGCAGAGGAAATATCCGATTCCATGGGAACGCCTTTGTGCGAGCGGGATCTTACGAATTTTTCCGACGGAGAGATTTTCGTCCAGATTCAGGAAAACGTGCGCGGTTCGGACGTGTTTGTAATTCAGTCAACATGTACCAATGTAAATGAAAACCTGATGGAATTGCTGATTATGATCGACGCCATCCGCCGCGCCTCGGCAAAGCGGATAACCGCCGTGATCCCGTATTTCGGCTATGCGAGGCAAGACAGAAAGGTGCAGTCGCGCACCCCGATCACCGCCAAACTGGTGGCCGATCTTGTCACTGCCTCCGGCGCTGACCGCGTCCTTGCCATGGACCTGCACGCAGGGCAGATTCAGGGTTTTTTCGGTCTCCCGGTGGATCACCTTTACGCCGCTCCCATTCTGACTGAATATATAAAAACCCAGAGGTATAAAAATCTGGTGATTTTTTCCCCCGACGCGGGAGGCGTGGAGCGGGCCAGGGCGTTCGCAAAATCCCTAGGAGCCGGACTTGGAATTATAGATAAACGGCGCGAAGAAAAAAATGTCGCCCACGCGATGCATATTATCGGCGAAGTAAAGGGCCGGAAAGTGATGATAGTTGACGATATGGTGGACACAGCCGGAACACTGACCGAATCGGTTAAAGCCCTTATGTCGGCAGGCGCGGAATCTGTGTCGGCATGTTGTACGCATGCGGTTCTGTCCGGCCCGGCCATCGACAGAATAAACGGCTCTGATCTGAGACAGCTTATCACAACCAATACCATAAACCTGGATTCGACCAGGAATGAATGTAGAAAAATAACAGTATTGTCCGTAGCCAGCCTGCTGGGCGAGGCTATAGTGCGAATCCATGACGAAACTTCGGTGAGTTCGCTGTTCGACTATTAAAACTGAAATGGGCCGCGCCCGATTGTAAGTGAGGATAAAGATCATGAATAAAACTGTTTTGGAAAGAAAAAGTGAAACTGTTTTGGAAGGAAAAATAAGGCAGGTTGGGAAAAAAGGCCCGTCCAGGAGAATCCGCGCCGAAGGATTCTTACCGGGAATAATATACGGACAGGGAGAAAACCTTCCCGTTACTGTTGAAGCCACTGCGATAAAGAAAATTCTGGAAGTAAAAGGAGGCGTGAACAATATTATAAAAACCAGGCTTGAGGGTGATAATAAAGAACGCACTGTTATGATTAAATTTCTTGATGTCCACCCCGTTTACGACACCCTTTTGCATATCGACCTGATCGAAGTGGATACAAAAAAACTGATCAAGATATCGGTCGCGATGGAGTTTACCGGCGTCTCGAAAGGCGTGAAGCTTTCCGGCGGCAGAATGAACATCGTCCTGCGTTCGCTCAATGTCGAGTGCCTGCCCGCAGAAATACCTACAGCCATCAAGGCGCCTATCGATAATCTGGATGTCGGCGATTCTTTGCGGATCAAGGATTTGCAAGTAGACTCCGGAGTAGCTATTTTAAATAACCCGGAGACTGTCATAGTAAACATTATCGAGCCTAAAGTGGAGGCGGAGCCTTCTGCGGGTGAAGCCGAGGCCGCCGAAAGCGAGGAAGCCGCGACGGATGAAGGGGCAAAAGAATCTACGGAGGCCAAGGGGAAAAAGTCCACAGAGCAGGGAGCCAAATAACTGCCCTGCCATTATGCGAATAACTGGATAACTGCGTGAAACTGGTTGTGGGCCTTGGGAACCCCGGAGCGCGCTATAAAAATACGCGGCACAATGCGGGATTCATGGCTGTGGATAGTTTTTTACGACGGCGCGGCCTTGCGATAAGTGGCGGAAAATTCCGGTCCCCATTTTTATCGACCCATCTTTTGGGCCAGGGCGTAGCCTTTATCAAGCCGGCTCTATATATGAACCTGAGCGGCGGCCCTGTAAAAGAAGCGGTTAACAGCATGAGTATCGGAATAGAAGACCTGCTTGTGATGCATGACGACATAGACATTCCTTTAGGAGAGGCCAGATACAAGACAGGAGGTGGCCACGGGGGCCACAACGGGCTAAAATCGATCATCGCCGAATTAGGAGACGCAGGTTTTAGCAGAATAAGAATAGGAGTCTCAAGGCCGCCGGAAGGCGCCCAGGTGTCTGATTACGTGCTCGATGAGGTAGGCCGCGATGAAACGGACGCCCTGGCGGGCGCTTTTGAGAAAGCTTTCGAATTTCTGGAAAAACGCTTCCTCGCTGAACCGAACGTGGGACGCGCCGCATCAATATAGGGATCGGCTTTTTACCTATTGCTAAAGATTTAAATTAAAGGGGGTACGATGCAAATACTGGTTTCAATCGCTCCGGTTGTGAGTGTTCTCGGGCTGGGAGTGGCTTTTGCCTTGTACGCGGGGATTCTAAAACAGGACGCCGGTAACGACAAGATGAAAGAAATCGCCGAAATGATCCATGAAGGGGCGATGACGTTTCTAAAAAGGGAATACTTGATTCTTGGAGTTTTCATAGCTATTGTCTTCATCTTGCTGTTTGTTTTTATAGCAGTTAAAACAGCTATCGCCTTTATCGTCGGGGCCTTATGCTCGATGCTGGCGGGATTTATCGGAATGCAGGGCGCCACGAAGGCGAATGTGCGTACTTCGGCCGCCGCGAACCAGAAAGGGCAGGACGCCGCCCTTCAGGTGGCCTTTTCCGGCGGCTCGATTATGGGTCTTACCGTGGCCAGCCTCGGCCTTTTGGGCATCAGTATTTTCTTTCTCGCGTTCGTAATGATGGCCGGTGATCCCAATGTCACCTACCTCGCCGGATTCGCCATGGGCGCCTCTTCGATCGCCCTTTTCGCCCGTGTCGGCGGAGGAATATACACGAAATCAGCCGATGTCGGCTCAGATCTTGTCGGAAAACTCGAGGCGGGCATACCAGAGGATGATCCGAGAAATCCGGGCGTCATCGCCGACAATGTGGGTGACTGCGTGGGCGACACCGCCGGACTGGGCGCGGACATATACGAGTCGTACGTAGGCTCCGTCATCGCCACCATCACAATAGGAGCCGCCATGGGCTCTATGTCGATGAGTTACATGACACTCCCCATCATCGTGATAATGATCGGTCTTCTCGCCTCCATTCTGGGTATCGCCTCTATGAAACTGATGAAAGGAGTGGACCCCGCCTCGATACTCAGGTACACCTCTTTTGTGGCGGCTTTTATCATGCTTGCTGTCTCGCTCGGATATGTGCTGATGATCGGGATGAGCTGGAAGGTTTGGGCGGCTCTCGCTATCGGAAGCCTCGCCGGAATCGCGATCGGGCTTATAACAGAATATTACACCGGCATGTACGGCCCGGTAAAAAACCTCGCGGCCTCTACATCGACCGGCGCCGCGACACTTATTATCACCGGGTTCGCGCTGGCGCTGGAGTCGGTCGCTCCGGCGGTGCTGGTTATAGCCGTAGCCACATACTTCTCCAACTACTACGCCGGTCTTTACGGTATCGGCCTCGCCGCCGTCGGGATGCTGGCGACAGTTGGTATCACGATGTCGGTGGACGCATACGGCCCCATAGCAGACAACGCCGGAGGCATCTCGGAGATGGCCGAATTAGGCCCTGAGACAAGGAAGATCACCGACGGGCTCGACGCCATAGGAAACACGACTGCCGCCGTCGGCAAAGGGTTTGCGATCGGTTCGGCGGCGATGACCGCGCTTGCCCTCTTTTCGGCGTACACCCAGGCGGTCGGTCTCTCCAGCATAAACCTGGTCAGCGCAAAAGTCGTCATCGGCCTGTTCATCGGCGGCGCCATTACTTTTCTAATAGCCTCAATGACCATGAAAAGCGTCGGCAAAGCGGCCATGCTGATGGTCGATGAGATAAGGCGGCAGTTCCGCGAGATTCCGGGACTGATGGAGGGGAAGGTCAAGCCGGACTCGGCCACCTGCGTAGATATCGCGACAAAAGCTTCGTTACGAGAGATGATCCTGCCCGGAGTAACCGCCGTTCTGGCGCCGGTTGTCGTGGGCTTTGTGCTGGGGCCGGAAGGGCTGGGCGGCATGCTGGCCGGGGCCACGGTGACAGGTGTGATGCTGGCTCTTTTAATGGCCAACGGCGGCGGAGCGTGGGACAACGCCAAAAAATATATCGAGTCTGGACATCACGGCGGCAAAGGCTCTGAAGCGCATAAGGCGGCTGTGATCGGCGACACCGTGGGCGATCCTTTCAAGGACACTTCAGGCCCTGCGATGAACATCCTGATAAAGCTGATGTCTATAATCGCGCTGGTGATCGCGCCGCTTCTTGTCATATGATCTCTTTACAAATCTGAATCCAGGCGGGACGCTTAAAAAAGCGGGACGTTTTTAAAAACGTCCCGCTTTTTTTACACAACGCGTTTTGATTTTCTCTCCTGGCCGATCCGCTTCATCCTGTTACGGAATCCCTCCGCGTCGCCATACTCCTCGAAGGTGTGATATTTTGAATGGTAACTTTTTATCCTGCGGGCATGCTTTATCGGACACCAGTAAGCCTCCGTCCGGGCGGACACTTCCCTTAGATATCCGGCCAGCCCGTTGGCGTATCCGCAATAGGCGCAGTTGAATTTTTCGAACCAGTTCAGGTATGCCAGATTGTGGCGGTCGAGAGCTATAAAGTCGGACCGAGGGACTTTCTTGATCCCGTAAACGGGAAAACATACGGCCTGGTAAATCGAGACGCTTAGATCGATGAGAATGAGAGGCGCCGCAAGGCCGTAAATAAACGGCGCGGTCAGGCCGTGGACTATGCTGGCTTCGCGGATGAACCGGTAGAAGTTTTTGCGAAACTTCCTGTGATAGTCGATGACGCTTTTTTCAAAGAGTATCTTTTTCTTTTCTATGGTGTAGGTAAGTCTTTCACTGACGCGGTTTATCTCGTCTTCCAGCTCCGTTTCAAGGTCTTTTATCTTCTCGAAAATAGCGCTTATCTTATCATTCATCAATTGTGGCTCCTTAGCTTTCCAGCGGCGGCGATACTGTTATTTTTTGTTTAGCTTACGAAAGGAAGAATAAGGCTTTTTTACGCTTTCCTTTCTGCTCTAATTTTACCCCTTACTATACAAGGTCTTGCGCTTGCAAATAAAGGAATAACCAGATATGAGGCCGGATATGCGGTCAGGCTGGAGTAGCGGCGATTTTGCTTGTTTTTTTGAAACGGGTCAAAAAAACCTTGCATGCCTGGTAAAATGAGCGTAAGTTGGACGTATAGGGTCAGCAGTTTGAACCCTATAAGCCCCTCGGCGGCCCAAGCAGTATCAGGGTTTCCGATGGGCTTTTTTTTGCCCTCACACCGAAATGACAGCATAATGACAAGACAGTATCTATACGCGAGGTGAGCTGGAGGCTCTGTCTTGTTATGTTGTCGATATGTTCTTTATCTCTTTAACGCCCCGGTGGGGCCGCAAAACAGCGTGGGCTTTATGCGAAAAACAGCGCTTGTAATTCCCTGCTTTAACGAGGCTGGACGGCTTAAAGGGGACAAGTTCGTCGAAGCGCTTGCAAAAAACCAGTCGCTTGACCTTATTTTCGTAAATGACGGCAGTTCCGACGACACAGGACGCAAGCTTGCCGGCATTTGCGCAAACTATCCCGCAAGATCAAGCGTAATAGAGCTGGAGGCAAATTCAGGCAAGGCCGAAGCGGTGCGAAGAGGAGTGTTAAAAGCGATAGAGGAAAGGTTCGACTATATAGGATACCTGGACGCGGACCTGGCGACGCCCTTTGCCGAAATCGAAAAAATAGAAGCGGAGTTAGAGAGGAAAAACGCCGAGATGGTTCTTGGCTCCCGTGTGAAGTTATTGGGAAAAAATATCACAAGAAAGCTAGCCCGCCACCTTGTCGGCAGAGCGCTGGCTACGTTCATAAGCCTTGCGTTAAACCTGCCTGTGTATGATACGCAGTGCGGGGCCAAGCTTTTTAGAAACAGCGCTGTTATCTTCGAAGTGTTCAAAGAGCCGTTTCTGACCGGATGGTTATTCGACGTTGAGCTTATCGCCCGGTTTATAATCGCCAATCAAGCCTCTGGAAAGACGAAAGACAACCATTTTTCGATAATAGAGAAGCCTCTGGATGAATGGGTGGATGTTCAAGGGTCAAAAGTAAAGCTTTCCCATCTTCCATCGATAGCCAAAGATATGGCGACCATTATTTATAAGTACACACCCGCGCTTTACCGGAAAACCTGAGAGGAGCCGGCCAGCGTAGATCAAAGAGGTCGACTTTTGTCTTTTCGTTGACAAAGCTTGTATGATACAAGATTCAAACAGGGGCGCGGAGGCTTGACGAGCGTAAATGGCGGGGACTGACTGATAATGGATCAAAGAAGAGATCATTCCAGGGTGGACGCTAAAATCCCTCTTAGCGCCAGGCTTTTGCCTGACAGGGAAATCCCCGGCGCGGTATCGCAGGTCGGGGATAGCGACAGCGTAATAACTGAGTTTCCCATACCGCCAGACATTCCCAACAAGGTCTTGAACGACTGGATGAAAATGATCAACGCAAAGCTCGACGCCCTGCTCAAGGTTCATTCCAGGCAGAGCGAAGGTTTGCCCAGCCTCCCGATGACTTCCGTAAATATCAGCGCGGGCGGCGTCAGGTTTCGCTCCACCAGTGATTATGACCAGGGGGATATTATCGAGATAAAAATGACGCTCCCTCTTGAGCCTCCCGTTTTTTTTTCGATGATAGCTGATGTAATCAGAGTAGACACATATACCGTCGCGGCTAAATTTATCAATACAAGTGAGAGCGTCAAAAGCAAAATCGCCGATTTTGTTTTTCATCGGGAACGGGAAATCATGATGTCAAAAAGGGAAAGTATGTAAAGTTATGATGTTAATCACAGGTTTCCTGATTGTCCTTGTATCTGTGGCCGGCGGTTATTTAATGGCGGACGGCAATATTCACATACTCTTTCAGCCGGCGGAATTCGTAATCATAGCAGGCGCCGCGACCGGGGGGTTTATAATCGCCACACCTGTAAAAATCATGAAATCGGTAATGAGTGGAATACGCGAGGCTTTTGTAGGAAAGTTCTATACTAAAGAAGCCTATATGGAGCTTTTAACGCTTCTGTATGAAGTCCTTTTTCTTATCAGGAAAGACGGACTGCTGGCCGTTGAAAAGCATATCAACCATCCTGAAAAAAGCGATATCTTCAGGCAGTATCCGCTGGTTTCCAACAATGATCTGGCGTTTACGTTCATCATCGACATTTTGAGAAACTTGATATCAACGACTCTTTCATCGCATGAGCTGGAGTCTTTGCTCGACAACGAGCTTGAATCAATATACGAGGGAGCCATGCATTCGTCTTCGAGCGTGTCGGAGGTGGCGGAATCGCTTCCCGGGCTCGGTATCGTGGCGGCCGTTCTGGGCGTGGTAATTACTATGCAAAGCATCGCCGAGCCGCCGGAGGTGCTGGGGCACATGATCGGCGCGGCTATGGTCGGCACGTTTTTGGGCATTTTGCTTTGCTACGGATTCGTGGGGCCTGTCGCCAAAAAGCTGGAGTATCTGGCCGCAGATCATCGCGACTATCTGGATGTCATACGAGTCGCTTTTGTCTCGTTTGTGGGAGGCGCCCATTACCTTATCGCAGTGGAGTTCGGAAGAAGGGTTACGCCCCCTAACGTAAAGCCTACTTTCGATGAAGTGGAGAAGGCGATAAACACGAAAAAGAGAAAACGGCGTGAGCGAAAAAAATAGACCGAGCATAATCGTAAAAAAAGTCAAAAAAATCCACAAAAAGGGGCACAGCGGAACCTGGAAGGTGGCTTACGCCGATTTTGTCACGGCGATGATGGCTTTTTTCCTGCTTCTCTGGATATTGACAGTGGTCCCTCCTTCCAAAAAAGAAAAACTGGCGGGATACCTCGACAATTACCATATTTTCCAACCTGCAGGCGAGTCGTTGTATACCACAGGGCAGTTAACCTTCGAACAAACGGGAACTCCTAAAGGAGAAGGTATCTCCCCGGAAGAGTTTAAAAGCAGAGAAGACGACAAGAAAATCGTGGTGCAGGAGCTCAAGCTGAGGCTGGGGAAGTTATGGGAGCATATAATCGTGCAGGAAGTCGATGGAAAACTGAGGATAAACCTTGTCGATAAAAAAGGAAAGCCGATGTTTCCTCCGGGCGGCTTCGAGCCGAACGCTCTCGGAAAAAAACTTATAAAGTACACGGCCGAAGTCATAAAAAACACACCGAACAAATTCGTGATTGAAGGACATACCGACTCTTATCCCTACTCAAAAGAAGGCATGACCAACTGGGATCTTTCCACATTAAGAGCGGCGGCGGTCAGAAGAGAGTTTCAGGCCGCCGGAATACATTATGTCAGGTTTGTCAGAGTGGTAGGATACGCCGATAAAATCCCCCTGCTAAAAGACGACCCGTACAATTCCCAGAACAGAAGAGTCAGCGTGCTTATGGTTCCGGTGAAACAAGAAGAAGAGCCGCCGGGAAGGGTTCTGCATTAACCAGCGATTGACAGCCCCAGGTGGAGCTAAACCCGGAATTTTCATCGTGAGAGTTTATTTGCTGGCCGGGGCGTTTTCTTAAAACGCTATCAGTTAGCTGTAAAAACGCTTCAGATGAAGCAGGATTATCTAATTCATCATCTCACTCATGCCGCGTTGACCGTAATTTAAGGCAATGCTAAAGTCGTTATGGGTTGAGATGATGGATGCTTATATGATGAAATATATTACGGTTTTATGGCTGGTGGCGGCGCTGATCATGCTCCCGGTTTTTGCTTTCGCCGGGGAGCAAAACGAAAAATGCCTTGAATACGAGCCGGAAACAGTCAGAGTGTCTGGCGTTATCCACCCACAGATATTCGCAGGTCCTCCGGAATTTTCAAGCGTTGAAGAAGGTGACGAGCCTTTATTGTATTGGATATTACATCTGGACGAACCAATTTGTGTTAATGAGTCGCGCATCGTTCCTATTCTATATTTCGAGGAACATAATATAAAAAAGCTCCAGCTAGTAATGGGGTCCGCCGATGGTATGTACAAGCGATACAAAAAGCTTTTAGGAGAAGATGTCGTCCTTACCGGAAGCTTGTACCATCGCCACACAGGATGGCACAAGACAAAGGCGCTGATTATAGTCTATGGCATAGCGTTGAATAAAAACAAAATATAGCGCTCATTTTGCAATGCGCCGTAAACTCAGTTATAGAAGATCGCAAATTTTGAGTCAACAAAATCCAGCCGGTTATTTAAAGATCAAACAGGAGCAAGGATAAAATGAAAAGAGAACTCATTGTAAATGACATATTTTTCAACGAATATAATAAAGGTGAGCCAGGAAGAATTGATGGAAAAAGAACGATTAAATATTCAGGCCCTGGTGAAAAAGATATTTACAAGATAAAAGGAACGAGAGGTTGGAGAAACAACAATCCGGGCAACATTGTTTGTGGGACTTTTTCAAAGGGGGAAGGAGCAATAGGCTGTGATGGAATATTTGCTATTTTCTCTGACATTGAAACCGGTGATAGGGCGCAAAGCACGCTGTTACGCGGAGGCGCATATAAAAACAAAAGCATTAAAGAAGTAATAAAAATTTATTCTCCACCAGAGGGCGGAAACCCGACAGAAAAATATATTCAATATGTAACGGAAAAGTCTGGACTGCCTGAAAACAAGAAAATAAAAGACATGACGGACGATGAGTTTAAAAGGTTTCGCGGAGCGATGAAGAAATTCGAAAATACAACACCGGGTAAAACGAAATCGGGCGCTGATAAACCACTATTCGTTCCCGGAAGATTTCAGACGAAAAAACAGGGCGCCTCTTCGGGTGATCGTTTCGCCAAATCAAAATCCTCTTCAGCCGATGTGTCAAGGACCGACAAGAAGAGCCGTCCGGCCAGATCCCGTGCTTATAAAAGCTCCGCCTGCGAGGAAACCCTCGCGCGTGAAGGCAAGCGCGTCGTCAGGAAAGAGGCGGACTGCGGAACTAGAGGCTCTTTTATCAGCTAAACAATTGTGATTATGTCTTCTTTTACACTGAAAATATCGGCGCGCCGCATCGTCATCGACTCCTCCACTATTCTCGATAACGCAACGGTCATGGTCCGTGATGGCAAGGTATTTAAGATCGGCTCGTCGGAGGCTTTGCAAAATGTAAAGGCCGACAAGGAAATCAAGCTAGGAAGCCATATTCTCTATCCCGGTTTTGTCAATGCCCATTGCCATCTGGAATTGTCGCATATGAAAGGGAAAATCGCCCGCCGCTCCCCTTTTACAGGCTGGATAAAAGAGTTAATCACCATTCGGGCGAACGCCGGAAAAAAAGAAGTTAACGATGGTATCAAGGCAGGGATTAAGCGGCTTATCCAGACCGGAGCGACATGCGTGGGCGACGTGACCCTCGGCGGTCGCGTCTCTCCGATCCTCAGGCGATCAGGGTTGAGGGCGATCATGTTCCACGAGGTCTTGGGCTTCGACCCCGCTCAGGCGGGCTTAAGACTTGCCGATCTTAAAGGACGGGTTAAAAAAGCCTTCACCACTGACAGACTGCAAAACGGAGTCTCGCCCCACTCTGTTTATTCCGTCTCCCCCGTTTTAATGAGGGAGACGGCAAGATACGCAAAAAAAACCAGCATGCCGCTGGCCATACATATTTGCGAAACTTTGGCGGAAGCCGAGTTTTCCTCGAAAGGTAGCGGCGAATTCAAATCGTTTCATAAAAGCATCGGCGCCCACATACCCGGCGGCCACCCTGCCCTGACCCCGATCAACGCGATAAGCCGGGCAGGCGTCATCAACAACGCGCTTTTAATACATACGAACCACCCGAACCGGGGCGATCTTTCCACGCTTGTCCGCAAAAACGCGAAGGTCGTCGTCTGCCCCAACTCTAACCGATGGTTCCGGCGGAAAATAAATCATCCCCTCATAAAGTTGATGAAAAGAAAAATCCCGGTCGGCCTGGGGACAGACTCGCTCGCCTCGAACGATGACCTTGATATCAGGGCGGAGGCCCGGCGAATCATGGGCGATTTCCCGGAGTTGACGGTTTCGGATATGTTCGATCTTGCGACTGTCGGCGGAGCGCGGGCGCTGGGACTGCCTGCGAAATATGGAACTTTGCAAGTCGGCGCCCCTTTCGACGCCATCGCCGTAAAGCTTAAATTAAACCGCCGGGCCGATCCGTTGTTGGATATAATCAAAAACAGTGGAAATGTTTCAAAAACCTGGGTGGGTGGAGAGCTTCTGAAATTTTAGGGGACGCGATATGCAAGATATCAAGATCGACTACACAAACATCATGGCCCCTGCTATAGGAAAAGCAAACGGCCTGATCGAAGAAAATTTCACGGCCCTTTCTTTCAGGGCTGATAAAATTCATGACGACCTCGTAAGCCGCCGGAAATCTGGCGACAAACCTTTCTATGATCTGCCATATAAAATCAAAGAAGCCAAAGAGCTGATAAAGGCGGCCAGCACGATAAAGAAAAATTTCTCAAACATGGTTGTGCTCGGTATAGGCGGCTCCGCGCTGGGAACTACTGCGATGCTGACCGCGCTGGGGCGCCCCATGCACAATTTTGTTTCATCCAGAAAACGGGGCGGCGTGAGGCTGTTTGTGGCCGACAACATCGATCCAGACGAGTTTGGCGCGTTGCTGTCCACTCTCAAGCTGAAAGACACCGTATTTAACGTAGTCTCGAAAAGCGGCTCTACGGCGGAGACCATGAGCCAGTTCATGATTGTCCTCGATCTATTGAAAAACAAACTGGGCAGGGGCTGGAAAAAGCATCTGATCCTTACAACCGACGCAAAAGAGGGAATTTTGCGGGAGATCGCGGACACGTACAGGCTCAAAACATTCGTTGTTCCCGATGGCGTTGGAGGACGGTTCACCGCTTTCACACCCGTCTGCCTCCTTCCAGCCGCATCAGCGGGCATAGACATTCTCGGCATGCTAAAAGGCGCGGCCCGGATGGACGAGCGATGCCGCACCGGCGATCTACGAAAAAACCCGGCCTATCTTTTCGCCTCAATACACTACCTGCAAGACACGCTCAAAGGAAAAAAGATGACGGTGATGATGCCCTACTCCTACCGGTTAAAAGACGTGGCGGACTGGTTCCGCCAGCTATGGGCCGAGTCGCTGGGCAAAGCGCGGGATATCGACGGAAACCCTGTCCACGCGGGGCAGACACCAATTAAAGCGCTCGGCGCCACCGATCAGCATTCGCAGGTTCAACTGTATGTGGAGGGGCCGTTCGATAAACTGTTCTGCCTCCTTGAGGTTGAGAGTTTCAAAACCGAAATGCCGATCCCGGAGCCGTTCGAGGATCAGCCGGGGATTTCCTACCTTGGCGGGCAGAGCTTAAACCGCCTGATCGCCGTCGAAAAAGACGGAACCGAGTACGCGCTTACCACGAACAACCGCCCGAACATGACCATAAAACTTCCCGAAGTAAGCGCCCACACGTTGGGCCAGCTTTTATACATGCTCGAAGTCGCCACCGCTTTTGCGGGCGGCCTATACCGGGTGGACGCCTTCGACCAGCCGGGCGTAGAGTTCGGCAAACAATACGCCTACGCCATGATGGGAAGAGCCGGGTACGAAAAGAAAAAAGCGGAGTACGAATCTGGCAAATCTAAAAAGAGACTGGTTGTTTGAACGGTTTCATCTATGTCCTGCAAACTAGTTTCCTTTTCGTTGACTATTACGCAGTATGCACTTCCAGGTGAACGCCTTCTTTTTTTTGCAGGTAACTTATCATCGAAAAAAGATTTTGCGCCTGGGGGTTTCCATCAGCTCCTAGCATACGCATCAGGCTTTTGGGCGATTTGTCCATAAAACGGGAAAGCTCTTCAAAACCGATAGTAGCGTTAATGTAATCCCGAAGAACCGCCTTGCCGGTATCCATATCGTTGGAAAGCATGCACTGGACAGCTTCGGTTAATAGCGCATTACGGAATTTTTCGTCTCGCAGGGCGCGTTCCTGAATTGTTTCCTTAAAATCTCGTGTTAATACCATCTTACTTCTCCTCTCTTTTACGCTTTTTGTAGTCCTTCCATAATAGTTTGGCGGTCTCGATATTTTTCTGGCGCCGTTTCTTCGTACCACCGCCTAACAAGATTACAAGCCGGTCGCCATCCTTGCCAAAATAAACCCGGTAACCGGGACCAAAATCTAACCGCAATTCCCAAACACCAGCGCCAACGCTTTTGTGGTCAGATAAGTTACCAAGTTCAACCCGTGTCAAGGCCATGGTAATTCTGGCGGCGGCGGTCGCATTCAGACGATTAAACCATTTTGCAAATGGACTGCTTCCTTGCTCGCTTATATATTCCCTGACTTCAGCCATATCCCATAGTAACACATACGTTACCTTGCCAACTATTAATTTATTCAATGGAGTGGGCTTCCTTTTCGTTCATCCTAACGCGATAATGTATTTCATCATGTGTGAAACAATAGCCTTGTTTTCAACAGGCTTATTTCGTCCCGGCCTCACCTTAATGTTCTGTGTCTCTTGGTGGAAACGGATCGTTGCCAGGCGCAATCGTGTCCTTGCTCCGGATTTTCCCATTAAGTCCCTTTGTGGTCAGCTCACCACCACCTTGATTCTTTAACATGTCCCTAGCGGAATCCTCCGCTTTTTTCTGGGTGCCGTGCTTGCTTGACACCCTGGAAGCGTCATTTCGCTTGTTATTCCATTGTCCGTCAGAACCACGATATACAGTTCTGTCTCTGCCTCTACTCATAATAAGTTTCCTTTCAATAAGAGTTCGCAAAGTAGGCCAAACAGCACCGCCATCAAAATTATAATCAGTGACGCATATTGATGTTGACTCTCAACTCAATTTATTGTAGTATGCATACCATGGCACAAGAAAAAACTTTTGGACAACGCATACGTGAGCTCAGAAAAGATAAAAACCTGAGCCAGCGAGAACTAGCAGAGCGTGTGGCAACCGGCTTAAAAGCTGAAGATAACCGTGGTTTTGACTTCACTTATCTCAGCAAAATTGAAAATGACAAAATGCCACCACCATCCATAGCGGCCATAATCCAACTGGCTAAAGAACTCGAAACTAACAGTGATGAGCTTTTGGCTATGGCAGGAAAAGCGCCGCCAGACTTAGGGGAGGCTCTGAAAGAGAGCGAAGGCGCTCGAATATTCTATAGGTCAGCGAAAGATATGGATTTGAGCGAAGAGGATTGGAAAAAAATGCTCGATCATCTTAAAACCCAAGAAGGAAAATGAAATTTTATAAGAATCAAGAGATCGAGGACCTTGCAGAATCGCGGCTCAATGAGCTTGGGCACCCTTTATCTCCTCCAATACCTATCAACCTTTTAGCCGAGAAAGTGTTAGGCTTGGATTTTCTTTGGGATGACATCAAAGAATTGCCAGGAGAAAAAATCTTTGGAGGTCTTCAACCTAAGAAACGTCTTATCGTGCTCAATGAACGGCACACAGACCTTTTTAAGGAGAAGCCTGGTCTTGAGCGATCGACTATCGGCCATGAAATGGGGCATTGGGATCTTTTCATCAATGAATCAATGCTAAATCACCCCTCCCTATTCAAAGAGAGAGACAACGATTCATTTGCCTATAGAAGCGCTAATGTGGGTGAAGTAGAGGTTATAAAGAAATTAATATCCTGCCAGAAAGGCATTGATCTTTTACACCAAATTCAATCAAAAGCCGACGATCCTGACGAAGCAAGATCAGTAAACTGTTATGCCGCTTGCCTTTCAATGCCTAAAGAAATGATATGCATGGAAGCTCTAAAAATTGATCGGACCAAGTGGCCCAACCTATATAAGTTGGCCGAAAAATTTGAGGTTACAATTTCAGCGATGACAGTTCGGCTTCAGCAACTAAACTTGTTACACATAAATAAAGATAAAAAGCTATTCGAATCCAAGGAGGCCGGTTATGGACAAACTTCGCTAGGGATATAGACCCTATTTTTTTGTATTCGAGCTTGAGTTGAGTCTCAACACTACCATGCAACATTTAATTATTTCAAATAAGGAAAAACACTATGTCTTCAGAAAATTACAATCTCTATTTCAATGGCTATTGGCGTGAACCTAACATTGGAGGGCTACCGGCCAATTCCGGAATATACTGCGTTTACGGGTGCGTTTACGATTCCGCGAAAGGAGAAGTTTCGATTAGTAAGTTAATCTATATTGGTGAATCGCACAATGTTCAAAACCGCGTGGCTAACCATGAAAAGTGGGATGAGTGGCGAAGGAAACTAATGTCTGGTGAGCAACTTTGTTTCAATGCCGCACTAATTGGCGGTGAAGCTGATCGTCAGCAGGCGGAAGCAGCAATGATCCACAAGCATAAACCTCCATGTAATTCAAAGTATGTCGATACATTCCCATACGATCAGACGACAATTAGAACCAGCGGTCAAAACGCTCGTTTGCATAAATATTTTACTGTTCACCCCACATCAAGCCAAGGTTTGATGGGAATAGGCTACTCAGGCAGAAGCCAATGGTGAAAAGATTGCTTCTATGTCCATTCCTTATCTGTCCATACGACAGAATTCTATTAACTCTTTTATTGAAAGGAGGCAATAATGCCTACAACTGGAGAAAAGCCCGGAAAAGGAACTTATCGATGTAACAAATGCGGTACAACCGTAACCCTTGACGACGCTACGGACACGTTACCGCCCTGCCCCAAGTGCAATGGGACAGAGTTTACTAAGATTTAGTGAGCCATGCTCACCAAACACCGGAGGGTTGGTGAATTCATCAGCCCTCCGATTTACCCGGCATTGTTGTATTCTTTGAGGTCGGGTAATTTTGTTCGCCAATTT
>ENA-ORDP01000825-ORDP01000825.1-marine-sediment-metagenome-genome-assembly--contig:-NODE-825-length-18709-cov-11.073335_pt1 | contig 18709 bp, 21 predicted proteins | sample MGYA00248627_ERZ508539 | MGnify/ENA primary metagenome ERZ508539 (study PRJEB26208, sample SAMN05571518) | marine sediment metagenome | biome: deep sea; feature: Hydrothermal vent; material... | reverse complement strand
CGAACGCCGACAACAGGGGGCAAAGTCTGTGGGGTGGCTCACCGGCACTTGTGAGACCATCCCCCGACGCCCTCGGATCAGCCCATCATGGGACACCCCCCCCGTCTCGCTCGATCCACCCCATCGCCTCGGCCAGCGACATCCGGTGCAAACAGGCCGACCAGAACGCGCCCTGCGAAGGAGTACGCCCCAACTCGGGAAAATGGCTGCACAAGTGAAAGCGGTATCGAGCGAATCGATCCTCCAGCCAACCCCACCAGCGGCGGATCGTGTGGCGCCCGGGCCGACTCATCCGGGCCGCTCGACGCAAAGAAGACCCGCCCAGCAGCAAAGCCAGCGCCGCTTGCTGAACCCCCCACGAGTACCACCGGCGCGGGGCCATGGCGCCGGGTAACCGGGAACAGGTCGCCCGACAGTGACGACAATAGAAACGAGGGATCGGCACAGGGTCCCGATAGACCCCCGCTTGCCCTTCACGGTCCGCCTTGCGCCGGTAATGACCGTGACGCCAAACACCCCCCAGACCACAGTGCGGACATTGGCGTGGCCGCAACGCCTCCGGATGAGGCTCCAGAGGAGAAAGAGGTTGATCCGACGAGCGGATTGCTGACAGGATACGAGACATAGGCCGGTGTCCTTTGGTGGCTCGGGTACGTTCGCGCATACCACGATACCAGAGGATATCCGGCCTTCCTTTTCCCGCCCCTATCTCACGATCTACAAGGAGATGTTCTCGAAAACACCCTGGCGAACTATGGGATATTCCAGCCTGCTAAGCCTGAAAGAAGGGGGGACGTAACAGGCGGCGGCGACCGACTTTGTGGGTTGGTACCGGGTCTCCGCAACCAAGCCGCAGAGCAGGCATTGATCCGACGGCCGGGCTGCGAGTCGCGTACGCCGCCGCGCAGTCTCCGCAACCAAGCCGCAGAGCAGGCATTGATCCGGAGGGCCTGCCGAGCGGCTGGCTGATGCGATCCGGGTCTCCGCAACCAAGCCGCAGAGCAGGCATCGATCCGGCCTGCGACCAACTGCTTGACTTGGCCTAGCGCGACCGGTGGTCTGCGAGCGGTGCCAACATAGGGCGTTGCCGTTCTCGCAGCCCATTGATTATCCTATTTTGTGAAAGATCACTACGGGACCGCTCGCAACTAGGCGGCGGGATACTTCATGGCCTACTAGGTGCAAGCGAAAATTGCAGAGCACCTCCCGCCTCCCAATTTCTGCTTACACCTAGTGCAAGGCTGTACATAGCACTAGGTGCGGTGCGAAATTAGTGCCCGCCTATCCACCTAAAGAGGGGGTTCGCCCAGCGAGTGGGCGTCTGTCTCCGCAACCAAGCCGCAGAGCAGGTATTGATTTAATTAAGGGGGGTAAAAGTTCGTTCCCCTGAGTCTCCGCAACCAAGCCGCAGAGCAAGCATTAGCTCAAAAAAAGGCACCACCCTCCCCACTTAGAATCAAATGTCTCCGCAACCAAGCCGCGGAGCAGGCATGGGCCCGGCCTACGACTGGGCAGCGTCACATCCCGGTAAGGCATTGGGCGCGGGTGGGTGGTAAGAATGGTTTGGCCTACGGTTGGCTTAGCCGAAGGAATGCCCCGCGCACCCGGATTTGAGAAGCCCAGCGACCGAAGTCGCTGGGGGTTGCGAAAAACTAAACCTTCCCCAAGGCATCCATGACATCAATGACCATGGGCTCAAGCTCATCAAGCCGTTCATTGACGACCTTCGCGATTTCCGCGGCGACCGCAAAACCAGTAAATGTTTTAGCCAACATCACCGTCTCAACCGTCTCGCAAAAACGCACCCCTGTGCGGCCTACATCATAAAGCTGCCCCATCCGATATATGATGTCCACATGGACCCAGTATCCCTCGCTTCCGCCACGAACCGGGTAACAAATCAAGTACTTTCCCGCTTCCGGGGGCGGGTTGGTTTCTTTGCGCAACCAACAACAGGGCTCGACCCCATCCTCCTCGATCTCAGGCAACAGATTCTTGGCCGCAAGAGCCTCATTTAGCGTGATGGCGAGTTTCTTCAGCGCCAGGTACAGCGGTGTGCTTTTCCCGCTCATAGCCACCTCCTTTTTGGGCTCCTGTATGGGCCCTCTCGGAAAGCACTAGGTGCGGAAAGAAATTAGACTCATCAAGAGGATTCACGAGTGCGCACGAACGGGGGCTGCGGTTGGGCGGGGCCCGGCCCCCACTAGGCTCTTGGCCTGCGCCCGATCAACTGCCGCTACCGCAGTCGAGACCCAAGCCCCTCTACTCGGGTAGGTTGCTTATTGGAGTTCTTCCGCAAACAGCCTAAAAAATACCTTTGCCCGCGCGCGCAAATCCAGGCCACTGTTTTCAGCACTCGCGGCAACTAATCCTTTAAGGGCGGCCTCAATTTTATCTATGGCCTCATCTTTTGAATAGCCTTTATATACAACCCCAAGGGCATTCCCCAAAGCCCGCTTAATCTTTATGTGCCATTCTTCTTGCGCCTGCAGCGAGATTTGGTCCGCATCCGCAAAAGCGTCATGGCGGAACATTTCGAATAGCCTGTACAAATTCTCCAGAGGGATTTGCGCCGTCGGGGTTTTGGCGGCTTCGGGTTTGCTCAGATAGGTGGCCACTAGCGAGGCAAATCGTCTGTATAGGATATCGCTTTTGTCAGCCCCACGCATTGAAATTATACTCATCCTTGCCGCCTCAATGAATTATGGAGGAGCATACCCTCACTTCCACCCACCGCGAATCGCAGAGCAAGCCGAGAGCACTGGAGGGGGACTCCGTCTCCGCAGCCAATCTGTGGAACAGGTATGGGTTTTTGATAAATCTGATAAAGAAGCCACAACGCAGATCGCCGCATCCATGATCCGTGACCTGCGCGCAGAACTGAAGCAATGACTTTTCCACCGAACAAGCATCCTCCAGATTAAACGCCAGCGCCCGCTTCCCCCCGATACCCGCCAAGCGCACCGCCTCCTCCCGCGTATCCGATGCCACAATCTCAGACGCCCCGCCCCTCTCGAAGGAAAAGCTGGTCACGAACCAGACTCTCCCGGAGTCATCCTCGCCGCGCCGCCCCATAAAACTGCGCATCCTCTCCAGCACAAACCATAGCCCCCCTAGGCTTATTGCCGCGATCGGAGTGATACCCGGCTCATCTAGGGAGATGGCGGCCTTGGCGTCCCCCATCGAATCGGCCAATACTTGAAACGGCAGAACATCCCCGGTTTCCTCGACTTGGCCAGCTACAAGCCATACCACACCCCCTAGAAGCTCATACACAACAACCCCCAATCATTCCATAAGCTAAAAACCGCAAAGCGGATATTGCTCCGGCCAAATTAGCCAACGGTGAACCATTCAGAGCCCGTAAGCCAACCCGATATTCGAAAAGCACTAGGTGCAGATGCGAATTAGAGGGTGGGGTTCCCGTGTCCGGCCAGCGTGGCAAAACAAGGGGCGGGAGGGGGAAGACGACGCGGCCGCTCTTTCTGTCGCGTGAATCAGTGCCGGGGATAGGGCACGGGTTGGGCGGGGAATGACGCCCCAATAACAACCCATTGGTGCTAATGGAAAAAGTGGAGTGCTTTTCAGCCAAAAGACTGCGTTCTTTTCAATAACAATCCCAATAACAGCGGCTGTTTTCCTTTTCCATACAATAACCTCCATCTGCTTTATGTCATACTGTCATACTGTCAATAACCTTTATACGTAGCGTGAGATCTTATGCAACTACAGGTACAGTAATGCGTATTACACATACGCGCGTAATACGCGAAAGGGGCATTGACAGTATGACAGTATGACATTCAAGGCGGGCAACTGCTTGGCGGGTTTGGTAATTTGCTGCTTGTTATTAGAAAACCCCAATGACAATTCCCTTACCCTTGTGCCATTGCGGCTCGCTAATCGTTTGAGCCAACAAGCGTTTTCTAACCTGTCATTGGCCCGGCGCGTTTTCCCGCGCCTTTTTGTGGTTAATCCATTCCTCCGTTTCCATTCTTCGCGGCCAAGCGGCAAAACAGACCTTGGTCAGCGAGGCTCAGCGCGGGTGGCACCGCGAAGGTTAGCCCAGTCGCCGGGCACCCGCATTTTGTGGGTTGGTGGACGGTGCCCACCATCACAGTCTAGGTGCAGGGCGTAATTCAGGCGTTGGCCTAAATTCATCCTGCACCTAGACCTTGGCACCGGGAGACGCGCGTCGCGGTCCGCCCGGTGCCAAGGAGGTACTGGGATGGCAGATGCCACCTGTCGTATCCGCGCCCGAATGATTGGGCTCTGGGGGGAATTCTATGCTTGGTTGGCGGAGCAGTATGCGTTCGAGGCCGAGTTTACGCCGGGCGAACCGCAGTTCTGCCCCGCCCATCACGGCGAGTCCGGGCAAGCGTTCCGGTTCTACGCAGACGCGGAAATCACCGGAGGCGGAATCTGTAACTCTTGCCCGCATGTCCGGGCCGCAGACGGTGTTGGCTTGGTTGCCGGGTGGTTGTTCGACCGCTCCAGGGCGGGGGGGTCCAGCCAACGCAGCCGGCCCATCTCGACCAACGGTGTTCCTCCGTCCGCACCAGAAAAAGCACCTGCAGATTTAGGGCAGGCGGTTAAGCAGGCTTGTGCGCTCATTGAGGAATGGGCCGCCCCCGATGTGCCCGACACGGCATCCGATATTGTCGCGCAACGCCTGTCTGAATGGGTGCTATCCGTGCGGCCCGATATCGCCGTGGCCTATCTTACCTCCCGGGGAATCCCGATCACCGCGGAGCGATTGCCCGCGGCGGTTCGGGCTACAGCGGGTGAATTGCGCGCACTAATCCGTACGCGCGACGCCATACCCGCCACGTACCACGCAATCCGGCTGGATGCACAGCACCACCGCCTTTTGGGGCGTGAGGCAAAGCGAACGGCGGGTGTGGAGCGCACCGTCTCGCTTTCCGGCTCGTATGTGGACCTCTCACGTTTGATACCCGGGGGTGGCCAACCAACGAGATTGCTGATTGCTGAAGGGGTTGAGACCGCCCTGGCCTCCGAGCACATTTACCGGTCCGCCACCGAGGCCAAGGGCCCGTTGCGGCTGCACGCCCTTGTTGGGAGTACCTCGAAACTACGCCGGTACCGGGTTCCCGAAGGCATCCGCGACATCATCATCTTCGCGGATAACGATCACACCCTGCCGGGGACGCACGAAGCGGCACAGCAGCTGGCCGAATCCGCAGGGGTCCGCGTGCAAGTCGCCGTGGCTCCGGCAACCCCGCGACATCCGAAACCGGACTGGTTGGATGCGCTCACTGAGCGGGGGCTTGGCGAAGCCGCTGCACTGATGTGCGTAGCGCTTCCCGATACTTCAGAAGGCGCCTCTCCCGCAACTGCACCCGACGAATCCAGCGAAACGCGAACCGCGGCCGAATCCATCAGGGAAAACCCTAGCACGGGGCGGATTCAGATTAGCCTACCGGTGGTTACTGACCCAGATTTATTCACGGTGCTCAACCGCTTGATCCACGAACAGCCACCACAATGGTACTGGCACCTTATCGAGGGCACTCCGGTTCTGGTATCCCCAAGCGGCGCCCATCGTCCAGTGGCGGCCTACGACGCTGTTTCTTGGGTTTCGGAACGCGTCGAAAGCTACAATTCTCGGGGGGAGGCAACCGGAACACCCGCCCAACGGGTGACGGCATGGTTCAATACACCAAAGACGCAGGCGTGGTTGCGCGAGCACCTGCGCCCCCTTTCCGGTGTACTGCATGCGCCGAGACTCATGCGGGCCTATAACGAAGACGGCACCTACCGGTGGGTGTTTCGCACGGAACCGGGGTATGACCCGCAGACTCGGACGGTGTTGTATTTGCCGGAGGATGAAAAAAATGCACTGGAGCGTGCACGCGGCGCCTTTGATGACTTCATGTCGGGGGGCATTGGGAACACTATCCATGGGCTGCGGGAAATCCTCGGCCAGACCCTATTCGATCTCCTACTGGATTTCGATTTCGATTCCAACGCGAGCCGCGCCGCGGCTGTGGCCGCAATAATCACACCAATGTTTGCCGCCGCTGCCGAGAATGTGCCGTTGTTCCTGATCGATGCACCCCAGCGCGGCAGCGGAAAAACCACATTCGCAATGCTTGCCACCATGATCTGGGGACGGCCCTTCCAATTTGGATTTCCCAAAAACGACGATGCGGAGTTCGAAAAACGGCTGGGCTCCGCATTCAGGGGCGATACCCCACTGGTCGTGATTGATAACATATCACACCGTTTGGTTAGTGATACGCTGGCGCGCGTGCTCACGGATCGGCAAAACGCCAAGATTCGTGTGCTCGGTACGAACGCAGTTACCGCGGCGCCGCTCGGGCTCGTTTTCTACGCCACTGGGTCAAACCTCGAAGTCCAGGAGGAGATAAAACGCCGGGCGGTTCCAATTCGTCTGGAACCAAAGCTGCTTGACCCTGCCATGCGCACTTCGTTCGTCCACCCGGACCTGCTCTCCTATACATCAGGCCGCGCCATCGGGATTCGTGGGATGCTGTACTCCTGCATGATGGCTTGGTGCGAGCACTACCGGGACACGCCCGCGGACTATCCCTCCATGCGCAGAGACGGCCTCCCGCTTTTCGCTGGCTTCTCCGATTGGGCCGCAATGCTGGACAGCTTTATCAGTGCGTTCTTACCGTGGTTTCACAATGGATTTCTGGAAAATCGCGCTCAGTGGATATGCGACGGCGATGCCCAAACCCAAAGCACACAAGAGTTCATTGATACGTGGTGGGAGATGTTTAACGATACCATCGTTCGCGCGAGCGATCTCGCGCAACGTGTGCTGCCCGAAGCACCGGTAGTCGCCGACGGGCGCGGCGGCGGCAACGGGACCATGCAGAACTTGAGCCGGGCGGTGGCCAAGTTCGTGGGCGGAATCCGCGCACGCCGATTCCGGGCGAATGCGCCAAGCGGAGCATCTACCGTGATCGAGGTGCAGGTGCTCCCACGGCAGTTCGATAACCGCCGGAAAGGATATCGCCTCGCGGTGGTGGCCGAGCACAGCTCCGCACCGCAGGAGCCGGCCACGCTGAAGTCGATTGGGCCCGCCACACAGGGTGGGGGCCCTTCCCAAGGGACCGCCCCCCTGCAAGGGGACGCCGAAGCCGCTACGCAGTAGAGCTTGATTGCGCGCCGTCATGCCTGAGATCACTCCAGGGATCACCCCGTCTGCTGTGCCGCACCGTCTCTCAGGGCGGTCGAAAACATGGGCGGCGCCACTATGACAAACGACCCGCAGATCACCCGAAACAAAACACGGTTTCTTAAATCTGCCGATGCTACGCGGAAAGCGGGTAAGAAAGCCGCCGGTACACTCGCGAGCGTCGCCCCACCCTCGCGATCCAGCGGCGATGATTTAATCCAACAGGTAATGGCGGATTTGGCCGAACATCAATTGGACCGAGTCACCGCACGGGCGTCGCTGCCTAGTCAGAATCCAACCGATCCCGATACGCCACCTCCCATAGGGGGTAAGGCACCCCAAGCGGCGCAACCGACTTCCGTAGCGCAGCAGCCCGTCGTCAAGAGCACCCCGTCCCAAGAGGCGGCCCATATTCAACCCGAGGGGTCGACGGGCGCATTGCTCGTTGCTGACAGCGGGCCTTGGGCGGATCCGGAAGACGAGGCTTTACGTGGGCAGCTGGCCGCCGCCCCCTGGAAGGTAGTGGATATTGAGACAACCGGGCTCTCCCCCGCCTCAGAACCCGTCAAGATCACTAAAAACCTCGCGGCTACGGGGGCGGACACCACGCTTCGTACGCGTGTCATCACCGCCGCTTGGCGCGATAGCGCGGCCGGTACGCTTCGCGTAGAGGCGTGGGATTTGGATATGATGTCTTTGCGCGCCCGCCGCGCGCTCGCGGCGGCGGCGCTTTCCGGAGCTGTGATCGGGCACAATCTCGCATTCGATTTAGGCTGGCTCATGCGGCTAGATTCAACGACCTCCCCCGCCATCACATTAGACACCATGCTGCTCGCGCACCTCATACACCCAGAGGCCGCCGTGGAGCTACTGGTAAAAGCGCAAGACCAAGGCGACAAGATCGCTCGGGGAATCGCCGATCGATCTGGAGGCTGGTCCTTGGAGGCGCTTGCCTACCTTTTCGGGATCACGGGCCCGGGTGGGATGGATAAGGGCATGCAAAAACCGCGGCATTGGGTGCTTCCTGCGCCACTGTCAGCGGAGCACTACCATTATGCCATCGAAGATGTGCGCACGACCTGGGAGCTTTTCTCACACCTGCTGGGCATGGCGCCCGGCGAGGCGTCGGTCATCGATCCACTCGAAGCCTACCGCGACTGGGAGAGATCGGTTGAGAAACCACAGGCCGGGGTAGTCACGAAGCAATACACCCGGCTGCCGATCCACTTGGCTCGACTGTCGATTCATGGGATCCCAGTATCGCGCGAAGCGATCAATACCTATGTGGCCACCATGGCGAAAGAGGCCCGTGGGGCTACTGCACGCATGCAGGAACTCGAACCGGCTCTTGCACCGATTTTGGACCGGCTCGCGGACCCAAAACTTGGGCTGAACGATGAGGCGAAAACAGCCCTTTGCGCAGCATTTGAGGCACGCGGGGTTGTGGTGGCGCGATCAGAAAAGGCCCAAGACCCGCAGGTCGGGGAAAAGGATCTGCGGGGTGCCCGGGCCGATCAGGGCGAGGCCGCCCCGCTGTTCGAGGCGCTGGCCGCGTGTAACCGCGCGGCAAAACGCGCGGCGATGGCGCTCGCTCTACGCGGATTCGCTGAGCGCAACGGTGGGTTCGATGGGGATGGCATCGGGCGCGTCCACAGCCTGTTCGCGCCGGTTACCAACACCGGTCGGCTCTCGTCCAGCGAACCGAATCTACAGAATTTGCCATCAGACGATGCATTCCGGGCGATCGTGCGGGCCACGCCCGGCTATAAGATCATCAGTTGCGATTATTCCGCTATTGATGTGCGCATGGGCGCAGCCCTTGCTGTACGCGAACAACGCCGGATTGCGACCGCGCTGGCCAACCCAACCCTCTGTGACAGATGGTACGGGGCAAACGCCCAGGCATTTCACCGTGCCGTGCACGGTGCCGCAGAGGCCACCGCGGATGCGTTACTAGAGGCCGAGCTTCGTCTTGGCGAAGCTCGGGAATATGGCAGAACACAGGGACGCTGGAAAGAATATCGTGCGCAAATCCGCGAACTGCAAATCCTGCGGTTCTCCCTCGCGCTGCACCGGTTGCTTTCACTCTATGGCGACGGGGACTTCGACGCGGCATTGGCTGAATTGCGCGCGCTCAGTGAATCCGCGGCCTTTGGATGGCCGGGGGAATCAGCCTTTCGCCGCGCATTCAGGCTCGGGGTGGACGTGCACATTTATACCGCCCTCAAGCTGAATGGACGCGATCCAGACGCCGAATTTGCCGGGCTCCGGAACGCGGAACTCGAGCGTCGCATCAAGGAACTCAAAGGAGAACTCGGCCTCAAGAGAAAGCGCGGCAAGGTTGCCAACCTCTCGCTGCTTTACGCGATGACGCCACCCTCGTTTCGTGCACACGCCGCCAAAGTGTATGGCGTCCACATGAGTCTGGAGGACGCCACCGAAGTCGTGCGCCTTTGGCTGATGGCTTACCCAGAAATCGACCTGCTGGGGGCGAGCACCGCGCTTCGTGGAGCGGAGCGATGGGAGGGTAGTTGGCTCGGTCGCAAATCCGGTAACCAGCACTTGGGAGGCCCAATCCTGCTCTACGATCCGCGCTCGCGACGCGTTAAGGCTAAGTCGGTATGGTACGACGCTACCCTTAGCCAACGACCCATCGTGAGCGCTGGGCTCAATTCCGCGCTCAATTATCCCGACCAAGGAAGCGGTGCAGATCTACTAACCCACGTGCTTGATACCCTGGGGACGGATCACCCCGATCTGTATGAGCGGGCGATCAATCAAGTGCACGATGAGCTGGTTTTCGAGGTACCTGCCTCGGAAGCAGAAAGAGACGCCAACCGCATTCAGGCCATTATGGAACGCGAGGGCGAGCGCGTACTCGAACCCTACGGCGTCCCGATGCGCGCGGCGGTTACGGTAGGTGATGCCTGGGCGCACTGAGCGCCGGATGGCGCTCAGTGCGGGTACGGGGAAGCCAGCCGGTGACCGGAATACTGAATCCGGAAACCGGCTGGAATGGCCCAAGGACCCAAGAACGGACGCGTCAGCGGCCGGCTCTTGGGTCCCGCTACCTCAACCGAATGGCACAGGCACAATGAGGGAAGAGAGACGCCTGATGGGTAAACGAAAACACACCAAGTGCACCACCACTGCCCGCCAAGCGCGCGCGACTGCCCGCCCATCTCTCCCCGATAGGCAGGCGGGTACCGTTGAGAATGACCCGCTCATCGGCCACTTGGTGCGCGCAGAACTCGCGGCTGTCGCCCCTAGACCCGGATACCTACGCGGACTCGCAACGGCGGAGAATCGGCCAGAAGTGGCTGAGCGATTGCGAGCACTGGTGCATTCTATCAAGAGGACAAATTAATGGATGTCGAAGACAGAACACGCCGCCGCGCCCAACGGGTGACGGATATTGTGCGCACCTTGGATGAGATCGATCGGGAGCTTGGTAGGATCGGCCAAACCCTGCGGGAGATCCAACCCAAACGCCCCGGGGCGCTGACACTGTCGTTCTACGATTGCGGGGACGATTGCCTCGGGTGCCCCCACCCACGGTGGCTGCAATGGCGGAAAACACGTACACCCGACTTGGACCGGCGGCGATCAACCCTTGCCGGACATCCGGTACGATATCCAGCGATGCGGGTCAAACGGACGGGTGACTTCACTGAGCACGCCCCCGCCGTTCGCAGCACAATCGCACGCGCGAACCGGCTCTGCACCGCACGCATAAAGATCATCGACCATCTTCGATATGCCTATCGCGCCGCCCGCGCCGTGGCATCCGCGCCGGCCTCACAATCGCTGACCGATGTGGGCCAATCGGAATCGGGTTTGCACGGGTACGGGGAAGCCAGCCGGTGACCGGAATACTGAATCCGGAAACCGGCTGGAATGGCCCAAGGACCCAAGAACGGACGCGTCAGCGGCCGGCTCTTGGGTCCCGCTACCTCAACCGAATGGCACAGGCACAATGAGGGAAAAGGGACGGTACCCGCCCAGGATCCGCCTACCCGGGGGCACCGGTGCGAACGAACGCTACAGGGGGCGCCTCTGCGCCGATTCGGGACGAAAAGGTGCTTTGCTCAGCTATTTTCGGACGCGCCTTTCATGGCGGCACCGCCCGCTATACGCCAAGCGAAGGGTGGGTACGGGGAAGCCAGCCGGCGACCGGAATATTGAATCCGGGAACCGGCTGGAATGGCCCAAGCCCGCAAGAACGGACGCGCCAGCGGCCGGCTCTTGCGGGCGTTTTTCGATCTGGGTGGCACAGGGGTATGTGGGAGAGCGGGGACCGGCAACCAGCACCTAGTGCCCAAAGCAGACCCTCGCCTGACATAAGAATCAAATCACGCAGAGCGGCCGCCGTGCCTGACACGGCCGCCCCCCTTTTTTGGCGTGCCTTAATTTTCCGCCGCCGGGAGGCACGGCATAAATAATTACACACCAAGCGGGGGTTGCGCTTCTAATTTGCGCCTGCACCTAGTCACCAGCAGGATATGGGGCAGCACAACGCAAAGGAGAGGTGCGGTAGGTGCTGGGGCAAGCGACTCAATACCATAAGCAGACAACTCGGCTGCAAATACTTGCGGAGCGGGCTAGTGCATCTGGGCTAGTCGGATTCCGATTAGCGGTGGAGGTGCGGCAAAAGTACAACGGGGATCCCTCTGGGTGGACACCCTCCGACCTGCAGGGTGCGTTTTGTGCTTCCTGGCGCGGGGTAGCAAACTCAAAGGCGCAGTATATCCCGATCGGGTACACCATTTTTCTGCGTAGAGCCTACTCGCCGGATCCTTCCATGCTGGATATGCCGAGACTGGATATTGTGGCGTGGGCTACCCCCGTCAAGACTGAGCAGTGGGTAGCACTGTTCACAAAGCGGCTGCACCACGCACTGCCGGCCGAATTAGGGGCCGACCCATTTTGTCTGCTATTGCGCGATCCGCTGGGAGAGGCAACCCATTACTTGGGCATCACATACGACCGTGAGGGGCTGGACCGTGAATGGGCAGCCCGATGGGGGATCACCAGAGTCAAAATCATACGGAAAGGGGCGTCGGCTAAGCATGGGGGATGAAGTATGCCAAAACCAAGCACAGATGCCCTGACCGAGAAACGATTGGCGCAGGCCGCTGATATTGCGAGGGCCGCCCGGATATACAACCTTCCGGCAATCGAGATGGCCTTAACTGCGGCGACATTCGGTGTTGATGGCGACCCATCAAGGACGCACGCGATATTGTGCAAGCAATGGCTGCGGGTGGTGAAACTATGCGTGGGGCGGCACCACGCAATTGCATGGGTGAGGACGGTCGAACCCCACAATTGGGGGCTGCGGGCGGCACCGGTTTGGCGCGGTGTGGTGTGGACAACTGCAGTGGATTTCGTGACGGAGGCAATACGAACGGCGTTTCGCGACAGCGCCAGCATAGGGCTCACCCCGGCGGAGGACCCCAAACAGGCCGCAGTAGCGCTGATCCTAGCGCTTCAGACCATGGGCGAGGGCGAGCAGCCGAGGAAGTGGGCGATGCAATACCATATTCGGCGATTCCAAGTCGGGGGGAAGGCCACGCTGGGGCTAATGCCTCATCACACCGCACAGGCGCCGACGGAGACACCCAACCTGGGCACCGGATAAAGAAGGCCCCTAATTTTCGGCTGCACCTAGTGCAGGATGAGAGGGGCCAACCACACCAAGATAAGGCAAGGCCGGTCTCGCCTCCTTGACCGGAATTGCCCAGTGCCCAAGCAGTGGCCAGCCCCTCTCATCCAATTCGGCCGATGTCGGCGCGTGGGCAACGGATTCACTCAACTAGATGATGCCCGCGTACAGTGTGGGCCTATAAGCGGAGGATGGCGCTATGAAAAAAGTAATCTCGGCGGTCGTCGGGATGGTCCTCGCCGCACCGAGCGTGGTGTTCGGGGCATCGTGCAATGTCGGGCCAATAGCCTCGACAACGGCACCGGCGCCAGCCGCAGTGACGGCACCCCCTCTGGCCTCGAGCGCAATGGTTGTGCCGGCACAGGCCACCAACACCCTGCCCAGATCGCTCGCCACCATGACGAGACTGGGCGTGTTCCAGATCACCAAGCAATTCAAGACCCCGGTCAAGGGGGTCACAGGCTACCTGCTCGACCAACATGGGCGCTATAGCGTCGTCTACGGGGTCGACGGCTACGTGCTTGCCGGCGCCTTAATTTCACCGACGGGGGCCAACCTCACGGCGGCCTATAATCACCAGTACGCCCCCAAACCCGCGTACGCGGGCATCATCAAAGCACTCCGGAAAAACGGGAACCTGATCAGCATGGGCAGCCCGACGGTCAAGCGGGTCTTGTACGTTTTCGAGGACCCGAACTGCATCTTCTGCCACAAGCTGTCCGTGGCGCTTGCGCCCTATCTCAAGTCGGGTAAGGTCCGCATCGAGATCGCCCCGGTTGCCTTCGTGCACTCAGATTCAATGGGTAAGTCAACCGCCATACTCGCGGCCAAGGACCCCGGGGCCGCGTGGGCCGAAGACGAGAATGTCTTGAAGTACAACACACGCACCGAGGAAGGCGGATACGCAGTGCAAAACCCACCAGACCCGAAACGGGTCGCCGTGGTGCGGCGGAATATGCGCCTGATGGGTAAAGCCGGCTTCGGGGGTACCCCGGGGATTATGTACCGCGGCGCAGACGGCAAGTGGACCGGCGCAGCCGGGTTCCCGGGCGTGGCGTGGCTCGTCCGGCAATTCGGGAATCCGTAAGTGGTCAGGGTAGCCCATAGCCGGGGCGATAGGCCGCTCTCCATAGCCACGTTGTTCTTGGGTAGCGTAGTGGGTCTTTTGGGCATAGCCGCCCTCGGCGTGGGGTTCCTGCCGAGGGCGGGCAAAGGGGGGGCCAAGATTGCTACACTCGACGCGGTGCGGCTTGTAAACGCCGAGCGCGCCGCTCTCTCGGGAATGCTCGGGGCGCATGTATCGCACGATGACATCGCGTTGCGCATGTTGCGCATCGGGCGCTCGGTGAAAGCCACGGTGCGTAAGGTGGCGGGCCCGGGTGTGATCGTTCTGGTGAAACAGGCCGTTGTCGCGGGCTCGGTTCCGGACATCACACCCCAAGTGCTCAAGGATCTGGGTCTGCCGCTGCACGCGCCGACGATCAACTTGGCTAAGTACATCAACCAAGCCCCGACCATGGCAGACCTCGCCCAGTACGGAATGAGTCTGCAAAGCCGGAACCGAAAAGCGCTCGAAAAAGAGCGTAAGTCAGCAGCCAAGCAGGCTAAGAAACAAGGTCGCAAGGCCGCTGAAAGCATCCTGCCGTGAGGCAATCCGCTCTCCTGCAGTTGGCTGCCGAGACCGCACCCCAATGGGCATCGGAAGTCATCCTCCCCTTCCCGGAGAAAGCCTTCCAAACTACGCAACAATTCGCCGCCCGCCATTATTGGATTGCGGCGGGGAGTATTAACATCTTCCGAGTCGTCGGTACCCAACACCCCGACTACATCGGCAGGACCTGGAGAGAGTTCCTCGAGCAGGGTAAACACATGCCGGCCAACCACGCCCTGTGGGAGGGCAACCCCGGGTACTATCGGGAGACGGCCCCTAAGAAACCCGGCATGGCCTATGTTTCGTTGGATGGCCTGGATTGGTTCGTGGGATCCGCGGACGGCCCCCTGCTGGAGTGCGGCAACCACCGCACCTGCATCGCGCGGTTCATCTTCAGCACCGAAGGCCGAACGACCCTGCATGGCGTTACCCTATCGGATTGGCGGGTTGATGCGAATTTTCTCGCCGCATACCGGGCGATTGAGAGCCTCATCCACACGCAGCACTACGGCTGGAGGGTTAAGCACAAGAGCGTCCTCGTGCGCCGTGAGGACACCGCCGGGTGGCATCTCGACCACTTCGATAATCGCGCTGTGGTCTGGTTCGAAAACAATCCGCCACCACGGGGGTTCGCCCCGAAAGACCCCAACGAATACACCACCAAGGATCTGCAGCATCTCGCCGACTTGGCGAGTGCGCGCCCTCGGCGTTTCCGATGGCACAGTAGGTGAACTGGGGCGGTCCTCAATGGGGCTGGTGCGCCCTGTTGCGCGGGGCCACTGCCGGGGTCGTGCTTGTTGGGATCTTCTGGGCGCAGCCCTATCGACTCGCGATCAACACCACTGCCTCCGAACCCGAGGGGTGGTACCTCACACGCAGGCTGGACTCCGGCGCCCCCTTGCGCCGGGGCGAACTCGTGGTCATGCGCTACGCAGGACCCGCCGTCGCCAAGTACCGGGCTGTTGCGCCCTACCCTGCCGGAACCGAGTTCATCAAGCGCATCGCTGGAATCCCCGGAGACAAACTTGACACCAGCGGCCGGCATGTTGCGCTAACCACACCCGAAGGGCGCACCGTGAGTCTCGGGATCCTGCTTGCACAATCCCCCTCCGGAAAGCCGGTGCCCACGCCCGCGCCCTGGCGCAACACCCACATTCCGGGGGGCCATTACTACCTCGCGGCTACAGATATCCAGACCGCTTTTGACTCACGCTATTTCGGGCTCGTGCCCCGGCAACGGATTCTCGCCGAGGCTTGGCCAATACGGACCTGGAAGGGGCCGTAGATTTTGGGGTTCGCCACCAACCTCTCGTATACGCTCGGTATCCCCAGAGAGGGGCCGCGGGGAATGGTGCGATCTTTGCCACCGACCTTGCATACGGATTCTTTAGGCCCACGGGCATTGAGGAAGCACCCCTTCGTTCGTCATGCCGGTGTGCGCCCCGCCCCAATTCTTGGCCGCACCTAGTGCTCCCCGAGAGGGTCCATATGCGGGCTCAAAAGGAGGCAATGATGATAGAAGTCGAATATCAAAAGCGCACCGGGTTGCAGCCCGGGATGACACTGGGCCCGGTGGTGTATTCCGAGGTCAGGATGACGATTCCGGTCAAGGAGACGCTGGAGGTCGCGGCCGCGCGCACCAAGCGATCGCCGATCGGAGTAGGGTACGAGATCACCCTGGGCTCTATCATGCCCACAGGCATCGTGGCCGCCCAAGTAATACGGCAGCCTGGCTGCGTCTTGAGGCTCGAAAACGAACCGCCCTACCCAGGGGAAATCCCTGAAAGCGGGTTTTGGTATCAGGTCGATTTCACGCCTTGCCCGGTATGCGGGGCACCGTTGTTCTGGTATGAAGCAGGCTACGTGCCAGGCTATCGGGTCTGCACCCAACCGCCGCACCACCATGTTTTGGTGCGGTTCCCGCGGTAAGTTGTTTTTCCTGGAGCGCCCGATTCTGGGCGCTCTAATTTTCCATTGCACCTAGTGCCCAGCGAGAATCCCGGGACAATTTTTTTGAGGCCGGCGCCAAGAAGTGCGCCCAAACCCTAGAGATCGAAACCATGGCCCACAACGCAAGCGGGGGGACTAGGGCGCAGGAGACCCGCATAGTGCACGGGATTGGCTTTTGCCATGTGATCGAGGATGTGTTGTCCGTGTTGGCGCAACAGGACATCGGCTTGGCCCGTCGCCGATATGTGCTGGAGGACTTGGCCAATTTGCTGGCAAACGCAAACCGCGGAGCGGGGTTGGCCCGCCGAAAACTGCTGTTCGTCGCGCCCACTGAAAAGGCGGCGCTTGATGCGTTCTTCCTGCTAGATCGTTGTCTCAGCAATGACCCCGATTGGAAAGAAAAACTCCACGGCACCCAGAGGGTGCTCGCCCTGCTCAGGCGGAATGCCGAAATCGAGGTTTCACAAAAGGCCCGAGCCGCTGCAACCGCTCAGTTGAAGGATCTTCTGGCCGCAGTAAAGTCGTTGCAGGTTGGTTTTTAGCGATGATCCGGCGCGGAACCCACCCCTTTCTCGAATGCAGCAGTCGCGGAGATAAGCGGTTTAGCGCGTTCTGCGCGCGTATCCGCCGGCGGGGGAACCGGTCGATCGAGGAAATCTACCAAGCCGCCAAGGTATTTGGCAACGGGGAAACCGGTCTGCATTGGCGCCAAGCCAAAGGGCGGTCGGCAATCAATCAAAATGAGGTGGCCGTCCTATATCGCACGCTGTGGGGGGAATACTTCGGCGAGCACCCCAATCTGGTTGCGATCCTCGAAGCGGCTTCCGGACTCTCGGATCGGTTCGGCCAACCCGGCCATGTGTGCCAAGCAACCGTGCTGTGGGAAATCCGGGCCCGGTCGCTGGCCCAAAAGCCCTCTCGCTGAATCTCTCATGCCCGGAAGTTGCCGAGGCGCTGGAAGCGAAGGTGGCCTACAATCGGACACGACCGCATAAGCACGGCGGTAAGGCGTTTTGAACTGGGGGCTCGGGGTAAAAACTGGCGGGCAGCCGCTGAACAGCGGCCCCCGCCAAAACAAAAACTGCCCTTTACTTCTTGTGGGTCACCTTGAGCGCGGCGACATACGCGTCGTCGAGGTCGGACCAATCCACAGACCCTCCGTTGTCCTCCCCGGCCCGATAGGCGGCCACCAGGAGCGCGGAGGCTTGCATTGCCGCATCCCGCGCGCGCGAAAACTTCACGCAAGCGGCCGCTTCCGGCCACTTCTCGCTGTCGCCGAGCGCGGAGACCACGCGAAACTCTAATGCCGCCCCCGCATCCCCGTCCTCCTCATAATCGTCGTAGAGCAGGGGAACACCTTCGGTGTCGCACCAGAGCATTGCATCGTCAAACAGCCGCTCGGCCTTCTTGGACGCGGCCTCGGGGCTCTCTGCTTCGATACCTACCTGCACACGATGTGTGTAGGGAAGCTCGTATTCCACTATATAGCGTGCCATCTCCACCTCCTTGCCGGCCCGTAGAATAGGCCGTCTCAAGAAGTACTAGGTGCCGAGGTGAATTCGGGGGCATCGGCATTGGAGCGCTAACGCGGTGATCTAACCGGAGGGGCCTTCTAATTTTCAACTGCACCTAGTGCCCGTAACGGCCCACTCGTCGCCCCCGGTAACCCCGGGAGGCGGGCCGTCGCCTTAATGGCCAGGATTGCATTGCTTAGTCCGTTGTTTGCCAATCCGGATTTGCTGCGGGACGGGCCTTTGCAAGCCCGCCGTTCCCCGGGGCCGTAGCTCAGAAGGGAGAGCGCCTGTTTTGCAAGCAGGAGGTCGGCGGTTCGATCCCGCTCGGCTCCACCACCTGATTTGTGCGCAGGGAGCGCGCATACCGCCCCACGAGCGAAGGCGCGGGGCCGCACAGGAGAAACCGGGCCTCGCGAAAGAAGATCGCCGGCGCGGAACCGGTGCTGTATTGCGGGGAGGGTGATGGATCCCGAGCGAGACCCATAATCTCGTCCACGCCGGTTCGAGTCCGGCCCCCGCAACCAACCATTTTACCGAAACTGGGCTCTGCGATAAGGGGCCGCCGGGGAGGAGTCGGCAGTTGACGGGTACTTGATGGAGCCCGACGGGTAGCGAAGGAAAATCCGAAATTTCCTTTTTCAGCAAGCAGTTGCGTAGTTGATGGGTAGTTGATCAGACGCTGGGTGTAGCTCAGCTTGGTAGAGCGCCCGCCCTGGGAGCGGGAGGCCGCGGGTTCGAATCCAGCCATCCAGACCACCTCG
>ENA-ORDP01000824-ORDP01000824.1-marine-sediment-metagenome-genome-assembly--contig:-NODE-824-length-18719-cov-4.100622_pt1 | contig 18719 bp, 18 predicted proteins | sample MGYA00248627_ERZ508539 | MGnify/ENA primary metagenome ERZ508539 (study PRJEB26208, sample SAMN05571518) | marine sediment metagenome | biome: deep sea; feature: Hydrothermal vent; material... | reverse complement strand
TTGTCAAGCCCCGACACCTCAATCCTCAGTATTTACGTTATGAGTTGCACCGGGTCTGGGTCGTAGAGGCGACCCTGAAGAAAGGGGCCAGGCATATCTACAAGCGCCGGACCTTTTACTTTGATGAAGATTCGTGGCAGATTCTGGCGGTGGACCAATATGACAATCGTGATCAGCTGTGGCGGGTTTCCGAGGGTCATGTTATCAACTATTACGAAACACCGACGTTGTGGACGGTGGCTGAGGTGCACTACGACCTGCAGTCCGGTCGCTACCTGGTGCTGGGACTGAATAATGAAGAGCCCGTCACCTATGACATGAGTGTAAAACTGCGACGCAGTGATTTCACTCCCTCTGCACTGCGCCGGGAGGGACGACGGTAGGCGTGTTGGTAGCGAAAAAACGGTAACGAAAAGGCGCGCCGTTAAATGGGTTTGGTCGCAATCCGTCGCTCAGGCCTGCTGATTATTTTTGCACTATTATTGGGCTGGTGGATGCCACAGCGTGTCATTGCCCAAAATGGCACAACAAGCACAACAAATAGTGTCGATAATAGTGAAATTCAGCCACTGGCCGTCGCTGCTTTGTTGCTACAGGTAAGTCGTGCTGGTCAGCGCTTGATTGCGGTGGGTGATTTTGGTGATTTGTTGCTGTCGGATGATTCCGGAAAACACTGGCGGCAGATCGTGGTTCCAACCCGGGCTCTTCTGGTCCGGGCGTTTTTTATTAACGCCCAGGAAGGTTGGGTCGTTGGCCATGATGCAGTAATCCTCCATACCACAGATGGCGGTGAGCACTGGTCATTGCAATACGCCGATCCCAAAGGCAATACCCCGCTGTTCGATATTTATTTTTCAGACGATCAGCATGGCCTGGCAGTGGGTGCATATGGTAGCTGCCTGCGTACGGCTGATGGCGGTACACATTGGCAGCAATGCACCGTCAATGCAGAAGAAGATTATCATCTGAATCGGTTGATAGTGACCACGGCAGGGCTTTTTATTGCAGCCGAGGCAGGCAGGATTTATCGATCGCAAGATCAAGGCGCTCACTGGCAAGCCATCGATAGTGGTTATCAGGGCTCATTGTTCGGGATTCTGGAGCTGGCGAATCACGACATGCTGGCCTATGGTTTGCGTGGTCATGTCTTGTTCAGTACAGATGCCGGAGCCAGCTGGCAGCCTCGGAAGACGGCGGTGTTGGCTACGCTGATGGATGCCGTTCAACTGCCTGGTGGCAGCATTGTAATCAGCGGCACAGCCGGAACGTTGCTGATCAGTTCGGATCAGGGAAAGACATTCAGGATTCGTGAACAGCCGAATCGTGCGGCGATTTTATCGCTGTTGCCTCTGCCGAATCAAGGCCTGTTGTTGGCAGGAGAACATGGTGTCTCGGTGATCCAGGCCATGCAGCCGTGAAGGCTCGCGTGCGTCACCTGCACCGCTTGGCCGATGTCGTATTTGGTCATCGCAAAACGCTATTGGTTCTATTTTTGCTGTTGACCCTCTTTTTCGGTTGGCAGGCAATGTCGCTGCGTATCGATGCCGGCTTCAATAAATTGCTGCCGATGCAGCATCCCTATATCCATAATCTGCTCAAACACCGTGCCCAATTTGGTGGTGCTAACCGGATCTTGATCGACCTTTCCGTCCGCAAGGGAGATATCTTCACCCCGGTATTTTTTCAGGCATTAAAGCAAGCTACGGATGCCGTGTTCTTTCTGCCTGGCATTGATCGCGCCCGTGTGCATTCCCTTTTTACTCCCAACACACGCTTCACCGAAGTTGTAGAAGACGGCATCAGTGGTGGCAATGTGATTCCGCAGGATTTTCAGGACGATAAGGCGGGCTTGGCCGAAGTCAGGAATAATATATTAAAAGCCGGTATTGTCGGTCGGTTGGTGGCCAATGATTTTAGCGGTGCCATGATTACCGCGCAGCTGCTGGAAATTGATCCTGAAACCGGCAAGCGGGTGGACTATTTGCGGGTATCCCGTTTGCTGGAGCAGCGCATTCGTGATCGTTTTGAGACCACAGCTATTGATACCAATATCAAACTGGATGTCCATATTATCGGTTTCGCCAAGGCGATCGGAGACATCAGTGACGGGGCCAGGCGGGTAATCCTGTTTTTCGCGATTACGATCCTTCTTACCGGCATCCTGCTGCGTCTGTTTACCCGTACCTGGAGGGCCACGCTGGCGATATTGGGATGTTCTTTGGTGGCTGTTGTCTGGCAGTTGGGATTATTGCCGCTGCTGGGCTATGGAATGGACCCCATGTCGGTATTGGTGCCTTTTCTTATTTTCGCCATCAGTGTCAGCCACGGTGTACAAATGGTGCATGCTATCCGCCATCATCTGGTCGATAACGATACTTTTCTGGCGGTTAGAAAAGCCTTTATCCGGTTGGTGATTCCCGGTGGCGTGGCACTCCTGAGCGATACCATCGGTTTTGTTACCATCCTGTTGATTCATATCGCGGTTATTCAGGAGATGGCGATTACCGCAAGCCTTGGAGTCGCAGTGATTATCCTGACCAATTTTTTGCTGTTACCGCTGATTCTGTGCGGCTGTCAGTTGCGTGCAGTCCCTAAAGGAGTTGGTGGATTGATGTCTGCTGTCTGGCGGGGGTTGTCCTCGCTGGCTTTGCCAAGTCGAGGGTCCTGGGTGGCACTGCTTGCCTTGATGTTACTGGGGCTCGGGTTGTGGCAGGCGGCGGGGATTAAAATTGGTGACCTGCAGCGCGGTGTTCCGGAATTACGAGCGGATTCGCGTTATAACCTCGACACCATGGCGATTACCCGACGTTATTCCATTGGTGTCGACGTGTTGTCTATCTATGCGGAAACGGTAAAGGATGCTTGTATTGATTATGCGGTCATGGATACGATTGAGCGTTTTCGCTGGCGCATGGCTAACGTCAAAGGTGTGCATTCTGCTTTGGCACTATCGAGCGTAGTTAAAGTCATTAATGCGGGTTGGAATGAAGGGGATCCTCATTGGCGGGTATTATCCAGAAACCCACAAGTGCTGGTGCAGTCTGTAGCACTGGTGGAAACCTCCAGCGGTTTGCTCAATAGTGATTGTACGGTGATGCCGGTGTACTTGTTTACCCTTGATCACAAGGCGGAAACCATAGAGCGAATTATCAAAGCGGCCAAGACCAATGCTCGGCAATTGGCGACAGACAAGGTCAAATTTACCTTGGCTGGCAATAATGTTGGGGTTATGGCCGCTTCCAATGAGGCGGTACAGGCAGCACAGATACCGATTCTGGCGTATGTCTTCACTGCCGTTGCCCTGTTATGCTGGCTCACCTTTCGCTCATTTCGTGCCATGTTGTGCGTGTTGTTGCCGCTGGCTTTGGTCTCCGTATTCGCTTATGCCGTTATGTCCTGGTTGGAGATTGGCCTGAAGGTTTCCACCTTGCCGGTGGTTGCTTTGGGTATTGGGGTGGGGGTGGATTACGGGATTTATATCTTTGCCGGGTTTCAGCATTTTCTGTATCAAGGTCGCTCCCTGCCGGATGCCTATTTGCTGGCACTTGAGCAAAGCGGTAGCAGCGTGGTTTTTACTGCAGTCACCTTGGCCATCGGTGTGGCTACCTGGGTTTTTTCACCGTTGAAATTTCAGGCCGACATGGGTATCCTGCTGACCTTCCTGTTTCTGGTCAACATGCTGGCTACCGTAGTATTACTGCCGGCATTGGCAAGTCTGTTGTTTAGAACACAACCCAAAGCAGCAACTACCTGAAGTCACCGTAAAGAAACTGTCGTGACGGCCAGTCAATTCCATGGTGGCAATTCTATGCTAGATTTTCCCGTTTCCGGATGAATCAAGCCGATCGGGGTATCTGCATTACTGCCTGACCACGGATCACCTGGGTTTCACCGACACTGCAGATCGTATCAAGGGTCACGCGTGCGTGTCGGGCATCGATGGATTTGATGGTAGCTGTGGCGACCACTGTGTCACCAATTCGTACCGGAGCCCGAAATTGCAGGGTTTGACTGACATAAATCGCACCAGGCCCGGGTAGTTTGGTGCCAAGAATGGTCGAAATATAGCCAGCAGAGAGCATGCCATGAGCGATACGACTACCAAACTGGGTGCTGGCACCGAACGCATCGTCCAGATGCAGCGGATTCATATCTCCGGAAACCCCGGCGTAGTTGGCGATGTCAGCTACGGTAACGGTGCGGGAAAACTGTGCAGACATACCCGGTTGCAATTGTTCCAGAGTATAGCAGTGAATGGCGGTCATACGTGTCCTTTTAAGAGTTGATCCAGGTCAAGTGAAAGGATTAATTTTGTACCGATTACAGTATATCAGGACTGCCTTCGCATACCGCAACGTGTTTACCGGTGTATGCTAAAACCTATGTGATGTACTGGTGGAATATTTATAGTGAAATCGAGTGATTCCAGTTCCAAAAGTATAAAATTTGCAGTGATTCTGCTGGCCGTTCTGTCAGTGCTCGTGACGGGAATCGGGGGGATGGCTTACTATACCCATATTATTGATATGGCCCGTGAGCGTGAGATTTCACTTGCCACAGATGTGCCCGAGGCGCTTGTTTCCCGGATAGATGATTTTGTCCGACGCGGTCTGCAGGCAGTGAGACTACTTGCGGTCGAAGATTCGATACTTGAGGCTATCGACCGAACTGTCCGGAATGAAGCCAGTGTCTCCTTGTCTGAGCGCGAGACCAACGAAATCCTAGACCACTTCTGTGTCGAACTTAAAGCCTCAATCTGCTATGTTATGGATGTTCAGGGCCGTACCGTGGCCTCCAGCAACAGAGACGGCCCCAAGTCGCTGGTGGGTAAAAACTATGCATTTCGTCCCTACTTTCAGAGCGCTATCCGTGGAGTGGCCGGGCTTTATGCAGCGTTAGGTGTGACCACACACAAACGGGGTCTGTACTTCAGCAGCACGGTTTATACCCGTACCCAGGCCATAGCCGGAGTGGTAGTGATCAAGTTCCCCATGAATTTTCTCGATCAGATCTTCAAGGCCCTGCCCGGGGTGGCCGTTCTGACTTCTCCGGAAGGTGTGATCTTTGTGGCGAATCGTTCTGATTGGTTATTTAAAACGCTGTCTGACTTGTCCACCGGTCAATTGCAGGCCTTACAACAATCGCCACAGTTTGGCGGGATCAAACCGAGCTCTCTTGGCTGGAAATGGAAGGATGACAGCCATCTGTTGGATCCACAGGGTAGCCATTACTATTACCACGCGGTGGATGTGAAAGCCCTTCCTGGCTGGAAAGTGGGTTATGCAGTGAAATCGACAGAACTCAATTTGCAAGTGCAGCAAGCTACCCACACCATTATTTATGCCCTGGCCTTGTTCCTCTTGGCAGTGATTCTGATTGTTGGCTTCATCTATCGGCGCTCTGCCCTGAGCATCAAACAACTGATGGATTATCGACAGGCGTTGGAACAAAGTGAAGAACGCTTTCGGCGATTTTCTGAAGTTGCCAATGAGGCTATTCTCATCCACCGCCATGGCGTTGGCCTGGATGCCAATACCGTGGCGGAAAAGATGTTTGGTTATACCCGGGATGATTTTATTGGTATGAAGGCAGCACAGATTATTGCACCGGAATGTTTGCAACGGGTGCTGGAGAATATCACCCAGCAGTACAAAGAACCCTATGAAGTAGTGGCCATTACCCGGGACGGGGTTCGTATTCCCGTACAACTTACCGGCAAGTCAATCACCTGGGATGGACAGTTAGCCCGGGTGACTTCATTTGTTGATATTAGCGAACGCAAAAAGCAGGAAGAAAAAATCCTCTATCAGGCAACCTATGACGCCCTGACCGGGTTGCCCAACCGGACCTTGTGCCGGGATCGGATTGAGCAGGCGATCCGGGCTGCCAGGCGTGGCAACTATCGACTGGCGCTGATGTTTGTGGATCTTGATGATTTCAAAGCGGTAAATGACACCATGGGCCATGACATTGGTGATGAATTGCTGCAACAGGTGGCACGGCGCATGCAGTCTTGTGTACGGGCAGAGGATACCGTGGCTCGCCAGGGCGGTGATGAATTTCTCATTCTGCTGGGTAGAATCGATCAGGCAGCAGATGTGAATACAATTGAGGAAAAACTGCTGCAGGCATTTTCAACTCCTTTCGACCTTTGTGGAACTGAACTTGTGGTGACCCTGAGCATTGGTGTTGTGGTATTTCCTGAGGATGGTGAGGAGTACTCGACCTTGCTGCAGTACGCAGATATTGCCATGTATCGTGCCAAGGCGGAAGGGAAAAATATGAGTCGTAAATTCAACCCGGAAATGGGTGTCAGAACCTCCCGACTGCAAGCGCTGAATACCGCCTTGCAGCGGGCCTTGCCCGAAGCAGAATTTTCCCTGGTATATCAGCCGTTGTTTGCTGTGGCTACACGACAACTGCAGGGTGCTGAAGCACTGTTGCGTTGGCAAAGTAAAGAACTCGGAGCCATTTTGCCCGAGGAGTTTATTCCGGTACTTGAGCGCACCGGGAAGATTGTAGAAGTGGGAATCTGGGTTCTGGAACAGGCTTGCCGGCAGATGGTACTATGGCAACAGCAAGGTTTCGAGCATTTGCGCATAGCTGTCAATGTTTCGCCCCGACAGCTCGGTGACATGACATTTCCACAAAAACTACAGCAAATTCTCGATGGCAGCGGTCTTGCCGCAGATCGGTTAGAGATTGAAGTCACTGAGGGCCTGTTTCTCAAGCATAGTATTGAGAATGTGAAGCGGGTTCTGCACGCCTTGCGTGTACTCGGTGTAGGTTTGTCGATCGATGATTTTGGTACCGGGTTTTCCTCGCTGGGCTACGTTCGTGATTACCCCTTTACCAGTCTCAAGATCGATCGCAGCCTGTTACCCAAAGATGCAAACGACTATCGTGCCCAGGCTTTGGTAACCGCTGCGATCGCCATGGCCAAAGGGCTTGAGATGTCAGTTATCGCTGAGGGGGTGGAAACCTCGTATCAGCTCGATTTTATGAAAGCCCACTTTTGTGATTCGATCCAGGGCTTTCTGCTCGGCAAGCCAGTCAAGGCGGAGGATTTCATATTCACCGGAGAAGTAGAGTTGTTGTAAGCTCTGTCCTTGGGATAGCCTCCTAGCCATCCGTTATTGTCTTTTGCAGTTATATTTCAGGTTACCCATGAATCCGCATACAAAAAAGCCATCTATCGCCGTGATTGGAGCGGGCCCCATGGGGCTGGCAGTGGCCTGGCAGCTGTTGAGAAATGGTTATGCAGTAACGGTTTTTGAGGCCGATGGCGTGGTAGGGGGGATGACCGCTTGTTTTGATTTCTCGGGAGTGCGGATCGAGCGCTTCTATCACTTTATCTGCACACCTGATCAGCCCTTGTTCGATATGCTCAAGGAACTCGGGATTGCCGATTGTTTGTGTTGGAGGGAAACACGGATGGGTTTTTTCATCAAGGGTGTACTCTACCCTTGGGGGAATCCGCTGGCACTGCTGAAGTTCCCCGCATTGGGTTGGTTGGGAAAACTTCGTTATGGATTGCATGCTTTTGTCAGCACACGTCGCAGTAACTGGCAGGCGCTTGATGGTCAGGAAGCCGGACAATGGATTCGACGCTGGGTTGGCAAACAGGCTTACGAGGTATTGTGGCGTAATTTGTTTGATCTGAAATTCTACGGTGATGCGCACAATCTTTCTGCAGCCTGGATCTGGACCCGTATCAAGCGTGTCGGCAGTTCACGCTACAGTCTGATGCGCGAAAAACTGGGTTATCTGGAGGGTGGTTCGGATACGCTGTTACAGGCTATAAGCAAGGCCATAGTGGATCTGGGTGGTAACATAGAATTGAATGCCAAGGTTGAACAGGTGTTGATTCGGAACCGGACTGTGCGGGGCGTCCGCATCAATGGTCAGGATCAGATATTCACCCAGGTTGTCAGCACCGTGCCCATTCCCTACGTTAACGCCATGATCCCGGACCTGCCGGCATCCATACGGGCACAGTTTCGGGCCTTGAAAAATATCGCTGTGGTCTGTGTGATCTGTAAACTGCGGCGCAAGGTCAGCGACAATTTCTGGGTCAATATCAATGATCCTGAAATCGGGCTGCCGGGGATTGTCGAATATAGCAATCTCAATCCATTGGCTGATCCCGTGGTCTATGCACCCTATTATATGCCGGCGGAACATCCACTATATCAACAAACGGATGAAGAATTTTTGCAACGCACCCGGAAATACCTGCAAAAGCTCAATCCTGAGCTTGTAGATCAGGACTTTATCGCCATGCATGCCAGCCGCTATCGTTTTGCACAACCGGTTTGTGGGCCCGGTTACCTGCAGCAATTGCCACCGATAAAACTACCCATCACCGGGCTCTATGTGGCGGATACTTCTTATTATTATCCAGAGGATCGTGGTGTTTCGGAAAGCTTCCGGTTAGGTCGGGATATCGCCAATAGCCTGGACACCTAAGGACAGTGCTTCCAGGATCGGGCACTCTGGAACATCATTACCACTACACTTCGAAGCCATCTCCTGCAAAACCCTTTCCATACGCTGCAGATCTGCAATTTTTTTCTGTATGTCCTCAATATGACCGAGGGTCTTGTCCAGGACTTCACCGCAGGTAATCTCACCGCCATCCACGAGCTTTAGAAGAGAGCGGATCTCATCGATGGAAAATCCCAACTCACGACTTCGGCAAATGAAGGTCAAGCGTTTGGTATGAGATTCACTATAGATCCGCTGACCCCCTTCGGTACGGGGTGGATTCGGCATAATCCCGATGTGCTCGTAATAACGGATCGTTTCGATCTTGACACCTGTCCGTTTTGATAAGGCACCAATGGTCGTGGTTCTGAACAACAATCTATTCATGTGTTACCCCTTGACCCTGTAGCTACTACAGAGTTCATAATACCATTGGAAGCTCAATATTGGAGAGAAAAATGGCAGTTAACACAATGAGTGAAGGCGCACTACCCCTGGGTAATCAGGTGGAAGTTCCGGCTGGCATCAAAAATCCTGGAGAAAGGAAAAAGAACCTGATGGCTGCCGGGGGTGTCCTTGGTGCTCTAACAGCGTCGTCTTGTTGTATTTTGCCCTTGGTATTGTTTAGCCTGGGCATCGGTGGTGCCTGGATTGGCAATTTGACGGCACTTTATCCCTATAAGCCCTACTTTGTGACCATTACGCTGATCTTTCTGGCCAGTGGCTTTTATTTGACCTACCGCAAGCCAAACGTTGCGTGTGAACCGGGTAGCTATTGTGCCACGCCTGCATCGGGGCGCATTCTTAAAATTTCACTATGGGGCGCGACGGCCTTGGTTATCGCCGCGCTCATTTTTCCCTATGTGGCCCCCTACCTGTTGGATTAACCAGAGACAAGGAGCAAAATGAAATGAAACGATTTATTGTCCCCATCGCTTTTTCGGTCAGCATGTTGAGTGCGACAATGGGCTTTGCTGCAGAAAAAACCGTCACCCTGGCGGTTAAGAATATGTACTGCGCATCGTGTCCCTACATTGTAAAAAAATCCTTGATGGGGATATCCGGCGTGGATAAAGTGGATGTTTCTTTTGAGAAAAAAATAGCCATAGTCTCTTTTGAGGATACCAAAACCAATGTTGAAGCGTTGACTAAAGCCACCACAAATGCGGGCTATCCCTCCAAGATTGTGCAATAAGCCAAAAGGTGATCAATGATTAAATTAATAGATCGTTGTTGCGGATTCAGTTCCGCAAAAGTCCAATGACCGGTTCCATTGACCAATATGACCTGATCGTTATCGGTGCTGGGTCAGCTGGATTTTCTGCTGCGATTACCGCTGCCGAGACTGGTGCACAGGTGGCCTTGGTGGGTTACGGGATGATTGGTGGTACCTGCGTCAATGTTGGTTGTGTGCCCTCCAAGGCCATGATTCGTGCTGCAGAAATTCTCCACCAAACAAAAGCTGCGTCCCGCTTTGCCGGGATCAAGGCTGAGGCAAATGTTGAAGATTGGTCTGCTCTTGTCGCTCAAAAAGATGAACTGGTCACCGCACTTCGTCATGCCAAGTACATCGACCTTTTGCCTACCTACGAGAATATCACCTATATCGAAGGTGCGGCACGTGTAACCGGGGATGGCGTTTGTGTTGTTGGAAGGCGCATTCGCTCCGATAAAGTGATTATTGCCACGGGTTCCTCTGCGGTCGCACCCAGCATTGTCGGGATTGATGATGTGCCCTATCTTACCAGTACTGAAGCGCTAGATCTGGACAGGCTGCCGTCATCACTGCTGGTGATTGGTGGCGGTTATATTGGCTGCGAGTTAGCACAGATGTTCGGGCGTATGGGGGTTGAGGTCACCCTGGTTTGTCGCTCACGTTTACTGCCTGAAGCGGAACCTGAAATCAGTGAGGCACTCACGACTTACCTGCGCGATGAAGGGCTCACGGTGTTGGATGGCCTTGCCTACAGGTCGATAAGCGGGAACAGTGAGGCGGTCAGGCTGGATATTCAACAAAATGGGCAGAACAGGACGATTCAGGCACAACAGGTTCTCGTAACTACCGGACGTCGCCCCAATACCCGGGGCTTGGACCTGGAAGAAAATGGAATTGTCTTGTCGGTTAACGGAGGTATCCAGGTCGATGACCGTATGCGCACAACCCGACCGGGTGTTTATGCTGCCGGGGACATCACCGGTACCGATCAGTTTGTATACATGGCCGCTTACGGTGCGAAAATAGCGTCGAAGAATGCGCTCAACGACGACCACATGGTCTATGATAATTCAGCAATGCCTTGGGTGGTATTTACCGACCCTCAGGTAGCAGGAGTTGGGCTGTCCGAAGCCGTGGCCAAGGCCAAGGGGCTTGTTGTGAGGACCTCGGTTATCGGTCTTGAGCATGTACCGCGGGCGCTTGCAGCACGTGACACGCGTGGCCTGATTAAGCTGGTGGCCGATAGCAAAACCAACAAACTGATCGGAGCACAAATTTTGGCGCCAGAGGGTTCTGACAGTATTCAGACTGCCGTTCTCGCCATTCAGCATGACCTGACAGTCACAGATCTGGCGGCTACAATCTTTCCGTATCTGACCACAGTGGAAGGCTTGAAACTGGCCGCACAAACCTTCGACAAGGATGTCAGCAAACTTTCCTGCTGCGCAGGATGAACACATACTATGCCCAATGAGGACAGCAAACAGATGAGTAGTCTACACGATAAACGAATGAAAAAAGGTTTTATAGGGACCATTGTGGCGGCCCTGTGCTGTTTCACGCCCGTTCTCGTCTTTCTGCTTGGCGGGGTTGGTCTTTCTGCCTGGCTCGGCTGGATTGATTATCTTCTTTTTCCATGGATGTTCGCTTCCCTGGGCTTTCTGGCCCACGCGCTTTATCTTAAATCCGGTAAAAAGGGGGTAACCCCCCAGACCATTATTGTCATTGCCGTGATCGGTGTGACGGCCCTTCTGTTCTGGCTTGAATTCAGATTCGCCATACGCATATCGATTGCCGCTGCCGCAAGTGTGGCCGCTTATGCGTATTATTTACGACGCGGGGCGGTGAAACAGGTGGCCTGATTGAGCGCTCGCAATGACCGTTACCATAGCGTTTGCTTTCTTTATAGGTACGATCACGACCGTAAATCCTTGTGGATTTGTTTTGCTTCCAGCTTATTTTACCCATCGATTGGGAACACGGAGCGGTGGTGATGGCAATAAACTTGACGCGGTCTTGCATGCGATCACGATAGGAATTTCTGCGACATCCGGGTTCGTTCTGGTTTTTGCCATAGTCGGTGGGGCGACGGTATTCGGAGCACATTGGCTCAGTAGCGTATTCCCGTGGACGGGACTTGTCATCGGTGTTGTACTGATGATTGTCGGTCTTTGGATTATGCTGGGCCTGCGTATTACCTTACGTATTCCAGCGCTAGCACATCTTTCTCCGAAAAATGACCTGGGTGGTGATTTTGCTTACGGCGCGGGCTACGCAATTGTCTCGCTTTCTTGCACGTTGCCGATATTTTTGGCTATTACGGGGACAACATTTTCTGAAGGTATTCTTCCCAATATCACGAACTTCATCGCTTTTGCGCTGGGTGTGGGAACGATTCTGACTGCACTTTCAGTCTCTGCGGCCCTTGCTCGTAGTGGACTTGAACGCACACTTAAAAGTTTTTTGCCTTACGTCCATCGGGCAAGTGGTGCCATTCTTTTTCTAGCCGGCCTTTATGTTTCGTACCTTTTGGGGTCTGCCCTTTTTGCGGCGGATTCACCCGTTAGCAATATGCTTGCAACGGGAGAGCGGCTTTCGGCAATTCTCAAGATTTGGTTTGTTGGGCCGCTTGGAAAATTCGTAACGGTGGTTATTCTGGTAATACTCATCACCCTGTCGATCGGGTCTTATCTCTATCATCAGATGAGAAAAAAGTGAACCACAAAAACAGTTGCCCCGTAATCTGGCCAAAGTCAGCTTTTCCAAGCAGGCTTTCTATTCTCGGACAGGCGCCTGGGGGCCTGTCCGAGTCGCCTGGGTGGCAATGCGGGTAAAGATGATATCCAGTTCCCTGGCCATTTGGTCGAGATCATCATTTTTATAGGGGACAAATACGGTGCTTGGTGTTCGGTAGCTCAGGGTTGCGGTTCCGTCTGGATTTTCGGTCACGTAGAAACGAATAGGGGCCTCTATGCCCGATGCCACACTGGCTTTCAGCATGCGTACGGCAAAGTCATTTCGGTATACACCCAGTACTATATTTCCGGGAATCTTGATGCCTCTGCTGGCAGCTCCCCGGCTGGCACTGGCTTGGGTCACCAGTCCCATTTTGTTGTCGGTAATGGCCTGTCGCAGCCTTGAAGTCAGCTCAGTGAATCCGTAGCCGGTAGGGATAACTTCTGTGCTTTGAAGTGGTGCGGCTTGCGAGCCTGCTGATAACAGCAATAATGGTAGCAATAGTCCGAATATTTTGAATCGATTCATGATCATTTATCTTTTGCTGACCACCAGCTTGTAGTTGGGGGTGGGATTGAGAGGGCACGAGTAGAGGTATTCGCCGGGCTTCAGATCTATTGCATAGTCCTGACTCTTGCCCTGTGCTATTCCTCCACCAGAGACACTGGGCAACCTGACACGGTCTATCAGACCGTTTCCACGCAGCCAGAATCCCAGCTCATAGGGGACATTTTTGTTACGTACTCGAAAGATATAGCGCCCGGGCTTGAGTTTCAGAATTTTCGCCTGTTTAAGTCGTTGTGCACCGGTTCGCGAATTGATCGCTTCGCAGTCGCTGGTGCTGTGAGAGCTGTAGCCATGATTGACACCATTTTCACTTTCCAGGAATTGGCAAGGGACTTGGTTGAGTTCGATCACAGTAGACTCAGCAGCCTGTAGTATCGACATCGGGGCATAAAGTAACAGGATGATGGCCAGTGTGCGGTACATAGGGTGTCTCCTTTATCTGCTTGCGGCATTTGCTATTGACCATTTTTTCAAGAATTAGTTTCATTGATTCATTGAGGGCCGGGAAAGTGCCTCCACACAACGAAAACCAATCAATACGTGCTTCAGTATAGCAGGCCTGCAATGGTGAGCGGCTGCGCGTGTGACCCCGGGGTAATCATCCCATGAGCCTCCCTTGACAATTCGCTTCGATTGATCACCCGGGCAAAGTGTGCGGGTCCACTCAAAGACCTGCCCCGCCATATCGGCAACCCCATAAGGGCTGATACCCCCTGGTCTGTTGGCCACGGGTTCGGTACCACCGGGTCCATCGTCTTCGCTGTTGAGCCGTTTTGGATCAAACTGATCTCCCCAGGGAAAGATTCGCCCGAGGGCACCACGAGCCGCTTTTTCCCATTCGGCTTCACTGGGTAGTTGAAGCTGCTTGCCTTCGATGCTTCCACGCCATGCACAGTACGTCTCGGCATCGGCAGCAGTGACAAGCACCACCGGATGCAGTTGCCGGCCAGCAGGTGGCTGGCCGTGCTGCCAACTGTAGCGCAGAGCAGTACGATAGGGATAGATCAGTCGATAGCTGGCCCAGGTCTTGGCATCGACACCCGGCTGGGGATGGTTGGTGGCCATAATGAACTTCTGATATTGTGACTGGGTAACCGGGGTGCGGTCGATACGGTACGTCGGCAGCGTAGGAGTACGGCGGGTTTCGTTCTCAAACCAGCGGTATTGGCGGGCAAAGTGACTACCCCTTGCCTCATCCAGTTGGTAGCCCAGTTCCCGCTCGGCCCGATCACTCCCCATTATAAAGGGCCCGGCAGGGATGGTGATTTGATCAGCAAATAGCTGCGCGGATGGCAACAAAAGCGTGAGAATCAGAAGGCGATACAATCGTAACGATTCAGCGTGATTAGATTTTAGTTCAGTACCAGGCATATTCGCACGGAGAATGTGAGCATATAGGTCATATGAGACCATTCGAGTACGAAAATAATGCCGTAATGGGACAAAAGATGAATACGCTGAATAGTTACTAAATAACATGGTTATTTCATGCGCCTGAATTTGTGTTAGATTGGTGTGATACGATTGAGCAGAATAACGAATTGCGGTTGTTCCGCATTGAGTTTTTTGTGATTGGGTAACACGTTAAGGTGGTGTAAAAGCTGGATGTAGCAATGGCCATATTACTTATTTATAGCTCATTAAGGGATAACGCCCCCTTCATCGTTCATATTCGAGCGAACATTGACAGCCAATAAAATAGCGGATATTCATCAACAGATGACGCCCTTTACGCGTCGGGAGATGATTGTCTATGCCGTTGGCATCACGTTGGTATTATCCGCTCTTTTTATCTATAACATCCTTACATTAGTGCCACAACTCTCAGGTTTCACTCTCAGGTTTCAGATTGTGGCTATATGCGGCTATTACGCTGGCTCTCATCGTAGAGTACTGTTATGCCTTTACCCATATTGAGCAGATATTACCTTCCTATCCTCGTGTAATGATGGCTGGTATGATTCTGGCGGCAGGCCTGCTCCTGTTCGGAATTATTCAACTGCTTGGAGTGCGCGCATCACCCTATAATCTTTCTGGTGATATTTGATGGCTATACCGTTGCCACGGTGATGAGTTTGCGCTATTCCCTGGCCATGGTGACCATGCTTAGCCTCATAGTGGCGCTGAGTTTTTTGCAGCTTCTGGGTTGGCAACAAGGTGCCCTGGTCTTCCTGGAGCAACTGATATGGATTGTACTGGCTGTGACGAGTGCCAGGATCTTTGTTCGACAATGGCGACAGCGATTTCAGGTTGAACAGCTTCTCGAGGAACTGGAAGAAGCCAACACGAAACTTCGTGATTACACGAAAAAATCCGAGGAATTGGCAATATCCCGGGAGCGCGTACGGCTGGCACGTGATTTACATGACACAGTAGGTCACAGCCTGACTGCACTGAATATACAAATCACGCTGTTGTCTCTTCATCCCGGTCCTGGAACAAAGGAGCGTCAGCAAATTCTGCAACAAACTAAAACCTTGGTTCAACAAGGCCTGACTAATCTGCGCCATGCGGTGCAGGCCCTTCGACCACTGGCCCTGGATGCCTTTTCTCTCGTGAATGCGGTGGAGCGACTGATCACGGATTTTGAGCGGGATCAGGGCCTCATTGTTGAGAAGAAAATGGACGAGCCACATCCGCATTTATCCTCGGAGGCAGCTTTACCGATCTATCTGTCTGCTCTGGAAGCACTGACCAACATACGGCGGCATGCACCAACGGCAACACGGGTGGTATTCACACTGACCCAAATCCCTGAAGGCATGCAATTAGAACTTGTCAATGACGGGGTCGAGGAGAGTTCTGATCAGCACCCGACTGGATCCGGCTACGGCTTGCTGGGAATGAAGGAGCGTTGCGCGCACTGGGAGGTTCTTTTCAGGCCAACATTGAAAGCAAGCTTTTTCGTTTGAAACTCACATGGCCGCTGTGCTCAGCAGAATGAAATCCGTCCAAATCTTGATTGTGGATGACCAGACACTGATCCGCGAAGGGCTGGCGATATTATTGGCGCAGGAAACGGAAATTGAAGTGGTTGGCACGGCCGGTTCAGCCGACGAGGCGCCAGAAGAAATAGAGCTGTTACAGCCTGATGTTTTGCTGATGGATATACAGATGCCAGGAATGAATGGCGTGGCTGCAACACGGACTATTTTGCAGCGCTGGCCCTCCATTCGTGTGTTGATGCTCACCACCTTTAACGATGACCAATATTTGTTTGAGGCACTGCGAGCAGGCGCATCAGGGTATTTGCTAAAAGATACAGATACCCGCTATCTGACCAAGGCGATTCATGCGGCGTATCGGGGGGAACAAGTCCTGGATCCGGGCGTGACCGAAAAGGTGGTGCGCAGAGCCCTGACAACACCTACTTGCGAAGAGATATTGACAGAACGCCTTACCAGCCGTGAAAAACAGGTGCTTGTTCTGATGGCTGAAGGCTATACCAATGCTGCGATAGCCCATCGCCTGAGCCTGTCCGAGGGCACCGTAAAAAACCATGTCAGTCATATTCTGGGTAAATTTGGTTCCCGGGATCGGACTCATGCAGTTCGCCTGGCCGTTGAATGGGGATTGCTAGATCAACCCACGAGCTAGGAGCCTGTCCGAAAACAGCCTCCAGGTCACGACCCGGTCACGATTTCGCCACGCAAATCCGTGACTTGTAGTAGTCCGATCGGCACATCCCGAAGTGAACAGGGCGTCGTATCCTGTGCGTATGAAGCAACAAGACTATTTCTCCTGCATGCTCCGAATCTGGAATTATGGGAGCAGCACTCAGGATAACGACAACCCGGGAAAAACCGCTACACCGGGCAGTGGCTACATGATCCAGGTAGAAACCCTACCCTCTGGCACAAAACACTATTTTTCCGATCTTGTGGAACTGGGTCGTTTCATCGAACAACATCTGCTTGATGTGAAAGCCGCTAACAAATGCTAAGCATAACGGGAGTATTAACGGGTCAACTTGCCATAATTTGGTCGTTTAGGGTCTGGCCTGGTTGACCACAATGTAAAGTGGGGAGAGTGATGCGAAGACAAATCATGGCGACCAGTTCCGTATTGTTGATCCTGGCAGCATTTCACTTTTACCCCTCGCTGGCCCGCGCTACGGAAAATCCCCCGGTACCGTTCCAGGATTTGCATGGTTTGTTGGGCAAATTGGTCCTCACAAATGATCGCATCAAGGCTTTTTCTGCCAAACGGCAGGCTGTGGCGGCAATGAGGATGCCCGATAGCATCCGGGTAACGGTGCCTGGAGCAGCTGAGGATTCCGGGAAAATCGCGATACAGAAGAATCCACGTATCCAGTCTGCAATGTTTGCGGTGACCATGGCGAAAGAGGCAGCGGCTCGAAATCATGCCCGAATGCGCCCCAAGCTTGCCGTTTTCGTACAAGCCCAACGACGTATGAATGATGCAGGTATACCCGGATTTCAAAGTGACTTGTCGGCAGGGATTCGACTCACTGCCAATCTGTATCGTGGTGGAGCCGATTCAGCCGCAATTGAAAAAGCCTCCAGGGAACTGGAGGCGGTGCAAAGTCGTGCTGAATCTGTGCGGTACCGGGTTGCTGAAGAGGCGCGTCAGGCATGGTCTGCACAACGAACCGCTACACGAGTCGTGGCCTCATTGCGCCAGCAGGTTCAGGATCTGGAAGAGTTTCTACGTCTGGCCCATCGGGAGCGAAAGCTTGGAACACGTTCCCTGCTGGACGTTTTAAGCGGTGAAATTGCCGTAATGAACGCTCGTTCAGCGCTGGTCGCGGCGCAGATTGACCAGCAAATTAATACCTACCGACTGGTCACCGCCATGGGTGGCATGTCACAGGAACTCTTTATTTCCGGCCAGGGCAGCTCCCACGTGCAGCCCGAGTAATCATCAGCCCGGGGCCACCGGATTATCTTCTTAATCAAGCCACCACATATTAATCTACTAGACAGGGAGGCAGGCATGACCATAGAGCAGGCTCAACTTTCCAATCCCCGAATATCGGCAGAACAACCTGGCCGACTCCATGAATCCCAGGCGCGAGCCGGTATGGTGTTCTCTCAACCCGTGGCCAACAGCTCACAGCAACAGGAAGTTGTGAGTACGGAACAGTCGGGCTTCTTCACAGATGGCGCCTTGGCTGATGGTGCCGGTACGCAGCCAAATCAAAATACGCCTGCCAACGGCCACACAAACAGCAACAACCCAACTGGGACACCACCTTCCGCTCACCCATTTTCAGACCTGTTTACCTACAATGATTTAGTGGAGTATGCTCATCCTTCCCAGCCCGGACAACATACTAACAATCCTCCCGGTTATTCTTCTCTGGACGGAACGGATTTAGCTTGGGTAAGCTCGATAGCGCATGCGGACGACAACCCATCGGCGGATCAATCTGCAGAGGCCCTTTCTACTCCATCAACTGACGTAGTGGATAGCGAGTATCAGGATAGTAGCAATCCCCAACCAAGCTATGACCCATTATCACCGCCCAATACAATTCTGGCCTTAGATGGCGGTTTTTCAGTTAACGAAGATGGATTTCATTCCGGCTCAGTACTTGCAACTGATATCTGGGGCCGGGATCTTGACTATGTTTTCGGCCAACCAGGCCACGGCCATGTTGAACAAGTGTCCGGTGAGCATTTTCAGTATACTCCAGAAACGGATTATTACGGGCCGGATAGCTTTTCGTATACGGCAGCCAACTCATTCA
>ENA-ORDP01000823-ORDP01000823.1-marine-sediment-metagenome-genome-assembly--contig:-NODE-823-length-18720-cov-8.716582_pt1 | contig 18720 bp, 18 predicted proteins | sample MGYA00248627_ERZ508539 | MGnify/ENA primary metagenome ERZ508539 (study PRJEB26208, sample SAMN05571518) | marine sediment metagenome | biome: deep sea; feature: Hydrothermal vent; material... | reverse complement strand
ACGCGGAGGCCGTGGAAGAGGTCTTGCTGCAAGAGTTTAGGGTAGAGCAGGTGCAACTGGACGAGCTGTGGACTTATGTGGGCAACAAGGGTAAAAAAGGGGGCACCCTGAGACCGAAGAGAGCGGAGCGCTAGAACAGCCCCCGGCGTTGGCCAGTGATCAACTGCCGGGGTATGAGGAGGTGATCGTAGAGGTCTTTGGGGAAGTTCCAGCATACTCTGGGCGAGGACGTCCCCCAACGAGGAAGCGGGCGACCTCTAAGCTATGCTATGGCCAAGTGGTCAAGCATCGAGGCCAAGGACGGGTGATAGCGGTGACGAAACGGATGATCTTTGGGGATGCCGAGCCCAGCCAGGTGAGTACCACAGGGGTGGAGCGCACTCAGTTGAGTAGCCGTCAGAGCAATGGGCGCTTAGTGCGCAAGACGCTTTCGTTTTCCAAGAAGCGAGAGATGTTGGAGTGGGCCTGTGCCTGGGAGGATTTGGTCTACAACTTTGCTCATGCGGTCAAGACGCTGCGCCTGCGGGTGCAACAGGGCCGGCGCAAGTGGCAACCGCGGACCCCAACCATGGCAGTGGGGTTGACCGATCACGTCTGGAGCATCAAGGAGTTGGACGAATTCCATGTGCCACAGAAAGCCTAACTGCATTGAATGGGAGGATTACCTGATTTTATTCTCCTCCTCAAACTTTGCGGTGTTAGCTCCAATTTGGCCAGCGTGAAACCACTATAACAAACTCAAGACTAACCTTCACCAAGCTGTACTAGGGCGAGCAGCCGACCTCGCCGGTCTCAGGTCCTCCGCCGAGGAAAGCTTCGATGAAGCGCACGATGCGGTCGTGATCGTACTCATCGAGCCGATCAATGCGCCGCCAGGCGGTCAGGACGATCTGATGATTCAGTCCCGGATAGGGTGCCAGGATCAGCCGGCAATAGCGCTTGTCCTGGCGCAGCTTAGCCACCAGGCCGCGCAACTGCTGAAGCGTACTCTGGCTTGCCTCAGGCCGGTATTGCACCAAGACACCGCCGGAGGCCAGATTGCGCAGTTGGACCTCGTTGGGAATGGGACTAGCGTGAATTCCCCAACTGCTGGGCAGCACATAGTGCCAACCGGAGGTCGGTGGGGTCGAGTTATAGGTGGGATGGGAGGCCCCCGGAGCGATGATCTGATGGCCTTGATCGGCCACCGGGCGGCCCGGCAGGTTATCGCCCACGGTCTTGGTCAATTGTCGGACCAGTTGGGCCACCTGGTCCGGACGATAGTTGGGATAACTCTTTTGCAATTCCTTAAGTTCCTGCCAGCTCTGCTGCAGTTGGTCGGACTGCAAATAGAGCGCTGCCAGCTGATAGAGGGCGGCTTGGCCCGCTTCCCTTAAGGGCTTACCCGGGCCGACCGCACCACGCCCGGTCTTGACCATCTCTTGATAGAGCTCGATCTGCACCTTGAGCGAGGGGCTCTGAGCTAGTGCTGTGCGAAAATGCTGCTCAGCCTGTGCATACTCCAGTTTACCCAGCGAGACCCGTCCCAGACCCTCGTAGGCCCGAGCAGAATGCGAGTTCAGCTGGAGCACGGCCCGATACTGCTCGTTGGCTCCTTGATAGACATGCTCTTGGTAATAGAAGTCGGCCAGCGCCAAGCGCACCTCAATGTCATTGGGAGCGATCTGCAGGGCATCTAGCGCGATTTGGCGCCGCTGGGAGTAGTCCAGTGCCTGGCCCTCGCGGAAGGCTTGGATATATTGCGCCGCGGCTTGCTTCAGCTCGCCTTGTGCCCGGTAGCTATCGCCTAAGCCGAGCTGCGCCGGAGCCCAGCGAGGGTTATTTTGCAAGATGGTCGCAAATGTCCCCTGAGCCTTCGCAGCCTGACCAGCCGCCAAATAGGCCCGCCCCAGCTTGACCTGGACCTGCTTATCATCTTGCTGAGCCAGGGAGTCCTGATAGCGCTTCTGGGCTGAGGCGTAGTGGCCCTGGAGCAGCGCAACGTCGCCCAGATCGGCCAGTACGGCGGCGTGGGCCGGGTCCTGCTTGCCCAACTCCTGGAGCAGTGAGCTGAGCAGTTGCTCTGCCTGAGCGATCGCGTTAGCCCGCTTGTCGGCCGCATCGCTCTCGCCTCCCAGTTGGCGAGCCCAACCCAGATAGGCTTCGGCCAGCTTGCGCCGGATCAATCGGGGTTGGTTCTTCTTGCTGCTGACCTGAGCCTTGGCGTCGCCACCCGGAGGCCGCTGCGCCAAGGGCAGCGCCTGTCGATAAATGCCGACCGCTTCTGCATAATGCTCTCTCTCTACATTGAGATCGCCCAAGAGCACATAGGCGTCCACATAACGAGGGTCCAACTCGATGGCCCGCTTGAGCAAGCGCAACGCCCGGATCGGTCCTCGCGGTTGGCTGATGAGGAACTGAGCGTACAGATAGTAATAGAGAGGATTCCCGGGATCGGCGCTTAACATCGTCTGTAATTGGCGCTCGGTATCTGCGCCGGAAGAGAGGAATATCTGCGAGGCTTTATCCCGATTCTGCTTGATTTGCTGGTCCAGTTGAGAGAGCCGACGCTGGTCGGGTTGGCCGTTCTTGGCCTGGACCCGCAGTTGCCTTTCCAGTTGCAGGTCCCAATTGATCTGCAAATTGTAGAGCTGGCCAAGATAATAGCCTATATGTGGGTCATTAGCGAGATGCTGCCGCTTGATCTGCTCATAGGCGGCGACAGCTTGAGCGAGATAGCGCTGGCGCTCCTGAAGGGTTTTGCCGGTTGCTATCTGTTTCTCCAGGTGATAAGCGTTCAGGAGAGGATTGCCAAAGACGATCTGGCTACGGGCACGCAGTTCATCCAACCAAGCGCTGAAACGCTTCTTGCCCTCCTGCGAATCGGCTGCGAGCTTGGGACCCAAGACCGCTCTGATCAGCTTGGCCCGGATCAGCGCACCCTCAGTCTCCCGGCGCAGGCGCTCCTGGAGAGCTTGGAGGCTCTCCTCGTGCAGGCCCAGGATCTGCTGCATCAGACGCTTTTGAGCTGGATCGGCGAAGAGTGCGCGCAGGCCGGCCTCGGTTAGGCCATTATCGTGCAAAAACTTCTGATAGCGTACCTGAGAAGCCTGTGCTAATTCGGAAGCAGTAGGCTTGAGGCCCCGTCGCCGAGCTTCCTGCTCGATAAGCGCCTGGTCAACCAACTGCTGGGCCGCTTGATACTTGATCTGCAATTGGTAATAGGCACCGGCCGCTCCGGCCAGCAGTGCTTGAAAGTCTCCTCCTTTTTGTTGATAAATCCGACGATAGGAGCGCAGCAACTGGTTGTAGGTCTGATTCACCTGCTCCGCTGTGGCTATCACTTGGCCGTTGACACTGAGAGCGGTGCCGGCCGTCCCGGCAAGCTCGTTAGGCTGAGTATTATGTCGAAAGAGGGTAAAGCCGACCAACAAAGCCACCGCCAGCAAGGCAACAGCACCTACCCCCCAGAGAATATGCTTACGCTGCATCGTTGATCTCCCCCAAATTGTTTAAATTCTGTCAGGCACTTTAGGCGATGGGAAGCCCCATGTCAAACGAGGAAAACACCCTTAGTGTTTAGCCGGTCAGAAACTGTATGCCTGCTGTTATGATACAAGTTGGAGAGGGGAGCCTGACAGGAGAGGAGAAAATTATGGGGAACAAAAAGAGAGTTGAGCACGGATTAGATCGGTTCTTTAGAGAGCTCTTTGGGGGACTGCGACCTCTCTTATGTTGGCCTCATCCTTCGCGGCGCGCCCTACGAGCCTACCTGGCTCGGCGGCCCCCGAGCGATCTCCTGTTGCCTGAAGCACCTGAAGAACTATTGAAGTGGTCGGATGAGCGCATAGAAACTACTTATCATCTCTTGACTTGCCCGCGTTGCGCGCGCCGCTTGGTGAAGCTGCGCCAGACGGCTCGCCAGCCTCTGTCGGCGAAGCGGCAGACAGGCTGGCACTCCCCTCGATTGGTTGGCTATGGCGTTTTGGCCACCTTGCTGCTGGCGATCATTTGGACCTCGATTCCCACCCCTAGTCCCCCGCCTCCTACTCATCCGCCTAGCTCCACACCCAGTGCACCTGTCAGTGGAGGCCTTGGCGGTGGCTGAAAAGAGAACCCACCGGGCGGCCTGGACCGACCGGTGGGTTGCCTGTTTTCTCGCTCGCTAGACTTGCTTGTCTAGCCCTTACTTGGAGAGGACGAAGCTCTGGAGCGGAAGCTGTGCGCCCGGAACTGTCCGTGAGATCGTCAGGCGCAACTCCTCGGTGCTTCGGGTGAACTGGGTCGGATTCACCGAGCAATCTGAAGCATCGTAGCGAGCATAGGCGGCGATTACCGCCTTACCCGACTCGCCCCGGCCAGTGATTGACCAAAAGGATAGAGGGCCAGTGACATCTGCCGTCGGCGCACAATTGCTCATTACCTTGAGCTCAGCCGCTGAAGCTAGATCGAGTCCCCCTGCCCAGACGTTCGCCAGTTGCAAAGCTTCTGTCTTAGCGGTTGCGGCATTAAAGAGCAACTGCTTTGAGGTATTGCTTGCAGCCAGCAACGGCACCAACTGGGCCACCGCTGCCTGCCTTAATTCCACACTGCCGCCACCGGTGGCCACTGCGCTGATGGCAGCCACAGTCTTCGCCGTGCAGCGGTTGTCGAGCACGAGGGCCTTGCCGGCCGCCCAGCGTGCCTCGACCGTCTTGCCTGTCTCAGCCAATCCCTTCAGGTCGTCACAACTGAGGTTGACCGCTGGGTTGGTGCGAAAGCCCACGTAGAATCCGGGGGCGATTGTGTCGGCCAGGGCTTGGCGCACCGCCTCTTGGCTGCAATCGAGTGACACGCCCCGCACTTTGTTCTCCTCGTTGGTGGTGATCTTCCCATTGAGGCAACTCTGGATGCGAATCAGATCTTGGGCCGTCCCACCGGGGACGACGGCGAAGCCGGTGCGGATCTGGAACATGACCGCCGTGGCCAGGACGAGGCCGCGCTCAATCGTAGGGGCTGTGGCCACGGCATCGGCATAGTCCTGCGCGTTCTTGGAGCTGATCGCCTTGCCCACCAGGGGGTCGCCCACAGAGAAGATGCGCGCGACCTGGGTGGCGAATCCCATGCTCCTACACTCAGGGTTAGCCCCCTTCGTAGGTGCGAACAGTTGATCGGCCGGGATTTGAGTAGCCGGGAAGGGTTCAGCAGCTACCCAACGACTGGAGACGACGTCAGCAGCTGCTGAGCGGATGTTAGCATCACTATTGGCAGCCTGGGAATTACCACATGCAGTAGCCACTAACTGAGAGGTCGCAACCGCCGAAGCTTCGGAGCCGGGCAGGACTGTCAGCAGAGCTGCCGCCAACACCATAACACCTATAACTACTAGAGTCTTCTGTCGCATCTTTACTTGAACCTCCTTAAAGTTAAGCCGGAAAGTTTTGGGATGCCTTGCCCACCGCTACTCCTCTGGATTATAGCTTCCTTAGCTACCACCCCCTTCATTGCAATAAGCCTATCAAATGGCTACAAAGTCATACTAACACAAGCTTAGGTCTTTTGTCAAGGTTCAAACGGTTTTGAAACTTTACTCCGACTCCGCTAGTATACCTGGATACCACAAACGGCATCGGAGGTGCTGTCATGATGAGAAGGAGTTTAGTATTGAGTGCGATCGTACTGTTGGGTGTGGTGGTGCTCACCGGTCTGGGGCAACAGACGGTGTCTACTGGCTTACAGCTCCAGAAGCTTTTGGTCAACGAGCAGGAGGTACAGTCCGCCTTTGATTCTACCGCTTGGACGCAGCAGGCCAAGGTAGATGTCAATCAAGAGCCGGCCCATACCCAGTTCAGCGCAGCCCTGATCTACGACAACAGTCAGACATCCCTGCTCACCACACTCTTCCAGTTCAGGCAGGAGAACCAGGCCCACGATTATTTCGTCAGCCCGATCACTGCGGCGGACAAGACGCTGAGCCGTGAGAGTCAGGACGCCCTCAAGAAGCCCTTCGCGGAGGCAGTGGAGGTCAAGCTGGTCAAGATTCGCTTGGGTGTGCGCAAAGCGCTCAGCGAGGACGAACAGCAACTGGTCTTGCGCTTTCGGGTAGGACAGATCGTGGCCTCGTACTCCATTCGGCTCTGCATCCCTGCCCACCCCGATGCGGGCGCAATGATTCCGTACCAATGCTTCAACGAGGCACAGCTCAAGGCAGGTTTGATCAAGGTCGGGCAGACCCAACTGGGTATCCTACTCAACGGGCGATGAGAATCGCCTCATATCAATCCTGATAGCAGAGATGGCGTAGAATAAAATGTAGGGGCAGGTCTTGTTGCCTGCCCGGGAGACTCGTCAGTAAATGATTTCCTTCGGCTATACTAGCCTGATGACCTTGTCGTGGCAGGGCTACTTGTTCTATAATGGTGATAAATCGAGCAGGTGATCCTGCCGGCAATAAGGGGGTGGAAGCGGAAGGCACTGCGATAAACGGCTTAGCCCAACCTAGTGAATGGTGGGGCAACCCTATCTAAGGTCACAAACAACTCAAAGGAGGTCAAGCAACACGATGAATAAATGCGTTCGTTCTCTGATGGTTCTCTTCGTTGCCGTTGGTGTGCTGGCAATGGTGGGTACGGTGGTTCTGGCAGGCCTACCGGCCGAGCCGCTCACGATCCTAAACTGTAAAACAGGGCAGTACGATAATATAACTGTAAGGACCGAACCAGGTCCAGAGTACGCCTGTCCCACCAAGGCCGGGGGCAGTTACACCTACGCGATCATCGCTTCTCCCTCGACCCTCAACCCGGTAACCGCCTCGGATACCGCTTCAGATTCGATCTCAGACCACATCTTCGGCACCTTCTACACCGGCTATTCACTGCTGGGGGCCGGCGCTCAGGGGACCGATCCCCAGGTCGCCTCGGTCATTAACGTCAGCAAGGATGGCACTACGGTCACCTATACCCTGCGCAAGGGGCTAGTCTACTCCGATGGCTCGCCGGTGACGACCGATGATATCCTCTATTGGTATCGTAACGTCGTCTGGGATCCCAACCTGCCCAACTCAAACCAGGACTCCTTCACCTGCACAGATGGCTCGCCCTTCGTAGTGACTTCACCGGCGGCTAATCAGATCCAGGTGCATTGTCCCCAACCCTTCCGCACCTACACCGGGGTTGCCGGCGCCATGTACGTCATGTCCAAGCCGATGGCGCTTGAGCTGATCAAGAGTCAGGGCATCGCCACCCAAAAGATAATCGGCCCCGGACCAAATGGCGTGCTGGACACCAAGCCTGCCGGCGACGATAAGGTTTCGGGTCCGGACATCGGTGCCGGCAAGGATGGCACGCTCAACACCACTCCGGCCGGAGACGACACGATCATTGAAGTACCCACTCAGGAATTCCTGGGACTGGGAGTGAACCTCAAGCAGCTTCGCGGCCTGGGACCCTTTGTCCTGAGCAGTTTCCAGTCTGACTCGCTGGCCAAGTACGCGCGCAACCCCAACTTCTACGAGTCCGACTCCAACGGGACCCAGTTGCCCTATCTGAATAGTCTCCAGATCGTGATCATCCCCACCGCCGGCTTCAACCTGGCGCTGAGCGACTTCCTCAACGGCACGACCGATGAGTACGGTCCACGGCCGCAGGATATCTCGGTCATCCTCAGCCAGGCAGCCGCCGGAGGCTTTGGGGTGAACCAGGACATCAACACCGGCATAGCCAACGCGGGTGAGACCTTCGTCACCCCCAACTTTGACGATCCCGATCCCAACCTGGCCGCGGTAGCGCGCAACCCGGCAGTCCGTAAGGCACTCTTCTTGGCCATTGACCGCGCTTCGCTGGTCAATAACGTCCTACTGGGCATCGGTACGCCTCAGTTGAACCCGGTCACGATCTCCGGCACGTCTGGAAGTCAGTTCTTCAGTGGCCGGAACAACACTTGCGCTACGTTCATCAAGACCGGCTTGGCCGATGCCAGCTCCTGCACCAATGGCGTGTGGACATTGAGCAACGGCTTGCCGCTCACCGTGACCAACCTACCGGATCCCAGCAATGCCGATGTCGCCGAAGAGCTGAGCTGCTTGAACGACTTCGCCGGCTGCTTGACTAAAGCCGGAGCAATGCTCGATGCTGCCGGCATAAAATTGGGAGCCGACGGCGTGCGCCAGATCCCGGCCAACTTCGATCCAGTGGTCAAGAACCCTGGAGGAGCATTCTCCGTCCAGATCGTGACCAACACCGGCAACACCATCCGTGTGGAGATGGAAAAGGTCGTCTGCAACGGCTGGAACCAGATCGGGGTGAAGTGCTCCGCCGTGACCACCTCCTTCCCCACCTTGGTCCACCAGTTGCTGGGCGGGACCTTTACCGGTTACATCCTCATCGGTTTGACCGGCGGCGACCCGGCTGGCGCAGCCAACGTCATTCGCTGTGGCACCTTCTTGCACATGTGGCACGTCAGTTGCGATCCAACCGCCACCTCCGGTCTGACGGCCCCGACGGCGGATGAGGTGATCCTGGATAAGGACTTCGCCCAAGGACGCAGCGCCACAGACGTGGCAGGTGCTCAGGTGGGCTTCGACAAGGAGCAGACCGACTTCGCCAAGTACGTGCCTTACTACCACTTGGCAGCCGGGAATGCCCTCTTCGCCGAGCGTACCGACCGGATCTCTAATACCGGTGGGGCGATCAACGCTAACGACGACGTCAAGTTCCGCTGTGACCTGCCCGGTCAGCAACCGAGCTGCAACAACGCGCCCCATCAGTAAAACGAGTTCGCGCTAAGCTTCGCGAGACAAGGCATCGCGTCCCGCGAGGGAGAATTACGAGGGTAATATGACCGGGAGCATGGGGCATCAGCTATGGTCCCATGCTCCTCGGCCTTTACCCTGGCTGGTAGGGGTGAATGCTCCGCCCCGCTTGCATGGTATCGTAGGGCCAGTTATCATTCAGAGCTCCGGCATTGCTCAGCCGGCTAGCTCATAAGGGAGATCAAACGATGCCCAGCTTTATCGCACGTAGGTTCCTTTATATGTTACCTATCTTGCTGGTGGTCACCTTTATTATCTTTCTCTTGATGTATTTCCAGCCGGGCAACGCCGTGGACAAGCTCTGCGGCTTGGCCTGCCCTAAGGAACTACGGGCCCAGTTGATCGCCCACTATGGCCTCAATAAGCCTATGTTGGTGCAGTACTTCAACTGGCTCAAGGGGGTGGTGACCCAACTTGACTTCGGTTATTCCACCAGCTACCAAGGCCCTGCTCTGCAAGCCCTGCTCGGCGAGAACCGTTGGCTGTACACCCTGTTGGTTCTTAGCGCCTCGATGTTAATCAGTTGGCTGATCGCGGTGCCCATCGGGATATACTCCGCGACCCACAAGTATTCGATCGCCGATCACACCTTCACCTTGCTGGGATTCTTAGGTCTCTCCATCCCTAATTTCATCTTAGGACTGTTATTCTTATGGCTGGTGGTGGGCGTCTTCCACCTGGGGAGCATCAATCACTTCTTTCAGGTGGGCGGCTTTCTCAATCCTGGCCTGATGGGTAAACCCTGGAACCTAACGGTGGTCTTGAACTTCTTGTGGCATTTTCTCCCCCCGGTGTTCATCATCGGCGCGGCCAGCATGGCGGCGATCATCCGCTATATGCGTGGTAGTCTGCTCGACGTCTTAGGCATGGAATACGTTCAGACGGCCCGGGCCAAGGGGCTCCGCGAGCGGGTGGTCATCTGGAAGCACGCGGTGCGCAACGCGATCAATCCCTTAATCAGTATGCTCGGCTTCTGGGTCCCCTATCTGATGGAGGGTGCACTGATCATCGCCGTCGTCTTCAACCTGCCGCAGATCGAGAAGACCTTCATCCAAGCGATCGAGAATCGAGATAACCCGGTAGTCATGAGCGGGCTGTTCGTCTTCAGCGTGATCCTCTTGCTGGGAAACCTCGCTGCCGATATACTGCTGGCCATATCAGACCCCAAGATCCGCTATGAATGAAACCAGCGCGCCGGCCACCCCGCAAAGCCAGGAGCAGGCTCAGTCACCTGAAGAGCAAGTCTATCAGCCCACCTCACAGGCGCGCCTCATCTGGCATCGCTTCCTGCGGCACAAGCTAGGAGTGCTCGGCGGGGTCACCATAGCCTTTTTGGTTTTGATCTTCCTCTTCGCCGAGTTTGTCAGTCCCTACAACTATCATAAGTCCCATTACGCATACCCCTACGTGCCGCCGATGCTGGGGCGCATCCACTTCGACGGCCTACGTCCTTACGTCTATGGGTTGATCAAGAAGAACGTCTACGTCGAGTATGGGGGGGTCCGCAATAGGCTGCCAGGTGTGCTGCGCTACGCCGAGAATCGCTCCCAGAAATATCCCATCAAGTTCTTCGTTCACGGGGATAAGTATCAACTGTTCGGCTTCATACCCACCGATATTCATCTCTTTGGCACCGGGGAGCCACCAAATTCTCCGGGACAATTTTTTCTGTTCGGCACCGACTCCCAGGGTTATGACATTTTCTCACAGACCCTCTTTGGTGGGCGCGTCTCGCTCTCCATCGGCCCGATTGTGATCCTGATCAGCTTTCTCTTCGGGACGCTGCTGGGCGGGTTCTCCGGTTATCTGGGCGGGGTGGCCGACACCCTCATCCAGCGCTTCTTGGAGATATTCATGTCGCTGCCCCGCTTGGCCCTGCTCTTGGCCATCGCCGGCATTCTGGCTCATCTGGGCAACATCCCGGCGATGGTCCGCTACTGGAGCATTGTGGGGGTGTTGGCCTTGGTCAACTGGGCCCCGCTGGCGCGGGTGATCCGGGGCCAGTTCCTGGCCTTGCGCAACTCCGAGTATACCCAGGCCGCCCAGGCGATCGGCGCCGGCGATCTACGTGTCATCTTTCGCCACATCATGCCCAATATCATGAGCTATCTGGTCGTGGCCGCCACCCTGGCCGTGCCGGATATCATCATCCTGGAGAGCATCCTCAGCTTCCTGGGCTACGGCATCCAAGACCCCTTAATTAGCTGGGGGATGCTGCTGCATAGCTTTGAAGGCAGCGGCTTCAACTTTCAGATGCAGTTCCACGCCTGGCTGCTGCTGCCGGCGGCCTTCATCGTGGTCACCGTCCTGGCCTTCAACTTCATGGGCGACGCCCTGCGCGATGCCGTGGACCCCTACACGGTGGCCGAGGTCAAAGAGGGTGCTCTGTGAGGGCCCCGACCGGCGCGGCGCTTTTGCTCGGTATGCTGCTCCTCCTGGGCGGCTGCAGCGCTGCTAATCAGCCTCCGACCGCCAAGATCAGTGACCCCGCTCAGGCCGCCCAGCTAGGCGCCCAGGTGCAGTTCCAAGCTCAAGCTCACGACCCCGATGGCCGGATCAAGGGCGTGCTCTGGCAGTTCGGCGATGGCCAGAGCAGCGACCAGCTCAACCCCAGCCACACCTACAAGCGGGACGGCATTTATAAAGCTATCCTCACCGTGACCGATGACCGGGGCGCTACCGCCCAGGCCCAGGTGACCTTCCATGTGCAGGTGCACCCCAAGGCGGTGGCCACCCTCCAGCAGGCCGGCGGACCCGGCGACGTGGTGCTCAAGTTCGTCTCCGGCGAAGCGCCGCTGACGGTGCAGTTCGACGCCTCCCACTCCTCCGCGCCGCCCGGCGAGAAGATCACCGCCTATCACTGGGATTTCGGCGATGGCAGCAGCAGCGATCAGCTCAGTCCCACCCACACTTACCAGCGTGGCGGCTCCTATCAGGCGACCTTGACCATCACCGACAGTGACCGTCAGCAGGCCAGCGATCAGGTTCAGGTCAAGGCCAAGGCTCTGGAGGCGCTCAATGAGACGGTGGAGCTGGGAGGCGAGAAATTCCATTATAAGCTCTATCGCAAACATACTGGCTCCGCCGCGGTGGCCAGCAGCTCGATCCTGCTTTGGTACGTGCTGAGCTCGGCCCAACGCCCCAGCGCAGAGCAGGCACGTGCCCTATTGCTGGACATGATCGACAAGGCCAGAGCGCGCCCCGGCATCAGCGAGATCACCGTCTTCCTCTTCGATCGCATCAAGCAGGGGTTCATGTCCTCCGGGGATTACAGCCATTATCTGGGCTACGCCATCTGGCAAGGGCCTAAGCCGCCGGATAAGAGCACCGATTATTATCTCAATCGGGATTATTTCGACGGCAAGGCGCTGACCGTCTTGGGCTATCGCCTGGAGGAGAAGACTCTGCCCGCCGGGACACCCAACTGTCCAGCCTGCGCGACCGGCCGCATCGTGCTGGTGGACCTATATTTGCAGGACAAGCCGATCTGCCAGAGCGCCGTGCTCAATACCATCCAGGAGATCGCCCGCTGGCGCCTGATCTCCGCCGGCGATCAGGGCTTCTTGCTCAATATCTACGGTCTGGACATCAGCGCTCCGCTGGGCGAGGCGATCGGGGTATATCAGCTCAAGCTGGATGAGTTACCACTCAACCTCCTCCAGCGCGTCCCTACCCATTGGGACGTCGCCACCGCTGTGCTGAAAATAGCTTTTGGCCAGATCCCGGCCTGTGCACCCTGAAGCCCTGCCATGGACCTCGCCGCGCTGCGCCGCCAGATAGACCGGCTCGACCGCCAGATACTGGAGCTGCTCAATCGCCGGGCGGGCTTAGCCCTGCTGATAGGGTGCGAGAAGCGCCGGCAGGGGAGGCCAATCCACGATCCGGAGCGCGAAGCGGCGATCATCGCTCAGTTGTTGGAGGTCAATCGGGGACCGCTGGATGAAGAGTCGCTCACCAGGATCTATCACCGCCTCATGCGCGAGTTGCGCCGGCTAGAAACAGGTGCGCCGCAAGAGCAAAAAGGAGCCAATCTCAGATGATAAACCATCGCGAACGCATACAAGCTGCCATAGCCGGAGAGCTGGTTAAGCCGGTCCCTATCGCTCTCTGGCGACACTTCCCTCAGGACGATCAGAGCGCTCAGGGCTTGGCTCAGGCGGTCCTCGGCTTCCAGAAGCGCTTCAATTTTGATTTAGTTAAGGTCACGCCGACTTCAGGCTATCCCGCCGAGGCCTGGGGTGCCCAGCTCAGGCCCAAGGGCAATCAGGAAGGCACGCGGGAGTATCTCAGCCGGCCAGTGCGCCGGGCGGCCGATTGGCCGGCGCTGCCCCTGCTGGACGAGGCTCAGAGCACCCTGGCTCGCGAGCTGCGGGCACTCAAGCTGATCCGCGCCGGAGTGGGGCGGGAGGTACACCTGCTGCAAACGGTCTTTTCTCCCTTGACCATCGCCAAGCAGCTTGCGGGGGACCGCTGGCTGACCGACCTGCGTGAGCACCCGGAGGAGCTGCGGGCCGGCCTGGAGACGATCGCTCGCACCACGGCGCGTTTCGCCGAGGCCTCGCTGGCGTCCGGCGCCGACTCACTCTTCTTCGCCACTCAACTGGCCAGCCACGACCTGCTGAGCCTGGATGAATACCGGGCCTTCGGCCTGGAGTATGATCTGCGGGTGTTAGAGTCGGTCCGGGAGCGGGCCGAGCTGATCCTGTTGCACCTCCACGGCAACCATCCCATGTATGAGCTGGTCGGCGAATATCCGGTGCAGATTGTCAACTGGCATGATCGGCGCACCTCACCTTCGCTCCAGGAGGCCCAGGCGCTCTTCCCTCGGGTGGTAAGGCTCGGCGGTCTGGACGAGTGGGGGGCATTGCTCAAGGGCAGCCCCGGCGAGGTGCGGGCCCAGGTGCAGGATGCTCTGGCTCAGACCGGAGGGCGACGGTTGATCCTGGGAGCCGGTTGCGTCATGCTGACCACCACACCGGATGAGAACATCCGGGCTGTCTGTGAAGCTGCTACCGGGGGTTAAAACCTCGCTCGCGCTGTAGATAGAGCAAGACCCCCTGAACGTTCATCTCTACCTCAGGCCGCAGCATCCGCTCCGGATAGTAGGCCCCCAGCTCCTTGAGCTCCTGTTGCACGAAATGCTCCTTGACGGCTTGAGCGTCGCCTAGCTCCCGCTGGGCCCGCTCAACTGTATTGACCCATTCCCCTAGAAGCTTTTCATACTGGTCGAGCAGCCGATAGGGCTGCGCTTCGACCCCGTAGTGCGTGAAGCAAAGCCAGTTTAGCTCGAACGCCCTCAGCTTCTTAAGCGTCTCCAGGCTCTGCTCATAGTGAAAGCGCGGCGGAGGAGTGGTCATGGTGAAGCCTGTTGCCTCACGGCGATAGATGCCGACGGCATCACCCGTGAAGAGCGCCTTGCTGCGACGCTCATAGAGGCAATATTGGTGCGGCGCATGGCCGGGTGCAGCGATGATCTCTAGTTGGTAGCCGTCTCCCAGCTCCAATCGCTCGCCGCCCTTGACCGCCATAATCCGGTCAGGTGCAATGGGGGTAAGCTCACCGTAATAGGGGAACATCGGCCCTACCGCCCGCTTGACGCTCTCCACCAACTGAGTAGGGTCGATCAGGTGCGGGACGCCTCGCTCATGCACGACAATCTTAGCATTAGGGCAAGTTTTAGCCAGAAAGCCCGCGCCCCCGGCATGATCCATGTGGACGTGCGTTGGCAGGATGTAGGCGATCTGCTCCGGCCTGATCCCCAACTCCTCCAGAGCCGCCAGGATTTTTTCAACTGTATGCGAAAAACCGGTCTCGATGATCGCCGGCCGGGGGGCTTGCAAGATATACAGCCCCCCATAATGGCTCAGCCCCATCATCTGGGCATCGAGCAGATAGAGATTTTCTATTTCACTGATCGCCTCTGCCGCTTGCAGGCTCATAGGTTCTCGCTCACGGCCTCGCCGAACTCTGAGGTGGAGAGCTTGGTGGCGCCCTCCATCTGGCGGGCCAGATCATAGGTGACCCGCTTCTGGCCGATCGTCTTGGCCAGGGCCTGCTGAATCAGCTCGCCGGCCTCACCCCAGCCCAGGTAGTCGAGCATCATCACCCCGGAGAGGATCAACGCCATGGGATTGACCTCGTTCTTGCCGGCATGGCTCGGCGCGGTGCCGTGGGTCGGCTCGAAGAGTCCCATGGAGTCGCCGATGTTGGCTCCAGGCGCGACGCCCAGCCCCCCGACCTGCGCCGCGCAGGCGTCGGAGAGATAGTCACCGTTCAGATTGGGTGTGGCGATCACCTCGAACTCGGTGGGGCGCAGCAGCACGTGCTGGAAAGTGATATCGGCGATCCGGTCGTTGAGCAGGATCTTGCCATCGGGCAGTTTGCCATCATATTGGTCCCATAGAGTATCTTCGCTGATCACCCGGTCTGAAAACTCTTCGGCGGCGAGATCGTAGCCCCACTTGCGAAAGGCCCCTTCGGTGTACTTCATGATGTTGCCCTTGTGCATCAGGGTGACCCGCCGCCGCCCGTGATCCAGCGCGTACTGGATGGCTTTGCGCACCAGCCGCTTGGAGCCGGTCTCGGAGATCGGCTTGATGCCGATGCCCGAATCGCTGCGGATATGGGTACCAAACTCGTTGTTGAGCAGCGAGATCAGTTTTTGCGCCTCAGGGGTGCCCCGCTCCCATTCGATGCCGGCATAGACGTCCTCGGTGTTCTCGCGGACGATGACAAAATTGACCCGCTCGGGATGCTTGAGCGGGCTGGGCACGCCGGGCAGATAGCGCACCGGACGGATGCAGGCATAGAGGTCCAGCGTTTGGCGCAAGGCCACGTTCAGGCTACGAAAGCCCGAGCCGATCGGCGTCTTGAGCGGCCCTTTTAGCGCTACGGTGAACCGGCGAATGGCCTTGAAGGTATCCTCAGGCAGCACCTCCCCGTACAGCTCCTGAGCCTTGGCCCCGGCGTAGACCTCCAGCCATTCGATCGCTCGCCGACCCTGATAGGCCTTCTCGATGGCGGCATCGAGCACCTGCCGGGTGGGGGGCATGATGTCCCGCCCGATGCCGTCCCCTGCGATGAAAGGGATGATCGGCCGGGCGGGCACCTGTAGCTCGCCATCATGTACAGCTATCGTCTCGCCATTACTTGGCAGCTGAATCTTAACAAACGTTGGCATAGTTGAATTGACGACTCCCTTCGTTCAATCAAGATGGATGAGCTATCATAACTGTCGCTTCCGGGTCAGTCAAGCCTTTTTAACCCAAGGGCAGTGTCGCGCAGGTTGCTCGAGTTAGTCAAGCAAGGCGAGGCGAAAGCGCGCACCAGCAATCGAGCTCACGCCTTTCTCCTCTCCGAGGGAGGTTAGCAAGATCACGGTGTAGAACTGGCGCAAGCACCTTGCCGCAGAGGGGCTGGAAGCAGCGCTGCACGAGCGACCCTGCGTGGGCAGCCTGGCCATCGCGAAGATGTCAATCACCTGATTCGAGACCACCGCCTTGGACACGATCTGTTGTATCGCATAGTCGAGGTCCTCCCCGGCCCGACCTTGGACCATCGTGCTCTTAACCAGCGCGGCCTTGACCGCCTGGAAGAAGGCCACCTCGTCACGGATGGTCAACACTTCATCGCGTGGCACTGCCAAGGTGAAGGCCTTCGAGAGCTCCACCGCGGCCTGGATGAAGCGGTCCTTGGCCTCGGCGCCAGGATGTGCTCCTGAGCGGCGGGCAGCAGCGCCAACTTCTCTTACGGCGTTCCGCCCAGATAGTCCGCCAGGTCGAAGCCATGGAAAGAATCTCGGCAGATTTCGTACTTCTCCTGCATCACCGCGACGGCCTCATCCTGATTCACGATGGCTTGGCCTCGGCCGCCAGAGCGCGTGTAGGCATCCACCGCCTGCCGCAACTGCTCCGCCAGGCCGGGGTCGGGCTCGTCCTTGAATGGATTCGGTGATGCGATTCATGGTTTTTTCACCTGGATATCTTGTGCAACCACTACCTCAGAAACCGACTGTTGACTCTGGGGATCGTGTTCGTGTATAATACAAATACCAGTGGACGAAACTCGGCTCCATGCCGTGTGATTGCTCGGTTGCGACCGCAGCAATCCTATATCCGCTGGTTTTTTCATAGGGTACACCCTATCACCGTCGCCACTTGAGAGCGTCTGTCGTCAAGGGATTCCGCTGAGTATAGTACACACCATAGGGTTTTTCACGCACATCGTCAATGTCGTGGATAAGTTTGAACGCCCCCCAAAGATACCGAACATAGCGATCTTCGCTGCGTTCATAGAGTCGTTGTAAGGCCCAGAGGAAATAATCTACAGCCTGCAAGCCCGCGTTCTGTTTCGGCGTCACTGCAATGCTTATAGAGGCATTACTCGCGATGCCCCAACGCTCATAAAATCTTTGGCGGGCTCGCTCTACAGCCTTGCTAAGTGCCTGCGTGCGATCTGACTTTCCACGCTTAGCGAAACAGATGTAATACTCATCGTCTTGGTGCAGACGGTCTCGGAAAAGCCGCCGTGCCAGGTAGTCGTACATTTCGTTGGGGTGGTAGCGATAGTTTGAATCGCGCATGTTGCGCTGTTGAATATACTCCACAGCCCGTAATTTATCGGTGACAACGCCAAAGAACCTTAGATCTTCTGCTTTCTGCAGGAGAGCGAATACTTCGCGGCGCACTTCCGGCAGATCGTCTTTGGCATGAAAAGCCACCGCCGTTTTGCGCTCCTGTGGTTGCATGGAAGGCACGTCTTGGAAATAGGGGTCGGCAAGCAATCGCTGTCGCAGGGCTTGCAGCTCACGATGCAACGCCGGGGAGTCGGGGACATCCAACAACCCCAGCATGAAGAAGCGAGAACAGCCGGTGGTGCCAACTAGGACCTGCCCTTTCCGGCTGAACAGCGCGCCATCTCCGCCTTCATCAACAAAGTAGTGGCGCACCGATGACTTGGAACTTGTCATGAAGCCTCTCCTACAAAGCTTTCCGCATCCTTCACTCAGATCTGCCCTGGCAGCATCATGACCTTACCTGGCAGGGCTCAGTGGACGTGCCTGCAATATCTCATCTTCCGTAAGCGGCTTTACTGCCGATGCCGGAACCATGACCACGGCGATCGTCTCCCCCACGGCGTTGAAGATCTCAAGCGCGTAGCCCTCCTCACCGCCGGTAGCCGGAGTCGCGGGCAAGCATTCTACCACCACGGCTACGTCCCCTTTATGCAGGCCATGCTCCGGCAGATCGCACGTCAGGGTCACCCGCTGATAGAGCTTGATTTTCCGCTGCATCATTTCACCTCCGCCGCGAGCCGGTCACGCTGATAACTCCTCTCTTACCGTTTCCCTCTGGCTCCATGTAACCGGTCGCACATCGTAATTCCGCAACGCATCTAGCACAGTTGATGAGACTGGCTGCTCAGAGTCATTAAGAAGGGCAAATGCGCGCGAATCTGGTGGGCGTGCCTCTTTCGTATCAACCCAAGCCAGAATAACAGCCTGCGCAGTGTCACGGTTCGGACGATTGATCGTTTGCACAATGCGCTCAGGCTGGTGTTTGGACTTAGGAATTACAAAGTCGAAGAGATGGTCATAGCCTGTTTTGCCGGTGAACTTGACCTTGGGTGTGTACCGGATCTCGTGCAAATCGAGCCATGCCACCACGTCTTCATAAAACAGACTGGCCACCATCGGCATGGCCATATAAAACATGTCGTTCACGGCCAGCATGGCTTGAACAAGGTTATGTTTTCGGAGGGCGAAATTCTCCGGCGAAGCACGCACCTCCAGACGGTTACCCTGAAGCTGTACCCCGAAGCCGTTTAGCGTCATCTTTAGCAATTCTTGTCGCTTCGGACTTTGCAGTTTGCACCCGCTACTTTCCAGATCATGAATCGTGGATAGTCACCCAGTTCAGAGTTGATGATGTTCCTTCTTTCCCTTGTAAGAGACC